>Ga0233372_1000402_pt1 | contig 19653 bp, 19 predicted proteins | sample ElkDunMinimDraft_4_FD_191538 | JGI IMG/M metagenome (GOLD analysis project Ga0233372, IMG submission 191538) | Fecal eukaryotic communites from dung pellets of Tule Elk in California, USA - Elk Dung D8 | ecosystem: Host-associated > Mammals > Digestive system > Large intestine > Fecal | place... | reverse complement strand
CCCGTCTCCGGCGGACGTCCGCACACGGCGTTCCACACCGTCTGGAACACCGCGCCCCCGGCGACGTAGGAGTCGCGCAGCCCGAGAGCCGCCACCCGCTCGACAACCGTCACCAGGGTCGCGTTGGTCGCGAGCGTCCGGTGCACCCGCTCCGCACCGAAGGCATCGAGCGCGTGATGTCTCACGGCGCGATCGTGACAGGTGCTGGGGACGAAACGCCCGCAGCTCCTCGTCCCCGGCTATCGTGCCTGCGTGCCCGAACCCGCCCTCGCCGCCCTCCTCGCCGCACTCGTCGCGGCCGTCGGCGGGTTGCTCGCGCCACGGGTGGTCGCACGGCTGCCCGAGCCGGAGCAGGCGGAACCGGACGAGGCAGGCGAGGGTGCTGCCCCGCCCGAGCCACCCGACCCGCCCGGCCGCCCCGATCTCCCCGACCCCCCGCCTACGCCGACGAAGCTCGCGTACGCCGACCTCGCCGCCCGACCCGGTCTCCCTGCCGGGCTCGCCGCCGCCTCCGCCGCTCTCGCAGGCGCCCTCGGCTGGCGGCTCGAACTCGATCCGGCGCTCCCGCTCTGGGTCGCCTTCGTCGTCCTCGGCGTCACGCTCTCGTACGTCGACTGGCACACCCGGCTTCTCCCCAAGCGGCTCGTCCTTCCGGCCTACCCGGTCGCCGTGGCGCTCGCCGTCCTCGCCGCCGCGCTCGCCTCCGACCTCTCCGTCGTCGTCCGCGCCGCGGCAGGGTGGGCGATCGTGTCGGGCGTGTACGGCCTCCTGTGGCTGGTCGCTCCGCGCGGCATCGGCTACGGCGACGTCCGGCTGTCGGGCCTCCTCGGCATCTGCCTGGGTGCCCTGGGGTGGGCGGAGGTCGTCGCGGGCACGTACGCCACGTTCGTCGTCGGTGCCGTCGGCGGACTGGTGCTCGGTGCTCTACGGCTGGTCGACCGCCGAGCGTTCCCGTTCGGGCCGTTCATGGTGCTCGGGGCGTGGTGCGGCGCGATGCTCGGTCCCGCGCTCTCCGGATGGTGGGGCTGACCCCGAACCGCCTGACCCCGAACCGGCTGACCGCGATCCGGCCGACCGGGATCTCGGCCGTGAGACCGTGACAGGGAGCCAACAGCCGCATGACAGACTTGCCCCCATGCTTCGTTGGTTGACGGCTGGGGAATCCCACGGCCCTGCACTGGTCGCGGTCGTGGAGGGCATGCCTGCGGGCGTCGCCGTGACGAGCGAGACGATCTCGGACGCGCTGGCACGCCGCCGGCTCGGGTACGGGCGCGGGGCCCGGATGAACTTCGAGGCCGACGAGCTCGAGATCGTCGGCGGCATCCGCCACGGCCGGACCCTCGGGAGCCCGATCGCCCTGCGCATCGGCAACAGCGAGTGGCCCAAGTGGGACAAGGTCATGTCCGCCGATCCCGTGGACGCCGAGGAGCTGCAGGGCATCGCCCGCAACGCCCCTCTGACGCGTCCCCGGCCCGGCCACGCCGACCTGGTCGGCATGCAGAAGTACGGCTTCGACGAGGCGCGGCCCATCCTCGAGCGCGCCAGCGCCCGAGAGACGGCGGCACGCGTGGCGCTCGGCTCCGTGGCCGCCGCCTTCCTCGAGCAGGCGTGCGGTGCGCGGATCGTCAGCCACGTCGTCGAGTTCGGCTCCGTCAAGGCGCCCGCCGGGCTCGTTCCGAGCGCGGACGACGTCGCCCGCCTCGACGCCGACCCCGTCCGCACGCTCGACCCCGAGACGTCGGCCGCGATGGTGGCCGAGGTCGACGCCGCCCGCAAGGACGGTGACACGCTCGGCGGTGTCGTGGAGGTCGTCGTCCACGGTCTCCCGCCGGGCCTCGGCACGCACGTCCACTGGGACCGTCGCCTCGATGCCCGACTCGCCGCTGCCCTCATGGGCATCCAGGCGATCAAGGGAGTCGAGCTCGGCGACGGGTTCGACCTCGCCCGTACCCGCGGTTCCCTCGCGCACGACGAGATCGTGAGCACCGACGACGGCATCCGTCGTACGTCCGGCCGCTCGGGTGGTACGGAGGGTGGCATGTCGACGGGGGAGGTCCTGCGGGTCCGCGCCGCGATGAAGCCGATCGCGACCGTGCCTCGCGCGCTGCGCACCGTCGACGTCCGTACGGGCGCTCCGGCGCAGGCCCACCACCAGCGCTCCGACGTCGCGGCGGTGCCCGCTGCCGGCATCGTCGCCGAGGCGATGGTCGCGCTGACCCTGGCTGACGTGGTGCTCGAGAAGTTCGGCGGCGACTCGGTCACCGAGACCGCCCGCAACGTGGCGTCGTACCTCTCCGCCATGGCGCCGGCGTGAGCCCCGAGGACCGGCCCGAGGACCGGCCCGAACGCCGTCCCCAGGACCGCCCCGTCGTCGTTCTCGTCGGGCCGCCCGGTGCCGGCAAGTCGACCGTCGCCGCGCTGCTCTCCGACGCGCTCGGCGTCCCGTCACGCGACACCGACGCCGACGTCGAGGCGCTGACAGGCACGACGATCGCGGACCTGTTCGTGACCGAGGGCGAAGAGCGCTTCCGCCTCCTCGAGGCTCAGGCCGTCCGCGACGCGCTCGCCGAGCACCGCGGCGTGCTGGCCCTCGGTGGCGGCGCCGTGGTCCGTGAGGAGACGCGCGCCGCGCTCGACGGTCACGTCGTCGTGTTCCTCGACGTCGGGCTCGCCGATGCCGCGGCACGTGTCGGCCTCGGGTCGAGCCGCCCGCTCCTGCTGGGGAACGTACGCTCGCAGATGAAGAGCCTGCTCGACGCGCGCCGCCCCGTGTACGAGTCCGTCGCCACGCACGTCGTCCTCACCGACGGCCGTACCCCCGACGACGTCGCCGAGGAGATCTTGAGCCTGCTCGCCTGAGCAGTCACCGAACGCACGACCGAGGAGACCGCCCGTGGCCGAACACACCCGCATCCACGTCGCCACCGACGCCCCGTACGACGTTGTCGTCGGCACCGGCCTCAGCAACGAGCTCCCTGGCCTCCTGCCCGCCGACGCCGAGCGGGTCGCGGTCATCCACCCGGCCTCGATGCGCGGACTGGGCGAGGCGATCCGGGCCTCGTTGACCGCGGCCGGTCGCGAAGGGCATGCGATCGAGATCCCTGACGGCGAGTCAGCCAAGACGAGCGACGTCGCGGCCTTCTGCTGGTCCGTCCTCGGTCGTGCGGGGTTCACGCGCTCCGACGCGATCGTCGGGGTGGGTGGGGGAGCGGCGACCGATCTCGCCGGGTTCGTCGCCGCCACCTGGCTGCGTGGCGTCCGGCACGTCCTGATCCCGACGACCGTCCTCGGCATGGTGGATGCGGCCGTCGGCGGCAAGACCGCGATCGACACGCCCGAGGGCAAGAACCTCGTCGGCGCCTTCCACGAGCCGGTCGGTGTGCTGTGCGACCTCACGCTGCTCAGCACGCTGCCCGTCAACGAGGTGCGTTCCGGGCTCGCCGAGGTCGTCAAGTGCGGCTTCATCGCCGACCCGGTGATCCTCGAGCGCGTGGAGGCCGACCCGGCCGTGGTCCTCGACGTCCGAAGCGACGTCCTGCGGGAGGTCGTCGAGCGCGGTATCGAGGTGAAGGCCCGTGTCGTCGCCGGAGACCTCACCGAGACCGGTGCCGACGGGACGGTGGGTCGTGAGGCGCTCAACTACGGGCACACGCTGGGGCACGCCATCGAGCGGTACGAGAAGTACACGCTGCGCCACGGGGCGGCCGTCGCGATCGGCATGGTGTACGCCGCCGAGCTCGCGCGTCTCGACGGGCGCATCGACGCCGAGCTCGTGCAGCGACACCGCGACGTGCTCGGATCCGTCGGCCTCCCGACCGGCTACCGGCCGGGGGTGTGGGACGAGCTGCTCGCCGGCATGCGGCTCGACAAGAAGTCGCGGGGCTCGCAGCTGCGCTTCGTCGTGCTCGACGCGCTGGCCGAGCCCGCGATCTTCCCCGGACCCGACCCGGCGCTGCTCACGGCCGCGTACGCGGAGATCTCGCGGTAGAGCACGAGGAGGCGCGCGGTTGATCTCAGGCCTCGACCGACCGTCCCCGTAGGCTGGGCCGCATGCCTTCTGAGCACGTCGCCCGCCGTGAGCGGCTGGCCGGGATCCTGCGTGAGCGCGGTCTCGCTGCCGCCGTCGTCACCGATCTGGTCAACGTCCGCTACCTCACCGGCTTCACCGGCTCCAACGGGGCCGTGCGGGTGTGCGAAGACGGGTCCGCCGTCTTCGTGACCGACGGCCGGTACGGGGACCAGGCCGCCGAAGAGGCGCCCGACGTCGAGATCGTCGTCAACCGCGACCTGATCGGTGCACTGGCCTCCGACACGGGAGGTGCGCTGCGCGTGGGCGTCGAGACCCACGTCCTCACCGTCGACGACTACGACCGCGCCCGCGAGTCCTTCGAGGGCATCGACCTCGTGTCGCTCGGCAGCGCCGTCGAGCAGCTACGCGTCGTCAAGGACGACGAGGAGCTGGACGCGCTGAGGCGCGCGTGCGACATCTCCGTCCAGGCGCTCGACGAGCTGCTCGCGGGGCCGCTGCTCGGTCGGACCGAGCGAGAGATCGCCCGCGACCTCGAGTGGACGATGTACGCCAAGGGGGCCGAGGCCATCGCGTTCGAGACGATCGTCGCCTCGGGGCCCAACAGCGCGATCCCGCACCACGATCCGACCGACCGTCCGGTGGGGCGCGACGAGCTGCTCAAGATCGACTTCGGTGCGCGCGTCGACGGCTACCACGCCGACTGCACGCGGACGGTCGTCGTCGGGAAGGCCGACGCCTGGCAGCGCGAGGTGCACGAGGTCGTCCGGGCCGCCCAGCAGGCCGGTGTCGACGCCTGCCGCGAGGGCGTCCTCGACACCGACGTCGACGCGCTCGTGCGCCAGGTCCTCGCCGATGCCGGCTGGTTGGAGGCGTTCACCACAGGCCTCGGGCACGGCGTCGGACTGCGCATCCACGAGGACCCGTTCCTGAGCTCACCGGCGCCCGCTAGACTGGAACGTCGCACAGCCCTGACGATGGAGCCTGGCATCTACGTGGCCGGTCGCGGTGGCGTGCGCATCGAAGACACCCTCGTCGTGACCGACGGCGCTCCCGAGCTGCTCACGGTCGCGACCAAAGACCTCCTGGAGCTCGCCTGATGGCAACGACGAACGACCTCAAGAACGGCATGGTGCTCAACCTCGACGGGCAGCTCTGGTCCGTCGTGTGGTTCCAGCACCACAAGCCCGGCAAGGGCGGGGCCGTCGTCCGTACGAAGCTCAAGAGCGTGCTCTCGGGCAAGGTCGTCGACCGCACGTTCAACGCCGACGTGAAGGTCGACGTGGCGAACGTCGACAAGCGCAACATGCAGTTCCTCTACCACGACGGCACCTCGTACGTGTTCATGGACACCGCGACGTTCGACCAGTACGAGCTGCCCGACAGCGTCGTCGGTGACGCAGCGGGGTTCCTCCTGGACAACCAGGATGCGGTCGTCGCGATGAACGACGGCAACCCGCTCTACATCGAGCTCCCCGCGTCCGTCGAGCTCACGATCGAGTACACCGAGCCCGGTCTGCAGGGCGACCGCTCGTCCGGCGGCACCAAGCCGGCCAAGCTGGAGACGGGCCGCGAGATCCAGGTCCCGCTGTTCATCACCACCGGCGAGAAGGTCAAGGTGGACACCCGCGACGGCTCCTACCAGGGCCGCGTCAGCTCCTGATGGCGGGTTCACGTACCAAGGCCCGCAAGCGCGCGCTCGACGTCTTGTTCGAGAGCGAGCTGCAGAGCCGCTCGGTCGGTGCCACCCTCGACGGCCGTGTCGCCGCCGGTGACCCGCCGGTCAACCCGTACACGATCGAGCTCGTCGAGGGCGTGCGCGAGCACCGCGACCGCATCGACGCGCTCCTCTCGGAGTACGCGCAGGGATGGACGCTGGACCGGATGCCGGCCGTCGACCGCAACCTGCTGAGGATCGGCGCGTACGAGGTGCTCTACCGCGACGACGTCCCCGACGCCGTCGCGGTCTCGGAGGCGGCGAACCTCGCGGCGGAGCTGTCGACGGACGAGTCGCCCACCTTCGTCCGTGGGCTTCTCACCCGTCTGGTCGAGGTCAAGCCGACGCTTCCGGCCTGACCGCTCGCCGCCGGCACCGCTCGCCCCGCCCCGACCGCTGACCGGCGGCGAGGGCGGTCACTCGAGCGGCGGTACGTAGAAGGCGGTCGTCGCGGTCACCTTCGCCGTCACGTCGTCCGGCGTCGCGCCGGTGGCCGCGAGCGCCTCGCCCCAGGCGCTGCTGCTCGCGGTCATGCACGCGCGGATCCCCGGGTCCTTGTCCAGCTGCTCCGGCGAGCCGAGCGGCAGGCCGGTGAGGTGCGCCCACAGTCCGAGCAGGGTGAGGTCCCAGCCCACGCCGACGGCGCCGGGACCGAACTGGTCCCACATCTCGGGCGGGACGACGGCGGTGTGCACGAGCTCGAGCCGCGTGCCGCCGTCGGCGGGCTCCAGGAGCACCTCGACGAGAGACGAGTCCTCGGGCGTCGGCTCACCCATCACCCACGTCACCACGAGGCGGTGCGGGGGATCGCACACGCGGATCTCGCCGCCGGCGTTCCCCTCCAGCTGGTAGCTCCCTCCGAGGCGGAGGTCGCCGCTGACCGGCAGGAACCAGCGGGGGATCCGCTCGGCGCTCGTCACGGCGTCCCACACCTCCTCCGCCGAGGCCGCGTAGGAGCGCTCGAGCCTGACGACCTTGGCCTCGCCCGCGGGGAGGGTGCCGTCCTCGACGCGTCGTCGTACGTCCTGCATCTCCTCGATGAGGTCCTTCATCATGTTCTCCTCGGTGTGGTGGGTGATCTCCGGGCACGGGCACCTCGTGCGATCTCGGTGCCGAGTGCGTCGAGCCGCTGCTCCCAGAAGCGGCGCAGCCCTGCGGACCAGTCCTCCACCTCCTGGAGCGGGGCAGGGTCGAGGGCGTACAGGCGTCGGGTCCCCTCCGCGCGCACGGTCGCGAACCCGTTCTCGCGCAGGACCCGCAGGTGCTGGGAGACGGCGGGCTGGCTGATGGCGAACTCCTCGCGGACCAGCTCCGCGACCTCGCCGGACGACATCTCGCCGCGGGCGAGGTGCTCGATAATGCGGCGTCGGACCGGATCGCCGAGGATGTCGAAGGCGCCCATGGCCTCGATGATGAAGGCGACGCTTATATAAGTCAAGGCTTAAAGTCAGAGCGGTCGCCACATCGATCGCGACGAGGGCACGGAGTGCGCTAGCCTCTTCGGCGGTGTCATCACGTGATGAGACACCTGGGTGAGCTCTTCCGATACTGGGTGATAGCGCGAGGGAGTACGGCGTGAGTCTGTGGGAGTACGTGCAGGACCGCTGGTCTCTCCTCTCGTTCCAGGGCTATCAGCACGTCAGTCTCGTGGTGCAGTCGCTGTTCCTCGCCACGCTCGTCGCGCTCGCGGTCGCGTGCATCGCCTACCGGTCGCGCCGGATCACCGGCGTGGCGCTGTCGCTCAGCTCCGTCGGCCTCACGCTCCCGGCGTTCGCGCTCTTCGGCATCCTCATCGCCTTCGTGCCGAACGGCATCGTCGTCTCGGTCGCGGCCCTGGCGTTCTACGGGACGCTGCCGATCCTGCGCAACGCCGTCGTCGGGCTCTCGCGTGTCGACCCGGCGCTCGTCGAGTCGGCGCGCGGCATGGGCATGAGCCGGACCGCCACGCTGATGCGCCTGGAGATCCCGCTCGCCTGGCCCGTCATCGTCACCGGCATCCGCATCTCCGCGCAGATGCTCATGGGCATCGCGGCCATCGCCGCGTACGTCTCGGGACCGGGCCTGGGCTCGTTCATCTTCTCCGGGCTGTCGCGCATCGGCGGCGCCAACGCCACCAACTCCGCCTGGGCGGGGACGCTCGCCATCGTGGTGCTCGCGGTCCTGCTCGATCTCGTCCTGTCCCTGCTGGGGCGCCTGACCACCTCGAGGGGTATCCGTGTCTGACACCCGCCCGACCACCACCGACGCCACCACCACCGACGCCGCTGACGATCACGGCGTCCACGGGGAGCGCATCCTCCTCGACGGCGTGTCGAAGCGCTATCCCGGTCAGGAGACGGCGGCCGTCGACGACATCACGCTGGAGATCCCGGCGGGCGAGATCGTCATGCTCGTGGGCCCTTCGGGCTGCGGCAAGACGACGACGCTCAAGATGATCAACCGGCTCATCGAGCCCACGTCGGGTCGTGTCCTCATCGGCGACGAGGACGTGATGCGCAAGAACGCCGACGAGCTCCGCCGACACATCGGGTACGTCATCCAGGGAGCGGGCCTCTTCCCGCACCTCACGGTGGCCAAGAACATCGCGTTGGTGCCGAACCTCCTCGGGTGGGACAAGGGCCGCGTCGAGGCGCGTGTGCGCGAGATGCTCGACCTGGTCAACCTCGACCCGGAGCAGTACGCCGAGCGCTACCCGCGTGAGCTCTCCGGTGGGCAGCAGCAGAGGGTAGGTGTCGCCCGTGCCCTGGCGGCCGACCCGCCGGTCCTGCTCATGGACGAGCCCTTCGGCGCCGTGGACCCGATCACGCGTCAGCGGCTCCAGGACGAGCTGCTCCGCCTCCAGGAGGAGCTGCGCAAGACGATCGTCTTCGTCACCCACGACTTCGACGAGGCCGTGAAGCTCGGCGACCGGATCGCCATCCTCGAGGTCGGGTCGAAGATCGCCCAGTACGACACTCCGGAGGCGATCCTCGCCAACCCTGCGAACGAGTTCGTCGAGGGCTTCATCGGCCACGGCGCCGCGCTCAAGCAGCTGACGCTGACCCGGATCCGGGACGTCGCCCTCCACGAGGCCGCCGTCGTGCGCGTCGGCGACGACCCCGCGCCCGCGGTCGCGGCAGCAGAGGCGCTCGGACGTGAGCACGTCATCGTGCTCGACGCTGCGGACCGTCCGCTGCGCTGGCTGTCGTTGCGCGAGCTGCGCCGGGCCGGTGCCCTGACCCGCGTCCCCCGCGACGAGGACCTCGAGTCGGTCGCTCTCGCCTCGACGCTCAACGACGCGCTCGACGAGATGCTCACCTCGTCCCACGGCGTGGTCGTCGTGACCGGGCGCCGAGGTCGGTACGAGGGCGTCGTCCGGATCGAGACCGTCATGGAGGCGATGCAGTCGGCCGCGCGCGACTCCGGAGGAGCGAGCCGATGAGCTCGGCCGCGGTCGTCGCCGACGAGGTCCTCGAGAAGGAGGCCGTCCTCGAGGCCGACGCGCAGGGCGGACGCGGTCGGCTGGTCGGACAGCTGGCCGTGTGCGTCCTCGTCTTCGCGGCCCTGCTCGTGTACGTGTCGGTCGCCGACCTCTCGCAGGTCGAGGCCCGCAGCCTCAGCGCCGGCAACCTGGCCTCGCTGTCGTGGGAGCACCTCGTCCTGTCGGTCACTGCGGCACTCGCGGTGGTCGTGGTGTCCGTGCCGCTGGGCGTGCTGCTCACCCGCGGCGGCATGCGACGCTTCGCGACGCCGATCATCGCGGTCGCCGGCTTCGGCCAGGCCGCTCCCGCGATCGGTCTCATCGTCCTTGCCGCGCTCTACCTCGGGACCGGCAAGGCGCCGTTCATCCTGGCCCTCGCGATCTACGGCATCCTCCCGGTCCTCGCCAACGTCGTCACCGGCCTCGACGGCGTCGACCCTCGGCTCGTCGAGGCGGCCCGGGGGATGGGGATGTCGGCCGTGGGCACGCTCCTGCGTGTGGAGATGCCACTCGCGACGCCCGTGATCATGACGGGGATACGGACGGCGCTGGTCCTCATGACGGGCACGGCTGCGCTCGGCGGCTTCGTCGACGCCGGAGGGCTCGGCGCCCTGGTCAACACGGGCATCAAGCTGGGGCTGGACTCGGTCCTGCTCGTCGGCGCGACCGCCATCGCCGCTCTCGCGCTGTTCATCGACTGGGGTGCCCGTGTGATCGAGCAGGCCGCGACCCCGAAGGGACTGTGATGGCCGACTCTCCTCGTACCCGTCGCCCGTGGGCGGCTGTCGTCGCCCTCGGCGTGTGCGCCGTGCTCGCCGGGTGCGGCCTGCAGAGCAGCAACGCCTTCATCGCGCCCGCGGAGCCGGGTTCCGTGGAGCGGCTCGACTCGCTCGAGGGCGTCGAGATCACCGTCGGCTCCAAGGACTTCACCGAGCAGCTCGTGCTCGGCAACATGTACGCGACGCTGCTCCAGACCGCCGGCGCCACGGTGACGAACCGCTCCAACATCGCCGGCAGCATCGGCGTCCGGAACGCCCTGCTCAACCGGTCGGTGGACGTCTCGCCCGAGTACACCGGCACCGGATGGATCAGCTACCTCGGCAACGCGACCCCGATCAAGGGCGAGCAGGAGCAGTGGCAGGCGGTCCACGACGCCGACCGTCAGAACGGTCTCACGTGGCTGCCGCCGACGTCGGTCAACAACACCTACGCCTTCGCCATGGGGCCTGATGCGGCCCAGCGCCTCGGCATCACCTCCCTGTCGCAGATCAAGGACCTGCCGGTCGCCGAGCGGACGTTCTGCGTCGAGGACGAGTTCTTCAGCCGCGACGACGGCTTTCAGCCGATGCTCCAGGCGTACGGGCTGACGTACGGCAAAGACGTCCCCGAGAGCAACATCTCGAAGATGGACACCGGCGTCATCTACGACGCGACCGCCCGCGGGACGTGCAACTTCGGCGAGGTCTTCACGACCGACGGTCGGATCGTCGCGCTCGACCTCACGGTGCTCGACGACGACGCGGCGTTCTTCCCGCTCTACAACCTGTCGCCGGTCGTCCAGAACGAGCTCCTCGAGGCGCACCCCGAGGTCGCCGACGTCTTCGACGCTCTGCGGCCGCTGCTCACCAACGAGGTCATGCTCGAGCTCAACGCGAAGGTCGACGTCGACGGAGGCGAGCCTGCACTGGTCGCGCGCGACTGGCTGCAAGAGGTCGGCCTCGTCGAGTAGCGACGCCCGTCTCGCAGGGCCGACCTGACCGGGGCCGGAGCTGGCCGGGGCCGGAGCTGACCGGGGCACGAGCTCACAGGGGCCCGAGCACCTCCTGCGGGTCGGCGTCGAGCGCGAGCTCCCTGAGCACGGTGAGCAGCGCACGCTCCTCGTAGCGGAAGTGGCTCTCCATGATCGCCGCGACGCCCTCGAGGTGCCGCGCGAGCTCGGCCGGCGACGCGGCCCGGTCCACTGCTGCCTGCAACCCCGACAGCAGGTGGCTGATCATCGAATGGTCCTGCTCCAGTGCGCGCAACGTGTCGCGGAGCTCCGGGTGGGCGGCCGCGATCGCCGGGAACAGCGCACGGTCCTCACCCTCGTGGTGCCCGGTCAGCGCGGTGCAGAACCCGTGGCAGTACAGCAGCAGGTCGCGGGTCGCCGGTTCTGCGCCGGCGCCGGTGTCCAGTGCCGTGCGCGTCACCTCGAGGGCGTCGCGCAGCCGGACGTGGACGGTCCGCAGCTCGTGGTCCCAGGCGAGCAGCCTGGTCTTGTCGCCCTCAGTCACGTGAGGGCGAAGGGTTTGACGTCATCGCCACACTCCTTCGGATCCGGCGCCTCCATGCCTGACACTGCCTGCCACCGGCACGCGACGCTGGCACGAGACTATCCACCTCGGTTTCACCACCTGCCCAGACCCCGAGAGACGGGGCTCACACGTGTAGGCTGAAGCGCGAAAGACATCCTTTAACCACCGTCCCGTGAGGCGGAGAAGGAGGTCAGCCGGTGTCTGCGCACACCTCTGATTCCGGACGCTCGTCCACCGTCGTCCTCGATTCGGGCGACATCGCCCGCGCCTTGACGCGGATCACCCACGAGATCATCGAGAAGAACCGTGGTGCCTCCCAGGTCGTCGTGCTGGGCATCCCGACCCGCGGTGTCGAGCTCGGCCGCAGGGTCGCCGAGCGGATGAGCGAGGTCGCCGGCCACCCGGTCCCGTACGGGTCGCTCGACATCACGATGTACCGCGACGACCTGCGGATGAAGCCGGCTCGCGCCCTCGAGAAGACCGACATCCCCGTCGACCTCGACGACCGGGTCGTCGTCCTCGTCGACGACGTCCTCTTCTCCGGACGGACCATCCGCGCCGCCCTCGACGCCCTCAACGACCTGGGGCGCCCTCGCGCCGTCCAGCTCGCGGTCCTCGTCGACCGTGGGCACCGTGAGCTGCCGATCCGCGCGGACTTCGTCGGCAAGAACCTCCCGACGTCGCTCGCCGAGCAGGTGAAGGTCGCCGTGACCGGCCTCGACGACCGCGACGAGGTGCGGATCGTGTCCGCCCCGCGCACGGCGGACGAGGTCGTCCGATGAGGCACCTGCTGTCCACCGGCGACCTGACCCGCGACGAGGCGGTCCTCCTCCTCGACACCGCCGAGGAGATGCGCTCGGTCGCCGAGCGTCCGATCAAGAAGCTCCCGACGCTGCGCGGCCGTACGGTCGTCAACCTCTTCTTCGAGGACTCGACCCGTACCCGGATCTCCTTCGAGGCCGCGGCCAAGCGCCTGTCGGCCGACGTCATCAACTTCGCGGCCAAGGGCTCCAGCGTGTCGAAGGGCGAGAGCCTCAAGGACACCGCGCTGACGCTGCAGGCGATGGGCGCCGACGCGGTCGTCATCCGCCACGGCGCCTCCGGCGCACCGGCACGCCTCGCCCGTGCAGGCTGGATCGACTCCGCGATCCTCAACGCCGGCGACGGCTCCCACGAGCACCCGACACAGGCGCTGCTCGACGCGTTCACCATGCGCCGCCACCTCGCGCCCGGCGAGCAGGGCCTGGACGGCCGGCGGGTCGCGATCGTCGGCGACGTGCTCCACAGCCGGGTGGCCCGTTCCAACGCGCTGCTCCTGGCGACGCTGGGTGCCGAGGTGACGCTGGTCGCCCCGCCGACGCTGATGCCGTACGGGGTCGAGCGCTGGCCGGTCGACACCTCCTACGAGCTCGACCCGGTCCTCGCGAAGGCCGACGCCGTCATGATGCTGCGGGTCCAGCACGAGCGCATGAACGCCGCGTACTTCCCGAGCGCCCGGGAGTACAGCCGCCGCTACGGCCTCGACACCAAGCGGATGGCGAGGCTGCCCGAGCACGCCATCGTCATGCACCCCGGCCCGATGAACCGCGGCATGGAGATCAGCGCCGACGTCGCCGACTCGGCGCGGTCGGTGATCGTCGAGCAGGTCACCAACGGCGTCGCCGTCCGGATGGCGGCTCTCTACCTGCTGCTGAGCGGCGCCCGCGAGACGCCGGCACCGACCCCCGAGGTCACCTCGGACACCACCCACGACACGACAGAAGGGCAGGCATGACCGCCTACGTCATCCGCAACGCGAACCTCCTCGGCGAGCAGGTTGCCGACCTGCGGATCGTCGACGGCGTCATCGCCGAGATCGGCACCGACCTGGACACCTCCGGCGACGTCGAGGTCGTCGACGCCACCGGCCTGATCGCCCTCCCGGGGCTCGTCGACCTCCACACCCACCTGCGCGAGCCCGGCCGCGAGGACGCCGAGACGGTCGAGACCGGCACGCGCTCTGCTGCCGCCGGCGGCTACACGCTGGTCCACGCGATGGCCAACACCGACCCGGTCGCCGACACGGCGGGCGTCGTGGAGCAGGTCTGGCGCCTCGGCCGTGAGCACGGCTACTGCGACGTCGCCCCCGTCGGCGCCGTCACCGTCGGCCTCGGGGGAGAGCGTCTCGCCGAGCTGGGCGCGATGGCCGACTCCGCGGCACGGGTCCGCGTCTTCTCCGACGACGGCAAGTGCGTCTCCGACGCGGTCCTCATGCGCCGGGCGCTGGAGTACGTGAAGGCCTTCGACGGCGTCATCGCCCAGCACTCCCAGGAGCCGCGGCTCACCGAGGGCGCCCAGATGAACGAGGGCGAGCTCTCGGGAGTCCTCGGCCTGGTCGGCTGGCCCGCCGTCGCCGAGGAGGCGATCATCGCCCGCGACGTCCTGCTCGCCGAGCACGTCGGCTCGCGGCTTCACGTCTGCCACCTCTCCACCCGGGGCTCGGTCGAGATCGTGCGCTGGGCGAAGTCGCGCGGGATCGACGTCACCGCCGAGGTGACCCCGCACCACCTGCTGCTCACCGACCAGCTCGCCGCGACGTACGACCCGCTCTACAAGGTCAACCCGCCGCTGCGCACGGCCGACGACGTCGCCGCCCTGCGCGAGGCCCTCGCCGAGGGCATCATCGACATCGTCGCAACCGACCACGCCCCGCACCCGAGCGAGGACAAGGACTGCGAGTGGGCCGCGGCCGCCTTCGGGATGACCGGCCTCGAGACCGCGCTCTCGGTCGTCCAGCACACGATGGTGGACACCGGCCTCCTCGACTGGGCAGGGGTCGCGGCGCGCATGTCGGCCAAGCCCGCCGAGATCGGCCGGGTCGCCGCGCACGGTCGCCCGCTCGCGGTCGGTGAGCCCGCGAACGTGGTGCTGTACGACCCGGCTGCCACCCGCGTCGTCCGTCGCGAGGACGCCGTCTCGCGCTCGCGCAACACCCCGTACGCGGGGCTCGAGCTGCCCGGCCGCGTCGTCGCGACGTTCCTGCGCGGAAGACCGACGGTCCTCGACGGCACCGTCCTCGAGGAGGTGTCCGCATGACCCGCACACCCGCGATCCTCGTGCTCGAGGACGGACGTACCTTCCACGGCGAGTCGTACGGCGCGCTCGGCGAGACGGTCGGTGAGGCGGTCTTCTCCACCGGCATGACCGGTTACCAGGAGACGCTGACCGATCCGTCGTACCGACGTCAGGTCGTCGTCATGACCGCCCCGCACGTCGGCAACACCGGGGTCAACAGCGAGGACCAGGAGTCCGACCGCATCTGGGTCGCCGGCTACGTCGTCCGCGACCCCGCCCGCGTCGCCAGCAGCTGGCGCGCCACCCGCACGCTCGAGGACGACCTCGCCGAGCAGGGGATCGTCGGCATCAGCGGCATCGACACCCGGGCGCTGACCCGGCACCTGCGTGAGCGCGGGGCGATGCGGGTCGGCATCAGCTCGGTCTCCGAGGACGTCGACGCGCTGCTCGCCACCGTGAAGGCCGCCCCGTCCATGGCCGGGGCCGACCTCGCCGGCGAGGTGTCGACGGCCGAGCCGTACGTCGTCCCCGCCGTCGGCGACAAGCGCCTCACGGTCGCCGCCGTCGACCTCGGCATCAAGGCGATGACGCCGCAGCGGATGGCCGAGCGCGGCATCGAGGTCCACGTGCTCCCCGCCGACGCCACCCTCGACCAGGTCCGGGCGACCGGCGCGGACGGCGTGTTCTTCTCCAACGGTCCCGGTGACCCGGCGGCGACCACCGAGGCCGTGAGCCTGCTGCAGGATGTGCTGCGCGACCGCACCCCGTTCTTCGGGATCTGCTTCGGCAACCAGATGCTGGGCCGTGCGCTCGGGCTGGAGACGTACAAGCTCAAGTACGGTCACCGCGGCATCAACCAGCCGGTCATGGACCGCACGACCAGCAAGGTCGAGATCACCGCGCACAACCACGGGTTCGCCGTGGCCTGGCCGGGTGACCTCGACACGCCGCACGAGACCCCGTACGGCAGCGCCAGCGTCAGCCACGTCTGCCTCAACGACGACGTCGTGGAGGGTCTGGAGGTCCGGGACGGCGAGGGCGACCTCCTGGCGTTCAGCGTCCAGTACCACCCCGAGGCCGCCGCCGGCCCGCACGATGCCGAGTACCTCTTCGACCGGTTCACGACGTTGATGCTCGAGCGACGAGACGACGACGCGACCGCCGGATCCGAACCGACCGAAGGGACGGTGCGCTGATGCCCCGCCGCGACGACATCTCCTCCGTCCTGGTCATCGGGTCAGGCCCGATCGTGATCGGCCAGGCCTGCGAGTTCGACTACTCCGGCACCCAGGCGTGCCGGGTGCTGCGCGCCGAGGGTCTGCGGGTCGTCCTGGTGAACTCCAACCCCGCGACGATCATGACCGACCCGGAGTTCGCCGACGCCACGTACGTCGAGCCCATCACGCCGGAGTTCGTCGAGCGCGTCATCGCGAAGGAGCGCCCGGACGCGCTGCTCGCGACGCTCGGCGGTCAGACCGCGCTCAACGCCGCGATGGCGCTCGACGCCTCCGGTGTCCTCGAGAAGTACGGCGTCGAGCTCATCGGCGCGTCGGTCGAGGCGATCGAGAAGGGCGAGAACCGCGAGTCGTTCAAGGCGATCGTCGAAGGGCTCCCCGCGGAGTGGGCCGCCGAGGTGGCGCGCTCGGAGATCTGCCACACGATGGCGGAGTGCCTGGAGGCCGTCGAGACCCTCGGCTACCCGGTCGTCGTCCGCCCGTCCTACACGATGGGCGGCGTCGGCTCCGGCATCGCCCGTGACGAGGACGAGCTGCACCGCATCGCCGGTGCCGGGCTCGCCGCCAGCCCGACCACCGAGGTGCTCCTCGAGGAGTCGATCCTCGGCTGGAAGGAGTACGAGCTGGAGGTGATGCGCGACAAGGCCGACAACGTCGTCATCGTCTGCTCGATCGAGAACCTCGACCCGATGGGCGTGCACACCGGAGACTCCATCACGGTCGCGCCCGCCATGACCCTCACCGACCGCGAGTATCAGCGCCTGCGCGACATCGCGATCGGTGTCATCCGCGAGGTCGGCGTCGACACCGGGGGCTGCAACATCCAGTTCGCGGTGAACCCCGAGGACGGCCGCATCGTCGTCATCGAGATGAACCCGCGCGTCTCCCGCTCGAGCGCCCTGGCGTCGAAGGCGACCGGGTTCCCGATCGCCAAGATCGCCGCGAAGCTCGCGATCGGCTACACCCTCGACGAGATCCCGAACGACATCACGCGGGAGACGCCGGCGAGCTTCGAGCCGACCCTGGACTACGTGGTCGTCAAGGTGCCGCGGTTCGCGTTCGAGAAGTTCCCGTCCGCCGACGAGCGGCTCACGACCCACATGAAGTCGGTCGGCGAGGCGATGGCGATCGGCCGCAACTTCACCGAGGCGCTCCAGAAGGCGCTGCGCTCGTTGGAGCGTCCGAACGCGGTCTTCGACTGGCACCGCGAGTGGGTCGACCTTGACAAGGACGCGCTCCTCGCCGAGATCGCCGTCCCCCACGACGGCCGACTCAAGAAGGTCATGGACGCGCTGCGCGCCGGCGCCACCCTGGACGAGCTCTTCGAGGCGACCAAGATCGACCCCTGGTTCCTCGACCAGCTCGCGCTGATCAACGAGATCGCCGCCGAGGTCACGGCCGCGGCCGAGCTCACGCCGGGCCTGCTGCGCAAGGCCAAGCGGCACGGGTTCTCCGACGAGCAGCTGGGCAAGATCCGCGGCATGAGCGCCGACGTCGTCCGCGGCGTCCGGCACGCGCTCGGCATCCGCCCGGTCTACAAGACGGTCGACACCTGCGCCGCGGAGTTCGCCGCACGGACCCCGTACCACTACTCCTCGTACGACGAGGAGACCGAGGTCGAGCCGCGTGAGCGGCCCGCGGTCCTGATCCTGGGCTCCGGCCCGAACCGGATCGGGCAGGGCATCGAGTTCGACTACTCGTGCGTCCACGCGTCGCTCGCGCTCTCCGAGGCGGGCTACGAGACCGTGATGGTCAACTGCAACCCCGAGACGGTCTCCACCGACTACGACACCTCGGACCGCCTCTACTTCGAGCCGCTCACCCTCGAGGACGTCCTCGAGGTGATCCACGCCGAGCGGCAGGCCGGCCCGGTCGTCGGCGTCGTCGTCCAGCTCGGCGGACAGACCCCGCTGGGCCTCGCGGCGGCGCTGGAGCGCGAGGGGGTCCCGATCGTCGGCACCTCGCCGGCCGCCATCGACCTCGCCGAGCACCGTGGCGCCTTCGGGCGGGTGCTCGCCGAGGCCGGGCTGCCTGCGCCGAAGCACGGCACGGCGATCTCGTTCCCCGGTGCCAAGGCCGTCGCCGACGAGATCGGCTACCCCGTGCTCGTCCGTCCTTCGTACGTGCTCGGTGGCCGCGGCATGGAGATCGTGTACGACGAGGCCTCGCTCGCGGACTACATCGAGCGTGCGACCGAGATCTCACCCGAGCACCCCGTGCTCGTCGACCGCTTCCTGGACGACGCGGTCGAGATCGACGTCGACGCGCTCTACGACGGCACGGACCTCTACCTCGGTGGCGTCATGGAGCACATCGAGGAGGCGGGGATCCACTCCGGCGACTCCTCGTGCGCGCTCCCGCCGATCACGCTCGGCGCCGAGGACCTCGCCAGGATCCGTACGTCCACGCGGGCGATCGCCGAGGGCGTCGGGGTGCGGGGCCTGATCAACATCCAGTTCGCGCTCAGCTCGGACGTGCTCTACGTGCTCGAGGCCAACCCGCGTGCGTCGCGCACCGTGCCGTTCGTGTCCAAGGCCACGGGCGTGCCGCTGGCGAAGGCCGCCGCGCGGCTCATGCTGGGCGAGTCGATCGTCGAGCTGCGTGCCGCGGGCGTCCTGCCCGCGAGCGGGGACGGCGGCGACCTCGGCCCGGACGCGCCGATCGCGGTCAAGGAGGCCGTGATGCCGTTCAACCGGTTCCGGACCCTCGAGGGCAAGACGGTCGACACTCTTCTCGGTCCGGAGATGCGCTCGACCGGCGAGGTCATGGGCATCGACGCGCTGTTCGGCACCGCCTTCGCCAAGGCGCAGGCCGGCGCGCAGGAGGGCCTCCCCACGTCGGGCAAGGTCTTCGTGTCGGTGGCCAACCGCGACAAGCGCCACATGATCTTCCCGATCAAGCGCCTGGCCGACCTCGGCTTCGAGATCGTCGCCACCGCAGGCACCGCCGAGGTCCTGCGCCGCAACGGCGTCCAGGCCACGGTGGTGCGCAAGCTCAGCGAGGTCCCCGCTGCGGGCGCCTCGCGCCTGAACGAGCTCATCTTGTCCGGCGAGATCGGCCTGGTCGTCAACACCCCGCACGGGTCGACCTCGGGCGGCAGCCCTCGCGTGGACGGCTACGAGATCCGCACGGCCGCGATCAGCGCCGGGATCCCGTGCATCACCACGGTCCAGGGACTGGCCGCTGCCGTGCAAGGCATCGAGGCGGCACGTGACGGTGACGTCGGCGTGCGCTCGCTCCAGTCCTGGGCACGCGCCGTGCGCCCGGTCGGGAGCGCGACATGAGCGCTACCCAGGTCCGCGGGACCGTCGTCTCGCGTACGCCCGTCGGTGACTACCACCACCTCGTGATCGAGGCGCAGGGCGTGGCGGCGAGCGCGCGTCCCGGGCACTTCGTCGCGCTCGCGGTCGGCGGCCCCGACAGCGGCATGCTGCTGCGCCGCGCGTTCTCGATCTACCGGACGTCCACCACCGGCCGCTACGGCGACACGGTCGAGATCGTCTTCGCCGCGCACGGCAAGGGCACGCGCTGGATGGCCGACCTCGCGCCCGGGGACCCGATCGACGTCGTCGGGCCGGTGGGGCGTCCGTTCGCGCTGCCCAAGGAGCCCGTCTCGTGCGTGCTCGTCGGCGGCGGCTACGGGTCGGCCCCGATGTTCGCACTGGCGCGCGCCCTGCGTGACCGCGGTTGCGCCGCCCACCTGGTCCTCGGTGCCGCCACCACGCCACGGCTGTTCGGCGTGCTGGAGGCCAACAAGGTCGCCACGAGCGTTCACGTCACCACCGAGGACGGATCGACCGGCATCCGCGGGCGGGTGACCGACGTCCTGGCCTCGCTCGTCGACGACACCGACGCGGCCGTGGTCT
>Ga0233372_1000400_pt1 | contig 19685 bp, 14 predicted proteins | sample ElkDunMinimDraft_4_FD_191538 | JGI IMG/M metagenome (GOLD analysis project Ga0233372, IMG submission 191538) | Fecal eukaryotic communites from dung pellets of Tule Elk in California, USA - Elk Dung D8 | ecosystem: Host-associated > Mammals > Digestive system > Large intestine > Fecal | place... | reverse complement strand
CCGCCAGCTGGCGACCATGATGAAGTCGGGCGTGCCCATCGTGATGGCGCTCGAGATCATCGGCAACGGGCAGAAGAACCCGAAGATGAAGAACCTGGTCGACGACCTCCGGATCGAACTGGAGAGTGGCTCGTCGATCTACGAGGCGATGAGCAAGCATCCGGTGCAGTTCGACGAGCTGTACCGCAACCTGGTGCGCGCCGGCGAATCCTCAGGCGCGCTGGAAACGGTGCTGGACACCATCGCCACCTACAAGGAAAACATCGAGACCATCAAGGGCAAGATCAAGAAGGCGTTGTTCTACCCGGTTGCCATCATCGGCGTGGCGATCCTCGTGTGCGGCATCCTGATGGTGTACGTCGTGCCGATCTTCAAGGAGCAGTTCGCGAGTTTCGGTGCCGATCTTCCGGCGTTCACCGCCCTCGTCTTCGGCTTCTCCGACATTCTCGTAACCTGGTGGTGGCTGGCGCTCATCGTCGCCTTGGCCGCGTTCACCGCCTTCATGTACGTCTACAAGCGCTCGCCCAAGCTGCAGCACACCGTGGACCGGTTGATGCTCAAGATCCCGGTGATCGGCCAGGTGCTGCACAACTCGGCGATCGCGCGTTTCGCGCGGACCCTGGCCGTGACCTTCAAGGCCGGCGTGCCGCTGGTCGAGGCGATGGACAGCGTCGCCGGAGCGACCGGCAGCCGTGTCTACACGGACGCGGTGTACCTGATGCGCGACGACGTGTCGGTGGGCTATCCGCTCAACGTGGCGATGAAGCAGGTCAACATCTTCCCGCACATGGTGGTGCAGATGACCGCCATTGGCGAAGAGGCCGGCGCGCTCGACACCATGCTCTACAAGGTGGCCGAGTTCTACGAGGAAGAGGTCAACAACGCGGTCGACGCGATCAGCAGCCTGATCGAACCGTTCATCATGGTCATCATCGGCGGCATGGTGGGCTCCATCGTGATCGCGATGTACCTGCCGATCTTCAAGATCGCCATGACCGTGATGGGCTGATTTCCGCGCTCCACGCTCGCGCTGTCGCCACACGGGGTTACCCGGGCCATGCCGGACGCAATATGCTTTGCGTACCGGCGGCCACGGACGGCCCGATCATCCTGCAGGCAGATTGAATGGCATTCCTCGACCAGAACCCCCAGCTTGGCTACCCGCTCGTGGCCGGGCTCGGGCTGCTCGTGGGGAGCTTCCTCAACGTGGTGATCCTGCGCCTGCCGCGGCGCATGGAATGGGAGTGGAAGCGCGACGCGCGCGAGACCCTGGCCGAGCCGGAGCTCTACGACCCGCCGCCACCGGGAATCGTGGTCGAGCGGTCGCACTGCCCGCATTGCGGCCACCAGCTGTCGTGGTACGAGAACATCCCCGTGCTCAGCTGGCTGGCGCTGCGCGGCAAGTGCCGCAGCTGCAAGGCGCCGATCTCGATCCAGTATCCGGCGGTGGAGCTGGTCACGGCCCTGCTGTGCCTGGCCTGCGTGTGGCAGTTCGGCTTCGGCTGGCAGGGCTTCGGCGCCTGCCTGCTGACCTGCTTCCTGATCGCCCTGTCGGGCATCGACCTGCGCACCCAGCTGCTGCCGGATTCACTGACGTTGCCGCTGATGTGGCTGGGCCTGATCGCCTCGCTCGACAACCTCTACATGCCGGCCAAGCCCGCGCTGCTGGGCGCGATCGCCGGCTATGCCAGCCTGTGGTCGGTGTGGTGGCTGTTCAAGCAGATCACCGGCAAGGAAGGCATGGGCCACGGCGATTTCAAGCTGCTGGCCGCGCTCGGCGCCTGGGTGGGCCTGGCCGGCGTGCTGCCGATCATCCTGCTGTCCTCGCTGGTGGGCGCCGTGATCGGCTCGATCTGGCTGGCGGTGAAGGGGCGCGATCGCGCCACGCCGATCCCGTTCGGCCCCTACCTGGCGGCCGCCGGCTGGATCGTGTTCATGTGGGGCGACCAGCTGATCGGCGCCTACCGGGATTACGCGGGGTTCTAGCCGTCGCATCGGCCGTGTGGCGACGCCTCGGCCCGGTCGTCCGTAGATGGCAGATCGGTCGCGCCGCGGTGTCGCGGCACGCGTCGCCAGACCCGCCCTGCCCTGCGCCGACATGGCGCGCCGACGCTTTCCCACCCAAGCCTGCACAATCCGCCCATGGCCAACTACATCGTGGGACTCACCGGCGGCGTGGCCTCGGGCAAGAGCGAGGTGTCGCGCCTGTTCGAGGCGCTGGGCGTGACCGTGGCCGACGCCGACCTGGCCGCCCGCGAGGCGGTCGCCGTGGGCAGTGCCGGCCTGGCCGAAGTCGTCGGCGTCTTCGGGCCGCAGGTGCTGGCGGACGATGGCTCGCTCGACCGGCCGGCCATGCGCCGGCGCGTGTTCGCCGATGACGCGGCCAGGCTCGAGCTGGAGGCCATCGTGCATCCGCGCGTGCGCGAGCTGCTGCGCGCGCACTGCGAGGCCGCCTCCGGCCCCTATGCGATCGCCGCGATCCCGCTGCTGGCCGAGGCCGCGCCCGGTCCGGGCGGTGGCGAAGGCGGCCGCGCCGCCTATCCCTGGCTGCGGCGGGTGCTGGTGATCGACACACCGACCCAGGTGCAGCACGCACGGCTGCTGGCGCGCGATGGCATCGACGCCGCCCTCGCCCACCGGATGATCGCGGCCCAGGCCGCGCGCGAGCACAGGCTGGCGATCGCCGACGACGTGCTGGTCAACGACGGCCACATCCACGCCCTGCCCGCGCACGTGGCGGCCCTGGACGCGCGCTACCGCGTGCTCGCGGCCGAAACCGCCGGGCCCGCCGCCTAGCCCATCGCGGGTGCCTCGCTGCGCGGGCGCGATGCCTGGCGCTGACGGCGCACCCGGGCGTGGGCGGACGGCACGGCGTGCCAGCCACGCGACCGCGGCCACGGCAACCACGACATCGCAGAGGGCGGAATACGCCCGGATAACGGCACCGCCGCGCGCGGGGCGCCGCCTCAGCGCCGAGCCGTCATCCGGCCGCGGCCCACAGCCCGCGGATCGCCGCGATGCCCTGCGCGCCATGGCTGCGGGCGATGTCGATGTCGGCGGTGGTCAGGCCGCCGATCGCGTAGATCGGCAGCGCGACTTCGGCACGCAGGGCCTCGAAGCGGTGCCAGCCGATGCCTGCCTGGCCCGGGTGGGACGGCGTGGGATGGACCGGCCCCAGGTTGACGAAGTCGCAGCCCAGCGCCTCGGCCTGTCCGAGCTCGACGGCGTCGTGGCAGGAAGCCGACAGCGGCAGTCCCTCGGGCAGCGGCCGCTCCCTGCACTGGCGCAACTGGGCCGAGGGCAGGTGCAGCCCGATGCCATGCTGACGGGCCAGGTCCGCGTCGCCGTTCACCAGCAGCTGCGCGCCCGCGGCCCGGCAGCGCGCGACGGCACCGGCGAGCAGCTGCGAACGCCGCTCCGCCGCGATGCCAGGCATGCGGAACTGCACCCGTCGTACGCCCAGGGCCAGCGATGCCTCCAGCGCTGCCAGCCAGGCGGCGTCCTCGCCCACCGGCGCCGGGGTCACCAGGCAATGGTCCGGCTGCAGGAGGGCGGCCACGACGGGGAGGTCGGGCGCCGGCATGTCGTAGCGGTGCAGCTTGTCCGGCTGCACCCAGGCCAGACCCTGCCCCTCGCAGCCCCTGGGCGTCCCCCGCCAGGCGCGGATGCGGCGCACGTCCAGGCGCAGCAGGCGGCTGGGCGTGCGGTGCGGCACCACCATGAGCGGCGCGCCGACCTCGACCTCGATGCCCAGCTCTTCGCGCAGTTCACGGGCCAGGGCGACTTCCGGGTGTTCGCCCGGCTCGACCTTGCCGCCGGGAAACTCCCACAGGCCGGCCAACTCCCGGCCTGCGCTGCGCCGCGCGAGCAGCACGCGCCCGCGGGTATCGGTGATCACGCCTGCCATGACATGGACCGCAGCGGCGGGAGCGTCAACGGGGTCGGACTGGATCAGCGGGGCTGCGGACACGGAGCGGCGGAAGGGTGCGCGGAGGCGAAGCGTAGCAAAGCCGGCGATCCTGGCAATGTGACCCGGGTCCGGCGGTCAGGACGGAAACACGCGGGCCCGCGTGCCGGCCGGGGCAACGGCGCTGGGCTGGGGCGCTCAGGGCATGTCGCCGGCCCCCACCCCGGCCCTCCCCCGCACGCGGGGGAGGGAGTGGAATCGCGGTGCCTCGCCTGCCGCCTCCACCCGCCCCCCCCCCGCACGCGGGGGAAGGGAGTGGAATCGCGGCGGCTCGCCTACCGCCTGCCCCTGCCCCTGCCCTGCCCCGCACGCGGGGGGAAGGATTGGAATCTCGGTGGCCCGGCTGCCGCCCCCACCCCGGCCCTCCCCCGCACGCGGGGGAGGGAGCGGGCTCACGGCGGCGCAACGGCCCCCACCCGGCCCTCCCCCGCAAGCGTGGGAGGGAGAGTGGAATCGCGGTGGCTCAGGCCAGCTGGCCGTGGCAGTGCTTGTACTTCTTGCCGCTGCCGCAGGGGCAGGGATCGTTGCGGCCGATCTTCGCGCCATCGCGCACGATCGGCGCCTGCGCGCCCTGCTGGTAGTCCGGCTCGGCGGCTTCCTCGTCGGCGCCGTAGCCGCCGGCGTCGGCATGCTGGAACTGGGCCTGGCGCAGGCGCGCTTCGGTCTGGGCGCGCTCCTGCGCCTCGATCGCGGCGACTTCCTCCTCGCTGCGCACGCGCACGCGCGCCAGCAGGGTCACCACCTCGCGCTTGACCTTGTCGAGCATCTCGCTGAACAGCTGGAACGCTTCCTTCTTGTACTCCTGCTTGGGCTGCTTCTGCGCGTAACCGCGCAGGTGGATGCCCTGGCGCAGGTAATCCATGCGCCCCAGGTGCTGCTTCCAGTTGTCGTCGAGCACGTTGAGCATGATGTGCTTCTCGAGCGCGCGCATGGTCTCGTCGCCGATCTGCGCCTCCTTCTCGGCGAACGTCCGGTCCAGCGCTTCGCGCACGTGGTCCTGGATGCCCTCGGCATCGAGTTCGCTGCGCGCCTTCGCCAGGCCCTGCAGGTCCAGGCGCAGGCCGAACTCCTGCTCCAGCGTGGCCTCCAGGCCCGGCAGGTCCCACTGGTCGTCGATCGAATCGGGCGGCACGAAACGCTCGACGGTCTCGGCCACCACGTCGCCGCGGATGCCGTCGATGTTGTCCTTGACGCTCTCCGCGTCCAGCAGCTCGTCGCGCTGGCCGTAGATGACCTTGCGCTGGTCGTTGTTGACGTCGTCGAAGTCGAGCAGGTTCTTGCGGATGTCGAAGTTGTGGGCCTCGACCTTGCGCTGCGCGTTGGCGATCTGCTTGGACACCAGCGGCGACTCGATGATGTCGTCTTCCTTCAGGCCCATGCGCGCCATGACCTTCTGCACCCAGTCGGCCGCGAAGATGCGCATCAGGTTGTCTTCGAGCGACAGGTAGAAGCGGCTCGAACCCGGATCGCCCTGGCGCCCGGAGCGGCCGCGCAGCTGGTTGTCGATGCGGCGCGATTCGTGGCGTTCGGTGCCCAGGATGTGCAGGCCGCCGAGCGCCACCACCTCGTCGTGGCGCTTGCGCCATTCCTCGCGCACGCGCGCCTTGTCCGCCTCGCTCGCGTCCTCGCCCAGCGCCTGCAGCTCGGCCTCGAGCGAACCGCCCAGCACGATGTCGGTGCCGCGACCGGCCATGTTGGTGGCGATGGTGACGGCCTTGGGGCGGCCGGCGTTGGCGATGATCTGCGCCTCGCGCTCGTGCTGCTTGGCGTTGAGCACCTCGTGCGGGATCTTCTCGTCGCGCAGGAACCGCGACAGCAGTTCGGACACCTCGATCGAGGTCGTGCCCACCAGTACCGGCTGGCCGCGCTCGAAGCAGTCCTTGATCTCGTTGCAAACCGCCCGGTACTTGCCGTTGCGGTTGAGGAACACCGCATCGGGGTGGTCGATGCGGATCATCGGGCGGTGGGTCGGGATCACCACCACCTCGAGGCCGTAGATGCTGTTGAACTCGAACGCTTCCGTGTCCGCCGTGCCGGTCATGCCCGACAGCTTGTTGTACATGCGGAACAGGTTCTGGAAGGTGATGCTGGCCAGCGTCTGGTTCTCGCGCTGCACCGGCACGCCTTCCTTGGCCTCGACCGCCTGGTGCAGGCCGTCGGACCAGCGGCGCCCGGTGAGGGTGCGGCCGGTGAACTCGTCGACGATCACCACCTCGCCGTCGCGCACGATGTAGTCGACGTCGCGCTGGTAGAGCGCGTGCGCGCGCATCGCCGCGTTGAGGTGGTGCACGACGTGGATGTTGTGCGGCGCGTAGAGGTCGTCGCCCTGCTCGAGGATGCCCGCCCTGTGCAGCAGTTCCTCGGCATGCTCCTGGCCGGCCTCGGACAGGTGCACCTGCTTGCCCTTCTCGTCGACCCAGTAATCGCCCACGCCGTCCTCGACCTCCTGGCGCTTGAGGGCGGGGACGATGCGGTTGACCTTGATGTACAGCTCCGGCGATTCGTCGGCCGGGCCGGAGATGATCAGCGGGGTGCGCGCCTCGTCGATCAGGATCGAGTCGACCTCGTCGACGATGGCGTAGTTCAGGCCGCGCTGGAAGCGGTCGGCCTTGGACATCGCCATGTTGTCGCGCAGGTAGTCGAAGCCGAATTCGTTGTTGGTGCCGTAGGTGATGTCGGCGCGGTAGGCGGCGTGCTTGTCGCCGTGGTTCATGCCCGGGTAGACCACGCCCACGCTCATGCCCAGCCAGTTGTAGAGCCTGCCCATCTGGGCGGCGTCGCGGCGCGCGAGGTAGTCGTTGACCGTGACCACGTGCACGCCCTTGCCCTCGAGCGCGTTGAGGTAGCACGGCAGGGTCGCGACCAGGGTCTTGCCCTCGCCGGTCCGCATCTCGGCGATCTTGCCCATGTGCAGGACCATGCCGCCGATCAGCTGCACATCGTAGTGGCGCATGCCCAGCACGCGCACGCTGGCCTCGCGGCATACGGCGAAGGCCTCGGGCAGCACCTTGTCCAGGGATTCGCCCTTGGCCACGCGTTCGCGCAGTTCGGGGGTCTTGGCCTGGAGTTCGGCGTCCGACAGCGCCTGCATCTGCGGTTCGAGGGCGTTGATCTTCTTGACGACGCCGCCGAGCTGCTTGACGAGGCGGTCGTTGCGGCTACCGAAGACGCTGGTGAGCAGGCGATTGAGCATGGGTTTACCGGAAGCTGTGGCGGGACCGGCTACTGCGCCGGATGGGCGCGCCGGCAATGAAAAAGGGCGCAGTGGCGCCCTTTTCGATGGCAACGCGCATTGTACCGTGGTGGCGCCGCGGCGCGTTTGCAAGGTCGGGGGGCGGCCTGCCGGACGGCCACGATGCCGGCGCGGGGCACAGCGACCGGGGCTGCAGCCGCCCTTGTTGCCGCGGGCCCCGCACGCGCCAGGGCACACCGCCCAAGGCGGGTGCGGGCGTTACGAGCGCTTGGCGCCGACTTCGCCCAGGAACTTGCGCGGGTTGTGCACGCGGCCGTTCTCCCAGACCTCGAAATGCACGTGCGCCCCGGTCGAGCGGCCGGTGGAGCCGGCCTTGGCGATCTCCTGGCCCACGCGCACCAGGTCGCCGACCTTCACGGTGTTGCGCGAGTTGTGCGCGTAGCGGGTGACGAAGCCGTTGCCATGGTCGACCTCGACCACGTTGCCATAGCCACTGCGTACGCCGGAGAAGCTGACCACGCCATCGGCGACGGTCATCACCGGATCGCCGGTCCTGGCGTTGAAATCGATGCCCTTGTGGAACTGGCTGCCGCCGCCGAAGGGATCGGCGCGACCGCCGTAACCGGAGGTGATGTAGCTGCTGGCCACCGGCGAGCGCGACGGGACCGAGTCGCGCTCCAGCTTCTGGTCGAACAGCAGGGCCTCGAGCACCGACAGCTGCTGCCCGGCACTGGCGAACTGCGCGTCCACGCCGGCCATGCCCTCCGTCAGCTGCCGCGCCGGCATGTCCCGGCTGGGCTCGGCGCCGCCGACGCCCACCGGCCGGTCGAAGTCGAACTCGCCGTCGCCCAGTTTGGCGATGCGGGTGAGCCGGTCGCCGAGCGCATTGAGCCGGTTGGCCTGCGCCTGCAGCTCGCCCAGGCGCGCGGCCAGGGCGTTGATCTCGCGCTGCGCCTCGCGGCGGGTGCTCTCCAGCGCCTGTTCCTGGCTGCCGACCTGGCGTTGCAGGTGGGCCATGCCCGAGGCATTGAGCCCGCCGCCGATCCCGACGCCCGTGCCCAGCAGCACCAGGGCCGCGGCCAGCGGCCGCGCCTGCATGTGCCTGCGCGCCTGTTCACCCAGTTTCCTGAGCGTGGACGCCGCCTGCACCTGTATTGTGTGTAAAGTCATAAGCCTATGTCTGAATTCCGATCACGGCGGCCCGGTTCGCCGAAGGTGTCGCCTGCTGCCGATCGCTCCGCGACCATGCAATCGGCGCTCGATGCCCTGCTGTCCGGTACCGCCCGCGACCCGGTGCGCCATGCCCTGGGGCTCGACGCGCTGGACCATCAACTGCGTCCCTTCCTGCCGCCGGGGCTGGCCGCGCATGCGCGCTTGGCCAACGTGGCCGATGGCAGGCTGGTATTCCTCGTCGATTCCCCCGTCTGGCATGCCCGGCTCCGCCTGGCCTCCGACGACCTGCTCGACGCCGCCCGCTCCGTCGGGCTGGAAGTGCGTGAAGTCGCCATCCGGACAACCTCGCAACCGATCAATCCGCAGGCGCTCGCCCCTACGCGCGCCGGCATCGTCCGCACCCCGGGCCCAGCGGCCCAGGAAGCCTTCCGCGCCGCCCTCGAGGCCCTGAACGAACCCGACTCCGGGAACGGCCACGGCTGAGGTGAAAAAACCGGCCGTCCCATGGGGTTGCCTGGCGTCCTGCCGACCCGGGGGACAACGCATCCTAACGGCCGTCTTGCCCCCGGTCGTTAAGTGACCGCTTCACGGACGTTTTTTTTTCGTTAATTCTGCACGCCTGGATCCCGGTTTTCCGCATGATGTCGGGGGCTGCAGGGCCAAACCCGGGCTGGCCAGCCGTTCAGGGGCGAGCACGCCTTGTGAGGGCCTCGCCGCCAGACCCAGGGCGCCATGGACGCGCGCGCAAGCCGGCGCATGGCGCCGGTACGGAAATCGGGCAGCGGCGGCGGAGCGGGATTCCCCGTCGGGCGCGTCAGGCGGCGACCGGCTCGCCGTAGACCACAGGCGGGGTGGCCGTGCGCGGGAACGTCACCTCTTCCCAGGCCTCGCGGTCGGCGAGCAGGGCCCGCACCAGCTTGTTGTTGAGCGCGTGCCCGGATTTGAAGCCCTCGAACGCGCCGAGGATCGGGTGGCCGGCCAGGTACAGGTCGCCAACCGCATCCAGGATCTTGTGGCGCACGAACTCGTTGGCGTAGCGCAGGCCATCGTCGTTGAGCACGCGGAATTCGTCGAGCACGATCGCGTTGTCCATCGAACCGCCCAGGCCGAGGTTGCGCTCGCGCATGTACTCCAGGTCGCGCATGAAGCCGAAGGTGCGCGCGCGGCTGACCTCGCGGATGTAGTTGCCGGTCGAGAATTCGACCTGTGCGCGCGACTGCGACCGCGGGATGGCCGGATGGTCGAACTCCACCGTGAAGCCGAGCCGGAACCCGTCGTAGGGCTCGAACCGGGCGATCTTGTCGCCCTCGCGCACCTCGATCGGGCGCTTGATGCGGATGAAACGCTTGGGCGCGTCCTGTTCGACGACGCCGGCCGACTGCAGCAGGAACACGAAAGGTCCGGACGAGCCATCCATGATCGGCACTTCCGGGGCGGACAGTTCGACATAGAGATTGTCGATGCCCAGTCCAGCCAGCGCCGACATCAGGTGCTCGACGGTCTGTACCTTGGCGCCCTCGCAGGACAGGCCCGTGCACAGCGTGGTCTCGCTGACCAGCTCCCCCGAGGCCGGGATTTCCACCACCGGATCGAGGTCGACGCGGCGGAAGACGATGCCGGTATCCGGGGCGGCGGGACGCAACGTCAGGAACACCTTGTCGCCGCTGTGGAGGCCCACGCCGGTGGCGCGGATCACATTCTTGATGGTGCGTTGCTGCGGCATCTGTCGGCCTGTAACGGAGCGTGACATCCCGGAAATGGGGACAACGGCGCAGATTATCACCCGGCCCGCTGAACTTGGCAGGAGCGGGCGGGCCGCCGTGGCTTGCATTCCAGCGTGGTCCGGGCACCGCGCCACGACCGGGCCGTCACCGGATTCGGGTCGTGGCGCCCCGGCGAAGCGGTCGGGACGGCGCCGCGAACCCGCCCTTCCCCACAGGACCGGGGACGGCCGGGGCGCGGTGCCCTCGCAGGTGCGAAGCCCGGCCGCGGTCCGGCCTTGCGGCCGCGACGCGGGACAGGGCTTCGGCCCGCCTCAGTCGGCCTGGCGGCGCAGGAAGGCCGGGATGTCGAGGTAGCTGTCGTTGCCGAAGTCGGCGACCGGCGGGGTCGCCGGGGCGGCCTCGGCGGCGACGCTGCGACCGCGCAGGCCGGCGGCGATGCTGCTGCCGGCGAAGGCCTCGTTGCCGTCCTCGACGAACATCCCCGTGGTGCCGTCGCGCTTGCCGGTGTTGATCAGTTGCACGTGCGGGCGACGCGCCTGCTCGAAGGCGGCGTGGTCGGCGCCGCGGCCGCTGCTGCGCGCAACGCCGCGGTTGAGGCCGGTGGCCACCACCGTCACGCGCACGTCGTCGGCCATGTCCGGATCGAGCACGGTGCCGATGACGATGGTCGCGTCCTCGCTGGCGAAGTTCTCCACGGTGCGGCCGACCTCGTCGAACTCGCTCATGGTGAAGTCCGGACCGGCGGTGATGTTGACCAGGATGCCGTTGGCGCCGGCGAGGTTGACGTCGTCCAGCAGCGGGTTCTGGATCGCCGCTTCGGCGGCGGCCTGGGCGCGGTCGTCGCCGCGGGCGTGGCCGGTGCCCATCATCGCCAGGCCCATCTCGGACATGACGGTGCGCACGTCGGCGAAGTCGACGTTGATCAGGCCGGGACGCACGATCAGGTCGGCGATGCCCTGCACGGCGCCCAGCAGCACGTCGTTGGCGGCGCGGAAGGCCTGCACCATGGTGGCGTTGCGGCCGAGCACGGTGATCAGCTTCTCGTTGGGGATGGTGATCAGCGAGTCGCAGTGCGAGGACAGGTCCTCGATGCCCTTGAGCGCGACCTGCATGCGGCGGCGGCCCTCGAACGGGAACGGCTTGGTGACCACGGCCACGGTCAGGATGCCCATTTCCTTGGCCAGCTGCGCCACCACGGGGGCCGCGCCGGTGCCGGTGCCGCCGCCCATGCCGGCGGTGATGAACACCATGTCCGCGCCCTGCAGCGCGTCCATGATGATCTCGCGGTCTTCCAGGGCGGCCTGGCGGCCGACTTCGGGGTTGGCGCCCGCGCCCAGGCCCTTGGTGACGTTGCTGCCCAGCTGCAGCTGCAGCTTGGCGCCGCAGTTGCGGATGGCCTGCGAGTCGGTGTTGGCGGTGATGAACTCGACGCCGTCCACGCTGCTGTTGACCATGTGCGCGACCGCGTTGCCGCCGCCACCGCCCACGCCGATCACCTTGATGACGGCGTTCGGGGCCATCTTTTCCACCAGTTCGAAATGTGCCATGTCCTTGTCCTCTCTCTAGTTTTGATTGTTATTCCGTCACCGGATTGCCACGTGCCGCAAAGCTTCGCCGTCGTCGTCGTCTTGTCCTGATCGCGTTCGCGCCCTGGCCGGACATCAGAATTCCCCCCGGAACCAGGTACTGACCTTCTTCAGCAGGCTGCCCGCCTTGCCGGTGGGGAGCGACGGACGCCGCGGGTTCTCGATCTGGCTGCCCATCAGCAGCAGGCCCACGCCGGTGGCGTGGACCGGGTTGTTCACCACTTCGCCCAGGCCGGTGACGTGCTGGGGAATGCCCACGCGCACCGGCATCTGCAGCATCTCTTCGGCCAGTTCGACCACGCCTTCCATCTTGGCCGCGCCCCCGGTCAGCACCATGCCCGCGCGCACGTGCTGCTCGAAGCCCGAGCGGCGCAGCTCGGCCTGCACCATCTCGAAGATCTCCTCGTAGCGCGCCTGCACCGCCTGCGCCAGCGACTGGCGCGGCAGGCGCCGCGGCGGGCGGTCGCCGACGCTCGGCACCTGGATCGATTCCTCGGACGTGGCCAGCTGCGCCAGCGCGCAGGCGTAGCGCACCTTGATCTGCTCGGCCTCGGGCGTGGGCGTGCGCAACATGTGCGCGATGTCCTCGGTGACCTTGTCGCCTGCGATCGGCAGCGAGGCGGTATGGCAGATCGCGCCCTGCACGAACACCGCCAGATCCGTGGTGCCCGCGCCCATGTCGACCAGCACCACGCCCAGCTCGCGCTCGTCGCCGGTGAGCACCGCGGTGCTCGAGGCCAGCGAGGACAGCACCAGGTCGTCGATCGACAGTCCGCAGCGCTGCACGCACTTGCTGACGTTGGCCGCCGCCGACTGCGCGCAGACCACCAGGTGCGCATGCACCTCCAGGCGCACGCCGGTCATGCCGACCGGGTTGCGGATGCCTTCCTGCGAATCGTCCAGCACGTATTCGCGCGGGATCGCGTGCAGGATCTTCTGGTCGGCCGGGATGGCGACGGCCTTGGCCGCATCGAGCACGCGGTCCAGGTCGGCCCAGGTCACCTCGCCGTCGCGGATCGGCACGATGCCGTTGGAATTGCGGCACTGCACGTGATTGCCGGAGATCGAGGCGTAGACGCTGCGGATCTCGCAGCCGGCCATCAGCTCGGCTTCCTCGACCGCGCGCTGGATCGACTGCACGGTCGACTCGATGTCGACCACCACGCCGCGCTTGAGTCCGCGCGATTCGTGGGAGCCGATGCCGATGACCTCGATCGGGTTGCCCGGCGAGTATTCGCCGACCAGGGCCACCACCTTGGAGGTGCCGATGTCGAGGCCGACGATGAGGGCCTTGTCGCCTTTGCGGTTCATGATGCGGAGCCGGAAACGGGGGAATGGAGAGGGAAAGGCGCCGGGGAGCGTCCGGCGCGCGTGCGGGCCGCCGCCGGCAGCGCCGCGACGGCGCCAGGGCCGGCAGTGGCAGCGGCTGCGGCGCCCTGCCCTGCGGCGTCCGCCTGCCCCCACACCAGCGCGAAGCCGTTGGTGTAGCGCAGGTCGGCACGCTGCAGCGGCAGCGGATTGCGCGCCAGCAACTGCGGCAGGACGCGGGCGAAGCGCTTGAGCCGCAGCCGTGCCTCCTGGCTGCCGACCACCACTTCCACGCCGTTGTCCAGGCTCAGCGACCAGCTGTCGCGGCTGTCCAGGGCCAGGCGCACGACCGTGAAGCCGCCCGGCGCGAACATCTCGCGCGATTCGTTGTAGAGCGCGACCACGTCCGGCACGCGCGCGTCCGCGGCCGACAGTTGCGGCAGGCCCGCGGGCACCTCGATGCCGGCGACCGGGAACAGGCGACCCTGCTCGGACAGCAGCCGGTCCTCGCCCCAGCGCGCGAACGGCCGGTGCTCGACGATGCGCACCTCCAGCACGTCCGGCCAGCGCTTGCGCACCTCCGCGTGCTCGACCCAGGGCAGCTGCGCGATGGCGGCGCGGGCCTGGTCGAGCCTGACCGCGAAGAAGCCGGCAGTGGCATAGGGCAGCAGCGTCTGCCGCAGGCGCGCGGCGTCCACGCGCTCGAGGCCGTCGTTCACGCGCAGGGTGCGCAGCGGCCAGCGCTCGGCGCCGATCCAGCCGTTGAGCACCGCCACCACCGGCAGCGCGACCAGACCGATCGCCAGCGCCCAGGTCAACACGCGCAGGCTGCGCCGGATCATGGCCGCACCTGCGTGGGCGCAGCCGTCAGCGCGGCCGCCACGGACACGCGCAAAGGCGCGCGGCCGGGCGCATGCGCCCAGGCCGCGCCGGTTGCCGTCCCGCGCTGGCGGATCGCCCGATTCACAAGGTCTGCTCCAGCACGCGCCAGCACAGGCCGGCATAGTCGATGCCCAGCTGCGCGGCCGCCTTGGGAACCAGCGAATGGCTGGTCATGCCCGGCGCGGTATTGACCTCGATCAGCTGCATGCCGCGCTCGCGGTCGTGCATCAGGTCCACGCGTCCCCAGCCGCTGCAGCCGGCGGCGCGGAACGCGGCCAGCGACAGCGCGCCGATGCGCGCTTCTTCTTCGCCTTCCATGCCCGGGCAGATGTACTGCGTGTCGTCGGCGATGTACTTGGCGTGGTAGTCGTACCATTCGCCGGCCGGCACGATCCGGATCGAGGGCAGGGCCAGGTCGCCGAGGATGCCCACGGTGTACTCGGCGCCGCGCACCATCTGTTCGGCCAGCAGTTCGCCCGGGTAGCCGGCGGCGAATTCGATGGCGGGAGCCAGATCGGCTTCCGCCAGGATGCGGAACACGCCCACGCTCGACCCTTCGCAGGCCGGCTTCACGAACACCGGGAAGCCGAGCTCGCGCACCGCGGCGCGCAGCGCCGCGCCGGCGTCGGCGGCGCCACCGGCGACGCGCACGAAACGCGGGGTCGGCAGGCCTTCGGCGATCCACACCTGCTTGGTGCGGATCTTGTCCATGGTCAGGGCCGAGCCGAGCACGTCCGGGCCCGTGAACGGGACGCCCAGCGCCCGCAGCAGGCCCTGCACCACGCCGTCCTCGCCGCCGCCGCGGTTGCCGTGCAGGATGTTGAACACGCGGTCCACCCGGCCTGCGCCGATGTCCTCGACCAGGGCCGGGATGCCATCGACCGCGTGCGCGTCCACGCCGCGCGAGCGCAGTGCCGCGAGCACGCCGCGGCCCGAGTCGAGCGAGACCTCGCGTTCGCTGCTGGTACCGCCCATCAGCACGGCAACGCGGCCGAACCGGGCCGGATCGGAGACGCGCTCGGCGGGCACGCGCGGGTTCATCGCGCCACCCCCGGGAACCCGTCGCGCGCCAGTTGCTGGGCGGCGTGGCCGATGTCGCCTGCGCCCATCATCAGCAGCAGGTCGCCTTCGCGCAGCACGTCGGGCAGCACGTCGGCCAGTTCCTGCGCGCCGTGGACCACGACCGGATCGATCCGCCCGCGCGCACGGATGGCGCGCGCCAGCGCCTTGGCGTCGGCACCGGCGATGGGCGCTTCGCCGGCCGGATAGACTTCGGTCAGCACCAGCGCGTCGACCTCGGACAGCACCGCCGCGAAATCGTCGAACTGGTCGCGGGTGCGCGTGTAGCGGTGCGGCTGGAAGGCCACCACGAGGCGGCGCTCCGGCCAGCCGCCGCGCGCGGCCTCGAACACCGCGGCCAGTTCCTTCGGATGGTGGCCGTAATCGTCGACCAGCTGCACCTGCGCGCCCTGCGGCGTGCGCAGCTGCGCCAGCAGGTTGAAGCGGCGGCCGATGCCCTGGAACTTCTCCAGCGCCGCGCCGATCACCGCCGGCTCCACGCCCAGTTGCCAGCCGATCGAGGACGCCGCCAGCGCGTTGAGCACGTTGTGCCGGCCCGGCAGCGCCAGGGTCACCGGCGTGCGCGTGCCATCGGGCAGGCACAGCGTGAAGCGCATCGCGCCACCATGCTGCACCACGTCCTCGGCGCGCACGTCGGCGCCGGCCGAGAAGCCGTAGGTCATCGCATGGCGCGGCACGGACTCGGCCAGTCGCGCCACTTCCGGATCGTCCACGCACAGCACCGACAGTCCGTAGAACGGCAGCCGGTGCAGGAACTCGGAGAACGCGGCCTGCACGCGCGCGAAGTCCCCGCCGTAGTTCTCGAGATGGTCCGCGTCGATGTTGGTGACCACGGCGATCAGCGGATTGAGCCGCAGGAAGCTGCCGTCGCTCTCGTCGGCCTCGGCCACCAGCCACTGGCCGCCGCCCAGGCGCGCGTTGGCGCCGGCGGCCAGCAGCTGGCCCCCGATCACGAACGTCGGGTCCAGCCCGCCCTCGGCCAGCACGCTGGCGGTGAGCGAGGTGGTGGTGGTCTTGCCGTGCGTGCCGGCCACGGCGATACCGCGGCGGAAGCGCATCAGTTCGGCCAGCATCTCGGCGCGCGGCACGATCGGGATGCGCTGGGAGCGCGCTTCCATCAGTTCCGGGTTGTCCGGGCGGATGGCGCTGGAGACCACCACGCAGTCGGTGCCCAGCACGTTGGCCGCCGAATGGCCGCGGTGCACGGTGGCGCCCATGCGCGCCAGGCGCTGGGTGGTGGCGTTGTCGGCCGTGTCCGAGCCCGAGACCTGGTAGCCGAGCGTGCACAGCACCTCGGCGATGCCGCTCATGCCGGCGCCGCCGATGCCGACGAAGTGCACGCGCGAGAAGGACCGCGCGATGCGCTCCTTGGTCAGGTCACTGGCGGCCAGCAGGCGGCGGATCATGCGTTCCTCCCGAAACCGCCAAAGGTCGGCTCGATGCGCGGGCGCAGGCGGCTGGTGCCGCGTGCGGCGGCGACCGCCGACGGCGGCGCCTGGGTGGTGGGCGGCGGCGGCGCCGATTCGCCGGCCGCGCGCGCGCCTTCGCCGCGCAGTCGCGCGACCTGGCGCTGGGCGCGGTCGAGTTCATAGGACACGCGCAGCAGCAGGCCGACCGCCACGCAGGTCATCATCACGCTGGAGCCGCCCGAGGAAATCAGCGGCAGGGTCAGGCCCTTGGTCGGCAGCAGGCCCAGGTTCACGCCCATCGACACCAGGCTCTGCAGGCCGATCATCAGCGCCACGCCGAAGGCGATGTAGCCGGCGAAGTGGCGGCGCATCTCGACGCAGCGGTAGCCGATCCACAGCGCGCGGCCGACCAGCGCGGCGAACAGCGCGATCACGGCCAGCAGGCCGAAGAAGCCGAGCTCCTCGCCGATCACGCTGAAGATGAAGTCGGTATGCGCTTCGGGCAGGTAGGACAGCTTCTGGATCGAGCCACCCAGGCCGACGCCGGTGAGCTCGCCGCGACCGATCGCCATCAGCGCGTTGCTCAGCTGGTAGCCGGCGCCGAGCTGGTCCTCCCACGGATTCCAGAACGAGGTGATGCGGCGCAGGCGGTAGGGCTCGATCACGGCCACGGCCACCAGCGCGGGGAGCAGCATCAGCACCGGCAGCATCATGCGCTTGAGGTGGCCGCCGCCCAGCACGAGCATGCCGGCGGTGACCGCCAGCAGCATCGTCGCCGAGCCGAAGTCCGGCTGGGCCAGCAGCAGCGCCACCAGCACGATCGCCACGCCGATGGGCTTGAGCATGGCGCCCCAGCCGGCGTTGACCTCGTCGCGGAAGCGCACCAGGTAGCTGGCCAGCCACACCAGGTAGAGGATCTTCACCGCCTCGACGATCTGGAAGTTCGACACGCCCAGGTTGATCCAGCGGCGCGCGCCGTTGACGGTGTGGCCCAGGCCGGGCACGAATACCAGCACCAGCAGCAGCGCGCAAAGCCCCAGCAGCGCCTGCGGGTACTTCTCCACCAGTTTCAGGTCGGTGCGCATCGCCACGATGCACAGGCCGATGCCCACCGCCAGGAACACGACGTGCCGGACCAGGAAGTAGAACGGACCCTGGCCGAAGTTCTCAGATACCGCGATCGAACTCGAGGCGACCATGACCACGCCGAAGGCGGCGATGGCCGCGGCGATCGCCAGCAGCCAGCCGTCGTAGCGGCCCTCGATCGCGTCCAGCCGCGTGGCCTGGCTTTCGAACATGCGCGGGTCGGTGGTCGGGGCCATCAGCGCACCTTCAAGGTCGCGAGGCCGACCAGCACCAGGACCACCGAGATGATCCAGAAGCGCACGATCACGCGCGGCTCGGGCCAGCCCTTGAGCTCGAAGTGGTGGTGGATGGGCGCCATCCGGAACACGCGCTTTCCGGTGAGCTTGAACGAGGCGACCTGGATCATCACCGACAGCGTCTCGATGACGAAGATGCCACCCATGATCACCAGCACCAGTTCCTGGCGCACGATCACCGCCATCGTGCCGAGCACCGCGCCCAGCGCCAGCGCGCCGATGTCGCCCATGAACACCATCGCCGGATAGGTGTTGAACCACAGGAAGCCCAGGCCCGCGCCGGCGATGGCCGCGCAGATGATGATCAGTTCGCCCGCGCCGGGCACCGGCGGGATCTGCAGGTAGCGCGAGAATTCGGCGTGGCCCGAGGCGTAGGCGAACACCGCGATGCCGCCGGCGACCAGCACGGTGGGCATGATCGCCAGGCCATCCAGCCCGTCGGTGAGGTTGACCGCGTTGGAGAAGCCGACGATCCAGAAGTAGGCGATCGCCACGAAGCTGATGCCGGCCAGCGGCAGCGCCACCGACTTGAACAGCGGCACGTAGAACGTGGTCGCCGCCGGCACGTCGGCGTACAGGTACAGGTACAGGCCGGCGAGCAGGCCGAAGATCGACTGCAGCAGGTACTTCCAGCGCGACTTCAGGCCGTTGGGGTCGCGCTTGACGATCTTGATCCAGTCGTCGTACCAGCCGATCGCGCCGAAGCACAGCATCACCAGCAGCACCACCCACACGTACTTGTTGCGCAGGTCGCCCCACAGCAGCACCGAGGCGGTGATGGTGAACAGGATCAGCGCACCGCCCATCGTCGGCGTGCCGGCCTTGGAGAAGTGCGTCTGCGGCCCGTCCTGGCGGATCGGCTGGCCGCCCTTGTACTGGGCCAGCTTGCGGATCACCGCCGGGCCCCACCACAGCGACAGCGCCAGCGCGGTGAGCGCGGCCAGGATGCCGCGGAAGGTCAGATAGCCGAACAGGCCGAACAGACCCTCGACCTGCTGCAGCCAGCGGGCGAGTTCAAGCAGCATCGGATTCCCCTGGTGCGCGCGCCAGCAGCGCATCGACGATGCGGTCCATGGCACTGCCGCGCGAGCCCTTCACCAGCACGCGCACGGCCGGATGCAGGTCGGCGCGCAGCCTGGTGGCCAGCGCATCGTGGTTGTCGAAATGGTGGCCGCCCTCGCCGAAGGCCTCGGCGGCGGCGGTGCTCAGCGGGCCCAGGGCGTACAACCGGGTCACGCCGGCGCGGCGCGCGCGGCGGCCGGCCTCGGCATGCAGGTCGATGGCATCGGCGCCCAGTTCGCGCATGTCGCCCAGCACCAGCCAGGCTTCGCCGCCGCCGGCGGCGAGCGTGTCGATCGCGGCGTTGAGCGATCCGGGGTTGGCGTTGTAGCTGTCGTCGATCAGGCTGGCGCCGCCGGCGAGGCGATGGCGCACCAGGCGCCCCTTGACCGGCTGCGCGGCCGCCAGGCCGTCTGCGATCGCCTCGACCCCGATGTCCAGGGCCAGCGCGATCGAGGCCGCCGCCAGCGCATTGGCGATGTTGTGGCGCCCGCCCAGGGGCAGCGCGACCGGCGCCTCGCCCATGGGGGTCACCAGCACGAAGCGCGAGGCCTCGGCGCCGGACTCGACGTCGCGCGCGGTAACGTCGGCGCTGGCGTCCAGGCCGAAACGCACCAGACGGCGCCCGTGGGCACGCTCTGCGAAGTAGGGGGCGAAGGCATCGTCGGCGTTGATCACCGCCACGCCATCGTGGGGCAGCGCATCGTAGATGGCGGCCTTGGTGTCGGCGATGCCGAGCAGGTTGCCCATGCGCTCCAGGTGCGCGGGCGCGATGTTGTTCACCAGGGCCACGTCCGGCCGCGCGATCGCGGTCAGGTAGGCGATGTCGCCGCGCTTGCCGGCGCCCATCTCGTAGATCGAGACCTCGGCATCCTCGGGCGCGTCGATCACCGCCAGCGGCAGGCCGATCTCGTTGTTGCGG
>Ga0233372_1000398_pt1 | contig 19742 bp, 18 predicted proteins | sample ElkDunMinimDraft_4_FD_191538 | JGI IMG/M metagenome (GOLD analysis project Ga0233372, IMG submission 191538) | Fecal eukaryotic communites from dung pellets of Tule Elk in California, USA - Elk Dung D8 | ecosystem: Host-associated > Mammals > Digestive system > Large intestine > Fecal | place... | reverse complement strand
TTCGATAATACAATTGGCAGCTTCGACAATGTTTTTGGTTGATCGGTAGTTTTGTTCCAAGCGATACATTTGTACATTGTCGTAATCTTTTTGGAAATTTAAAATGTTGTTGATGTTGGCCCCTCGAAAGGCATAAATACTTTGGGCATCATCACCCACTACGCAAATGTTTTGAAAACGGTCTGACAAAGCGCGAACAATTAAATACTGCGAGTGGTTGGTATCCTGGTACTCATCAACCAAAATATATCGAAAACGATCTTGATATTTTAACAACACATCTGGGAAACGGGTTAATAGCTCGTTGGTTTTTAACAATAGATCGTCAAAATCCATAGCGCCCGATTTAAAGCAACGCTCTACATAGTTGTTATAAATTTCGCCCATACGCGGGCGTTTAGCCATAGCATCGGCCTCCATTAACTCGGGGTTATTATAATAAGCCTTAACCGTAATTAGGCTGTTTTTGTATGAAGATATACGACCTAGTATTTGTTTGGGCTTGTAAATATCTTTATCTAACTGCATGTCTTTAATAATTTGACCTATTAAGCGTTGCGAGTCTTGCGAGTCGTAAATAGAAAAGTTAGACGGATAGCCTAGCTTGTCGGCCTCTATACGTAAAATTTTAGCAAAAATGGAGTGAAACGTACCCATCCATAAGTTTTTTGCCTCGCCCGCTCCTACAATTTGAGAGATACGATTTTTCATTTCGCGCGCAGCCTTATTGGTAAAGGTTAAGGCTAAAATATTAAAAGCATCAACCCCTTGGCTCATTAAATAAGCAATACGAATGGTTAATACACGGGTTTTTCCAGATCCGGCACCGGCAATAACAATCATGGGCCCGTCTTTTTGTAAAACAGGAGCTCGTTGTGCGTCGTTTAACTGATCTATATAATGTTGCATGAGTTTAATTTCTATTTTTACAAAATTACAATTTTATACGTAAACAAACCATAGGCAGTTGGCAAAGGTTTGGGTTAGTTTTTAAACCCCATTACACCAAATAAAACCTACTTGTGTACTACGGACACCCTAACTAATGGGAAACAAAAAAGGAGTTGGCATACTCCTTTTTTGTTTATTCTACTATCAAATTAATAAAATATTCGGTTACTTTTTCTGACTTGTAAGTAACTAAAACACGAATAAGTAATGTAGCAATAGTTTGGAAAAGGCTTACTGAATAAAAAACCTTGTAGTTGATTTTTTATTTTTATACGAATATTTTTTACTAATATACCTTATTAAAATAAAATGTAAAAGCATTTATTAGTATGAATTGTGCTGTAAAACAGTTGAATAAATGGTTACTATTTGTGCTACTATTGCCTGCAAATTTTTTTATACCTATTTTACATTTTGATGCCTTTTGTGCTAGTTTTTACACCGCTTAAGAACCAGTGTTTACAAGGGTTAACAGGTGGTTCAAAATTTGTGCTTACAAGTTGACCAAAACGTAAGCACAAGTTGACCAAAACCTGCGCAGGTTTTGGTCAACTTGTAAGCAGGTTTTTTTAAAAACGTAAGCACGTATTTTTATACACTACCTTTTGGAAATAAATTGAATAGCAAAGGCCTGAAGTTTTGTACCTTATAACTCTAGTAAAGCTAATGCTTATTGGCTTATTTTAGACGAGAGCGCTTCGAGCATTTCTACTTCCGTATCGGTTAGTTTTAGTTCAGAATTAAGCTCCCAGTAATTGCTATAATATTTGGTTTTAATTTTGTTTAACGATTTTAGTTTAAATACTTTCTTTTTATTATAGTTTAAAGATTGTGTATTTACATCGTTAACTATAAAATAGTTTTTAACTTCTAGATCATCAATATTACCAGACTCTCGACGCATTTTAATTCCGATATCTTCGCTCGAGTTTGATAAATAATATAAGTTATCATTAATTTTATACTCAACCTTAAAGTTCGAAAACATTAGTTTGCCCGTATCATCGTCAAACTTTTTGGTTTCGGCAAACTGTATTTTTTGCTCAGAAATATTTAACTCGACATGAAGAATAAGCATTTTGGTATAGTCGTACACTATTTCAAAGTCTGCTAAAGCTTCTTTAATCGAGTCTTTGACTTGTAATTTTATCTTGTAATGATTGGTATTTGTATCAGAGATTGTAAAAAAACAATCATACTTAGACATTGTTTTTTTGTCTAAAAACAAATCTAAATATGAAAACTTATAATTATTAAGTATAAGCTTGTCTAGGTTGTAGCCAAAAACATTTGTTCCGGCATTATGCTCGGGTAAACTATAAAATCGGTTCTGCTCTACTACAATATCAGTCTTAATTCGATTTGTTTTACCCGATATATGAAAATTCAATAATCCATCGTTAAAGCTTGTGTAGTATGAGTTTTTTTTATAAAACTCTAAAGAGTAAACTTTTAAAGTAATTGGATTAGTCAACACATTCATAGAATTTTCTATCAAATGCGTTAAAACATCGTAAGGGGTCTGTGCTAAAACTACTGTTTTTTCAATAGCTTTGGGAACCGAATCCAAATAAACAATGTTTAACCGTTCTGTAAACAAGCTAGAATGTAAGTAAATTGTTTTATAATTTGGGAGCTCAAAAGTTAACATTACCGGCTGTTGTACCTGAAGCTTAAGTACACCTTGTTGATTTGTTAGGCCACTTTTATTAATTTCGCTTGCTAAAATGGTTACATTGGGGAGTACTAAATCGGTTTTACTGTCTTTAACCAAAATAATAATATCATTAGCTTGGCCGTAAACGGTAAAGTTGAGTACTAAAATAAGTAATAGAATAATTTTTTTCATTATATTCAAAAATAGAAATATTACCTTAAATAAAATAACATTACGAAGTATTTGATTAGTTATTTTTTTATCGAGATATAAGTCTTATTTTTGCTTAAATTAAATTCATCAGTACAATGAATACATCAAAAATTATTGAAATTATAATGTATTGTTTACCTGCTTTAATAACTGCAGGAGTTGCATATTATTTTTTTAAAATGCATACAGATAATGAAGAGAACAGAAGACGTTATCATTTATTAAGAGAAACAAATAAAGATGTTTTGCCTTTAAAGTTACAAGCATACGAGCGTATGATTCTGTTTTTAGAGCGAACAAATCCGATGAAGTTAGTGATGAGAGTTTCACCTTTAAATCAAGATGCAAAATTATATGCGGATATGTTAACGCAAACTGTTGAAAATGAGTTTGAACATAATTTGGCGCAACAAATTTACATGAGTGATGAAGCATGGCAAATACTTTGTAAAACTAAAAGTTCTGTTATTACTAGCATTAGGATTGCTGGACATAACACCAAAACAGCAGATGAATTAAGACAGTTAATTTTAAACGACTTGGCTAAAGAGAAAAACACACCGTCTAATATTGCTATACTTTTTATTAAAAATGAAGTTAGTATGTTATTAAAATAAAAAAACTGAGTTCGACTTTAAACCGGACTCAGTTTTTTTATTTTTGTACGTTTAGTACTTTAACCTAAGGTTTTTATTTATAGTTTATTAGCCAATCTATTTTTAACGTATTCTATTTCAGTTTTTCCATGTGGTTTAGGCTTGCCTGTTTCGTCAAGATTAACCATAGTAATACGATCAACCGTAATAATAGTTTCGTGTGTCATCTTATTTCTAACTTCACAACGTAAAACTAATGACGTTGACCCAAACTTTAATACTTCGATACCAATTTCTACAATATCGCCTTGTTGGGCTGATGCCATAAAATTAATTTCAGACATAAATTTAGTAACCACATGTGGGTTTTCAAGTTGAACGATACTATATAAAGCTGCTTCTTCGTCAATCCAAGCTAATAATTTCCCACCAAATAATGTTTTATTTGGATTTAAATCTTCAGGTTTTACCCATTTACGTGTATGAAATTTCATAAAAAAAATTTTGATAAAATTAATCTATTATTATAATTTCAAGTAACAAATTCACTTTTTTATTTTACTAGAAAAAGGTAACTTGCAACAAATCAAAAAAAAATGAAAAAAATAGCATTAATTCTAACTTTATTTTCACTTCTAAGCTGTTCCGAAGATAAAGAACTGGAAACATTGAATAAAAAATCTGCACGCGAAGTTACTTTATCTACTGTAACAAAAGGCGATTCGGTATTTCATATAACTAAACAAGTTATTTGGTACAATGGAGAACCTTTACAGCAGTTAACTGATACAATAACTACAAAATTAATTGAAAACACTTGGGAATCTAATTCAACAAACGTTGAAAAGTTAAATGAAATTCCAATTTTTGTAACCGTACAGTAACTATGATAAAATCGTCTAAAACCGTTCAACTTGTTTTAATTACATCACTATTAGCATCATGTAATAAACCAAAAACTGAACAAGAAACAAATAACCAGAAAGTATATATGAGAGCAGACTCAACCGCTCAATATACCGATGTAAGTAATCAATATAAACAACAAAATTCTCATGGTGGTGGTATGGGAAATGCTTTATTATGGTATATGGCATTTAGTCATCTAGGTCGAGGAATGGGCTATGCATCACCCGGATTACACCCTAACTCGGTTTCTGGAACAAATGCTGCTAAAGCAAAAGCCTACGAAAGCACTAAACGTGGAGGATTTGGAAATTCTGCAAAAACTAAAGAATCTACTGCTGCTTCATAATGAAAATTAAAAACCTTACGAAAGACCCTAACTGGATTCAACGTGTTGAAGCTTTAGGTTACGGATATCATACAGATAACAACAATCCGTATTGGATTGATCATTATTATTTTAGCATTAATAATCAATTAGCGGATAAAATATATGATGCTACAGCCGAACTTTGGCAAATGTGCCTAACAGCTGTTGAATATGTGATAGAGAATAAAAAATACGATTTATTTCATATTCCAAAATACATCCAACATCATATAGAAAAAAACTGGGAAAATGACGCTCCTAGCATCTATGGTCGATTTGATTTTGCATACGATAAAGAAACAGATCAGCTTAAAATGTTAGAATTTAATGCCGACACGCCAACTTCTTTATTTGAATGTGGTGCCGTTCAATGGTTTTGGAAAGAACATTTTTTTGGTGCAAATAAAGATCAATTTAACAGTGTTCATGAACAATTAATTACAACATGGGCAGATATTAAACCCCATTTAAAAAGTGATATTTTATATTTCTGCTGTGTTAAAGAAAGTTTAGAAGATCTAACTACTATAGAGTATCTAAGAGATACAGCAATTCAAGCCGGAATTCAAACTAAATTAATTTATATTGATGATTTAGGTTGGAATGGTAGGTGTTTTGTAGATACCGAAGATTTAGAAATTACTTCTATCTTTAAATTATATCCTTGGGAATGGATGGTAAATGAGGAATTTGGTATTAATATAATTAATGACATAAACGAATCACAATGGATAGAGCCTAGTTGGAAAATGATTTTATCTAACAAAGCAATTTTACCCATTTTATGGAAACTATACCCAAATCATCCGTTACTATTAGAAAGTCATTTTTATTCACCTAACGGAATGACAAACTATGTTAAAAAACCATTACTGTCTAGAGAAGGTGCCAATATAAGTTTAATTGCAAACAGCAATGAAATATATAGTACTGATGGTGATTATGGTCAAGAAGGTTTTATTTATCAAAAACTAGCCCATCTACATAAAGAAGAAACTGGATTTAGTATTATTGGAAGCTGGATAATAGGTCAAGAACCTTGTGGGATAACTTTTAGAGAAAGTGACTATCCTATTACAACTGATAAAAGTAGATTTATACCGCATATTATAGAATAATTTTTTTTCAGAAATTACTTGCAGAGTAAAAAAACTTATGTATATTTGCATCGCATTAAAGCAAAGCTTTTTGGAGAAATGGCAGAGTGGTCGAATGCGGCAGTCTTGAAAACTGTTGACTGTAACAGGTCCGGGGGTTCGAATCCCTCTTTCTCCGCAAAACCGATGAAAATTTCATCGGTTTTTTTATTTATGTAATTTTTGGTTGGTATTTATCAAAATATCAATCGTTATTTTTTATAATAATTTTCCACTTAAAATGGTTGCGGCAATTGTAAAGTATATTATTAATCCCGAAACGTCAACCAAAGTTGCTACAAAAGGAGATGAAGCTGTTGCTGGATCAAAACCAATTCTTCGTAATATAAAGGGTACCAACGCACCCGCTAAAGTTCCCCAAAGCACAATAATAATTAAAGATAAAGAAACGGTTAAGGCAATTGAAAGCCAAAATTCTCCATAATCGTAAATCCCCGCTTTTTCCCAAATTATAATTCTGGTAAAACCAATAACTCCTAATATAGCTCCTAAAACAATACCAGATTTTAATTCTTTTACTAATACATACCACCAGTCTTTTAACTTTAATTCACCCAAAGCCATCGCTCTAATAATTAAAGAGGCAGCTTGTGAGCCCGAATTTCCACCACTTGATATAATTAAAGGCACAAATAAAGCTAAAACAATGGCTTTCTCTAACTCATCGTCATAATGGCTCATTGCTGAAGCTGTAAACATTTCACCAATAAATAAAACAACCAACCAACCGGCACGTTTTTTTATTAATTTCAAAATTGGAGTCCGAGTATAAGAAACATCTAACTCCTCCATCCCACCAAACTTTTGAATATCTTCGGTGTCACGGGATTTCATTTCTTCTAAAATATCATCGGAAGTTACAATACCAACTAAAACACCTTTTTCGGTCACAATTGGAATAGCTGAACGATCGTATTTTTCAAATTCTTCAATTGCTTCTTCGATATGTAATGTAGTTCGTAAGGCAATAAAATTACGATCCATTAAATCAGAAACCTTTGTATCATTTTCAGCCAACAATATTTGTTCAATTTTTAAATCATCAATCAAAACATTTGTATCATCAACAATAAAAATATAATTTAAAGTTTCAACCCTTTTTCCATATTTTTTTATATGTACTAAAACATCAGAAATCGAATAATTCTCTTTAACCTGAATATAATTTGGTGTCATTATTCGTGCAATACAATTTGCATCATAACCTATTAAATTCAAGGCAATATTACGTTCTTCGGGGCTTAATAAATTAATAAAGTGTTTTATTAAAGCATCCGGAAATGTTTCGAAAAGTTCTGTTCTATCATCCGGATCTAAGTTATTTAATACCTCAGCCAAATCTTGGTCAGTCAAACTCGAAACGATTTCTTGTTGAATATAAGAATCTAAATACGAAAAAACCTCAACTTTATTATTATTTGATAATAAGTAAAAAGCAATATTTCTGTTTTTTTTATCTAAGGCTGTTAATTGTTCAGCAATATCGGCAGGGTGTTGATTCTGAAAATTACTATCTATACTCACTTTTTTGTTCTTTATTAAATTCAAGATATACTTTTTTATAACTAAAATTTTATCAGAATATTATTTAGTAAGAAATACTTTAACAATACTAACGCATATGTTAAAAAATGAAATGTATTAAACAAAATACAATTATTGAATTGATTTTTTTATTAAATTGAAAAAAAAACACATGAATATTTACGAATTAATTTCTATTTCGGTTTATATGCTAATTATGATAGCAATCGGAATATACTCTTATAAAAAATCGAATGCCAACTCAGACGATTTTTTAATTGGTGGTAGAAAAATGGGTGCCGCGGTTACGGCTTTATCGGCAGGTGCTGCCGACATGAGTGGTTGGTTATTAATGGGAGTTCCTGGTGCTGTTTATATGCTTGGTTTGTCTTCAGCATGGATAGCTATCGGTTTAACATTTGGTGCTTTTTTGAATTACGTTATTGTAGCACCTAGATTACGTGTTTACACCGAGATTTCTGGAAATGCAATTACAATTCCTGTATTTTTTGAAAATCGTTTTAAAGACAAGACACATTTATTAAAAATTGTATCGTCAATCTTGATTTTAGTTTTCTTTACCTTATACACTTCTTCAGGAATGGTTGCTGGCGGACGATTGTTTGAATCGGCTTTTGCTTTTGATTACAATACAGGCCTATTAATTACCAGCTTTGTTGTGGTTTTATACACCTTTTTAGGTGGTTTTTTAGCCGTTAGCCTTACCGATTTTGTGCAAGGTACAATCATGGTTTTAGCATTAGTAATTGTTCCTCTAGTAGCTATTTTCGAAATTGGAGGCGTTAATGAAACTTTTAATCTTATAAATGCCAAAGGATCGCATTATCTTAACTTATTTAGTGGAACAACTACTATTGGAATTGCTTCATTAGTTGCCTGGGGACTTGGATATTTTGGACAGCCACATATTTTAGTCCGATTTATGGCAATTGGCAAAGTTTCAGATATTCCTAAAGCAAGAAGAATTGGTATAACATGGATGATTTTTACTGTTGGAGGAGCTTTATTAGTTGGCTTAATCGGTATTGCGTATTTAGCAAAATACGACACCGCAAGTATGCTTATTTTTGACCAATCTAAAGAACAAGCTGAAACTATTTTTATTTATTTTTCAAGAGTATTATTTCATCCTCTAATTGCAGGATTTTTACTATCAGCAATACTAGCTGCAGTTATGAGTACTATTTCATCTCAATTATTGGTAACGTCTAGCTCGTTAACAGAAGATATCTATAAAGCTTTTTTACATAAAAATGCTTCTCAAAAACAATTATTATTTTTTAGCCGATTGTCAGTTTTATTGGTTGCAATAATTGCTTTACTATTGTCTTTACATCCTAAAGATTCAATTATTGATTTAGTTGGTAATGCATGGGCTGGTTTTGGTGCTGCCTTTGGGCCTATCATTTTATTTTCATTGTTATGGAAAAAAACAACTTGGCAAGGTGCATTATCAGGTATGATTGTTGGCGCGGTTGTAGTTTTATGTTGGGTTTATATAAACCATGACTATAAAGATTGGTACGAAATAATACCCGGGTTTTTAGCATCTACAATTACTATATTAATTGTTTCATTAGTAACAAAAAAAGATAATATAGAAATTAATAAGGAATTTGAAACGTTTAGTACAGTTTTAAAAAATGATTTAAAATAAAAAAGGTCTCAAACATATGTTTGAGACCTTTTTTATTTATAACCAACTATAAATCATCATCTTCTTCGTCATCATCAATTGGTTCGTCCGAATCTAAATCATCATCTTCGTCATCGTCAGAATCATCAGTGTCTTTCTTAAGATCATCATCTTCATCGTCGTCATCGTCGTCAATATCAATGTCTTTCATTGCAGCCACAGGAATTGTGTCTACAGGTAAAACATCAGAATCGTCTTCATCAAAATTTCCAATTCGGTCTGCTAATTTGGTACTAACTTTTACCAGATATATTGTGTCTTCGGTTCTTACCTCAACAGCTTCTATTGTTTCGTTTTTAGCATTTTTAAAACGAATAATATCTGAATCATCATATCCATCAGGAAATTTTTCGACTAAAAGAGTCAAAATTTCATTCGTTAGTTTAGCATAATCTACAATTACTCTTTTCATTAGTAAAGGATAGTTCGTTTAAAGTTTAAAGTTTATCTATAACGCTAAATAAAAAAAATTATTTATTTAAAATGTATGCGAAAATTAATGGTGCTACAATTGTTGCATCAGACTCAACAATAAATTTAGGTGTATTAATATCTAATTTACCCCAAGTAATTTTTTCGTTTGGAACGGCACCAGAATATGATCCGTAAGATGTAGTCGAATCAGAAATTTGACAAAAATATGACCAAAAAGGTACATCTTCCCACTCTAAATCTTGGTACATCATTGGCACAACACAAATTGGAAAATCTCCTGCAATACCTCCACCGATTTGGAAGAATCCAACACCTTTTCCTCCTGAATTTGCTCTATACCATTCAGTTAAATAAATCATATATTCTATACCTGTTTTAACAGTATGAACGTTTAATTTACCTTTAATAACATTTGATGTAAAAATATTACCTGTTGTAGAATCTTCCCATCCTGGACAAACTATTGGTAAATTACGTTCTGCAGCTGCAATAATCCATGAATTTTTAGGATCAATCTCGTAATATTGCTTTAAAACACCTGAATTTATAACTTGATATAAAAATTCGTGTGGAAAATATCTTTCTCCTTTTGCCTCAGCTGCTTTCCAAGCGTCTTCTAAATGCACTTGTAAACGACGGAATGCTTCTTCTTCAGGAATACAAGTATCTGTTACACGGTTATAGTGATTTTCTAATAAATCCCATTCGTCCTGTGGAGTTAAGTCACGGTAGTTAGGAACTCTTTTATAGTGAGAATGCGCAACTAAATTCATCACGTCTTCTTCTAAATTTGCTCCAGTACAAGAAATAAAATCTACTTTACCTGCACGAATCATTTCTGCTAATGATATTCCTAATTCAGCAGTAGACATTGCTCCTGCTAAGGTTACCATCATTTTTCCACCTTCATTTATGTGCGTTTCATACCCTTTTGCTGCATCAACTAAAGCTGCAGAATTAAAATGTAAGAAATTTTGTTCGATAAACTGACTAATTGGTCCTTTACTCATTATTTCCAAATATATATATTTAACTTATTTTTTATCAATTTGTTATTTGTACCCCAGAATTTTTAACACATCCTCAGCTTTTTGTTGTTCTGAGAATATTTCCGTCGCTATAATTCCATTTTCATCCCTATCTATTAGTATATGTTTAGGCTGAGGAATTAAACAATGATGTAAGCCTCCTTGACCTCCAATACTTTCTTGATAGGCTCCTGTATTAAAAAAGCCAATATATAACGGTTTCTCTTTATTATATTTTGGCAAATATATAGCATTTAAATTTTGCTCTGAGTTGTAATAGTCATCACTATCACAAGTTAGACCGCCTAAAAGAACTCTTTCATAAGTATCATTCCAACGATTAACTGCTAACATTATAAAACGCTTATTTATTGCCCATGTATCTGGTAAAGTTGTAATGAATGATGAATCAATCATATTCCATTTTTCTTTATCATTCTGTTGCTTTTGATAAAGCACTTTATATATGGCTCCGGCAGACTCTCCTACTGTAAATGATCCGAATTCAGTAAAAATATTTGGACAAGCTACTTCGGCCTCATCACAAGCAATTTTTATTTGGTTGATAATTTCTTCAACCATATACGCATAATCGTAGTCAAAAGTTAATGAGTTTTTAATTGGAAAACCTCCACCAATATTCAAACTATCTAGACTTGGACATTCACGTTTTAAGTTAATATAAACTTTTAAACACTTGCTTAACTCATTCCAATAATACGCTGTGTCACGAATTCCAGTATTAATAAAAAAGTGTAACATTTTTAATTCCACATTTTCATTATCTTGAATCGCTTTGCGGTAAAAAGGAACAATACTTTTGTAACCAATTCCTAAACGCGAAGTATAAAATTCGAATTTTGGTTCTTCTTCTGAAGCAATACGAATTCCAATTGGAAACTTTCCTTCAATTTTTGCTTGTAATAAATCTAACTCTTCGTAATTATCGATTACCGCAATAGTATTACGATGACCATTATTTATTAAACGAGCTATATTTTCAATATATTGATCGCGTTTAAATCCGTTACAAACTACAAAAGTATCTTTATTGATCTTTTTATTCTCTAAAAGATTTTCGACAATATTAATATCAAATGCTGAAGATGTTTCTATATGGATGTTGTTTTTAAAAGCTTCATTCATCACATATTCAAAATGAGAACTTTTTGTACAATAGCAATAGTAATAGTTTCCTGGATAATTGTGTTTTTCCATTGCTTTACGAAACCAACCCTTAGCTTTATTGATGCTGTTTGATATTTGAGGCAGGTATGTAAATTTTAAAGGAGTTCCATATTGCTCCACCAATTTCATTAAATCAATGTTATGAAATAATAAATTGTTATCATTATTTAAAGTAAATTCTTCTTGAGGAAAATAAAAAGTTTGGTTTATTAAATCGAAATATTTAGTATTCATGATTTTTTTAAGTTTAATAAGTGAATAATTAATTAGTACAAATTAAACTGTAGTATCAAACCCTAATATTCTCGTAAACTATTTGTAATTCTTCGTGTAAAAGCTCCAATATAATAAAATTATCTAGTGAAATTATTTGTATGTGTTTCCTTATTTCTGTTTTTAAATCAATCCTTGCTTAGAAATGACCAAAACCGAGACAGTAATTTTAATTTTGCGCAAATGTAAAAAATTTATTATATTTTTTTAGCAAACAAAATGATTAAAAAAAACTAATTTTTATAATCTTCGAAAGCTTTATAAATCAAGTCATTAGTCACCTCTTGATTTATCATTACATCACCTATTCCTTTTAGCAAGCAAAATTGAATTTTACCGAACTCATTTTTTTTGTCATAAACAAGTAAATCAACTATTGCAGCTATATCATTTTGATTAAAGTTTACCATATCAAAAATACTTTTTATAGTTTGTTTGATATCTAAATATTGATCAAACGTTATATGTTTTTTTTCTAATGAAAAATAACTCTCAATAATCATTCCAATTGCAATTGCCTCTCCGTGTAACAAAGTAGGTAATTGCTGACTTTCCATACAATAACTTTCGATAGCATGACCAATAGTATGACCAAAATTTAAAGCTTTACGAATTCCAGATTCTGTTAAATCTTGGGTAACTACATTATTTTTAATTTCGACTGAACGATAAATTAATGCATCTAAGTGCTCCGTAGTTAATTCATCTAAATGTTTAAATAATTGCCAATATTCAGCGTCTTGAATTAAACCATGTTTTAGCATTTCTGCTAATCCTGATCGCATTTGTACTTGAGGCAATGTTTGTAAAAAGTCTGTATGAATTAAAACTGCTTTAGGATTAGTAATCGTTCCTATTTGATTTTTTAAATTTCCAAGATCTACCCCATTTTTACCGCCGATCGATGCGTCAACCATAGCTAATAAAGATGTTGGTACATTAATAAAATCAATTCCACGTTTAAACGTAGCTGCAACAAAACCACCCAAATCTGTAACAACTCCGCCACCCACATTAATTAGTAACGATTTACGGTCGCCTCCTAAATCAATCAAAACTTGCCATATTTGCAAACATGTTTCAATTGTTTTTTGCTCTTCACCAGCATCAAATTCAATAATTTCAAACGGAATATTTGTGTGCATATTGGCTAAAAAACCAGGAACACAATGTTGAGCCGTTTCGCTGTCCGCTAAAATAAATATTTTAGAATAAGCCTCATCCTTTAAAACGTCTTGTAAAAAAGGAAAACATCCGTCATTAAAAAAAATACTATGATTATTACTAATAATTTCTTGCATTACAATTATCGTTGATTTTATTTAGCAAAATAAAGTAAAAAATATGATAATTTATATTTCTTGTAATATCTTTGTGATGAACTATTTTAAATAGCATGGAAAAAATATTTAACAACACAAAAAACGCGTTCGAATTAAAGTCAAATATAGAGTTAGAAAGAGCTTATTTCCTTTTCAAAACGATCGCAAATCCAGGTTTAGTTAAATTTGGAACAAAACTTACTAACTTAGCTTTAAAGCTTAATTTACCTGTTGAAGGCATTATTAGAAAAACAATTTTCGATCATTTCTGTGGAGGTGTTTCTGAAAACGACTGCTTAAAAGTTGTAGATCAAATGTACACCAAAGGTGTTTCGTCAGTTTTAGATTATTCTGTTGAAGGAAAAGCTGAGGAAAAACAATTTGATATTACCTTAGAAATGACCTTACGCACTATAAATTTTGCACAAGAAAAGATAGCTATTCCTTATGCAGTATTTAAACCTACAGGAATTGGGCGTATCGAATTATATGAAAAGGTTGGTGCAAAAGAAAGCTTGACTGACGCTGAAACTGCTGAATGGAACAGAACTGTAGGCCGATTTGAAAAAATTTGTCAGACTGCGTTTGAAAAAGACGTGATGTTACTTATTGATGCCGAAGAAAGTTGGATGCAAGATGCAGCTGATGATTTATGTGAGCAAATGATGCGCCTTTATAATAAAGAAAAAGCAATTATATACAATACGGCTCAATTGTATCGTTGGGACCGTTTAGATTATTTAAAGCAATTACATACTAAAGCAAAAGCTGAAGGGTTTCATATCGGAATGAAAGTTGTACGTGGCGCTTATATGGAAAAAGAAAATCTACGTGCACAAAATGGTGGTTACAAATCTCCAATATGTATTTCTAAACAAGCAACTGACGACAATTATGATGCAGCCATAAAATACATGATGGACAATATAGATTGTATGGCTTTATTTGCTGGTACACATAACGAGAATAGCTCGTATATGCTTATCGAACAAATGGAAAAATTAAATATTGTGAAAAATGATAACCGTGTTTGGTTTGGACAATTATACGGCATGAGTGATAATATGAGTTATAATCTATCTAAATATGGATACAATATTGCTAAATATTTACCTTTTGGTCCGGTTAAAGAAGTTGTACCTTACTTAATTAGAAGAGCGGAAGAAAACACGTCAGTAGCTGGACAAACAACACGAGAATTAAACCTAATTGTTACGGAGCGTACGCGTAGAAAAAAAAATAACTAAAATACAAGCAGCTTTACAAATAAAAGCTGCTTGTTTAATAACAAAAATATAATGTTTACATCTGGTCAAATAACCTTTGGTATTATTTTCGCAATATGTTTTATCATTGCAATAATTTTTATGTATAGAAAAGATTTAGCAATTCATAAACTTTATTATAAAGGAACTAAGTGGATTCTATTTGCTTTTTTTTGCTTTATTATTATATTGTTTATTATTAAAGCTTTTTTAAAACATTAATTTTTTATGCAAATTATAAAGTATCTATTTTTATTACTCTTACTAAGTATAGTATCAATTTCAATTTATATTTTAACACTTGATACTAAATTTGATATCACTACATCCTATACGGTAGATATTAAAAAGGTTTACGTTAAAAATTATTTTAATGATATAAAAAATTGGAAAAACATCTCGTATTTTCAACAAAAAGATACTTTACAAAATATTACCCTAAAATTAGACTCAACCTCTGTTAATTTATCATTATTTTCAGTTTATTTAGAAAACGATAATATAGGCAAAGTGGCCTTTAATTATAATGACACAATAAATAACAGTACTAAAATTAAGGCTAATTTTTACGGTGAGGTTACTTTTATAGATAAAATATATATATTTTTAAAAGGAATTTCTCCTGGTTTTTATTTTGATAAAATTTTTACAACTGTTAACGAGCAAATGCAGCAGCAGCTAAAAAATGATTTTAGCTACAACTTCTTTGCTCCTATTAAAGTTGTTTCAATTCCTAAAACTTACTACTACAAATCTCGCTTTACAAATCAAAACATCTCGCGCGTTGAAATTGTTAAAGCTTATCATCAAGTCAAAAATCAAATTGAGCAAAGATATATAGCTAATAATTCTTTCTTCATTGAATTTCTTGTTGACAAGACAAATCGAAAAGAATATTTTATTGGGATTCCAATTACTCAGAAACTTACAAAAAATTTAAGCAATGATATTTTTTTAGATTCGTTACAAAGTGACCAAGTTTTAAAAACTTCGTATACGGGTGACATTCAATTTGAAAAAAAATATTTAGAAACGGTTAAAAAACAAGTTAACCAACAAGAACTAAACGTAAATTTTGACAAAAAAATTAATGTTTGGAATGACCATCTAAAAAATAGCAATCCTAAAAGCTGGTCTTTCGAAACGTGGTACTATTTAATGCCCGAAGCAAAAAAGTATAATTCTATTAAAACCGATACTATTTCAAAAAATACAATTTAACTGAAACAGCATTATAATTCATTACAGTTCGATTAGTCAACAATAATTTTCTATTTTATGATTGAAAAAGAATTATTATATAAAATTTTAGATTTCGAGGTAAATTGGAACAAATACCATTTGGTAAAACAATATGGATATATTTTTAGATTACAACAAATCATAGATTTATTTGACAAGTTTGAAATATCTGACAACAAACTAATTTTAAACCGAGCAACAGAAATTTATTTAAAATCTACCTATAACTTTGTAAAAAATGGTGATTTTTTAAATCATATTGACAATAAAAAGCTTTTAGAAGGTGTGGATTTTAGATTAAAAAGAGAAATTCAAAATTCCGAACTTAAAGATAAATATCCACAATTAATGGATCTTGATTTTAACTATAAAAAAATTTTTTTTTCATTTTTAAAATTAAGAATTAGCCTGTACAAACTTGAAGTAGAATTTAATACCTATACTGCAGCTGAAAACGTCGAACATGATATAGAACAGACTATATTTCAGCGTATGCTATTAAAAACAAATGATGATATAATTAAAATTGATACGATTTTGCAACAATTTTTAAATCCATTCAATAAAAACATCAATCCGGACGAAATACTTCACTACAATTTAGATTTTAGTAAATTCAATATACTATAAAAAAGCTGAACAAAATTTGTTCAGCTTTTTTATTTATACAAATCGCTCTAAAATAGTCGCATCAATATCGCTATGCGATGCAGAATAAACTACTTTCCCGCCTTTAATAACAATAATTTGTGGAGACTGATGTTCTATACTAAACTTTTCAGCAATAATGTTAGATATCGGCCTATATTCTAACAAGTCTAGAAAAAACAATTTTATTTTTTCATTTGCTACAAATTGCATTTCAAACTGTTTCAACGCTGTTCTAGAAACAATGCATCTAGTACTATGTTTAAAGATAACGCATGTATATGCTTCAGATAAGGTAACAATTTCATCCAATTGTTCTAATTCAGTTAAATTATTCCATAAAACTGAAGATTTTTTTTCTGAAGAGCTGTCATCTTGACCGAAAATATTTTTAATAAAACTCATTTTTTAACTAATTTAAGACATTTTGTCTTGTTAAATTATTATTTACTTAATAAAACTGCAATTTAGTCCAAAATATTATACTTGGTATTTATTTTGACTAAATACTAACAAAAGTAATACAATTATAAAAAACATCAAAAAATACTAAAAATATGAATTTTAAAAATTTTACAATAAAATCGCAAGAAGCCGTGCAACAGGCACAAACCATTGCACAAGGGTATAAAAATCAACAATTAGAAAACGAGCACATTTTTAAAGCTATTTTAGAAGTTGATCAAAATGTTGCCCCATTTATTCTAAAAAAATTAAATGTCAATTTAGATTTATTTATACAAATACTTGATAGTATTATTGCCGGCTTTTCAAAAGTAGAAGGTGGAGAACTACAATTATCGCGTGAAGCTAATTTTGCCTTAAACGAAGCATCAGCAATTGCAAAACAAATGAATGATGAATATGTTTCGATAGAGCATATCCTACTTGCTATTTTTAAATCAAAAAGCAAAATTTCGCAATATTTAAAAGATCAAGCGGTTACCGAAAAAGCTTTTTTATCAGCAATTTCTGAAATTAGAAAAGGTGAACGTGTAACTTCTGCTAGTGCAGAAGAGACTTATAATTCACTAAACAAATATGCAAAAAACTTAAATGAATTAGCTGAAACAGGTAAACTAGACCCTGTAATTGGTCGCGATGAAGAAATTAGACGTGTATTACAAATTTTATCACGCAGGTCTAAAAACAACCCTATGTTAATTGGTGAGCCAGGTGTAGGTAAAACAGCTATTGCCGAAGGTTTAGCTCACAGAATTGTACAAGGAGACGTTCCTGAAAATTTAAAAGATAAAGTGGTATATTCTTTAGATATGGGAGCACTTATTGCTGGTGCTAAATATAAAGGCGAATTTGAAGAACGTTTAAAAGCAGTTGTAAAAGAAGTTACATCGGCAGATGGAGATATTGTCCTTTTTATAGATGAAATTCACACTTTAGTTGGTGCTGGTGGTGGAGATGGTGCTATGGATGCCGCAAATATTTTAAAACCAGCGCTTGCCCGTGGAGAGCTAAAAGCAATTGGTGCAACAACCTTGGATGAGTTTCAAAAATATTTTGAAAAAGATAAAGCTTTAGAACGTCGTTTTCAAAAAGTTTTAATTGATGAACCTGATACAGAAAGTGCTATTTCAATTTTACGTGGAATTAAGGAAAAATACGAAGCACATCACAAAGTTCGTATCAAAGATGAAGCTATTATTGGTGCTGTTGAATTGTCTCAACGCTATATTACTAATCGCTTTTTACCTGATAAAGCCATAGATTTAATTGACGAGGCCGCTTCAAAATTACGCATGGAAATTAATTCTAAACCCGAAGAATTAGATGTTTTTGATAGACGAATCATGCAGCTTGAAATTGAAATTGAGGCCATAAAACGTGAAAACGACGAATCAAAATTAAAAGTTTTAAGAGAAGAATTAGCTAACCTAAAAGACCAACGTAACGAAGTTTTTACAAAGTGGAAGTCTCAAAAAGATGTAGTTGATAATGTTCAAAACGTAAAAAATGAAATTGAAGATTTAAAATTACAAGCAGAACGTGCTGAACGCGAAGGAAACTACGGAAAGGTAGCCGAGATTCGATATGGTAAAATGCAAGAAGCTCAAGAAAAACTGGAGGTTTTTCAAAAACAACTCGAAGAAAATCAAAACGGAAAATCTTTAATCAAAGAAGAGGTTACTTACGAAGATATTGCAGATGTTGTTGCAAAATGGACTGGTGTACCAGTATCAAAAATGTTACAATCTGATCGTGAAAAATTATTAAATTTAGAAGCAGAATTACACCACCGAGTAGTTGGTCAAGAAGAAGCAATTGTTGCAATTTCTGATGCAGTACGCCGTAGTCGTGCGGGTTTACAAGATCCTAAAAAACCTATAGGTTCCTTTTTATTTTTAGGCACAACTGGGGTTGGTAAGACAGAATTAGCTAAAGCTTTAGCCGAATATTTATTTGATGACGAAAATGCAATGACACGTATCGATATGTCTGAATATCAAGAACGCCACAGCGTATCACGTTTAGTTGGTGCACCTCCAGGATATGTTGGTTACGATGAAGGTGGGCAATTAACCGAAGCTGTTCGTAGAAAACCGTATTCGGTTGTACTTTTAGATGAAATTGAGAAAGCGCATCCTGATACTTTTAATATTTTATTACAAGTTTTAGACGAAGGTCGCTTGACAGATAACAAAGGGCGTTTAGCCGATTTTAGAAATACTATTATTATTATGACCTCAAATATGGGTAGCCATATTATTCAAGAAAAATTTGATTTAATGACTAATGGTTTCGATCAGAATATTGTTGATGATGCTAGAACTGAGGTGCTAAATTTATTAAAACAAACTGTTCGTCCAGAGTTTATAAATCGTATTGATGAAATAGTAATGTTTACACCATTAACGAATAATAATATCAAACAGATTGTTGAAATTCAATTAAAATCCATTATTAAAATGGTTGCCCAACAACATATTGAATTAGATGTAACACCAGAAGCAATTCAAACTTTAGCCAACAAAGGTTTTGATCCTCATTTTGGAGCTCGCCCTGTAAAAAGAGTTATTCAAAAAGAGGTTCTAAATGCCCTTTCTAAAGAAATATTATCGGGTTCTGTTAAAGCAGAAAGTGTGATTACATTAGATGCTTCAGAAGAAAACTTAATTTTTAAAAACAAATAAACATTCAAACTCCTTTTCCAATGAAAAGGAGTTTTTTTTATCTTAAAATTTTATTACATTTAATATAATAGCTTACTTTTAAATTACTAATATAAATATAA
>Ga0233372_1000397_pt1 | contig 19749 bp, 16 predicted proteins | sample ElkDunMinimDraft_4_FD_191538 | JGI IMG/M metagenome (GOLD analysis project Ga0233372, IMG submission 191538) | Fecal eukaryotic communites from dung pellets of Tule Elk in California, USA - Elk Dung D8 | ecosystem: Host-associated > Mammals > Digestive system > Large intestine > Fecal | place... | reverse complement strand
CAGCGCGCACCCGCGCACCAGGGTCGCGATCAGCGCCGGGTCCGTCAGCCCGGGCACGAACAGGCCATCGGCACCGGCGCCCGCGTATGCCCGCGCCCGCGACAGCGTCTGTTCGATCCGGTCCTCCTCGCGCCCGTCGGCGCCTTGCAGGAACAGGTCCGTGCGCGCGTTGATGAAGAACGGCAGTCCGGCGGCGTCGGCCGCTGCGCGCGCCTCCCGGATCAGGGCCGCCTGTTCCCCTGGCGGACGCAGCCCGGCACCCAGGCCGTCCTCGAGATTGCAGCCGACCGCGCCCGCCTCGATCGCCTGTGCGACGGTCGAGCCGGGATCGCCGAACCCGCGTTCCAGGTCGACCGTCAGCGGCAGCCCGGACGCCGCCGCGATCCGCCTGACAGCCTCGATCGTCGCCCGCAGCGGCAGGTGTTCGCCGTCGTCCACGCCGTGAGCCGCGGCCGCCGCCCAGCTGCTGGTGGCGAGCGCCTCGGCACCGCATGCGGCGACGGTCCTCGCGCTGCCCGCGTCCCAGATGTTGAACAGCAGCAGCGGTCTTGGCCCGCGATGCAGTGCGTGCAGGCGGCGGGCGAGTTCGGTGCGCGGATGCATGGCGTGGCTCCTGCGGATCGGAAGCGGACAGGCTCGCCTGCACCGGCGGTGCGCGGCAATGACGGGCCGGTCATGGCGGCTTGACCCCGGGGTCATGGCCGCGCTGCGGCCGCCCGCCGTATCCTGCCGGCATGGACGGAAACCCACCGCTCCCGGACCCGGGCGCGACCCTGTCGCCGGTCGGCGCGCGACTGCGCGAGTGGCGCATCGCACGCCACCTGAGCCAGTTGCAGCTGGCCCTGGCGGCGGAAACCTCGACGCGCCACCTGAGCTGCATCGAGACCGGCAGGTCGCAGCCTGGGCGTGCCCTGCTCTCGCGGCTGGCCGATTCCCTGGAAATGCCGCTGCGCGAACGCAACGCCCTGTTGCTCGATGCCGGCTATGCGCCGCAGTTCCCGGAGAGCGCCCTGGACGCGCCGGCGCTGGCACGTATCGACCAGGCCATCGATGCGATCCTCGCCCAGCAATCCCCGTACCCGGCGTTCCTGATCAACCGGCGTTGGGACGTGCTGCGCGCCAATGCCGCCGCCGGACGCGTGAACGAGCTGATGCTGGGCGGTCGCGCCAGCGCCCACGACAACATCATGCGGCAGTTCTTCGATCCGGCCGACCTGCGCGCCGCGATCGCGAACTGGGAGGAGGTGGCCGGCGAGCTGATCCGGCACCTGCACGACCAGGTCGCGGCTGCGCCCGGCGACGCGGTGGCCCGCGAGCTGCTGCGCGAGATGCTCGCCTACCCGGGCGTGCCCGCGCGCTGGCGCTCGCGCGACCTGTCGGCGCCGCCGTCGCCGCTGCTGACCACGGTCCTGCGCCGGGACGGCATCGAGCTGCGTTTCTTCTCGACCATCACCAGCTTCGCCATGCCGCGCGACATCACGCTCGACGAGCTGCACATCGAATGCTGCTTCCCGATGGACGATGCGACGGCCGCGCATTGCCGCGCGCTGGCCGCGGACGCGGCGGCCGGAACGGCGCCGGCGCTCAGTCGATGAACTGCAGGCGCGCCAGTTCGGCGTAGAGGCCTTCCTGGGCCAGCAGCTGTTCGTGCGTGCCCTGGGCCACGATGCGCCCGCGGTCCATCACCACGATGCGGTCGGCCTTGAGGATGGTGGCCAGGCGGTGCGCGATGACCAGCGTCGTGCGCCCTTCCATCAGGTGTTCGAGCGCGGTCTGTACCGCGCGCTCGCTCTGCGCGTCCAGCGCCGAGGTGGCTTCGTCCAGGAGCAGGATGGGCGCGTCGCGCAGCAGCGCGCGCGCGATCGCGATGCGTTGCTGCTGCCCGCCCGACAGGCGCGCGCCGCGCTCGCCCAACTGCTCGTCGTAGCCGGCGGGCAGGGCCTGGATGAACTCGTGCGCCTCGGCCGCGCTCGCGGCGGCCTCAACGTCGGCATCGCTGGCGCCCAGCCGTCCGTAGCGGATGTTGTCGCGCGCGCTGGCGGCGAAGATCGCAGGCTGCTGCGGCACCAGCGCGATCGCGTCGCGCAGGGCCGCCGGATCGAGCGTGGCCACGTCGACGCCGTCGATGCGCACGGTGCCCGACTGCGGATCGTGGAAGCGCAGCAGCATCGCGAACACCGTGCTCTTGCCCGCGCCCGAAGGGCCGACCAGGGCCACCGTCTCGCCGGGCGCCACGTCCAGGTTGAAATCGTGCAGGGCCGGCGCATCCGGGCGCGAGGGATAGTGGAACGACACGTCCTCCAGGCGCACCGCGCCGCGCAGCGGCCTCGGCAGGGCGGCCGGTTGCGTCGGCGCCACGATGGCACTGCGCTCGCCCAGCAGTTCGCTGATGCGGCCCATGCCGCCGGCCGCGCGCTGCAGTTCGTTCCACACTTCCGCCAACGCGCCCACCGAGCCGGCGCCGAGCAGCGCGTACAGCACGAACTGGCCGAGCGTGCCGGCTGTCATGTCGCCCTGGATCACGTCATGCGCGCCCGACCACAGCACCAGGATGATGGCGCCGAAGATCAGCGAGATCGCCACCGCGGTGACCAGCGACTGCACGCCGATGCGCCGGCGCGCCGTCGCCACCGACAGCGCCACCGCGTCGGCGAAGCGGCCGCGTTCGTAATCCTCGCGCGCATGCGCCTGCACCGTGCGGATCGCACCCAGCGATTCGGCGGCCAGCGAATTGGCGTCGGCCACGCGGTCCTGGGCCTGGCGCGAGATCTTCTGCAGCCGCCGGCCGCCCAGCACCAGCGGCAGCACGAACAGGGGGATGCCCACCAGCGCCCACACCGCCAGCTTGGGGCTGGTGACCACCAGCATCACCACGCTGCCCAGCACGGTCACCACGCTGCGCAGGGCCACCGACATGGTCGATCCGATCACGCTGCGCAGCAGTTCGGTGTCCGCGCTCAGGCGCGAGACCAGCTCGCCGCTGCGGCTGCGCTCGAAGAAGGCCTGGTCCAGGCCGACCATGTGCGCGTACAGGCGGTTGCGCAGGTCGGCCACCACGCGCTCGCCGAGCAGGGAGACGAAGAAGAAGCGCGCGGCGGTGGCGAAGGCCAGCGCCAGCGCCACCAGCAGCACCATGGCGAAGGTGGCGTCGATGTTGCTGCCGCTGCTGAAGCCCTGGTCGATGACATGGCGCACCGCCACCGGTAGCGCGAGCGTTGCGCTGGAAGAAGCGACCAGCGCCACCAGCCAGGCGGCGAACAGCCCCTTCTGGCGCATCACGAACGGCCACAGCGTGCGCAGCGAACCTATCGGCGCCTTGGCGGCATCCGGTGTGGCGGACGCGGTGTCGCTGGCGCGACTGCGCCTGTCACGGGAAAACGCCATCAGCCTTCATCATCGAAACGTGCCCGGTCACGAGTGGCGTCGCGCAGGCGGGTTTTCAAGGCGCCGGCCTGGTCGGCGGGCAGTTCGAACGCGATCCTCGCGCCTTCGGCGTCGAAGGATTCGGCCTGCTTGACCGCCCCGAAGGCCGGCAGCAGGTGGTGCAGCAGCGAGATGTCCTCGAACCCGACGTGCACGGCCAGCGTCACCGTGTCCACCAGCGGCAGGCGCTCGGCCAGGCGCAGGCATTCGGCGGCGGCGCCCCCATAGGCGCGCACCAGGCCGCCCGCGCCGAGCTTGATCCCGCCGAACCAGCGCGTGACCACCACCGCCACGCGGTCGTAGCCCTGGCCGTCGATCGCGGCCAGGATCGGGCGACCGGCGGTGCCGGCCGGTTCGCCGTCGTCGCTGCTGCGGTAGTCGCCGCCCAGGCGCCAGGCCCAGCAGTTGTGCGTGGCGTCGGGCACCGCGACCTCGCGCAGGAAGGCCGCGGCGTCGGCGGGCGAGGCGATGGGCGCGGCGCGCGCCAGGAAGCGGCTGTGCCTGACCTCGATGGTGTGTTGCGCCGGCGCGGCCAGCGTATCGAGCGTCATCGTCCGAGCAGCGGGCGCAGGTCGGCCGGCACGTCGGCCTGCGGATGGCGACGCGTGAACTCGAGCAGGCTCGCGCGCGCCGCCTCGTCCTGCCCGGCCTCGCGCAATTCGCGGATGCGTTGCAGCCAGCGCTCGCGCACCGCCGGCGAATCGACCGAGGCGGGAGGCTGCTCGTCGAGCGGCTGGTCGGCGAGCACGTCCACCGCTTCCGGCGTTGGCGCCCTGCGCGCAGCTGGCCTGGGCGGGCTCGTCGCCGGTGGCGCGGGCACCTGCGCGGATGCGGCAGCGGCGGCGGCGTCCGTCGCGCTCGCGGCAGGCGCTGCGTCGTCCAGGATCAGCGTGGGCGCCGCAGGCCGCGGCGGCGGCGCACGCAGCGCGGGCGCATCCTGCCGCACGGACTCGCTGCGGGCCGCCAGCCCGGCGTCGGCCGCTGCTGCGGCGCGGGCAGGCGCCGGCGCAGGATCCGTGTCCGCGATCGGCGGCTGCGGTGGCGCCGCGCCGCGTCGCGGCTGCGCGACGGTCGGCTCCGGCTGCCGCTGGGGCGTCGCGGCCGATGGCAAAGCAGGCGCGCTCGCCGGCTCGGCCGTTCCGGGGTCGGTCAACGCGCGGCCGCGTGCGGCCGTGGCATCGTCGGGTGCCCTATCCACGCTGTCGTCGGCGACCTGCCTGGCGACCGCGGCTGCGGACACCGTTTCCTGGGGCAGGGCCAGCGTCGCGGTGTCGGGTTGTGGGCGCAGTTGCCAGGCGATCCCCACGGCCACGACCAGCGAGGCGGCGATGCCCATGCCCAGCGGCCAGCGCCGGCGTCGCCGACCGATCGCCGGCGCCGGTGCCGGCGCCGGTGCCGGTGCCGACGTGCCGCCATCGCCGGCGGCGCGGGCCATGGCCAGAACGCTGGCATCGAGCGCGGGCGAGGGCGCGGCACTGGCATCCAGGCGCGAAAGCCGCTGCGCGAACTCGCGCTCTTCCGGCGTCAGCGGTTCGTGTCCGTGTCCGCTCATGGCGTGGCCGTCCCCAGCCGCGCGCGCAGCTTGTCCATGGCGTAGCGCAGGCGCGATTTCACCGTTTCGCGGCCGACCCCGGTGATCCGGCCGATCTCTTCCAGGCTCAGTTCCTGCTCCAGCCGCAGCGCGATCGCCTCGCGCTGCTCGGGCGGCAGCTCGTCGAGCGCCAGCTGCAGCCGGCGGCGCTGCTCGAACTCGGACAGATGCCGCTCCGGCGTGTCCGGGTCGGGCACGCGCGCGGTGCGTTCGTCGGCATCGGCCGGTGCCGGCGGCCGGTGCTGCTGCGCCCGCCAGTGGTCGGCCAGGCGGTTGTGGGCGATCCGGTACAGCCAGGTGGCGAAGGCGGCCTCCGGCGTCCAGCTGGCGCGCGCGGCGACCAGGCGCTGCCACACGTCCTGGAACAGTTCCTCGGCCAGGGCCGGGTCGCGCAACTGCCGCAGCACGAACCGGTACAGGCGCAGGCGATGGCGCGCGTACAGCAGCTCGAAGGCCCCGATCTCGCCCGCGGCATAGGCCAGCATCAGCGTCTCGTCGCTGGGTTCAGGGTCGCTGGCGGGCGCGGCTTCGTTCACCGGCAGCAGGGTAAGCCCTGCCCCGGTGCGAGTGAAGCGGCGGCTGCGGGGCAGGGGGTGCGGCAGAAGGCGGGTCGGGGACATGGAGGTCGGGAACGCGCGACAGCCACCAACAGGGTTGCCGGATTGGGCAGTGGATCACGTTATGCTTTTTCGATGGAGGCTATCTGACCGTGAATATCCCCGAGGACGCGTCGTGCATACCGGACCCCGGGGACTTGGCGGGACTGGCCGGCCTTGCGCCCCTGCTGGCCAGGACGCTGCCCCCGGGCACGTCCGTCGGCCTGGCCTGGGACGACCCGGTGCTGGGCGCCGGCGCCAGCGGTGCGGGCGGGCGCGGCGAGGCTGCCGTCGCTGCCGCGGCGGCGATGCTGCAGGGCCGGGGCCCGCCCTCCGGCCGGCATGATCTCGCGCTGGCCTGGCCCGTCGACGTCGCGCGCCTGGCCCTGGTGGTGCAACCGGGGCAGCGGCTGCCCGACGCGTTGCGGGCGGGCTGGCTGGGCCTGGCCCGCTGCACGGTCGAGGCGCACCTGGCCAGCAACCGCGCGCAGTCGCGCATCGAGGGCCTGCGCAAGTCCGAGCGCCTGCGCCAGGCGCTGTACGAGATCGCCGACCTGTCCGGCGACACCCTCGACATGCAGGAGATGCTGGCGCGCATCCATGCCATCGTCGGCACCCTGATGCCGGCGGACAATTTCTACATCGTCTGCTACGACGATGTCCGCGAGACCCTGCGCTTCCTCTATTTCGTCGACCAGCGCGACCCCTGGGTCGCCAATCCCGACGAGGAGATCCCGGTCGCCGACATGCCCAACAGCCTGACCGTGGCGCTGCTGCACCACGGCCAGCCGATGCTCGGCCCCTCGACCCAGGTGCGCCGCGCGCTCGGCGTCACCAAGGATCCGGCGCACGGCCCCGACAGCGCCGACTGGCTGGGCGTGCCGATGCGCCGCGACTGCCACGTCAGCGGTGCGGTGGTCGTGCAGAGCTACGACCAGCCCGAGCGCTACACCCACGAGGATCGCGCGCTGCTCGAGTTCGTGGCCCAGCACATCCTGACCGCGCTCGACCGAAAGTCCGCGCAGGAGGAGCTCGAGCGGCGCGTCGACGAGCGCACGCGCGAACTGCAGCATGCGAACTGGGTGCTGGAGGCCGAGATCGCCGAGCGCGAGCGCGCCGAGCGGCTGCAGCGCGCGCTGTTCCGCATCAGCGAACTGTCGATCACGGCCGGCAGCATCGAGCGCTTCTACGCCGACATGCACGCCATCATCGACGAACTGCTCGATGCCCGGAATTTCTACATCGCCCTGCTGTCCGAGGACGGCACCTCGCTGGAATTCCCCTACTCCGTGGACGAGCGCGATGCCGTGCGCAGGCCGCGCAGGCTCGGCATGGGCCTGACCGAGTACGTGATCCGCACCGGCCAGGCGCTGCTGGTCGATCGCTATGGCATGAGCCAGCTGGAGGATGCAGGACAGATGCGCGGGCATGGCACGGTGGCCCATTGCTGGTTGGGCGTGCCGCTGACGCGCGATGGCATGACCTGCGGCGTGATCGCGGTGCAGAGCTATGGCACCCAGGTCGCTTTCAGCCCCGGCGACCAGGACCTTCTGACCTTCGTGGCCCACCACGTGGGCGGCGCGCTGGCGCGCAAGCGCGCACAGGAGGCGCTCAAGGCCACGCATGCCGAGCTCGAGTTCCGCGTCGAGGCGCGCACGCGCGAACTGGAACAGGCCAACCGCGAACTGCGCGCGCAGATCGGGGAGCGCGTTCGCGCGCAGCAGCGCCTGACCCACCAGGCCCGCCACGACGACCTGACCGGACTGCCCAACCGCGTCTACCTGCTGGACCGCCTCGACGGGATGATGCGGCGCATGCACGAGCCGGGGCGCGAGCGCTTCGCGGTGCTGTTCCTGGACTTGGACCGCTTCAAGCTGATCAACGACTCGATGGGCCACGCCGCGGGCGATGCGATGCTGATCGAGATCGGGCGCAGGATCCGCGCCGCGATCGGGGTCGAGGACGTGGTTGCGCGGCTGGGCGGCGACGAGTTCGCGATCGTGCTGGCGTCGGTGGGCGACGGGCCCTCGGCCGAGGCGCGCGCCAGCCGCATCCTGCGCAAGCTCGGGCGCTCGATGTGGGTGGCGGGACGCGAGCTGTTTCCGTCGGCCAGCATCGGCATCGCACTGTGGCAGCCGCGCTACCGGCATGCCGACGAACTGCTGCGCGACGCGGACGCGGCGATGTACCGGGCCAAGGCGCGTGGCCGCGACCGCAGCGCGGTATTCGACGAGGAGATGCGGGCCGAGGCGATGCGCCTGCTCGATCTGGAGGCCGACCTGCGCCGCGCGATCCAGCGCGACGCCTTCGAGCCGCATTTCCAGCCCATCGTGCGGCTGGCCGACGGCGTGGTGGTCGGTCACGAGGCGCTGCTGCGCTGGAAGCACGAACTGCACGGCTGGCTGCCGCCGTCGGAGTTCCTGCGCGTATGCGAGGACAGCGGCCTGATCGAACAGGTCGACTGGCTGCTGTACCGGCGCGTGGTCGCCTGGATGGCGAAGAACCCGGACGGCTATGTGTCGATCAACGTGTCCCCGCGCCACTTCCACGCCGAGGATTTCGCCGAGCGCCTGCTGCGCACCACCGACGAGGCCGGGGTGGATCCGCGCCGCCTGCGCATCGAGATCACCGAGGGCGCGCTGCTCGACGACGCGCCGCGCGCCGCGCGCATCCTCGGCGCGCTGCGCGCGCAGGGCGTGCTGGCCCTGCTCGACGACTTCGGCACCGGCTTTTCTGCCCTGTCGTACCTGCATCGTTTTCCGATCCAGGCGCTGAAGATCGACCAGAGCTTCATCGCCGGACTGTCGGGCGAAACCCAGGCCGAGAGCCTGGCCCTGGTGCGGGCGATCCTCGCGCTGGCCGGCACGCTCGGCATCGACACCATCGGCGAGGGCGTCGAAACCGCCCACCAGCGGCAACTGCTGTTCGAACTGGGCTGCGCCTACGGGCAGGGCTACCTGTTCGGACGGCCGCAGGCGGCGCGCGCCGGCCTGGCCGGTCCGGCCGCGGTGCTGCTGCCGGCCTGAGTCACCAGGCCAGCGGCGGCGCCGGTGGCGTGCCGGCGTGCCCGGCCAGCAGCGCCGCCGACTCGACCAGTTCCACGAACTCGGCGCGCAGCTTCCAGGGGTCGCGCCCCTGCGCCGACCGGGCGTCGGCCGCGATCGCGGTCCAGTCCCAATCGCCCAGGTGCGCGCCACCGCGCAGCGCATCGGCGAAGCCGGCCACGCTGGCGGCAAAGCGCATGGACTGGCTGGGACGCGCCCGCATGGCGGCACGGGTGACCGGGGTTTCGATCAGCTGGCTTCGGGTCTGGCCGGGGCGCTTGTAGCGCAGGCGAAGATGCGCGAATTCGCCGGCCCCGGAGGCGTGCGCCGGGGCGCCCGGCGCGGCGTAGCGCAGCGCCGGCAACCGCTCGCCACCGGCGCCGACCAGGCTGATCTCGTACAGCGCAGTGACCTCGTGGCCGGCGCCGATGTCGCCGGCGTCGACACGGTCGTTGGCGAAGTCCTCGCGCGCCAGCATGCGGTTGGCATAGCCCACCAGGCGGTACTCGGACACCAGGGCCGGGTTGAACTCGATCTGGATCTTCACATCCTGCGCAATGGTCAGCAGGGTGGCGGACATCTCCTCCACCAGCACCTTGCGCGCTTCCTGCAGCGTGTCGATGTAGGCGTGGTTGCCATCGCCGGCGTCGGCCAGGCGTTCGGCGAGGTGGTCGTTGTAGTTGCCCCGGCCGAAACCCAGCGTGGTCAGGGCGATGCCGGAGCGGCGCTGGTCGGCGACCAGGGTTTCCAGCGAGCCGCCGTCGATCGTGCCGACGTTGAAGTCGCCGTCGGTGGCCAGGATCACGCGGTTGACGCCATCGGCGATGAAGGCGCTGCGCGCCATCGCGTATGCCAGGCCGATGCCGTCGCCGCCGTTGGTGCTGCCGCCCGCCTGCAGGCGGGCGAGCGCCGCCAGGATCTCGTCCTTGCGATCGCCCGGGGTCGGCGGCAGCACCAGCCCGGCCGAGCCGGCATAGACCACGATCGAGACCCGGTCCTGCGCGCGCAGTTCGGCGGTCAGTTCGGCGAAGGCCTGCTTGAGCAGCGGCAGCTTGTCGGGCGAATGCATCGAACCCGAGGTGTCGAGCAGGAACACCAGGTTGGCCGGCGGCAACTGCGCCCTGGGCACGTCGTAACCCTTGATGCCGATCATCAACAGGTGCCGGCGTGCATCCCAGGGCGCCGGTGCGATCTCGGTGGTCGCGCGGAAAGGCGTGTCCATCGATGCGGGGCCGGGATGGCCGTAGTCGAAGTAGTTGATGAATTCTTCCGCGCGCACCGCGTCCGCCGGCGGCCGCACGCCGGCGCGCAGCATCCGCCGCACGTTGCTGTAGCTGCCGGTATCGACATCGACCGAGAAGGTCGACACCGGCTGTTCGGCAACGCGGTGGACCGGATTGTCGGGATGCGCGGCGTAGCGCTCGGTGTTGGCGGGCGGTGGGGTGGGGAGGGCATGCGCGGCCGGGGCACGCGCCTGCGGGGCGGCGGCGCGCATCGCCGCGAGTGCGACCGGCGACATGTGCCGCACCGCCGCTTCGCGCTCGCGCGGGCCGCTGGCGGGCGCATGGATGGCATCGGCTGAGGCGTTGTCGACGGCCGGGGAGGGCGACGGCCCGCGCGCGGCGCGATGGCCGTGCATGCCGCAGGCGGCGGCGGTGATGGCGGCGAGCAGGGCAACGGCAAGGGCGTGGCGATGCATGGCGAGCTCCGTGATGGTCCCAAGCTTGAACGTCGGACGCGCGCCGAAGGGGTTGCGCGCGCTCGATTGCGGGGGAGCGGTTTGTCGTGCTGCCTGCCCCCACCCCGGCCCTCCCCCGCGAGCGGGGCAGGGAGACGGCCCATTGGCGTCGCGTTGGGGAAGCGGGAGGGAAAGGGCGCATCGCCTTGGAGCGGGGGAGCGATTGGCGTGCTGCCGTGTCCCCACCCCAACCCGCCCCCGCGAGCGGGGGAGGGAGATGGCCCATTGGCTTCGCGCGGGGAGAGAGAACCCATCGGCCTTGCTCCGCTCCCTCCCCCGCATGCGGGGGAGGGTCGGGGTGGGGGGCGCCGCAGCCGCGACGCCCATCGACGCCCGGAGGCAGTCCCCGCGTCGTCGCGCGACGCGCCAAGTGCTGCGCCGGCGCCGATAATGGCGGTCATGCCTGCCGATATGCGACCGCCCGCCATCGCCCTGATGGGGCCCACCGCCTCGGGCAAGACCGCGCTCGCGCTGGACTGGGCGGAGCGCTTCGGCGGCGAGATCGTCAGCGTCGACTCGGCCCTGGTCTACCGGGGCCTGGACATCGGCTCGGCCAAGCCCGATGCCGGCGAGCGCGCGCGGGCCCCGCACCATCTGCTCGACCTGCGCGATCCCTGGCAGACCTATTCGGCGGCGCAGTTCGCGCGCGACGCGCGCGAGGCCATCGACGGCATCCTCGCGCGCGGGCGTCTGCCGATCCTGGCAGGCGGCACCGGCCTGTATTTCCAGGCGCTGCTGCGCGGCCTGTCGCCGATGCCGGAAGCCGACCCGCTGCTGCGCGCGCGCATCGCCGCCGAGGCCGGCGAGCGCGGCTGGGCCGCCATGCATGCCGAACTGGCACGGGTCGATCCCCTGGCCGCCGCGCGGATCAAGCCCGGCGATCCGCAGCGCATCCAGCGCGCGCTGGAGGTGTTCCGGCTCAGCGGCCGTCCGATCAGCGCATGGCAAGGCGAGGCCGCCACCCCGCCGCGCCTGCCGGTGCGGGTGCTGAAGCTGGTGATCGCGCCGGCGGAACGGTCGCTGCTGCACGCGCGCATCGCCGCGCGCCTGGACGCGATGCTCGCGGCCGGCTTCCTGGACGAGGTGCGCACGCTGCGGGCCCTGCCCGAACTGCGCGCGCACCCCGCGCCGCTGGACCTGCCCGCGATCCGCGCGGTCGGCTACCGCCAGGCCTGGGAGCACATGGACGGCCAGGTCGACGCCAGCCAGTTCCGCGAACGCGCCATCGCCGCCACCCGGCAGCTGGCCAAGCGCCAGCTCACCTGGCTGCGGGGACAGCTGGATGCGCGGTGGTTCGATCCGGGGCAGGGAACCCGCGCCATCACCGACGCCGTGGCGGGCTTCCTGGGCCCGGCCCGGGCCGGCACGGCCTGATCCGACCGCCGTACGGCCGCCAGCGCGAACCGGCGCACGCTTTGCCGTGCTTTTTGTGACCGGATGCGCCGCATTGCGCGTGCGCAGCGTGGCCGGTTGTGTACCATCGCCGTGTTGCCGCCGAGGGGGATGCTGCGGGTCGGGCAATGCGGCCGGGATGGCCCGCAAGGGGCGCCGGCCGGACACAACAATAACCAAGCTGGGGAAACACCATGTCCAAGGGACAGTCCTTGCAGGATCCTTTCCTGAACGCGCTGCGCCGCGAACGCGTACCCGTCTCGATCTACCTCGTCAACGGCATCAAGCTGCAGGGCGTGATCGAATCCTTCGACCAGTTCGTGGTCCTGCTGCGCAATACGGTCAGCCAGATGGTCTACAAGCACGCCATTTCCACCGTGGTGCCGGCGCGCAATGTACGCGTGGGACCGGGTGGCGGGGTGGTGCAGGCCGCCGATGGCGGCGAAGAGGCACCGGCCGATCCGGCCTGAAACCGGTTCCCGGGGCGCCGCGAGGCGTCCCGGCGGTTGAAGACGGGCGCGCCAGCCTCCATGTGGGGTGGCTGAGCCAACCGCCGAGATCCGATGCCGACCCAATTGTTCGAGCGCTCCCGCAAGGGTGAACACGCGCTGCTGATCCAGCCCCACGCCGGTGGCGCCCCCGATGATGCCGAACTGGAAGAGTTCGCCGAACTGGCGCGCTCGGCCGGCGCCACGGTGGCCACCGTGCTCACCGCCCGCATCGACAAACCCAATCCGGCGATCCTGATCGGCACCGGCAAGCTGGAGGAAGTGAAGGCCGCCTGCGAGGCGTCCGGTGCCGACCTGGTGCTGGTGAACCACCACCTGACGCCCGGCCAGGAGCGCAACCTGGAGAAGCTGCTGGAGCGGCGCGTGGTCGACCGCACCGGCCTGATCCTGGACATCTTCGCCCAGCGCGCGCGCAGCCACGACGGCAAGCTGCAGGTCGAACTGGCCCAGCTCAAGCACATGTCCACCCGCCTGGTGCGGGGCTGGACCCACCTGGAGCGCCAGCGCGGCGGCTCGATCGGCCTGCGTGGCCCGGGCGAAACCCAGCTCGAGACCGACCGCCGCCTGCTGCAGAAGCGCGTGGACATGCTGCAGAAGCGGCTGGCCAAGGTGCAGGTGCAGCGCGACCAGATGCGGCGCGCCCGCGTGCGCAGCGAAGTGCCGCGCGTGGCCCTGGTCGGCTACACCAACGCCGGCAAGTCGACCCTGTTCAACGCACTCACCGGCGCCGCGGCCTATGCCGCCGACCAGCTGTTCGCCACCCTCGACCCGACGGTACGGCGCATCGCCCTGCCCAGCGGGCCGGTGGTGCTGGCCGACACGGTGGGCTTCGTGCGCGACCTGCCGCACGAGCTGGTGGCCGCGTTCCGCTCGACCCTGTCGGAGGCGCGCGAGGCCGACCTGCTGCTGCACGTGATCGACGCGGCCGATCCGCTGCGCGAGGAGCGCATCCGCCAGGTCGACGCGGTGCTCGCCGAGATCGGCGCCGGCGACATCCCGCAGCTGCTGGTGTTCAACAAGATCGACCGCATCGAAGGCGCCCAGGCCCGCCGCGACGCGCCCGAGTCCGCGGCTGGCGAAGGCGAGGCGCTGCCCGGCGGCACCGTGGCCATCGGCCGCGAACGGGTCTGGATTTCGGCGCGCGACGGCCTGGGCCTGGATCTGCTGCAGGAAGCCCTGTCCGCGCGCCTGGCACAGCGCCGGGTCGTGGCCGAACTGGCCCTGGGCCCGGAGGCCGGGCGCCTGCGCGCGCGCCTGCACCAGCTCGACGCGGTACGCTCCGAATCGCACGATGGCGACGGCTGGCGCCTGCAGATCGACCTGTCGGAGGCCGATGCCGCCCGCCTGGCGGCGCAGGCCGATGGCGCCGCGCTGCGTCCGCTCTTGCCCGAACTCGAGCCAGACCCCACCCTGTAAACTAGCCAACCCGCAGGTACGGCCCGATCGGCGACCAGGTCCATGGTCCGCCGCCGGCACCCGCACCCGCACTCGATGCACGATGGGCCAGGCCGGCAGGGCAGGGCGCACACCAGACTGGAGCAGGCATGGCCTGGAACATTCCCGGCAAGAACAATGGCGAGCGCCCCGAACGCCCGCGTCCCGGCGGCGACGGCCGCAATCCCTGGCCGCCCAAGCGCGGCCGCGGCGGCGGAGGCCTGGGCGACCTGGGCGATCGCCTGCGCGGCATCTTCGGCGGTGGCGGCGGCGGACATCCGCTGCGCTGGATCGGCGTGGCCCTCGTGGTGTGGCTGGTGTTCAACTGCTTCGTGCTGATCGGCGAACAGCAGCGCGGCGTGGTGCTGCGCTTCGGCGAGATCGCGCGCGTCATGCAGCCGGGTCCGAACTTCAAGGCGCCGTGGCCGATCGAGACCGTGGTCAAGGTCGACGCCACCAGCGTGCGCACCTTCACCAACAGCCTGCCGGTACTGACGCGCGACGAGAACATCGTCACCGTGTCGTTCAACGTGCAGTACCGCGTGGCCGATCCGGTGATGTTCCTGTTCGGCACCCAGAACGCCGTGCGCGTGCTCGAGCAGGTCGCGCAGAGCGCCGTGCGCGAGCAGATCGGCCGCGCCGACCTCGACACCGCGCTCAACGCGCGCGGACCGCTGTCCGTCGCGGCCTCGACCGCGCTGCAGGCTTCGCTGGACGCCTATCGCACCGGCCTGGTGGTGACCGAACTCAACCTGCAGGACGCGCGTCCGCCCGAAGAGGTCAAGCCGGCCTTCGACGAGGTCAACAGCGCCCAGCAGACCAACGAGCGGCTGGTCAACGAAGCGCGCGCCTATGCCGCCCGCGTCGTGCCCGAGGCCCGCGGCGACGCGCAGCGCCTGCGCACCACCGCCGAGGGCTACAAGACCGCTTCGGTCGCGCGCGCCATCGGTGACGCCGAGCGCTTCACCCTGCTGGTGGAGGCCTACCGCGCCGCGCCCGAGGTCACCCGCAAGCGCCTGTGGCTGGACACCGTGCAGCAGGTGCTCGCCGGCAACCGCACCATCGTCGGCGGCGATGGCCGCCAGCTGATCTACGTGCCCATGAACCCGCAATCCGACGGCGCATCGACCGCCACCCAGCCGCCGCTGCTGCCGCAGGACGTGGTGGTTCCGCCCAGCGACGCCGCGTCGGAATCCACCCTGCCGCGGCCGACCCGTGGCGCGCGCGCTGAAGGAGGCAACCGATGAGACTCAACCTGATCGTCCCGATCGCGATCGTCGCGCTGCTGCTCCTGCTCGGATCGGTATACGTGGTGCGCGAAGGCCAGACCGCGCTGGTGCTCAACCTGGGCCGCGTGGCCCGCACCGACATCGGCCCCGGCCTGCACTTCAAGGTGCCGCTGATCGAAACCGCGCGCGTGTTCGACCGCCGCTTCTACGCCGCCGAGTTCTCGCCCGAGCGCTACCTCACCTCCGAGCGCAAGGACGTGAGCGTGGACTTCGTCGCGATCGGGCTCATCAGCGACGTGGCGGACTTCTACCGCGCCACCGGCGGCCAGATGGACCTGGCCAACGAACGCCTGGCGCCGATCATCAAGGACTCGCTGCGCAACGAGATCAACTCGCGCACGCTGCAGCAGCTGGTCTCGGGCGATCGCTCGGAGATCATCGTCAGCCAGCTCGAGGGCATCAACGCGGCCGCCAAGACCCTGGGCATGCGCGTGATCGACATCCGCCTCAAGCAGATCGACCTGCCCACCGACAGCGACGTGATCGCCCAGGTCTACGACCGCATGCGCGCCGAACGCCGCCAGGTGGCCAGCCGCCTGCGTGCGGAAGGCGAGGAGCAGGCGCGCATCATCCGCGCCCAGGCCGACCGGGAGCGCACCGTGCTGGTCGCCGAGGCCGAGCGCGACGCGCAGAAGCTGCGCGGCGAGGGCGATGCCGAGGCCACGCGCATCTATGGCGAGGCCGCCAGCCGCGATCCGTCCTTCTACGCCTTCCAGCGCAGCCTGGAGGCCTACCGCGCCTCCTTCGCCGACGGCAACGGCGTGATCGTGCTCGAGCGCAACGACCCGTTCCTGCAGTACCTGCGCAGCGACCGCTGACGCCTGCCGGCCCGCCTCCCGGTACGCGGAGAGCGGGCCCGGCGTGCCAGGCCTGGAGGCCCGGCACGCCGCGGGAACGTGCCCGCCGGTATTCCTCGTCCCGCCTGCGGGAAGGTGCTGCCGATCTTCCTTCCCCCTCCGGCGGGAAGGTGCTGCCGATCTTCCTTCCCCCGCCTGCGGGGGAAGGTGCCGAAGGCGGATGGGGGCCGCGGGCGCGCAGGGCCCCATCCCGGCCCGCAACCCGCACCTGCGACTGACTGGGGATTCCGATGCAAGACCTGATGGCTGCCCTGTGCCTGGTCGCCGTGCTCGAAGGCCTGCTGCTGTTCGTCGCCCCTGGCGGCTGGAAGCGGATGGCCGAGCAACTGCAGGCGGTGCCCGAGCCGCAGTTGCGCCGCCTCGGCGCCACGGTGCTGGCCTGCGGCCTGGCCGCCCTGTATTTCGTCCGCGGCTGAGCGCCCCGCGACCACGGCCGGGCCACGCTGGCCCCGGCCCCGCAAAACCCGGATAATGCATAAAAGCCGGACGGGGACAGCGCGCCCCTCCGGCTTTTCCGTGTCAGGCCCGGCGTGGCGGACGGTTCCCCGATGGAACCGGCCCACCAGCACGACGGCGCAGGACCGGCCAATCCCGCGGCCCCGATGGCCGCATGAGCAAAGGAGTTCCGGCCATGGGCCAGTCAGTCGTCGTTCTCGGCGCCCAGTGGGGCGATGAAGGCAAGGGCAAGATCGTCGATCTGCTCACCGAGGAGATCGGTGCGGTCGTGCGCTTCCAGGGCGGCCACAATGCCGGCCATACCCTGGTGATCAACGGCAAGAAGACGGTGCTGCACCTGATCCCGTCGGGCATCCTGCGCGACGACGCGTTGTGCCTGATCGGCAATGGCGTGGTGATCTCGCCCGCCGCCCTGATCAAGGAGATCGAGGAGCTGGAAAGCGCCGGTGTCGAAGTGCGCTCGCGCCTGAAGATCTCGCCGGCCGCGCCGCTGATCATGCCCTACCACATCGCCCTGGACCAGGCGCGCGAGAAGGCCGCCGGCGGCAAGGCCATCGGCACCACCGGCCGCGGCATCGGCCCGGCCTACGAGGACAAGGTGGCGCGTCGCGGCATCCGCATCGCCGACCTGCACTATCCCGAACAACTGGCCGAGAAGCTCAAGGCCGCGCTGGATTACCACAACTTCGTGCTCACCCAGTACCTGGGCGTCGAGCCGGTGGACTACCAGAAGACGCTCGACGAGGCGCTGGCCTTCGGCGAGTACGTCGAGCCGATGAAGAGCGATGTGGCCGGCATCTGCCATGACCTGCGCAAGCAGGGCAAGCGCGTGCTGTTCGAGGGCGCGCAGGGCGCGCTGCTGGACATCGACCACGGCACCTATCCCTACGTCACCAGTTCCAACACCACCATCGGCGGCGCGCTGGCCGGCACCGGCGTGGGCGCCGATGCGATCGACTACGTGCTGGGCATCGCCAAGGCCTACGCCACGCGCGTGGGCGGCGGTCCGTTCCCGACCGAGCTCGACGACGAGGTCGGGCAGGGCATCCGCGACCGCGGCGCCGAATACGGTGCCTCCACCGGCCGTCCGCGCCGTTGTGGCTGGATGGACATCGTCGCGCTCAAGCGCGCGGTGGCCATCAACGGCATCTCCGGCCTGTGCATCACCAAGCTCGACGTGCTCGACGGCATGGAGAAGCTGAAGATCTGCATCGCCTACGAGTACCGGGGCAAGCGCACCGAGTACGCGCCGCTCGATGCCCAGGGCTGGGAAGAGATCACCCCGGTGTACCTGGAGTTCCCGGGCTGGACCGAGAACACCCACGGCATCACCGACTGGGACGACCTGCCGCCCGCCGCCCGCGCCTACCTGCGCGCGCTGGAGGAACTGGCCGGCTGTCCGATCAGCATCGTCAGCACCGGCCCGGACCGCGACCACACCATGATCCTGCAGGATCCCTTCGCCTGACGTTTGCCCGGCCCGCGCGGGCGTGGGCGTGGGCACCGCCTGCACGGCAACGCCGTGCGGGCCGACCGGATCCGGCGCGGCCCGTCCGGACGGACGGTGGGCCGCCGCAGGCCGGGGGCGCGCACTGCCGTCTGCCCTGCGAAGGCGGCGTCCAGCGTCCTGAAGGAGCCCCGCGAACGCGGGGCTTCCTGCTTTCGGCGGCCTCGCATCCAGCGTCCCGAACGAGCCCCGCGAACGCGGGGCTCCCTGGTTTCGGCGGCCGCAACCTTCCGCACGGCGCGGCAGGCGGTGCCAGGCAGCCCCCCGATCCCCTCCCCGCGCCGCGGGGAGGCGGAGGGTTGGGGTTGGGACCGCCGCGGCCCCACAATCAACCTCCCGCGCACGCCCCCGCAGGCCCGCCGTGACCGATCGCCCCGCCACCCGCCTCCTGTCCGCAGCCCTCGCGCTCGTCGCCGCCTGCGCCACGACGTCCGCCATCGCTGGTGCGTCCACGCCGGGCCCTGCGTCCGCCGCGCAGGCAGCCGCGCCCGCGCGTTTCGCCACCCCGGTCGAAGGCGTCCTTGCCGGCGGCCGCATCGACGCGGACGACCTGCCCGCGCTGCGCGCCGCGGGCATCGTCCAGGTCATCGACCTGACCCCCGATGCCGAAACCCCCGGCTTCGACGAGGCCGGCGCGGTACGCGCGGCGGGCCTGGCCTACGACAACCTGCCCATCGCCGGCGCCGCCGACCTCGGCCCGGCCGCCGTGTCCGCCTTCGACCGGCTGCTGCGCGATGCCCGGGGGCCGGTCCTGGTCCATTGCGCCAGCGGCAACCGCGTCGGCGCGCTGGCCGCCCTGCGCGCCGCCTGGCTGCAGGGTGCGGACGAGGACGCCGCCATTGCCGAAGGCCGCCGCTGGGGCCTGCGCAGCCTGGAAGCCGACGTCCGCGCCCGCCTGGCGCGGGAACGCTGCGTCGCCTCGGCGCAGGGGCCGGAAGCGCACGCCGCGTGCCCGGCGGGCGGCTGAGCCGCGCCCAACGCTCACCGCGCCAACACCCCCGGGCGCTACGCTGCCGGTGACGTCCGCGACCCGGCGTCACAGGCCCTGCGACCCCACCGCGCCACCATGCCGTCCACCGACAGGGGGAAACCGCATGAGCCGCTCGACCCAGCCACTGGCCCGCGTCATCGACGCGATCGCCTTCGCCGCCCACGCCCATCGCGGCCAGCGTCGCAAGGACGCCGACGCCACGCCCTACATCAACCATCCGGTCGCGCTCGTGCACATCCTCGCGGTGGAGGCCGGCATCGACGATCCCGAGATCCTCTGCGCCGCCGCCCTGCACGATTACCTCGAAGACTGCTGCGGCAGCGATGGCCAGCCCGGACTCGAGAAGGGCCGCGAGCAGTTGCGCACGCGCTTCGGCGAGACCGTCCTGGCCTACGTCGAGGCCGTGACCGACGACAAGACCCTGCCCAAGGCCGAGCGCAAGCGTCGGCAGGTGGAGAACGCCGCCAAGGCCCCGCACGGCGCGCGCCTGATCAAGCTGGCCGACAAGATCGCCAACCTGCGCGACCTGGTCGAGTTCCCGCCCGCCGACTGGCCCGCCTACCGCCGCCGCGAGTACTTCGACTGGACCGCGGAGGTCGTTGCTGGCCTGCGCGGCACGCACCCGCGCCTCGAAGCGCTGTTCGACCAGATGCAGGCGCTGCGCCCGGCCTGACGGAACGCCCGCGCGCGCACTTCGTCCTCGGCGTTACCGGTCTGCCCGAAACCGGTTGCCGCGCTTGGCCGTCCAGCCGCTCGGTTTTTGCAGCACCAGCCCGGGCAGGTATGCTGTGGGTCGCCTTGCGATGGAACGCATTGACGATGACGCGATGGAACCGCCTTCCCGCCCCGCGCCTGGCCGCCCCTGCGCTGGCCTGCGCCGCCGCCCTTGCCGCCGGCTGCGCCCACCCCGTGTCCGCATCCG
>Ga0233372_1000391_pt1 | contig 19966 bp, 18 predicted proteins | sample ElkDunMinimDraft_4_FD_191538 | JGI IMG/M metagenome (GOLD analysis project Ga0233372, IMG submission 191538) | Fecal eukaryotic communites from dung pellets of Tule Elk in California, USA - Elk Dung D8 | ecosystem: Host-associated > Mammals > Digestive system > Large intestine > Fecal | place... | reverse complement strand
GTTCTGCCGGGACAACATCGTCTACATGCGCACCACGGAAGGTGAGCAGCAGGTCGATGTCATCTACCGCCGCATCGACGACGATTTCCTCGATCCGCTCCAGTTCCGCCCCGATTCGGTGCTCGGTGTCGCCGGCCTGCTCAATGCGGCACGAGCCGGCAACGTGGTCATCTCGAGCGCGGTCGGCAACGGCGTCGGAGACGACAAACTCGTCTACACGTACGTACCGGACATCATCGACTACTACCTCGGTGAAAAGCCCCTCCTGCCCAACGTCGACACCCTGCGTTGCTGGCTCGACGAAGAACGGGAAGAGGTTCTCGACCGGATCGACGAACTCGTCATCAAGCCGGTGGAAGGCTCGGGTGGATACGGCATCGTGTTCGGGCCCGACGCCTCGGCCACCGAACTGAAGACCATGGCCCGCAAGATCCGGGCGAACCCCCGCGCCTGGATCGCTCAGCCGGTCGTGCAGTTGTCCACCGTCCCGACCAGGGCCGGTGACACATTGGCTCCCCGCCACGCCGACCTGCGTCCGTTCGCGGTCAACGATGGTGAGGACATCTGGATTCTTCCGGGCGGATTGACGCGTGTCGCGCTGCCCGAGGGGTCGCTGGTGGTCAACTCCAGCCAAGGCGGTGGAAGCAAGGACACCTGGGTTCTCGCGAGCCGGAGTTCCGATACCGAGAGCGAACTGGGCGGGGAGGGGTTCGTCGAGGAGCGGGCCGAGGTCAAACAACCCGACCGGGGGCCGGAATTGACCACCGAGCAGCAGCAACAACAGCAACAGCAACAGCAACAGCAACACGATGAGGGGGACTGCTGATGCTCGCACGAAATGCGGAGTCGCTGTTCTGGATCGGACGTTACGTCGAGCGAGCCGACGACACGGCGCGCATCATGGATGTCGCGGTCCACCAACTGCTCGAAGACTCGACGGTGGACCCCGACCGCACGTGCCGTCAGCTGTTGCGGGTGCTCGGGTTCAGCGCGCCCGACGGTGAACTCGACGTGCAGACCGTCATCGACATCGTCGCGTTCGGGCGGGACGGCGCGGGATCGATCCTCGACACCATCTCGCACGCGCGTGAGAATGCGCGCGGCGCGCGCGAAGTCACCTCCACCGAGATGTGGGAGTGTCTCAACACCACCTACAACGCCCTCGCCGAGCGGGAACGGGCGGCGAAGCGACTGGGGCCCCACGAATTCTTCCGATACGTCGAAGACCGCGGAGCGATGTTCGCGGGCCTGGCCGACAGCACCCTGTGCCGTGACGACGGGTATCGGTTCCTGTTGCTCGGCCGATCCATCGAACGCGTGGACATGATCGTGCGACTGCTGCTGTCCCGTGCCGGCGACCGTCCGACGTCGCCGACGTGGGCGACGGTGTTGCGGTCGGCGGGCGGTTACGACACCTACCTGCGCACCTATCGCGGTGCACTCGACGCGGGGCGCATCGTCGAATTCATGATGCTGGACAGGCTTTTTCCGCGTTCGGTGTTTTCTGCCATCCGGCAGGCCGAGCAGTGCCTCACCGAACTCGACGACCAGACCGACTACCGGTTCGGTGCGCGCAACGAAGCGCAGCGGTTGCTCGGACGTGCCCGCAGCGAACTCGAGTTCATCCGCCCCGGGGTACTTCTCGAGGAACTCGCCGAACGGCTTGTCGCGCTGCAGGAGATGTGCCGGCAGGTCGGTGAGGCGATCGCACTCCAGTACTTCCATGCGGCGCCCTGGGTGGCGTGGAGTTCCGCTCGCAACGACGGTGAAGACGACATGCTTCTGGAGGGAGAACTGTGAGCTGGCGTATGCGCGTGGTCCACAAGACCGGCTACGAGTACGCGGGGCCGGTCACGGCGTCGTACAACGAGGCGCGTCTGACGCCGCGGTCCGACAACCGTCAGACGGTGATTCTCAGCCGCGTCGAGACGACTCCCGCGACGCGGTCCTATCGGTACACCGACTACTGGGGAAGCGGCGTGACTGCGTTCGATCTCCATGCGCCGCACACTTCGCTCGAAGTGACCGGTTTGTCTGTTGTGGAAACGGATTCGCTCGATCCGCTGGAGGAACCCGCGGGGTGGGACGTGATCCGCGAACCCGACACCAGGGACCGATACGACGAATTGCTGTTGCCGAGCCGCTACGTTCCCGCGGACAAGTCGCTCGCCAAAACGGCGCGTGACCTCGCAAAGGGGCTCGATCCTGTCGACGCGGTGGTCGCGGCGGCGCAATGGGTGCACGAACAGATGGATTACGTCCCGGGAACGACCGGCGTGCACACCTCCGCAATTCAGGCCTACGAGGAGCGGCAGGGTGTTTGTCAGGATTATGCCCATTTGACCCTTTTGCTGTTGCGGGCCATGGGGATTCCCGCACAGTACGTCTCCGGGTATCTCCATCCGGTTGCGGACGCGGAGATCGGCAAGACCGTCGAAGGTCAATCCCACGCGTGGATTCAGGCCTGGACCGGCGGGTGGTGGGGATACGACCCGACCAACGCGAGATTCGTGGGCGAGCAACATGTGTCGGTGGGAATCGGCCGAGACTACGGAGATGTCCCGCCACTCAAAGGTATTTACATGGGCGGAAGCGCCGCGGCGCAGGAAGTCGTTGTGGAGGTGACGCGACTTGCGTAGTGTGCTCACGAGCGAACGACGCTGCGGCAAGACGATTCGATGGTGTCCGGTGTAGGTAGGTCCGGCGAATGTGCGGGACCACGACCTCCGAGGGGAACTCATGGAACCCGAACGCGACCCTGCCCGTGAACCGATACCCGATCCCGCGCAGAGAACCGCCGGAGAACCGGACTACGGGGTCCGTGAACCGGATCGCCCGGTTGGCAGAGCCGAACACGAAACGGCGCAGGAAGTCGCGGACCCCACGGACTATTCCGATCTCCGACGGTGTGCGGCCGAGGCCATCGGCACCTTCGTGCTGGTGTTCTCGGCGGTCGGAACCGCTGTCTTCGCGGGCGATTACGTGGGGCAACTCGGAGTCGCGCTGGCCTTCGGCCTGACGCTGCTGTTCCTCGTCTACACCATCGGCCCGATTTCGGGCTGTCACGTGAACCCGGCGGTGACACTCGGCCATCTCATCGTCGGCCAGGTCACTGCCGTACGCGCGGTGGGCTACTGGATTGCCCAGATCATCGGTGGTCTGGTGGCGGGTGTGACGATCTACGCGATCGCCTCGTCGCTCCCGTCGTACAACCGTGCGGCGGACGGTCTCGGTGCGAACGGCTGGGGCGCCCACAGTCCGTCCGCGATCCGGGGGCCGCTCGGCGGCGTCCTCGAAAACGGGTACGGGATCGGGGCCGCGATGGCCGTCGAGATACTCCTGACCGCGCTGCTCGTGTTCGTGGTGCTCTCGAGCACCGACCGAATCGCCGACGTGCCGATCGCCGGAATCGCCATCGGGTTCACGCTCGCGGTGATCCACCTGATCTCGATCCCGATCGACAACACGTCGGTGAATCCCGCCCGCAGCCTTGCCGTCGCGTTCTATCAGAACGGCGCGCTGGGGCAACTCTGGTTGTTCATCGTCTTCCCGCTGATCGGCGGTGCGCTCGGCGCACTCGTCTACGCGTTCCTGTTCGGCCGCCGGCAGGGACTGCGTCCCTCCTGACGCGACGACGCCCGGCGGGGTTCGGGGCCCGCCGGGCGTCGTCTCGTGCCGGTATCGCCGGTTGTGGGCGGTTACTGCCAGCTGTAGTCGGACCGGAGCCGGCTCGCGACCTGCTCGAACCGCGACCGCTCGAGGATCGCGCCCTCCCGGCGGATGCCGTCCTCGGGCACGTCGATCACGCGATCGAGCCGGATCCAGCTCGGCCGGCCCTCCGGGTCCCAGCGTCCCTTACCGATCCCGACCCAGTCCGGATGTCCGTCGCGGTCGCTGTTCGACGACAGCATCAGGCCCAGCAGCGTGTGGCCGTCGCGGCCCACGACGAGGACCGGCCGGTCCTTGCCCTGGCTCGCGTCCTCCTCGTAGGCAACCCAGGTCCAGACGATCTCACCGGGATCGGCACGGCCGTCCAGATCCGGGGAGTACGCGACTCGCCGGGCGCGCTGCGCGGTGGGAGCGCTGTGCGACGCCACCGGCCGTCCCGGTACCGGACCGCGGGTAGCCGCGGCCGTGCCGCCCGCGGCCGTTCCGGCGGCCGCGTTACCGATAGCGGTCCGAGCCTTGTCCAGCGCTCCGGATTGCTGCAGTTGCTTGTACAGTTTCGGGCCCTGCTGGGCCGCGAGGCGGCCCAGTTGCATGCCTAGTTTCTTCCATGTGCCAGCCACGAGGACCGAGCTTAGCGAGCCGGTGAGCACCGGGCTCGGTGAGCCGAGCCCCGGCCGGGGTCCCGAGCACGCGCAGGCTTGGATATTCTGCTGGTGTGACCGCGGTCTGCACGACCGTTGCCATCCCGAGTCAGGAGCACGACATCAGCACCTTCGCCGACACCACCTTCACGGACCCCGGGAAGATTCGGAACTTCTGCATCATCGCGCACATCGACCACGGCAAGTCGACGCTCGCGGACCGGATGCTGCAGCTCACCGGCGTCGTCGAGGAAAGGCAGATGCGCGCGCAGTACCTCGACCGCATGGACATCGAGCGCGAACGTGGCATCACGATCAAGGCGCAGAACGTCCGGCTTCCGTGGAAGTACGACGGCGAAGAGTACGTGATGCACCTGATCGACACGCCCGGCCACGTCGACTTCACCTACGAGGTGTCGCGAGCACTCGAGGCCTGTGAGGGTGCGGTGCTGCTGGTCGACGCGGCGCAGGGCATCGAAGCGCAGACGCTCGCGAACCTGTACCTCGCGCTCGACAAGGACCTGACGATCATTCCGGTCCTCAACAAGATCGATCTGCCCGCCGCGGATCCCGATCGCTACGCCGCCGAGATCGCGAACATCATCGGATGCGAGCCGTCGGACGTTCTCCGCGTGTCGGGCAAGACGGGCGAAGGCGTCCCTGCTCTGATCGACGAGGTGATCCGCCAGGTGCCGCCTCCCGTCGGTGATGCCGACGCGCCGGCGCGCGCCATGATCTTCGACTCCGTGTACGACACCTATCGCGGTGTCGTCACGTACGTGCGCGTGGTGGACGGCAGGATCGTGCCGCGCGAGAAGGTCAAGATGATGTCCACCGGCAGCACGCACGAACTGCTCGAGGTCGGCATCGTCTCGCCCGAGCCCAAGCCCACCCAGGGCCTCGGCGTCGGCGAGGTCGGGTACCTCATCACCGGCGTGAAGGACGTGCGCCAGTCCAAGGTCGGCGATACCGTGACGCTCGCGCGCAACGGCGCCACCGAACCGCTCACGGGATACCGCGAGCCGCGGCCCATGGTGTACTCGGGTCTCTACCCCGTCGACGGCTCGGACTACCCGGACCTGCGCGACGCGCTCGACAAGTTGCAACTCAACGACGCCGCCCTGACCTACGAGCCCGAGACGTCGGTCGCGCTCGGGTTCGGTTTCCGGTGTGGCTTCCTCGGCCTGCTGCACATGGAGATCACGAGAGAACGTCTCGAGCGCGAGTTCGGCCTCGATCTCATCTCCACCGCGCCGAACGTCGTCTACCGCGTGGTGCTCGAGGGCGGTCAGGAAACCATCGTCACCAACCCGTCGTACTGGCCCGAAGGCAAGGCCAGGGCGATCTACGAGCCGATCGTCAAGTGCACGATCATCTCGCCCAGCGAATTCATCGGCTCGATCATGGAGTTGTGCCAGTCCCGCCGCGGCGAGCTCGGTGGCATGGACTACCTCTCCGAGACCCGCGTCGAGTTGCGGTACACGCTGCCGATGGCGGAGATCATCTTCGACTTCTTCGATTCCCTGAAGTCGCGCACCCGCGGCTACGCCAGCCTCGATTACGAGGAGTCCGGCGAGCAGGAATCGGCGTTGGTGAAAGTGGACATCTTGTTGCAGGGCGAAGCCGTCGATGCCTTCAGTGCGATCGTGCACAAGGACGCCGCGGCCGCGTACGGCAACAAGATGACCACCAAGCTGCGTGAGCTGATTCCGCGTCAGCAGTTCGAGGTGCCGATCCAGGCGGCGATCGGATCGAAAATCATTGCGCGCGAGAATATCCGGGCCATCCGGAAGGACGTGCTCGCGAAGTGCTACGGCGGCGACATCAGCCGTAAGCGCAAGCTGCTCGAGAAGCAGAAGGAAGGCAAGAAGCGCATGAAGACGATCGGTCGTGTCGAGGTGCCGCAGGAGGCATTCGTCGCGGCGCTCTCGTCCGACGCCGCGTCCGACAAGCCCAAGAAGTAGTTCCCGGAGTAGTTCTCGCGCGGCCCCACGAAGGAGAACCAGTGCTCGACACCTGGCTGACCCGGACACTCGGAATCTCCGTCCCGCTCGTGGGGGCGCCGATGGGCGGGCGCGCCGGGGGTGTGCTGGCGGGAGAGGTGACCAAAGCCGGCGGCCTCGGACTCATCGGAGCGGCCCGGTACAACACCCCCGAGTGGCTCGACACCGAAGTGCGCGTCGCCCGCGACATCGGGGACGGGCCGGTCGGGTTCGGGCTGATGACGTGGTCGCTGGCCGACGACGATTCACTGCTCGCTGCTGTACTCGCGCACCGCCCACAGGTGGTCGCGTTGTCGTTCGGCGATCCGGCCCCGTACGTCGACCGGGTCCGCGACGCCGGTGCGCTGGTCCTCTCGCAGATCAACACGCTCGACGACTTGCGGGTCGTCGAGGCGGCGGGCGTGGATGCCGTCGTCGCCCAGGGACACGAGGCCGGCGGGCACACGGGCAGGGTCGGCACTCTGCCGCTGCTCCAGGAGGTTCTCGAGTCCACGTCGCTGCCGGTGCTCGCCGCGGGCGGAATCGCCACCGGACGGGGACTCGCCGCGGTTCTGGCAGCCGGGGCGCAGGGCGCGTTCGTCGGGACCGCGCTGCTGGCGAGCCCGGAAACGGTCGGCCCCGAGTACGCGCGCACGAAGGTCGTCGACGCCGGGAGCGCGGATACCGTCTACACCGACATCTTCGACAAGGCCCGGCATCAACCGTGGCCGTCACGGTGGGGTGGGCGCGCGCTGACGAATGCGTTCACCGACCGCTTCCACGGCACAGTCGCCGACGAGGACGTCCTCGCCGAGGCGTACACCGGCGACGATCCCGATATCGGTGTGGTCTACGCGGGGGAGGCTGTCGGCTCGGTGCGGGAGGAGCGACCCGCGGGACAGGTCATCCGCGAGATCGCGGCGTCAGCGGAAGCGCTTCTGGCCCGTTTCCGCTGACGCGGGGCGGCGGGAACGACACCGGTCAGGTGATCGGGTGTCCCGGGCGGAATTCCCCCGTGTGGACTCTGCTCTCGGCGCGGATGACGTGCACCACCGCGTTGATCTGCGCCAGGTGCGTGAACGCCTGCGGGAAGTTGCCGAGATGTCGACCGGATTCGGGATCGATCTCCTCCGCGTACAACTTCAAGGGACTGGCGAACTCGAGCAGGCGATGGCAGAGCGCTGCGGCACGTTCGACCTCCCCGATCTCCACGAGTGCCGACACCAGCCAGAACGAACAGATCGTGAAGGTTCCCTCTTTGCCCGAGAGTCCGTCGTCGGTGGTCTCGACGCGATAGCGCAGCACCAGTCCGTCTTCGGTCAGCTCGTCGGCCACGGCCAGTACCGTCGCGCGCACCCGGGGGTCGTCGGCGGGAAGGAAGCGCAACAACGGGATCAGCAGGGTAGAGGCGTCGAGTGACGGGTCTCCGTATCGCTGTGTGAACACGCCTCTTTCGTCGACGCCGTGCTCGAGAATGTCCGCCTTGATCTCGTCGGCGGTCGCCGCCCACCGCCGCGCGTGGCTGTCCCGGCCGTGCAGGTCGGCAAGCTTCGCGCCGCGATCGAGAGCTACCCAGCACATCACCTTCGACGACGTGAAATGCTGCGGGTCGCCGCGCACTTCCCATATGCCCCGGTCCGGTTCGCGCCAATGAGCGGCAGCTTCCTCGACCTGCTGACGCAAGATCGGCCACAGCGATTCGGGGATCTGCCGCCGAGAACGCACGTGCAGGTACACCGAGTCGAGAAGAGTTCCCCAGATATCGTGCTGGCGTTGCTGATACGCGTCGTTTCCGATCCTGACCGGCTTGGCGCCGTCGTATCCGCTGAGATGGTCGAGTGTCGACTCGGGAAGTGAGCTCTCGCCGCCCACCCCGTACATCACCTGCAATGTGCGGTCGCTCCCGTCGGCGTTCTGCGAGACGTCGAGGATGAACGAGAAGAAGTCGTCGGCTTCGCGGTCCAGCCCGAGTGTGTGCAGGCCCCACAGTGCGAACGTCGAGTCGCGAACCCAGGCGTAGCGGTAGTCCCAGTTCCGTTCTCCGCCAGGTGTTTCCGGAAGGGAAGTGGTCGGTGCCGCAAGCAGTGCGCCGGTGGGGGCGTAGGTCAGACCCTTGAGGATCACGGCGCTGCTCTGCAGATAGGTACGCCAGGGATGATCCGGGAAGCGCCCGGTGGTGATCCATTCCCGCCAGAAATCCTGCGTGCTGGTCATCTTCGCGACCGCGTCGGCGAACGTCCGCGGCGGCGTCAGTTCCGACCACGACAGTGCGACGAACACCGAGTCACCCTTGTCGAGCCGGGTACGGGCGCGCGCTTCACCACCCTCGATGCCGATCCGGAGGTTGGTGGTCAACCGCAACTGGGGTTGTTCGTCGGGTGCGCCGGCCCGCATCGCCGTCGCTTCCTCGTATACCTTTCCGGTGTACCGCCACTCGGCGCCGCACCGGTGGTAGTCGAAGGCGGGCTCGCACGACATGTCCAGTTCGACCGTGCCGTTGACGCAGCGAACGGTACGGAGCAGAACGTGCTCGGCCTGCCAGTCCGACGGGGTGCGCCGATGGGTACGGGAGCGTTCGTCGACGTCGTACCAGGGCCCCATCACCAGCGCGTCGCGCACCACCATCCAGCCCGTGTCGGTCTGCCACGTCGTCTCGAGGACGAGCCCGCCGGGCAGATAACGGCGCGCCGCCGGAACGCTGCGGTTGTGCGGTGCGAGACGGAACCGGCCGGCACTGCGGTCGAGGACCGCGCCGAACACGCTGGGGGAGTCCGGGCGCGGCAGGCACATCCATTCCACCGATCCGTCGCGCGCCATCAGGCACGTCGTCTCACAGTCGGACAGGAACGCATAATCGTCGATCGGCGGATGCGGGCTGTCGTGCAGTGCGGCGACCCGGAGGCGGTGTGACGAAGCCATCCCCCCATGATCCCGCGAAGGGAGCTGTCCGGGGCGGCATTGCCGGGCTGCGTACGGAGGAGTTCCGGCAGCCACTAAGGTGAGGAGAGTGGATCGACTGGCATCGTGGTGGGACGGTTTCGAGCTGTGGCTCGCGGGACTGTCCTTTGTGCCGCAGTCGGCACTCGTACTCGTTGTGCTGGTGCCGCTGTGCGGAGGCGTCGCCTGGCTGCTGGACCGCGTGATCGCCGGAGCGTTCGCGATGGTCGGACGCCGCGAACCCGTATCGCCCGCCCCGGACCCGGAGGATTGCTGACATGCCGCGCTCGCGTGTGACCCTGGCGCTGATCGCCCTGCTGCTGCTCGTCGTCATCGCCTGGTTACTGACCCGCTGACACCTGCTTCGTCGCCCGAAACGTCGGTTTCGGGAGCCCCACAGCCTCTGCTAGAGTCTGCCGAGTGACCGCGACCGCGCTACCTCGAATCCGCCATGAACTGGCGTTGATCGCTGTAGGTATGCCCTCGGTTGCCGATATCGACTGTTGTCGCTGACCCTGTTTCTCGACCCGGTCCCTCTTTTCGGCGGGGAGTGTTCTCGCTCCTGTCCGCCGCGCTCCCCTCACGGATGATTCCGTCGCCCTGACTCACCCCGGTTCGTGGTGTGCCGGGTGGCGTTGCCGTCGTCCGTTCGATCACCTCACCGAACAGCCCCTCAGGAGGCTTGTGTCATGAAGAAGCGCACCAGAGTTCTCGTTGCCGCAGTGGCGGCGGCCACCGTGACGGCACTGACCGCGTGCAGCGGCGGGTCGAGCGACACCGCAGGCGCCGAGGGTGGCGGCGACGGCTCCGCCGGCACGATCAACCTCTACGCCTACGCCGTGCCGAAGGTCGGATACGACCTGCTCATCCCTGCCTTCGAGGAAACCGAAGCGGGCACGGACGTCGCTTTCCAGCAGTCCTACGGAGCGTCGGGGGACCAGTCGCGGAAGGTGCGTGACGGGGCCGCGGCCGACTTCGTGAACTTCTCCGTCGAGCCCGATGTCACCCGCCTCGTCGAGGCCGGGCTCGTCGACGAAGCGTGGAACGAAAACGCTTACGGGGGTGTGCCGTTCGGCTCGGTCGTCACCATCGTGGTGCGTGAGGGAAACCCCAAGAACATCCGGGACTGGAACGATCTCCTGCGTCCCGACGTCGAGGTGGTCACCCCCAATCCGTTCAGTTCGGGCTCCGCGAAATGGAATCTGCTGGCACCGTACGCGGCCCTCAGCAACGGTGGTGAAGACCCGCAGGCCGGGATCGACTACGTCACCGCCCTGGTCAACGATCACGTCAAGGTCCAGCCGAAGTCGGGGCGCGAGGCAACCGAGACGTTCCTGCAGGGGACCGGCGACGTTCTCCTGAGCTACGAAAACGAAGCCTTGTTCATCGAGCGCAACGGTGACCCCGTCGAACACGTCACTCCGCCTGTCACATTCAAGATCGAGAATCCTGCCGCGGTCCTGAAGAACTCGCCGAACGCCGAGAAGGCACAGGCGTTCAACGACTTCCTCTACACCCCCGAAGGCCAGCGTCTGTGGGCCGAGGCCGGGTTCCGGCCCGTCGACCCTGCCGTGGCGGCAGAGTTCGCCGCGGACTTCCCGGAGCCGGAGAAGCTGTGGACCGTCGCCGATCTCGGCGGCTGGGACACGGTCAACGAAGAACTGTTCGCGGACGGTTCCGGCTCGATCGCGATCGTCTACGACAACGCCACGAAGTAGAGCGTCGTCTTGAGCATTTCCGAGCAGACTGCCGGTGCGGGAGCAACGCCTCCCGCGCCGGCGGCTCGTCGTCGCACACGCAGAGCACGGATCACCGGCACCGTCGGACCTCTCGGGATCGGCGTGGCCACGCTGTGGCTGAGCCTGATCGTCCTGTTGCCCCTCGCTGCGCTTGCCGCCCATTCGCTGTCGGACGGATTCGGTGGGTTCTGGAACGCGGTCACCGCTCCCGCTGCCCTCGCAACCCTGCGCGTGACCGTCGGCGTCTCGATCGTGGTCGCCGCGATCAACGCGGTGATGGGCACGATCGTCGCCTGGGTCCTCGTCCGCGACGAGTTTCCCGGTAAGAAGGTCGTCAACGCGCTGATCGACCTGCCGTTCGCCCTGCCGACGATCGTCGCGAGCATCGTGCTGCTCTCGCTGTACGGGCCGCAGAGTCCCATCGGGCTGCAACTGAACGCGACCCAGCCCGGCCTGGTGATCGCCCTGGCGTTCGTCACCCTGCCGTTCGTCGTCCGGGCCGTGCAGCCGGTGCTCATCGAGGTGGACCGGGAGGTGGAGGAGGCCGCCGCGTCGCTCGGGGCGAACAACTTCACGATCTTCCGCACCGTGGTCCTGCCGGTGCTGGCCCCGGCAATTCTCGGTGGTACCGGCCTGGCGTTCGCGCGTGCCATCGGTGAATACGGCTCGATCGTGCTCATCGGCGGCAACATTCCGTATCAGACCCAGGTCGCTTCCCAGTACATCCAGCAGCAGATCGAGATCGACCGGCCCGTGAATGCCGCGGCCGTGTCCGTGGTGCTGCTGCTCATCGCCTTCGTCGCCCTCTTCGTGCTCCGCTGGGTCGCGAGCCGTGGCCTCCGCAGACAGGAGAACGACCGGTGAACGTGTCGCTTCCCGTCAAGATCTCGCTGCGCACGATCGCGCTCGGGTATCTGTTCGTCCTGTTGCTCGTGCCCATCGGCGTGATCCTGTACCGCACGTTCGAGAACGGAATCGGCGCCTTCGCCGAGTCGATCAGCACCCCGGCAGCGATCTCCGCCCTGAATCTTTCGCTGCTGATCGTCGCGATCGTCGTACCCGTCAACGTGGTGTTCGGCATCGTCGTGGCGCTCGCACTCGTCCGTGGCCGGTTTCCCGGCCGCCGCCTCTTGCAAGCCGTCGTCGACCTGCCGTTCGCCGTGTCGCCGATCGTGGTCGGTGTCGCGCTGATCATGCTGTGGGGTGCCAACGGCTGGTTCGGTGCCGTCGAATCCCTCGGATTCAAGGTGATCTTCGGGCTCCCCGGCATGGTGATCGCCACGATCTTCGTGACCCTGCCGTTCGTGGTCCGCGAGGTCGAACCGGTCCTGTACGAGATCGGTGAGGAACAGGAACAGGCAGCCGCGACCCTCGGGGCCGATACCTGGCAGACGTTCTGGCGGATCACGCTGCCGGCCATCCGCTGGGGACTGACCTACGGAGTGGTGCTGACCGTTGCCCGCGCGCTCGGTGAGTTCGGTGCCGTCATCATGGTCTCGTCGGGCTTCCCCGGTGTTTCCCAGACCTTGACTCTGCTCGTGCATGCCCGCTACATCGACGACCACAACACCTTCGGCGCCTACAGCGCCGCGACCCTGCTCATGGCCATCGCGGTGATCGTCCTGCTGCTGATGACCCTGCTCGACCGCAAGAGGAGCACCGAAGAATGATCACCGTCACCGGGGCACGCAAGAATTACGGCAGCTTCGCGGCACTCGACGATGTCAGCCTCGACATCCCGTCGGGGTCGCTCACCGCGCTGCTCGGGCCGTCCGGGTCCGGGAAGTCGACGTTGCTGCGGTCCATCGCGGGTCTCGAGTCGCTGGACGGCGGCACCGTCCACATCGCGGGCGAGGACGTGACCACCGTGACGCCGCAGAAGCGCGATATCGGATTCGTCTTCCAGCACTACGCCGCGTTCAAGCACATGACGGTGCGGGAGAACGTCGCGTTCGGGCTGAAGATCCGCAAGCGGCCCAAGCCGGAGATCGAGAAGAAGGTCAACGAACTCCTCGAGATCGTCGGCCTGGGCGGTTTCCAGTCCCGCTACCCCGCGCAACTCTCGGGTGGTCAGCGCCAGCGCATGGCCCTGGCGCGAGCACTCGCGGTCGATCCCCGTGTGCTGCTTCTCGACGAGCCGTTCGGCGCACTCGACGCCAAGGTCCGCACCGACCTGCGGACCTGGTTGCGCCGTCTGCACGACGAAGTTCACGTCACCACGGTGCTGGTGACTCACGACCAGGAAGAAGCGCTCGACGTCGCCGACCGCATCGCGGTGATGAATCAGGGCCGCATCGAGCAGGTCGGAACCCCGGAAGAGTTGTACGACCGGCCGTCCAACACCTTCGTGATGTCGTTCCTCGGCACCGTATCCAAGCTCAACGGCCAACTCGTACGACCTCACGACATCCGGCTCGGACGGCAGCCGGAACTCGCGCTGGCGCAGCACGAGGGAACGGCCGAGACACTGGGCATCACCCGCGCCACCGTCGAACGCGTCGTGCACCTCGGTTTCGAGGTGCGAGTGGAGTTGCGCAACGAGGCGACGGGCGAGCCGTTCTCGGCCCAGGTCACCCGCGGAGACGCGCACGCCCTCGGGTTGGCTGCGGGCGAGACCGTCTACGCCCGCGCCACGAGGGCGCCGCAACTGGACGCGGTCCCTGTCACCTAGTGCGGCAGATCGCCACCGGACAGTAGCTGTGGTGGATGAGTCCCTGGCTGGTCGAGCCGAGTATCGCGGACGACTTCGCGCTGCGGCCGTGGCTGCCGACGACGAGCAGCTGTGCATCGGCCGAGTGCTGGAGCAGGACGATGTCGGGCTTGCCGCGCTCGACCCGGTGCTCGACCTGCACATCGGGAAATCGGGAAGCCCAGCCGGACATGGACTCCACCATTCCGGCCCTCTCGAACGTCGCGAAATCCGTCCAGTCCGTGAAGCGAGAATCTTCGCCGTACGTGATCGTGGACTGTTCCACCCAGGTGTGCACGGCGACGAGCGGTGCCTCCAGCGCCGCCGCGAGGATGTAGCTCTCCGCGATCGCGGAGGAGCTGAGTTCGGTGCCGTCGACCCCGACCACGATCGGGCGTCCGTCCGGGGGCTGGAAACCGTTCTCACTCCGCCACGACACCACCGGGCAGACCGCGTGGTTGGCGACGTACACGACGTCGGACCTGCGGAACATGGACTGTAGTTCGCTGGTGGTGGTGTGCCCGAGCACGATCATCCGCGCCGACGCCGACAGGTCGGACAACGCGTTGGCGGGCCGGCCCGCCACCGGAATCTTCTCGATCGCCAACTCACCCACGGGGATGCGCTCGCCTGTCGCCTGGCGTGCCGTCTCCGTGTCGAGGACCGCGGCCTCGGCGTCGTCGAGCACGGCGCGCGTGGGTTCGTCGTCGTCGCCGGGGCCCCCGGGATGGGCGTGGACGAGCCGGAGCGGTTCACCGAGCTTGCGTGCGATCGCGGCGGCCCACCTGGCCGCGTACATCGCGCTGTCGGACCCGTCGATCCCCACCACGATTCCCCCGGCCGGTGTTCCTGTGCTCATGGATCCTCGCTCCCTGTCTTCTTCAGTCTGGGGTAGGCCGCACGGTGGAGCAACGAATCGGCGGTATCGCGTCGGAACGGATATTCAGTCGCCGACGGCGTCCTTGCCTCGCTGCACGATGTTCGGATCGGCCGGGAAGACCACCTGGGTGTCCTTGTCGTCGTAGTCGAACTGGTTGAGGAAAAAGCGCATCGCGTTGATCCGCGCGCGCTTCTTGTCGTTGGACTTGATCGTGGTCCACGGGGTGAGGTCGGTGTCGGTACGCAGGAACATCTCTTCCTTCGCCGCGGTGTACTCCTCCCAGCGTTCGAGCGACTCGAGGTCCATTTCGGAGAGCTTCCAGCGCCGCACCGGGTCGAGCTGACGAATCGCGAACCGCGTGCGCTGCTCGTCCCGCGTGACGGAGAACCAGAATTTCGTCAGCGAGATCCCGGAGTCGACGACCAATTGTTCGAACATCGGGACCTGCGTGACGAACTGTTCGTACTCCTCGTCGGTGCAGAATCCCATGACCCGTTCGACACCGGCGCGGTTGTACCAGGAGCGGTCGAACATCACGAGTTCTCCCGCGGTGGGGAAGTGCCTGACGTAGCGCTGGAAGTACCACTGCCCTTGCTCGCGGTCGGACGGCTTGTTCAGCGCGACCACCCGGGCGTGCCGGACATTGATGTATTCCTGGAAACGTTTGATCGTGCCGCCCTTGCCGGCGGCGTCACGGCCCTCGAAGACGATGACGTGCTTCGAGCCGTTCTCCTTCGACCATGCCTGGAACTTGAGCAGTTCGATCTGCAGCAGGTATTTCTCGACTTCGTAGGTCGCCCGATCCATACGCTCGTCGTACGGGTAGTTCTTGCGCCACGTGTTGACGGCTTTGCCCTCGATGTCGATCAGGTCGGGGTCTTCGCCGTGATCGTCGCGCACGGAGAATCCCTCGGTGCGGAGACGGTCGATGTAGCGGCGTAACTCGTTCTGCACGTGCGCTCCCTGAAGTGATCCGAGCCCGAGGTCGTTCGTGTTCGATGGAACACCTACTTGTATAGGACAAAAGTGAACGCGAGGACATCGAACGAGGTCGGGCAGCCGTGTTCAGGGCAGCCGTGTTCTGGGCAGCAGGGCTCTCGGTAGCCGGATCCCCGGCAGCGGGCGGCCGTGTCAGGCGGCGGCGCGAACGGTGGCGCGCCGAACCGCCGCGAGATAACGCTCCGCGACGACGTGCCCGACGGCGGCATGCGTGGTGAGGGTCGGGGCGATACGTACGCCGGGATGCGCCTCGACGGCAGCGGCACACGCCCGGTCCCACAAAAGCCCCGGAGCGAGCATCCAGGGTGCGACCACGAGGGTGCGGCACCCGGACCGGGCCAGCAGTCCCAGCGCCGAGGCGGCAGTCGGCTCGGCAGCCGTGGCGTAGCACGGGACGGCTGCCCATGCGGTGCCGTCGGCGACCCGCGGAACGACGCGCGCCGTGGCGGTATTCGCCTCGTCTCGGCGCGAGCCGACGGCACAGAACGCAACCCCGACGGACGGGTCGTCCAGCGCGACACCCGTCGACGCGATGCTGTCGCGGGCGGCGGCGACGAGGAGCGCGTCGTCGCCGAGAATGTCGGCACGCGTCACCTCCAGCAGGGGATTGCGGGTGCGTGCGTCGGCGAGGATCGCGGGCAGGTCGACGCGGGCATGGAACGCGCTGCCGAGCAGCAACGGTACGACGACCGCGCGGCGGTGCCCGTCGGCGGCGACGGCGTCGAGAACCTGCGGCACCGACGGCGTGTTCAGATCGAGGAATGCGAGGCGCACATCCCATTCGGGGTGCTCTGTCCGCAGCACCGCGAGCGCGGCAGCCACGGCCCGCGCAGAGCGGGGGTCGCGGCTGCCGTGCGCGACGGCGATCAGCGGGATCATGCGGGGACGCGATCTCCGAGTTCGATGTCCGCGAGACCGTTGCCCACCAGTCCGGCGGCGAGCGTGTTGCCGCCGGCCGGGTCGATCAGCAGGAAACTGCCGGTACGCCGGTTGACCTTGTAGTCGTCCGCCGCGATCGGCTCCGCGACACGCACCGTGATACGCGCGATCTCGTTGAGCTCCAAGGACTCCGGGTGATCTTCCGAGGTGAGGGTCTGCTCGTCGAATCGTTCCTCGAGCGTGCCGACGATCGCCTGGGTGGTGCGAGTGCCGTGCTTGAGGAGCAGACGCGCGCCGGGCCGCAGAGGCTTCTCGGCGAGCCAGCACACGGTGGCCTCGAACTCCGAGAGCGGTTCGGGTGCATCCCCGGGCGAGGCGAGCAGGTCGCCGCGGGAGATATCGACGTCGTCGGTGAGAACGAGAGTGACCGAGCGACCGGCGTGTGCGACGTCGAGTTCACCGTCGGCGGTGTCGATGCGCTGCACCGTGGACCGGACCCCCGAAGGCAGGACGACGATCTCGTCGCCGGGCCGGACCGATCCGGCGGCGATCTGACCGGCGTACCCGCGGTAGTCCGGGAACTCCGCGGTACGGGGCCGGATCACGTACTGGACCGCGAAGCGCAGACCCACCTCGTGCCGTCCGTGCACGTCGGCGTCGACGGGCACCGACTCGAGGTGCTCGATCAGCGTCGGGCCGTCGTAGTACGGCGTGTTCTCGCTCCGGATCGCGATGTTGTCGCCGTGCAGCGCCGAGACCGGAATCTCCTGCACGTCGTCGGGAGACCAGCCCAGCGAACCCGTCAGTTCGTTGAACTCCGCACTGATCCGGTCGAAGACTTCGGCGGGGTCGTCGACGAGGTCGATCTTGTTGACCGCGAGTACCAGCTTCGGCACACCGAGCAGCGCGAGCACCGCGGCGTGCTTACGGGTCTGAGAGATGACCCCCTTGCGCGCATCGACGAGCAGCACCACGAGCTGGGCGGTCGAGGCGCCGGAGACGGTGTTGCGGGTGTACTGGACGTGCCCCGGGGTGTCGGCGAGCACGAAGCTGCGCTTCGGGGTCGCGAAGTACCGGTAGGCGACGTCGATGGTGATGCCCTGTTCGCGTTCGGCACGCAGACCGTCGACGAGCAGCGAGAGGTCCGGGGTGTCGAGGCCTTTGTCGACCGAAGCTCGTGTCACAGCGTCGATCTGATCGGCGAGCACCGACTTGGTGTCGTACAGGAGCCGGCCGACGAGGGTGGACTTACCGTCGTCGACGCTGCCCGCGGTGGCGAGGCGCAGCAGTTGCGTCTCGCTCTGCAGGCCGGGCTCGTGGAGGTCGCTCATGATCAGAAGTAGCCCTCTCGCTTGCGGTCTTCCATGGCCGCTTCGGAAACACGGTCGTCGCCCCGGGTGGCGCCCCGTTCGGTCAGCCGCGACGCGGCGACCTCGTCGAGGATGTCTTCGTTGGTGACCGCCTCGGACAGGATCGCGCCGGTCGTCGAGCCGTCGCCGACGGTGCGGTAGCGCACCGAGCGGGTTTCGAGGGTCTCCCCGTCGGCTGGGCCGCCCCACACGCCGGGCGTCATCCACATGCCGTCGCGCCGGTAGACCGGGCGCTGGTGCGCGTAGTAGATGCTCGCGAGTTCGACGTCCTCGCGGGCGATGTAGCGCCAGATGTCGAGTTCGGTGAAGTTGCTCAGCGGGAACACCCGGACGTGCTCTCCGGGGGAGTGGCGGCCGTTGTAGAGGTTCCACAACTCGGGGCGCTGCCGCTTCGGATCCCACTGGCCGAATGCGTTGCGCAGCGAGAAGATCCGCTCCTTGGCGCGCGAGCGTTCCTCGTCGCGCCGGCCACCGCCGAAGACCGCGTCGAAACGGTTCTCGGTGATCGCGTCGAGCAGCGGGACGGTCTGCAGCGGGTTGCGGATACCGTCGGGCCGCTCGGTGAGCCGCCCGTCGGCGATGTAGTCCTCGACGCTCGCGACGTGCAGACGCAAGTTGTACTTCTCGACGATGTGGTCGCGGAAGTCGAGAACCTCGGGCAGGTTGTGCCCGGTGTCGACGTGCAGCAGTGCGAACGGCAGCGGTGCGGGCCAGAACGCCTTGATCGCCAGGTGCAGCAGGACGGTGGAGTCCTTGCCGCCGGAGAACAGGATCACCGGCCGCTCGAACTCCCCGGCGACCTCACGGAAGACGTGGATCGCTTCGGACTCGAGTGCGTCGAGAGTGTCGAACTTGGTGCCGTCCAGCGTGGCGCGGGCAGTGGTGGGAGTCGGATCGGTGAGTGTCATGAGGCGTGCAACCCGCATTCGGTCTTGGCTCGGCCGGCCCAGCGTCCGCTGCGCGGATCGGCCCCGGGAAGTGGTTTGGAAGTGCACGGGGCACACCCGATGGACGGGTAACCCTCGTCGACGAGCGGGTTGACCAGAATTCCGTGCTCGTCGATGTAGTTCTGCATGTCCTCGTCGGACCACGCGGCGATCGGGTTGATCTTCACGAGGCCGAACGCATCGTCGAAGGAGATCAGCGGCGCATTCGCGCGAGTGGGTGCCTCCACCCGGCGGATACCGGTGACCCATGCGCGATAGCCCCGGAGGGACTCGGTCAGCGGCACCACTTTGCGCAGGCGGCAGCACTCGTTGGGATCGCGGGCGAACAGATCCTTGCCGAGCAGTGCGTCCTGCTCGGCGACGGTGGCCGCGGCGCGGGCGTTCACGATATTGACGCCGTACACCTGTTCCACGGCGTCGCGGGTCCCGAGGGTCTCGGCGAAGTGGTAGCCGGTGTCGAGGAACAGCACGTCCACGCCGGGGCGCTGCTGCGCCGCGAGATGGACCAGGACGCCGTCCTGCATGTTGGAGGCGACGATGTATCCGCTGCGTGCGCCCTCGACGGGCGCCCCGAATGTCTCGTCGGTCCACCGCAGAAGTTCCTGAGTGGACGCGCCTTCCAGTTCTTCCGCACCTCGCGCGGCTATCGCTCGCAGCTCGTCGGCTGTCGCGGTGTCGATCGTCATCTGCCCCGTCCGCTCGTCGGTTGTCTCGGTCATCGCAGGTCGGCTTCTTCCGCGCGTACGGCCCACTGCGCGAAACGTTCGCCCTCGGTGCGGTGCTTCATGAAATTGCGCACGACGCGCTCGATGTAGTCACCGAGCTCGTCGCTGGTCACCTTGTGCTGCCGCAGCTTCCGGCCGAATGCGGAGTCCAGGCCGAGGCTGCCGCCGAGATGGACCTGGAAGCCTTCGACCTGTTTCCCGTCGCCGTCGTCGACGAGCTGGCCTTTGAATCCGATGTCCGCGATCTGCGACCGGCCACAGGAGTTCGGGCAACCGTTGATGTTGATCGTGATCGGCACGTCGAGGTCGGCGTTGATGTCGGCGAGTCGCTGCTCGAGCTCCGGCGCGAGTGCCTGCGAGCGCTTGCGGGTCTCGACGAACGACAACTTGCAGAATTCGATTCCGCTGCACGCCAGCAGGTTGCGCCGCCAGTGCGACGGCCGGGCACGCAGCCCGAGCGGCTCGAGTTCGGCGATCAGCTCCTCGACCTTGTCGTCGGCGACGTCGAG
>Ga0233372_1000386_pt1 | contig 20094 bp, 21 predicted proteins | sample ElkDunMinimDraft_4_FD_191538 | JGI IMG/M metagenome (GOLD analysis project Ga0233372, IMG submission 191538) | Fecal eukaryotic communites from dung pellets of Tule Elk in California, USA - Elk Dung D8 | ecosystem: Host-associated > Mammals > Digestive system > Large intestine > Fecal | place... | reverse complement strand
CCAGCGGGCCCCACCCGACCAGGCCTCCTTGGTCGGATAGAGAACCTGCAGCGACAGCCGGGCGTCGCGCCAGTCGCCACCGAGGAACTTGTCCGCCTCGGCCGAGCACTCCTTGAAGACGGCCGCCCGGTCCACGCCGCCCGCCGGCGGCAGGGTCACCCGCTCGGCGGGCAGGGTGCCCACGTGGAAGGTCTCCCAGCTGTGCGACTCGTCGCAGCTGACCGGCGTGTACTTGGCCAGGCTGTTCTCGCCCCAGTAGGCGGCGGGGTGACATTCCCCTGCCACCGGTGACCAGCTCTGCGGCTCCGCGACGACGGGCCAGTCGTCGACCAGGTCCCCGTCGACGCCCGGCGGCGCGCACCCGGCCGTCAGGAGCGCCGCCAGGGCCCCGGCCGCCATCAACTTCAGACCTCGACGCGCCACGACACACTCCCCACTAGATCAATCCCCCGGGAGAGTAACGGGTCTGTCCGTTGTGGTGGGGTGACGGGAGACGAAGCGGGACGATCAGCCCGTTCGGCGCAGCAGGTCGGCGGCCTCGACGGCCCAGTAGGTGAGGATCATCTGGGCGCCGGCCCGCCGGATCGAAGTCAGGGTCTCCAACATCACCCGCTCGCGGTCGATCCAGCCGTTGGCCGCGGCGGCCTCGACCATCGCGTACTCGCCGGAGACCTGGTAGGCCGCGACCGGGACGTCCACGGCCGCGCGGACCGCGGCGAGCACGTCCAGGTACGGCAGCGCCGGCTTGACCATCACCATGTCCGCGCCCTCGGCGACGTCCAGGGCGACCTCGCGCAGCGACTCCCGCAGGTTCGCCGGGTCCTGCTGGTAGGTGCGCCGGTCGCCGTCCAGCGCCGACTCCACCGCTTCCCGGAACGGCCCGTAGAAGGCGGAGGCGTACTTCGCGGCGTAGGCGAGGATCGACACGTCGGTGAAGCCGGCGACGTCCAGCGCCTCGCGTACGGCGGCGACCTGGCCGTCCATCATCCCGGACGGCCCGACCACGTGGACCCCGGCGGTGGCCTGGGCGAGCGCCATCTCGGCGTAGGCGCGCAGGGTGGCGTCGTTCTCCACGTCACCGGCGGGAGTGAGCAGCCCGCAGTGGCCGTGCGAGGTGAACTCGTCCAGGCAGAGGTCACTCATCACCACCGTCGCGTCACCGACCTCGGCGACGACGTCCCGGATGGCGGTGTTGAGGATGCCGGCCGGGTCGATGCCGCCGGAGCCGGTGGCGTCCCGCTCGGCCGGCACCCCGAAGAGCATGAGGCCACCCACGCCCGCCTGGACCGCCTCGGCGGCGGCCTTGCGCAACGAGTCCCGGGAGTGCTGGACGACGCCCGGAAGGGAGCTGATCGGCCGTGGCTCGGTCAGCCCCTCCCGGACGAACATCGGCAGGATCAGCTCCGCCGGGTCGAGCCGGGTCTCGGCGACCAGCCGCCGCAGCGCCGGGGTACGGCGCAGGCGGCGGGGACGGATCCGCGGGTACGACATGGCGACCTCCTGGGGGACTACCGGAACCGTAGCGCGGTCGGCCCCTGCACCTTGGAACCGCGACGCTGCTTGGCCGGCATGGCCGCCAGCTTCTCGCGGAGTTCGACGGCGTACGCGGCGAGCGCCTCGACGAGGTCCGGCACGGCGGCGTGCGGGGGCTGCACGTCGACCCGCAGCCCGAACTCGGTCGCCGTCTCGGCGGTCTTGGGGCCGATCACCGCCACCACGGTACGGGCGTGCGGCTTGCCGGCGATGCCGACGAGGTTGCGCACGGTCGAGGAGGAGGTGAAGAGCACCGCGTCGAAGCCGCCCGACTTGATCGCGTCGCGGATCTCGGCCGGCGGCGGCGCCGCCCGCACGGTCCGGTACGCGGTCACGTCGTCGACCTCCCAGCCGCGCTCGGTCAGGCCGGCGGCGAGGGTCTCGGTGGCGATGTCGGCACGGGGCAGCAGCACCCGGCCGACCGGGTCGAGGATCTCGTCGTGCGGCGAGAACTCGGCCAGCAGCCCGTCGGAGGACTGCTCACCGCTGGGGACCAGCTCCGGCTGGATGCCGAAGGCGCGCACCGCGTCGGCGGTGGCGTCCCCGATGCAGGCGATCTTGACGCCGCCGAAGTGGCGCGCGTCGAGGCCGTGCTCGGCGAACTTCTCCCAGACCGCCCGCACCGCGTTGACCGAGGTGAAGACGACCCAGGCGTAGCGCCCGTCGACCAGGCCCTTGACCGCCCGCTCCATCTGCGCCGGGGTACGCGGCGGCTCGACCGCGATCGTCGGCACCTCACAGGGGATGGCGCCGTAGGCACGCAGCCGGGCGCTCATCACACCGGCCTGCTCCTTGGTGCGGGGCACCAGGACCTTCCAGCCGTAGAGCGGCCGGTTCTCCCACCAGCTCAGGGTGTCCCGGTCGGCGACCGCCGCGCCGAGGCTGAGCACGACCCGGCCGGTGAAGCCGAGCGCCGCCGCGACGAAGCTGTCGACGGTGGAGGTGGTGGTGTACTGCGTCTCGCCGGTGCCGTCGCCGGTGACGGCCACGGTGGTGGCGCCGTCGACGCCGGCGGCGAGCAGCCCGTCGCGGATGGCGGCGAGGTCGCCGGCGTCCACGGCCAGCGACAGCGCGCCGCGGCCGACGGCGGCGGCGAGCGCGTCGAAGTCGAGCGTGTTGACGTCCTCGACGTCGGCGACCGTGCGTACGCCCGGCAGCGGCACACCCGCGTAGGTGGCCACGCCCTCGGCCTGGCTCACGCCCGGCACGACCTCGAACTGGGCGGCGGTACGGGCGACGGCCTGCACCTCCTTGACGACCGACTCGTGACCGAACGGGTCACCGGCGACCAGGTGCACGGCGGCCAGCCCGGAGCGGGCCGCGGAGATCAACACCTTGGCCACGTCTCCCGGCGCGCCCTCGGCCGGGGTGAACTCGGCCTCCGGCTTGGCCTGGGCGCGTACCACGTCGAGCAGCGCGGCCGGGACACTGCGGTCGTAGACCACGTGGTCGGCGTCGGTGAGGGCATCGTGCGCCCGGCGGGTCAGCAGACCGGGGTCGCCGGGGCCCGCCCCGACGAACGCGATGCGGCCTACGGGCTTACGGGTGCGGGTCATTCTGTGCTCCCAATTTCCTGGGTCCCCGGATCTGAGTGTCGTGCAGGCTGACCGAGGATCGAGTCGGCGCCGAGGTCGAGGAGTTCGGCGGCGAGTGCCTTGCCGATCTCCGCCGCTCCGGCGGGCGTACCGGTGCGCGACCGCCGGAGGTCGCTGGAACCGTCCGGGCTGATCACCGCCCCGCGCAGGTAGATCTCTTCTGTGCTGTCGCCGGATTCGGTCGGTTCGCCCTCGGCGAGGACCGCGAACGCCGCGACGGGAGCGCTGCAGCCGGCTTCCAGCGTGGCCATCAGCGCCCGTTCCGCGGTGACCGCGGCTCGGGTCGGCGGGTGGTCGAGCAGCGCGAGCAGCTCGGCCGTCTCGGAGTCGTCGGCCCGGCACTCGATGGCCAGCGCGCCCTGGGCGGGGGCCGGCAGCATCAGCATCGGGTCGAGCGTCTCGGTGATCTCGTCGAGGCGTCCGAGGCGGCTCAGCCCGGCGCGGGCCAGGATGATCGCGTCGAGGTCGGCCTCGGGTCCGCGGACCCGTGCCAGCCGGGTGTCGACGTTGCCCCGGATCGGGGCCACCTCCAGCTGGAGTCCGAGGGCGTGCAGCTGGGCGATGCGGCGCAGCGCCCCGGTGCCGATCCTGGAGCCGGGGGGCAGCTCCGCCAGGGTGCGGCCGTCGCGGGAGATCAGCGCGTCACGCGGGTCCTCCCGCACCGGCACGGCGGCGATGTGCAGCCGGGCGTCACCGGCGGTGGGCAGGTCCTTGTAGGAGTGCACGGCGAAGTCGATCTGCCCGTCGATCAGCGCGTCGCGCAGGGCGGAGACGAAGACGCCCACGCCCAGACGGGCCACGGGTTCGCTCGAGCGGTCACCGGCGGTGACGATCGGCACCAGTTCGACGGCGCGGCCGGTGGCGGCCGTGAGCGAGTCGGCGAACTGCTGGGACTGCGCCATCGCCAGGGCGCTGCCCCGGGTGCCGAGGCGTAGTGCGGCGGTCATCGGGCGGCTCCGGTGGCAGGTGGGACGGCGGAGAGATCGGGTACGCCGTCGACCGGCGCGCTCTGCTGGACGTCGAGGTCGAAGAGCTCGCGCAGCAGTGCGGCGTACTGGTCGCCGCCGGGTTCGGCGGCGAGTTGGCGTACCCGCACGGTGGGCTGGTGCAGCAGGCGCTGCACGATGCGGTGCACGGTACGCGCGATGTCGGCGCGCTGGTCGTCGGTGAACTCGGACCGGCGCTGGGCGAGGCGCCGCAGTTCGGTGGTGACGACGTCGTCGGCGCGTGAGCGCAGGGCGGCGACTGTCGGCCCGACGTCCGCGCCGCGCATCCAGGCGAGGAAGGAGTCGACCTCGCCGTCGACGATGCCGGCGACCGCGGCGGCGTCGGCGGTGACGGAGCTGTCGGCGATCGCCTCGCCGAGGCGTTCGATGTCGATGACCTCGACGCCGGGCAGCTGCGCCACCTCCGGCTCGATGTCGCGGGGCACGGCGAGGTCGAGCAGGACCAACCGGCCGCGGGCGGGGCCGCGAACGGCGAGCGCGGCCGAGACCACCTCGCGGGTGAGGACCGCTTCCGTGGAGGCGGTGGCGGCCACTACGATGTCCACAGTGGACAGCACCTCGGTGAGTCGCTCGACGGCGACCGCCTCCGCGCCGTACGACTCGGCCAGCCGCACCGCGCGTTGCGGGCTGCGGTTGGTCACCGCGAGCGGGCCCGCGCCACGCCGGGCGAGGGTGGCGACCGAGAGCGCGCCCATCGCGCCGGCGCCGATGACCAGGGCTGGACGCCCGGCCAGGTCGTCACCGAGCTGTGCGGCGGCCAGGTCGAGGGCGGCGGTGACGACACTGCGCCCGGCACTGTCGATGCCGGTCTCGGCGTGCGCCCGCTTGCCGACCCGCAGCGCCTGCTGCATCAGCTCGTGCAGCAGCCGTCCGGCCGTGTCGGCCTCACCGGCACCGTGGTAGGCGTCACGGAGCTGGCCGAGGATCTGCGCCTCGCCCACCACCATCGAATCCAGCCCGGCGGCGACCCGGAAGACGTGCTCGACCGCCGCGCGCTCGTAGTGCACGTAGAGGTTGCCGGCCAGGGAGTTGGGGGCGATCCCGGCGTGTTGGGCCAGGATCGCGCAGACGTCGCCGAGGCCGCCGTGGAAGCCGGAGACCGCGGCGTAGACCTCCACCCGGTTGCAGGTGGAGACGACGACCGCCTCGTTGACGTAGGGCTGGGCCACGAGCCGGGCCAGGACATCAGGAAGGTCGGTGGCGGCAACCGCCAGCCGCTCCAGAGTGGAGACCGGAGCGGTGCGGTAGGACGCACCGACGACGAGCAGGTTCACGTGCCGACCGCCTCCTGGGCACCGCCGCCACCCAGGGGGCCGGGGAACGCGGTGAGGGCGTTGCGACCTGCACCGGGGATACCGGTCAGGGTGGACTTGCGGTGTTCGTGGAAGGAGAGGATCTGCAGCTCGATGGCGAGATCCACCTTGCGTACGTCGACCCCCTCGGGCACCACGAGCACGCACGGGGCGAAGTTCAGGATGCTGGTCACTCCGGCGGAGACCAGCAGATCCGCCACCTGCTGCGCGGCGGCGGCGGGAGTGGCGATCACGCCGATGGCGATCGACCCGGAGGCGGCGGCAGCCGGCAGCTCGGTGATCGGCTGGACGACCAGACCGTTGATCTCCTCGCCGATCAGCTCGGGATCGGCGTCGAAGAGGGCGGTGATGCGGAAACCACGGCTGGCGAAACCGGCGTACCCGGCGAGCGCGTGCCCGAGGTTGCCGATCCCGACCAGCGCCACGCCGCGCCGCTGGGTCAGGCCGAGCACGAACTCGATCTGCTCGACCAGCAGGGCGATGTCGTATCCGACGCCGCGGGTGCCGTACGAGCCGAGGTGGGAGAGGTCCTTGCGCAACTTGGCGGAGTTGACTCCGGCCACGGCGGCGAGCCCCTCGCTGGAGGTGGTTTCGTGTCCGGCCTCTGCGAGGTGATGCAGCGCACGCAGATATTCTGGGAGCCGGGCCACGGTCGCCTCCGGCAGATCCGGGAGCGCCGGTACGGCACCGGCGCGTCCGGACGCGCCCGGGTGACGATGCTGACTCATGAGACTCCGTGCGGTGCGTTCCTCGATCTGCCAGAGCGGCGGATCAATCAGGGACTCCCGCCGGCTGCCGCGGTGACCGGCTGTGCCAGCAGGGCTCGTCGGAGTTACAGAGTATGCGCTTGTGAAGACGTGCACAAATCGCGATCTTGTTAGACCGCGACATGCATTCACCAGGCTCTCCATTCCCCATGATCGGTAAAGCGGTTCCCACCGGAACCGCTCGGCGATTATTGCTCAATTCCGACTTCCATCGCTAATCGCCACCGTAGCCTTGCTCACACCCACCGGCCGGACCACGCCGGGAAAACCGTCCGGCGGAGCGGAAATGCGACGGCGGGGACCATCCGCCCGGCGCTCAGTCCAGGGTCGAGGCCAGCTGGACCGCCTCGGTCAGCGAATCCGCAACCGGCCAGCCGGAATCCCGCAGCCGGTCCGGATGGGTGACCCCGCCGGCGTAGAGCACGCAGCGCGCACCGACCGCGTCGGCGGCGAGCGCGTCGTCGATCGAGTCCCCGATCAACACCACCGAGCCCCCGGGCACCGCCAGCTCGGCCAGGTGCCGGGCCAGGTGACCGGCCTTCGGCCCGCCGCCGATGGTCTCGCGCAGCCCGTCGACGCGGCGGAAGTGCCCGCTCAGGCCGAAGGTCTGCACGGTCGGCACCAGCTCGTCGTGGAACCACATGGAGAGCAGTGACTGGGTGCCCTGCCACGAACGCATCGCGGTGGTGGCATCGGCGGCCAGACCGCAGACGGTCAGTCCGTCGCGGTAGGCGTCGTGGAAGATCCGGTCGCAGCGGGCGAACGCCTCGTCGTCGATCGACCGGCCGAGGACCTCGGTGTAGTAGTCGATGATCGGCCGCCGGAAAAGGGTCCGGTGCTGATCGGCGGAGATCCGGGGACCACCGACGCTGGCGAAGGCGGCATTCGTCGCGTCGACCATCAACTGCAGGTCGTCGAGGAGGGTGCCGTTCCAGTCCCAGACCAGGTGATTGCGTGCCGGAGTCATCAGTGAACTCTACTCGCCGGCACACGCGCCCCGTCCAATCCGGCGCCGCCGATGATCAGCTGCGTGGCGCGCTCAGGTCGCGCAGCAGCCGCTCCTCCTCCACCCGCCAGTAGCCGTGCTCCTTGCCGTCGAGCAGCACCACCGGCACCCGGTCGCCGTACTCGCGCTCCCACTCCAGGTCCTCGGTGACGTCGAGTTCGGCCCATTCCTCGCCGGCGACGGCGGCCACCCGGGCGATCGCCTCGCGGGCCGTCTCGCAGAGGTGGCAACCGGGCCGGGTGATCAGGGTCAGGCGGGACGCGGCGGCGCTCATCGGTTCTCCTCCGGTGGGTCGTTAGCACGACCAGTCTGCCGTCGCGCCCGGCGCGCCGGAGCAGGGGCACCCGGAAAGGAACTTCACGAAAAACGCCCTTCGATCCGCCGTCGGACGACGGACAAAGTGTGCGGCACCGGTGCGACACAGCAGTGAATACTTGCGCTCTGTGTGACGGACTTAGCACATCTGGGTGACGTTGGCCCTAATATCACTCGGGTCGACTCGCCCGTTTTGCCGTGAGTCGACACCCCTCGCCCCGAGGAGGCCGCTGTGCCAGTAATCGCACCGGATCAGCACCTCAAGGATGTCTGCCGGACTCCGGCCGACATCATCGCGTACCGCGGGTCCAGACCCGCGGCACCCCATCCGCGCACCGCGCGGACGGTGGCGACAGTGGAGGTCGCCCGGTGACCACCTTCGGATTCGCCGACCGGCCCGGACAACAGCCCGCCCCCGCGCCACGCGCCCTGCAAGAAGGGGTCGCGCTGCTGCGCAGCTCGGTGGAGGAGCTGTCCAACCTCGGCGTACGCGGGGAGGAGGCCGCGCCGCGGGCACGCAGCCGATCCCGCCGCAACGAACCGCCGGCCCGCCCGGCCACCCCCGGCGCCAACAGCCGTACGAGCGCCCTGGTCACCGCACCCGCCCGGCCGGTGATGCCCACCCAGGGACGCCCCGCCGACGGGCGGACGCCGGCCGGCCCGGCACCGGCGGAGACCACCGAGTGCGAGACGGCCCTGATCCCCGTCGTCACCGAGGGCACGGCGCCACCGTCGCCCGGCGCCGCCGACAGCACGGCACTGCTGCCGGCGATCACCGCCGACACCACCGCGGTGATCCCCGCCGTTCCCGCCGACACCACCGCCGTCATCCCCGCCGTCGCACCCGACCCGGCGGCGCCCGCTGCCGCGCCCAGCCGCCCCGACCCCTCCGACCGCCCGGCGACCGAGGTCTGGGGCCTGGTCGAGCGGGCGCAGGCCGGTGAGGCCGAGGCCTTCGGGCAGCTCTACGACCGCTACGTCGACACCGTCTTCCGCTTCATCTACTTCCGCGTCGGCAACCGCCAGCTCGCCGAGGACCTGACCTCGGACACCTTCCTGCGGGCGCTCAAGCGCATCGGCAGCTTCACCTGGCAGGGCCGCGACCTCGGCGCCTGGCTGGTGACCATCGCCCGCAACCTCATCGCCGACCACTTCAAGTCCGGCCGGTACCGGCTCGAGGTCACCACCGGCGACGTCCTGGACGCCGACCGCGAGGACCGCGGCCCCGAGGGCAGCCCGGAGCTGGCGGTGGTGGAGCACATCACCAACGTCGCCCTGCTCAGCGCCGTCAAGGAGCTCAACCCGGAACAGCAGGAGTGCATCGTGCTCCGGTTCCTGCAGGGCTTCTCCGTCGCCGAGACCGCGCGCGCCATGGGCAAGAACGAGGGTGCGATCAAAGCCCTCCAGTACCGCGCCGTCCGGGCGTTGGCACGGCTGCTCCCCGACGGTTTCCGATCGTGATCCGGGTCACCGCCGTGCGGCGACACGCCGCCGTACCTCGGCGACCTGCCGGAGAGGCCCTGCTCGCGCCGTAACTCCGCCCCGCTCTGCGGCGTTTGACGAAGTGCGAGCGACGTCAGGCGCCGCGCCCGCTGTGACCGGAAGCGCCGATCGGGCTGTTTCAGGAGAGGAGGTGTTCGCCGGTGAACTTCTTCTCCCTTTTCCGCCGCCGCGCCGAGCGCTTCGCGCAGCTTCTCGACGAGGCCAACGGCGGCCGCCGCCACCGCCTGCGGACCCGTGACGACGAGCAGCTGTCCACACTGGTCGAACTCGGCCGGCAGGTCCGCACCGCCGGCGCCGAAGAGTCCGACGCCGGGATCGACCCGCGCTTCCGCAGTGACCTGCGGGCGATGCTGATGGCCGCCGCCGAACGCGAGGGCGTCGGCGACCACACCCCGGCCGTCGCGCCGGTCACCGCCCGCCCGGCCATCCCGGCCCCACGCCGTACGGCCGACGCCGTCGCCGTCACCCGACGCCGGGTACGTGCCCGCGGCGCCATCCTGATCGGGATCGCCGCCGGCGCCATCACCGTGAGCGGGATGTCGGCGGCGAGCGAGAACGCGATGCCCGGCGACACCCTGTACCAGGTGAAACGCTCCACCGAACGCGCCCAGCTCGCGCTCGCCAGCTCCGACCTGAGCCGAGGCCAGCTCTTCCTGGACTTCGCCCGCACCCGTCTCGGCGAGGCGGAGGTGCTCGGCGACGACGTCAACGGCCTCCTGGCCGTCCTCGACGAGATGGACAAGGAGACCCGTGAGGGCGTACGGCTGCTGACCTCGGCGTCGGTGCACCGGCAGGACGAGGCGGCCCTCGACCTGATCGACCTCTTCGTGACCGGCCAGCGCCCCACCGTCGAGCAGCTGGCGGATTCCGCCACCGGCACCCTGCAGGGCCGCATCCGCACCTCGCTCGCCCTGATCGACACGGTCGCCGACCGCTCCGAGGACATGCGTACGGCGGTCGCCTGCGACGCCGAGCCGGGCCGCGCCGACAGCCTCGGCCCGCGGCCGGGCCGCTGCCCGGCGACGGTGCGCACCGCCCAGGAGACCCAGCCCGCCCAGGACGCGCCGGACGCGCCGCGGGCCACCGGCGAGCCCGCCGACGCGCCCGCGCAGACCGGCGTCGAGGTCCGCCCGGAGACCGGCACGGAGCGCGACAAGCCGGCGGCCGACCGCCCCGGCGACTGATCCCGTCCGCTGCTTCCCGAACGGCTCTCCGACACCACTGCGACGTGATGTCGCTTACTCCCCCCGCCGCCACGCCCTGCTCAGGGCGACCACATCCCGGCAGTGCGGCCGACGGCGCGAGCGCGACGGATAGTCTCGCCTGAGGCAGGCAACCAGCTCAGCCGAACCGCAGGGAGGACGTGCGTGGCAGCTCGCACGAAGAAGGTGACCGTCGGCATCGACGCCGACAGTCATGTTCCCGGCTGGGCGGCCGCCGAGCTCGCCCCGACCACCCCGGTAGCGCCGGATCCGACCTCGGCCGCCTTCTTCGACATCGACAACACGATGATGCAGGGCGCCTCGATCTACTGGTTCGCCCGCGGCCTCGCCAGCCGCAAGTACTTCACCACCACCGACCTCGCCCGCTTCGCCTGGCGTCAGCTGCGGTTCCGCCTCTCCGCCAAGGAGAACGCCACGGACATGTCCGAGGCGAAGGAGGCCGCGCTCGCCTTCGTGGCCGGCTGGAAGGTCGCCGACGTCCAACGGCTCGCCGAGGAGATCTTCGACGAGCTGATGGAGCCGAGGATCTGGGCCGGCACCCGCGCCCTGGCCCAGCAGCACCTCGAGGCCGGCACCCGGGTCTGGCTGGTCAGCGCCGCCCCGGTGGAGATCGGCCGGGTCATCGCCGCCCGGCTGGGGCTCACCGGCGCCATCGGCACGGTCGCCGAGATCGTCGACGGCGCGTACACCGGGCGACTGGTGGGCGACCTGATGCACGGCCCGGCCAAGGCCGAGGCGGTCGTCGGGCTCGCCGGCGCCGAAGGGCTCGACCTGGCCCACTGCGTCGCCTACAGCGACTCGGCCAACGATCTGCCGATGCTCACCGCCGTCGGGCGGGCCGTCGCCGTCAACCCCGACAGCGTGCTCCTGCGCGAGGCCCGGCAGCGTGGCTGGGAGGTGCGGGACTTCCGCACCGGCCGCAAAGCCGTCAAGATCGCCGTGCCGTCGACCGCCGCGGCCGGGATCGTCGCCGGGGCCGTCACCGCCGGCCTCGCCGCTCGCCGGCGGCGTCTGAGCAAGTGAACGCGCGCGCCCCGGCGCGCCCGGCGCGTTGGCTCGTCGCCGCCCTGGCCGCCGTGCTGCTGATCGGCGCGGGGACCGTCGCGCTCCTGCGTTCCGGACCCGACGGCAGCGAAGCGGCCACCAGCGTCCCGCTCGCCGACCTCTGGCCGCAGGCGACGCCCGTCACCTTCCCCGCCGACCTCGCCGGCGGTCCCGCCTACCGGCTGGAGTACGTCCTCGACGGCGGCGACACCCTCGGCACCTCCCCCGACCCGGACGGCACCCACCAGCGGCTGGTGCTGCGCCACGCCGACGGCGAGGTGCGGCAACTGCGCCGGCTGCCCGTGGACCGCTCCCCCGGCTACAGCGGCTTCACCCGCGACGGCGCGGAGGTGGCATGGGCGGAGTCGACGGCCGATCCCGCGGGCCGGGTCCGTCACGAGATCTGGGCGTTGACGCTCGGCGGTACGCCCCGGCTGCTCACCGCCGACACCGGCGCGTTCACCCCGGCCGGCTCCGAACACGACCTGGTGATCCACGACGGCCGGCTGCACTGGGTGGCGGCCGCCGCGGCCGGCACCGAACTGCGGTCGGTGCCGCTTTCCGGGGGCGAGGTCGAGGTGCGTACCGCGGCCGGCCACTGGCGCCGGACGACCTGGCCGTGGCTGGTCCCCGCCGGCGACACCGCCATCGACGCGCCGGTGCTGCGCGACTCCGTCACCGGCGGGACGGTCCGGGTACCGGTGACCGCCGACGAACTCGCCACCTGCGGCGCGCGCTGGTGCCGGGTGCTGGTGCACGCCGACGCCGCACCCACCGCCACGGAGCTGATGCGCACCGACGGCAGCGACCGGCGCCGCATCGCCGGACCGCAGACCGAGGCGATCGGCCCGGACGTCACCGCACTCGATCGCTTCGTGCCGCTGCTGCTGGCCGACGCCGAGCGGATCGCCGCCGACGGCCGCGAGCTGCTGCTGCACGACATCACCTCCGGCCGTACGGCGGTGGTGGCGCAGGGGGTGCGGGGCGCGACGGTCCGGGGCGGCACGCTCTGGTGGTCGACCAGCGACGAGCGCGGCGACCCGGACCGGTGGCATCTGCTGGACCTGCGGGACCTGGACTGATCCGCGACCCCGGCCGGCTCAGGGGCCGAACGGCTCCGGCGGGCTGGAGGGGCCGAACGGGTCGTCCGGCGGGCTCAGGGGCCGAACGGGTCCGGGCGGCGTTTCAGCAGCTCGTTGACGCGCTGCTGGATGGTGTCGCGCACCTGGTCGGCGAGGTTGAAGACCACCATCGGGTCGTCGACGGCGTCGCTGAGGTGCGCGGTCGGGATCGGCGGGCAGAACTCGATGAGCCACTTGCTGGGCAGCGGGACCGCGCCGAGCGGCCCGAGCCACGGGAAGGTCGGGGTGACCGGGAAGTACGGCGTCTTGAGCAGCCGGGCCAGCGGCTTGATGTCGCCGATCAGCGGATAGATCTCCTCGGATCCGACGATCGCCACCGGCACGATCGGGGTGCCGGTGCGCAGCGCCGCCGCGACGAACCCGCCCCGGCCGAAGCGCTGCAGTTTGTAGCGCTCCGAGTAGGGCTTGCCGACGCCCTTGAAGCCTTCCGGGAAGACGCCCACCAGTTCGCCGCCGCGCAGCAGCCGTTCGGCGTCGGCGTTGCAGGCGACGGTGCCGCCGGTCTTGCGGGCGATCTCGGAGACGAAGGGCATCCGGAAGACCAGGTCCGCGCCGAGCAGCCGCAGGTGGCGGTTGGTCGGGTGCCGGTCGTGCAGGACCGCGGCGAGGACCATCGCGTCGAGGGCGATGGTGCCGGCGTGGTTGCCCACCACCAGGCCCGCGTCGTCGCGCGGCAGGTGTTCAAGTCCGGAGACCTCGGTGCGGAACCAGTCCCGGTAGAGCAGGCGCAGCATCGGGAAGATGAGGGTGTCGGTCAGCTCGGGGTCGAAGCCGAACTCGTCGACGTCGTAGTCCCCGGCGAGCCGCCGGCGCAGGAACGCCAGGCCGGAGGCGACCCGCTGATCCCAGACGTCGCCGGGCTGGTCGGCGACGGCGGGCCGGTGCCCGTTGGCCGAGGCCACCGGCTGGTCCTGCTTGGGCACCTCGAAGCGGCGGCCCTGGGACGTCGGGGAGCCCGCGCCGTTGCGGGGGTGCTCGGCGCTCACGAAATCTCCCGTCCGGCGCGGACCCGGCGGATGCCGTCGAGGATCGCCTGCTCGGCGGCGAGCAGCTGCTCACGCCGGTAGATCCGCCGGCCGCGTCCGGCGCTGATGAAGTCGTCGAAGGCGGCGGCGGTGCTGCGGGGCGTGAAGCCGTACTCGGCGATGAGCCGGCTGGTGTCGACGACCCGGCCGTGCACGAAGAGGTCGAGCTGGTCGAGGCCGTACTCGTCGACGCCGAAGGGCCGGGCCAGGCCGCCGCGACCGGGCAGCCCGGTTTCGAGTACGGGCACCGCGAGCCGGCCGGCGCGCCGGATCGCCTGCGAGAGCATGAGCACCCCGGCGCCGGCGACGTTGTACGTCCCCGGGTGCTCCTCGACGATGGAGCGGTGCAGCACCGTCAGGGCGTCGTCGACGTGCACGAACTGCAGCCGCGGGTCGCGGCCGAGCACGGTGGGGAGCACCGGCTGGGCGAAGTAGCGGGTGATCGTGGTGTCGGCGGTGGACCCGATGAACGGGGCGAAGCGCAGCACCGTGACGGTGGTGTCGGGGCGGCGCCGGCGGAAACCGCGCACATAACCCTCGATGTCGAGGATGTCGCGGCCGAAGCCGCCGCGGGGCACTTCCCGCGGTTCGGTCTCCTCGGTGAAGACCGCCGGGTCGCGGAAGGAGGCGCCGTACGCCGCGGTGGAGGAACGGACGATGAGCCGCTGCAACCGGGGCGTCTGCTGGGCGGCGGCGAGCAGCTGCATCGTGCCGATGACGTTCTGGTCCTTCATCGCCTGCCGGCCGCCCTGTTCGGGGGTGCTGACCAGGGCCAGGTGCACGAGCGTGTCGGCGTCGAGGCTGGGCAGCAGGGTCACGGCGGTGTCGAAACCGGCGCGGATGTGTTCGACGCCGTCGAGCATCGCCGCCAGCTCCGGCGGCGGGTCGGCCGGGTCGAGGCCGACGACCCGGTCGATGCCGGGCTCGGCGGCGAGGCGGGCGGCGACCTGCGCCCCGAGGTAGCGGCTGATGCCGGTGACAACAACGACCCCCGGCGCACGTGACGTGCCACCGGGGGTCATTTTGCGCACCCCACCGGCAGACCCGACGAAAATCGGGACCGCCGTGACCTCATGACCGGGTCCTCCGAGGGTCGACTGAAAGGCAGGTGAAACGGCCGGGCGGCAGCCCGGCGCGGGTCACTTGCCGAGACGGCGACGCTGGACGCGGGTCTTGCGCAGCAGCTTGCGGTGCTTCTTCTTAGCCATGCGCTTGCGGCGCTTCTTGACCACCGAGCCCATACGACAGCCTTTCGATGCAACGTGCGGGTCGGGCCGGCAGGCACCGGGGGCGCCACCGACAACCGATCTGGACAACGAACCGAACCCGCCTGGCGGGAGCCGGGAGATACCGGCAGGGGGTCACGGTCGCGATCCAGGGTAGCCCGAGCCCGTCGGGCGGGCCAACGGGGGTTCGATACGGTGGCCTGTTCCCGCGGTTTCGTCACCCGCCTGATTCAGGCGGATTCCTGAAACGCGCCTCGCAGGTATTCATGGACGGCGTGCTCGGGGACCCGGAAGGAGCGGCCAACCCGCACCGCGGTGAGCTCACCGGAGTGCACCAGGCGGTAGACCGTCATCTTCGACACCCGCATCACCGTCGCCACCTCGGCGACGGTGAGGAACCTGACCTCCGACAACCGGCCGTCGGAATGTGACGTGGCCATGCTCACCGACCCATCCGTTACCCGGCGCGAGCCGTCCTGCGGGATGCTCCCGTGACGGTGGGCACGCGCGTGTTATCAGTACGGTAGCGGTGCGGTTGTGACCGGCGCGATCCCTTCTTTGAAAGGATCATGGGCCGGGGCGAGAGTCGAGACCGAGGTGTGAATTTCGCCCGTTTCGCGACGCGACGCCGCCATCATGGGCAACAGGATGATCTCGCCGCCGACGGTTGCGGGTCACGTCGGGCGGGGCAGCCGCGGAAGGCGCCCGGCGGCTCCGGCGGCGCCACCGAAGCCACCGGACGGGTGCCCCGCGCCACGTCCGGACGCGACTCGGGGCTCCGCGCTGGGAGCGGCCTCCACTATCTCAGGTCGCGTACCGGGACCGCTCAGCCGCCCGGCCGGTGCGACCTCCGCAACGCCCGCCACGCCAGTCAGGACCTCTACCGTGTCAACCGCCTGGCTTACGCAGCCAGGTGTCGGGGTCGGTGACGAAGACGCCCTTGCCCTGCCGTCGATCGATCACACCGAGCGCTTCGAGCCGCACGTTGACGAGCTGAATCGTGGAGGAGCTCACCCCGTAGGCAAGGCAGAGCTCGGCAATCGTCGGCAACTTCTCCCCTGGCTTGCGCTGGCCCGATTGCACATCGGACATGATCTCGTCGGCGATCCGGACGTAGTCCGGGGTAGCAGGCATCGGCACTCCTTCCATCGCACCTCCGCGATTACGGCACAAGCCGCCCGGTCCAGCGCCGGCTCTCCACCGCCAGCAAGGATCTCAGCGGTGCGGCCGATCGGGCTTTCGCAGCCAGGTGTCGGGATCAGTGACGAAGATGCCCTTGCCCTGTCGGCGATCGATCACCCCCAGCGCCTCCAATCGAACGTTGGCCAAGTTGACGGTGGAGGCGCTGACGCCATAGGCGTCACACAGTTCGGCGATCGTGGGCAGCTTCTCCCCTGGCTTGCGCTGGCCCGATCTCACTTCGGCCATGATCTCGTCGGCGATACGGATGTAATCCGGGGTAGCAGGCATCGGCTCTCCTCGCGTGGCACCTCCGATTCGATCACGCCGCCGAATTCAGGACAAGAAAGCTTTGACTACTGCCAGTTCTTTGAATAAGTTACATCGAGAGCGGCCTTCGCGTGGCAACGATGACTCCGCTCCGGGCGGTCCGGCGTGCCCCCACCTCGGACCGCCCGCATCAGTCCCAATCGAAATGCAGGTGAGAGGTCATGCGCAGGCTCATCCGGCTGGTCCGGCCGCTGCGACGGCAGTCCGGTCCCACGTCGCCACCCACGACCAACGCGAGCAAGTACGGCAACAGCGGCGGCACCTACTACCGCTCCGCGTACCGGCCGCCGTTGAGCGCGGATCAGATCCGCGACCGGCGGTTCGGGGTGCGGCGGCGCGGCCTGGCCGCCGACGAGGTCGAGGCGTTCCTCGCCCGGGTCGCCGACGAACTCGCCATCACCCAGCTCGAGCTGCGCGTGGCCCGGGACGAGAACGTCCGCATCAAGAGCGCGCTGCGCGACTGGCAGTCCCGTCAGGCACGGGTCCGGGTATGAGCGAGCCGGGCGAGCACCGGTACGTCATCCACCTGCCGGTCGTGACGGCGACCCTCGGCCGGGCCGCTTTCCTCGCCCGGGCCCTGGCCAACTCGGTCACCTTCCTGCCCGAGATCGACACCGGCGAGACAACCGTCTCCACAGAGGACCAGCAGGGCGTACATCATCGGGTCTTCTGCGACCGGCTGCTCGACGGCGGGCAGCGGTGCGTGCGGACCTGGCAGCATCCCGGCCGCTGCCTGCCGCGTTGGCCCTGACGGCCCCCGACACCGACTGTCCGCAACACCGAACTTCCGCAACTCGGACCTGCGGCGCTGGTCAGACGGTGAAGTCGACGCCGGAGAGGGGGACTCCACGGTAGGCGGCGAGGCGTTCTGCCTGCTCGGCGATGGCCTCGCGGGTGGTGGCGGGGAGTTTGCGCCAGCGGGTCACGGCGATTCGGAAGGACCTGCCGGACTTGCGCGGCCGCCAGGCTCCGACGATCTCGCCGTCGACCAGGACGGCGCCGGGACGGCCCAGCACCGGCCACATCTCCTTGATCCGCGCCGCCTCGGGCACCAGCGTGGCGCGGTCCCGCGCCTGGAGGAAGAGGTCGAAGGGGCCCAGCAGGCGGGTGCCGCGCGCCTCGGCCCTCTCCCACGCCGGCCGGTCGGCGTCGAGCAGCCAGCGGGTCTCGCCGTCGACGCGTACCTCGACCGTGTCGGCGGGCCAGCGGGCCTTGACCTCCCGGGCCGGCGCGTCCAGATATTCGGCGACGTGTTTCGGGGTGGCCGGGCCGAGCAGGCGCAGGTACGCCCGGATCAGATCGAAGCGCGAATCGGCACCGGCCGCCTTTCGGAAGCCACGGATCCGTTGCAGCACCGGCGGTGAGGTGCCCGGCCGCAGCTCCAGCCCGGCCCGCAGCGCCGCCAGCCGGAACGGCTGCTCATAGAGGTGGGTGGCGTTGCAGGGGCGGCAGAAACGCAGGTACGGCTCGGGCATCGCCTCAGTCAGCCGGGCGGAGACCTCGCCCTTGACGGTCGGGGTGGTGACGATGGCGCGCATCCGGGCGGCGATCTCGTCGAGCGCGTCCAGGTTGGCGATGCCGGCCGCCTTCAGCGGCTTCGCGGCGTCGAAGATGCGCTTGCCGGCGTCCGCGTCGGAGAAGGGCTCCACCGCTGCGGCGACCTGCCCGATCTCCGCCCGGCGGTAGAGATGCGGCGCACCGCGTACGGTCCAGGCCAGGATCAGGTCGTCGTCGGCGAGGGCCTGCACGTCGACCCCGCGCACGGCCAGCGCCCAGCGGGCACCGTCCGGGCCGGTGTCCTGCACGCCGATGTCGCAGATCGCCGTCTCGTCGAGAGTGGCCTGCTCCCGGTCGAGTTGCTGCGCCCCCGCCCGGAACCTGCCCACCTGCTGCCGGTCAGCCATGCCGACACCGTAAGTGCTCCCCCTGACGACTTCGGGGCACGCAACGCCAGCCGGACGTAGCCTGACGTCAGCCGACGACGGGAGCCCGCCCCATGCCACGCGCCATCGCCACCAACACCCGCCTCGACCGCACCGGGTTGAACGACTTCCTCCGTACCCGGCACCGGATGATCCTGATGACCAACCGGGCCGACGGACGCCCACAGCTCTCGCCCGTCTCCTGTGGGCTGGACGAGGCCGGCCGGCTCGTGGTGTCGACGTACCCGGAGCGGGCCAAGGTGGCCAACCTGCGCCGTGACCCCCGCGCCGCGGCGTGCATCCTGTCGGACGACTGGAACGGCCCGTGGGTGCAGGTGGAGGGGACCGCCGAGGTGCTGGACCTGCCCGAGGCGCTGGAGCCGCTGGTCGACTACTACCGCTGCATCTCCGGCGAGCACCCGGACTGGGACGAATACCGGCAGGCCATGCTCCGCCAGCAGAAGTCCCTGATCCGCATCACCATCGACCGCTGGGGTCCGCAGGCGACCGGCGGCTTCCCACCCCACCTCGCCAACGACTGAAGCCGAACGTCAGGGCTGCCTTCAGGGGTGGACGCCGAGCCGCCCGGTTGGAAACATGGCGGGAATGACTTCCGACTCTCGGCTTCGTGCCTCGGCGTCGCTGCGGGGCCTGGCCGTGGGCGATGCGTTGGGTTCCCAGTTCTTCGTTCCGGACAACCGCGGTCACTTTGAGCAGCGGACACTGCCGCCGGGGCAGTGGCAGTGGACCGACGACACCGAGATGGCCTGCTCGGTTCTGCACATCCTCGAAACACACGGTCACGTCGACCAGGACGCGCTGGCGGCGAGCTTCGCAACCCGGCATGACTTCGACCGGGGCTACGGACCGGCCGCCAACCGACTGCTACGTCTGATCCGTACGGGTGGCGACTGGCGCCGGCTCGCCGGCGAGCTGTTCGACGGGCAGGGATCGTATGGCAACGGTGCCGCGATGCGGGTGGCCCCGTTGGGGGCCTGGTACGCCGCCGACCTTGACGCCGTGGTGGAGCAGGCGCGTCTGTCCGCGCTGGTGACCCACACGCATCCGGAGGCGGTCGCCGGTGCGGTCGCGGTGGCGGTCGCTGCCTCGCTGGTCGCGTCCGGAGACGACCCGGGCGATCCTGCCGAATTCCTTGCCGCGGTTGGCGAGCGGACACCCGGCAGCGCCGTTCGGGCCGGCATCCTCGCGGCTGCCGGTATTCCCGGGGAGAGCGACCCGCGGCAGGTCGGCCGGGTACTCGGCAACGGATCGGCGGTCAGTGCGCCCGACACCGTGCCGATCACCCTGTGGGTGGCCGCGCATCACCGCGCCGACTTCGCCCGCGCGTTCTGGACCATGGCGGCGGCCGGCGGGGACATCGACACCACCTGCGCGATCGTCGGTGGCATCCTCGGTGCTCGACCGGGCCCCGACCGGCCACCGGCATTCTGGTGGGAGCAGACGGAGACGCTGCCGCACTGGATCGGCATTCGGAGCTGGCCGATCACGCAACCACAGCAGATCCCGGCGCCGCAGCGGGTGTTCAGCGACGAGCAGTGGCAGCGGATTCAGGCCGGATACACCGCGCAGGACATGGACGAGAAGTGGGACCTGCGCGTGTCCGACGAGTGGCTGTACACGCACCGCAGCTGGACCGGCTACGGCATCCACGCCGTCCGCTTCACCCGCGACACCCACGGCTGGCGAATCAGTGAGCTGCATGTCGAACGAAACCAGGACCTGTACCGCGGTGATGATGCCTACGACATCCAACTGTTCGAAATGATCATCGACGGGCACCTGCTCGGTCTCAGCCGGAACGACACCCCGTAGGGCCTCTCGTCAGTTGGCCGGGAGCAGGGCGCGGCCGAGGACCGCCGGGCGTACGGCGAGCCGGCGCATCAGGTGGGGGTACCAGTTCCGGCCGTACGGGATCTGGATCCGCACCGTGTAGCCCTCGGTGA
>Ga0233372_1000379_pt1 | contig 20289 bp, 19 predicted proteins | sample ElkDunMinimDraft_4_FD_191538 | JGI IMG/M metagenome (GOLD analysis project Ga0233372, IMG submission 191538) | Fecal eukaryotic communites from dung pellets of Tule Elk in California, USA - Elk Dung D8 | ecosystem: Host-associated > Mammals > Digestive system > Large intestine > Fecal | place... | reverse complement strand
TGTTTCTTTAGAGTTTAACCGTTTTATTTCATATTACAGAAAATCTCGTGATTTAACTTCTCAAGTTACTGATCGTGACAGACAACCTGCTACAGCTCCAACAGAAGGTGCAGTGCGTTATTTTATAAACATTGGTCAAAAAGATGATTTTGATTGGATGTCATTAAAAGACTTTTTACGTGATACATTAGACTTAGGTCGTGATGACTTGTTTAAAGTTGATGTTAAGGAAGGTTTTTCCTTCTTTAATACTGATGCTGAGCATGCTGATAAAGTTATGTCTGTTTTAAATGCTTACGAGCATAACGGTCGTAAAATTAATGTTGAAATCTCTAAAAATGACGGAAGTTCAAATTCTCGCCGTCGTGATCATGGAGGTAGAAGCAATGGTGGCTTTAGATCAGACCGTTCATCATCTGACAGAGGTGGTTTTAGATCAGATCGTTCATCATCTGATAGAGGTGGCTTTAGATCAGATCGTTCATCATCTGACAGAGGTAGCTTTAGATCGGATCGTTCATCTTCTGATAGAAATGAAAGAAGAGATGATAATAGAGCACCTAGAAATGAAAGAAGATCTTCAACAGAAACTACTACATCTAGAAGAAGAAGTTAACTAAATTTTAGTTAATTTTCTTAAAATATAATTTCAAAACTACAAAATATGACTTACATTTAGACAATATTAAAAATGTATGAAATATTTTGTAGTTTTTTTATTGATGCTTATTCAAATTAACACTTTGCAAGCTCAAGAAGATCCTGTTTTACTTAAAGGTACGGTAGTTGATGAATTTACTCAACTTCCAATATCTAACGCCAATGTAATTAATTTAAACTCCGTTAAAGGTGCAATTACTGACGAACTTGGTCGTTTTAATATTGAGGCTCAAGTAAACGATACATTGCACGTGTCATTTGTTGGATATCAGTCAATAAAAATTCGTGTTCCTGCCGATTGGATTAAAACAAAAGATGACTTTAAAATTAAAATGATTGAAAAATCAAACGTTTTAGATGAAATAGTTGTTCATAAATATCAATTAACAGGAGTTTTGGAGGTAGATAATAAATTGATTAGACTGAACCAAAATTATCGCCTAAATATTACAGGTTTAAATTATGGATATGAGGCTAATGACGGATCTAAACTTGGTAGTGCGGTTTTAGGTAATTTTGCAAATCCAGCGGATGCACTTTTTAATACTTTTTCAAAAAAGGGTAAAGAGATGCGCAAGTTACGAAAAGTTAAAGACGATGAAAATGTTAGAAATTCTTTAGCTACAAAATACGATCGTGATATGGTTTGTGCCTTGTTAAATATTACCAAGAGTGATATTACAGACATTTTACAAAAGTGTGAATATTCTAAAACTTTTATTGATACAGCAACCGATTTACAAATTATGGATGCAATTAAAAGTTGTTATGAAGATTACAGATTTTTATCTAAATAAAATAATAATATAAAAAAAGGTTATCCAATTTGGATAACCTTTTTTTATATTTATTCAATATGCCTTAACGTTTAACAATAATTTCAAAATGAGACATTAGTCCTGGTAATGCTGTTTCATTAAAAATAGCTCGTTTAATTTTAGTTTTAATAGGACTCATAGAAACATTATAGCTGGTATAAAAATCAGCACCTTCACAAATAGCATTTTCAAATTCAGCTAAATGCAAATTACAGTTATCAAAAAGCACCTTGGTTAGGTTAGCTTGCATGAAATCAGCACTAATTAGACTGCAGCTGTTAAAACTTACATTTTGTAAGTTTAAAGCATAAAATTTTGTGTAATCCATTTTGCAATTTGTAAAATAGAACTCGTATATAAATTGATCTATTCGGGCAAAATTAACATCAGTAAAATCACACCCTAAAAAGTTTACATTTCGTAGCGATATGTTGTTAATATCGGTAGCTTTAAAGTTACAATCAATGAATGTACATTCTAAAAATACGGTGTTTTTAAAATGACATTCTGTAAAGTCGCATTTAGTAAAAGTACAAGCTTCGTATTCTTTAAAATTAAACTCGTCATCAAAAAAGAAATCGCTTGTAAACTCTTGATTGTATATTATCTCGAATGCCATAATGCTGTCTGCTTTATATAAATAATTATTTGGGTTATATTATTGAATAAAATTTAAATTTTTAGTTTTTATAATATTAAAAGATGTATTTACTATGAAAATCATCCAAAATTGCGTTTTTATTTGTTGCTCTTATTTATTTTATATCTTAACAAAACAGATTATTAAATACGATAATCGAACCAACTTGTATTAATTGTATGAACGGATAAGATGATATATCTAGGTAAACGATTAGTTATTATCATACGAATAGTATTTAGACTTGTATTTTTGTAAAGTAGCTATATGTTATTAAGATAATTGAAATAGTGTTTTTTTGTATTATGATGAGTTAAATCTAATTTTTACCTAGACTTGTTAACCCTGTCATAAATCTCTTCTGTTTTACATTTTTGTATATCGACTTTTGGATGTTTGTATTAAACTTTTTATAGTTTTGTGATTCAGATATTTATATTTTACCTGTTTATAGTGAAAGTCTTATCTATTTTGATAGCAATTTACAATTAAAAAATTGTTATAATGTGTATTAATTGACTAATAATGTCTAATTATTAGAATGAGGTTTAGTTGTATAGATCAATAGTATATAAAAGCAAAATAATTAGCTAAGATAAGTTTTTTAGATTGGCTATATTAATATTTATTAGAAGTATGACAGGGTAAATAAATTATTTTAATTTTATCGTGTATTTCGGTTTGAGTTTAGATTATTCAATAGGTAACTTTGAGTAAAAATTTCTATTTATAGCTGCAAAATTTTACCCCAACTACTTTTGTAGCGGGGTATTTTTATAAATTTCTTTAAAAATTATAGTTTATCTATTAGATCTTTTCTCGAAGGTGTCCAAACTGTTAGGATTTTCCCTTCTACACCTCCAATATTTTTTAAATTATGTTCATTATTTGATGAAACATGTATAACATCACCCGGGTTTAATATTTTTGATTGACCGTTTAGACTTGACTCAAAAACACCGTTTAATATGTAATTGACTTCTTCGTTTTTGTGATGATGTGCCGCTGCTGCTACATCTATTGGGAATGTTAATTCAGCTAATGTTATAGCTTCGCTATTACTTAGGATGTCAATTTTGACTTCACCAAATTTTAATGTACCTAATGATTTCATTGTTTATTCTTTAGATTTGTTAAAAATATATGTAATCTTTTTTAAAGACAAAGTGATATTATAATATCTTAAATGGTATAAACATATTCTAACGGTTCATTTATTATATATATTGTATATTAATAACAAAACTTATTTACTTATTATAATTAATATTTTAGCTGTTTTACTAAAATCAAATACAATACATTATTTTAAAAAGAGTTATATTTGCAAAAAAATATTATACTTACTGCCGGTTGCAATTTCTGCTTCGAAATTAATTTCTTCTCAGTCTTCGCTATTTTTTCAGTATTTTTTATAAAAAATAAAAGCGTTAGATAATCAAAAAGTTCAGCTCAAGATATATCTTGATATTTACTGGATTAGATTTGTACAACATACCAAATTTTATGCTATGTTTTTTAGAAATATTTTTTAATTAAATAAAATATTTTAATAAAGAGTCAATTTTGTAAGGTATGTTTTACAATTTAGACACGCCTAAACACCTAATAAGGTAATTTACATGAATTTTAAAAATTTAGACTTAATACAGCCAATTATAGAGGCAATTGATAAAGCAGGTTATACTCAGGCAACCGAAATACAATTAAAAAGTATTCCAATTATTCTGTCTGGAAATGATATTATTGGTTGTGCTCAAACGGGTACTGGAAAAACTGCTGCTTTTGCAATTCCTATTATACAAAATTTAGAGAAATCTCCTATAAAAGCGCAGGTAATTAGAACTTTAATTTTAACTCCAACACGTGAACTTGCGTTACAAATTAATGAAAACTTTGATATTTATAAAGGTAATTTAAAGCTTACTAATATTGCTGTTTTTGGTGGCGTACCTGCTAAACCTCAGATAAATGCTTTGAGAAAAGGGGTCGATATTTTAATTGCTACACCGGGTAGATTACTTGATTTAATTAGTCAGGGATTTATTAATATTAAGCAAATTGAAATTTTAGTGTTAGATGAGGCAGATCGAATGCTTGATATGGGATTTGTAAATGATATTAAAAAAATTTTAAAATTAGTACCTCAAAAACGTCAAACGTTATTTTTCTCGGCTACGATGCCAGATTCAATTCGTAAATTTTCGCAAACAATTTTAAAAAATCCGAAAGAAATTAATGTTTCACCAGTTTCGTCAACTTCTGATTCTGTTACTCAATCGCTATATTTTGTTGAAAAAAATGAAAAAGAAGCACTTTTAATTCGCATTTTACTGGATCAAGAAAATAAAAGAACCCTTGTATTTACTCGTACCAAACATTTAGCTAATAAATTAATAAAAAAATTAGACCAAGCAGGTATTAAATCAGCGGCTATTCATGGCAATAAATCACAATCGGCTAGACAACGCGCTTTGGACGATTTTAAAGCCAATATAATTACTGTTTTAGTTGCAACGGATATTGCTGCTCGTGGAATTGATATTGACGAGTTATCATTCGTGATAAACTTTGAATTGCCAAATGTTCCAGAAACTTATGTTCACCGTATTGGTAGAACGGGTAGAGGAGGAAATTTTGGTAAAGCCATTTCTTTTTGTTCAAAAGATGAACGATCTGATTTAATGGGAATCCAAAAATTAATTGGTTTTAAAATTCCAGTTAACGAAATATAGTGTTGCTTTTTATAGGCCTCGGTTTTTATACAAAATATATAAAACTTGAGAACTTGATTTTGAAGGAGTAATATAATTAAATATTTCATATAGTATAAACCTCGAACAATATTGTTCGAGGTTTTTTTGTATAAAAAAGAGAGTTATGCTTTTAATTAACTAACTTTAAAAATCAAATTATAAAATATGACTACATTAAAAAAGAGTAATCTTTTAATTCTTGATCAAATAAAAAAGAATAATAATAGAGAATGGTTTACTGAAAATAAATCCGAAATAGATAAAGAATTCACAGAGGTAAAGCTTTTTTTTCAATCCTTATATACCAATTTGCAAGAGTTTGATCAACTCGATCCAATCCATATTCACCGACTTTATAGAGATGTGAGATTTTCAAAAGATAAACTGCCATATAAAGACCATTTTGCGTTACATATTCCAAGAAAAAAACCTTTTTTGAGAGGTGGGTACTTTTTAATATTAAAACCGGGTGAATGTCGGGTTGCAGGTGGTTTTTGGGGGCCAGAACCGCAAGATATGAGACGTATACGTGAAGAAATTGCGAACGATCCCGATGAGTTCAGAGCACTATTTAATAATGCAGAATTTTTAAAACTTTATGATGGATTAGAAAGTGAAGAGCTTAAATCAGCTCCTAAAGGTTATCCCAAAGATCATCCAGCAATTGATTTATTAAGAAAAAAATCATTTCTAATTTATAAAGATTTTACGGATCAAGAAGTTTTACAACCAGATTTTCATGATAAAGTGATTGCTTGTTTTCTTGGATTTAGACCATTTTTTGATTATATGTCTTCTGTTTTGACTACTAATTCTAATGGAGAAATTTTATTTTAGTTCTTATAGTAAGATATTTTGAAGAATGAGTTAAATAGTATTATGATACTATTATTAGTATACTATTTTATGTATTAAATCGTTTTAGATACTAAATAAAAGTAATCTACTTATTAAAATTTAATACATACTATAATGCTTGGATTAGCTAAAAAGATCAACACAACAGATACTAGTTTTCCTGTTTTATTTTCTGAATATAATGTTATGGACTTATTTGTGGTTAAGATACCTAATTATTTAAATCCTTTTCCTAGTGAGGTTTTTAGGGCTGCTTCTGAAGACGGTTTGACAGAGATATCGATAACTGTTTTTGAGAAAGCTTATTGCAATGAAATAATAAACTCCTCTTACTTAAAAGAAGTTAAATCACTTTCTAATAATTTTTCAAAATTAGAAAATGTAAAATTTTCTGGTAATTTTATGAGTTTTAGCTATATAATTGAAAATGAAATACATTATTGTTTAACAAGTACTGCAGTCGTAAATGGTAAAATAATTTTATGTGAATTAATTTTAAATGTCTATGGTGGTAGTTTTAATAAAAAAAATAGTGAAATTTTAGAAAAAATCAGTAAATCAATTCATTTTTTTAATTAATGAATTAGACATAATAAAAAAGGGAACCATTTGGTTCCCTTTTTTTATTATTTTATGTCAGAAAGACTTTTCATTTCTTTTTCAACCATTTCGTAAAATTGGTCAATTTTTGGCATAATTATAACTTTAGTTCTGCGGTTTTTAGCTCTATTTGCAGCTGTATCGTTAGAAGCTAATGGAATGTAGAAACTACGTCCTGCCGGAATTAATTGTTTCGGATCTACTCCTAAATCTTCTTGTAAAACACGAACAATTGATGTTGATCTTTTAACTGATAAATCCCAATTATCTTGAATAACAGAATTTTTAATTGGTTGATTATCTGTATGTCCTTCAATCATACATTCAAAATCTGGCTTACCTTTAATAACTTGAGCAACTTTAGCTAAAACCTTTTTAGCACCTTCACTAACTTGGTAGCTTCCAGATTTAAATAGTAAGTTATCTGCAATTGAAATCATGATAACTCCTTTTTCAACATTAATATTAATGTCTGGATCTTGCATACCAACGTCACTTTTTAAGGCTGAAACCAACGCTAAAGTAACACTGTCTTTTTTAGTTATCGCATCTTGTAAACGCGTGATTCTTAAATCTTTTTCTTTTAAACTTTCTAAAGATTTTTCTAAGTTTTCAGCACCTTTTTTAGTTAATGTAGTCATATTTCCTACATTAGAAATTAGGTCATTATTGTTTTTTCTTAGATTAACAACTTCGTCGTTTAATTGTTTTTTTTCAGTTAAGCAAGTATTTAGCTTAACAGTACAACTATTAAGTAAATCTTGTATTTCTTTGTTTTTTGCCTCAAGTTCAGCAATTTGTTTTTTCGCTCCACATGAAGTTAGCGTTAAAGCGATTACTGAAAATGCAATGATTACTTTTTTCATAAATAATTTGAGTTTATTATTTTCTTGAATACAAAAATATAAAGTTTATTAGATAAAATTCAAAATAAAATATAAAATTATATTAAATTTCATTAAATTTTTTTATGTTTCGTATAAAGTATAAATATATTATTGATTTTGAGTTGTAATAATTAGTTTTTTGTGTTACATCTCTCTTTTTAAGCATTGTTTTAAGCATTCTGTAAAAGGCAAAATGTGATTTAACTATGGCCCAAACATGCTTAAATTTGCCTTGAAAAAATAAACGAATTCCAGCAATACCGTCTAAACAAAGTCTGCTAAAAATAATGGGTATGAGTTTGTTTTTCGGTAAGTTTTTAGCAAGTACAAAAAGATTGTTTCTAAAGTTTAAAAATGTTTTTTTAGGATTACTTTGCTCTAGTGTTGCTCCGCCAACATGATAAACAGTTGAATTGGCGCAATAATATGTTTCGAAATCTTTATTATACGCGCGCCAACATAAATCTATTTCTTCTTGGTGCGCAAAAAAATCTTCATCAAAACCATTTAGCTCTTTATACACAGCGTTTCTAATAAATAAACAAGCGCCCGAAGCCCAAAAGATAGGAGCTGAGCTATAGATGTTTTTTTCTTCCAAAGTTTCAAATAAACGACCTCGGCAATATGCAAAACCGAATTTATCAATAAATCCACCTGCTGCACCGGCATATTCGTATAAATTTTTATTATTGTACGCTAAAATTTGTGGTTGGACAATTGCGATTTTTTTATTTTCATTAAAAGTAGCTTCAATAGAATCTAACCAGTTTTCTGTAACTTCTATATCCGAATTTAATAAACATAAAATGGGTTCTGAAACATAAAACAAAGCTTTGTTATAGCCTTCGGCATAACCATAATTCCGATCATTTACTATTATTTTTACTGTAGGATAATTTTTTTTTACAAATTCTACAGATTCATCAGTTGAGGCATTATCAGCTAAATATATTTGGGCTTGTTGAGAATATTTAAAAACCGAAGGCAAAAATTTTTCTAATAAATTAACCCCGTTCCAGTTTAAAATTACTATGGCAATATTTTTCAATTTTAATGACTATTTAATGATTCTTGTAAAATTCCTTTTACATGGTTTTGTATTTGTTCGTTAAAGGCTTCTCCCGAATAATTTTTAGCAGCATAAGCAAAAAAATCTAAAAAATCTTTAGTAATTTCTGTGCCAAATGTATTTGGGTTTTGTTTAATGTATTCTAAAAAATCGATTTTTACTTCTGGGTAAATTTCCTTTGTACTAACTTCGTAAGTTCTTGTATTTTCCATACCTAACAAATAACTGCTAAGGTAAAATGCGTAAACTTCTTTAGCTGTTGTGTTATATCTTGATTCTGGATTATTAATTATAAAATTTTCCCATCGAATAATTCGGCTTCTAATATCCTTCCAGGAAACAAGAATGCCTGCATCAATTTGAAAAACTACCTTATCGTCTTCAGAATAATTGTATAAAAATTCTTCAAGGTCAGAAGTTACTTTGCCTTTAAAAAGTGTATAAAAATAATTATGTTTGAATTGAAAGCTATAATACCCTTCGCCTTCGTATATAAGTTCAATTCCTAGAGATTTTAGACTATTTATTTTCTCTTTCCATTCTTCCGGAATTTCAGCTGGATTGTAATTAATATAATTATCTAAAATATCACTCCTGCTAAAATTATATGAGGTTAGATTTTCAATTAATTTTTGTGAATAATCTTCATAAATCAAATTCGCTTCAAGTCCTTTTTTTATTTTTAAAAGAGAATCTAACTCTTCTTCCAATATTTTAATATTTTGTAAGTAATTAACATCTGTTACCGAATCTGGAAAATAGATGGTTTTTTGTTCTTTTCTAGGATCTAAAAAAATTTTATTTTCTAAGTCTTTGTCTACAAAAACCGTCGTATCAGTATTTTGATTTTCATTACTTTCTGTAGGTGCTTTATCATTGCAACTCACTAAAGTTGTGTATACGATTGGAATAATATATTGTAAAAATTTGCTCTTCATTTAGGGTAAGTTTTTTAAAAAAATGTAACCTTCATTTACATAATCTAATTGACAAAAATAATGATTTATCCCATTAGTAACCATTAAATAGTTGGCGTTTAATATACCGTTATATCTAGCAATTTGGTCAAAAGTTTGTTGAGTTATAGAAATCTGCGGTGCTTTACATTCTACTAATAAAAAAATACTTCCATCAGCATTAAAAACAACTACATCGTATCGTTTATTCATGTTATTAATTTTCACTACTTTTTCAACATTTATATGAGATATTGGATATTGTTTCACATAAATTAAATAATGAATAACATGTTGTCTTACCCATTCTTCAGGGGTAAGTATCATAAACTTTTTACGGATAACATCGAAAATAGATGTTTTATTTTCGCTATTTTTGAAGCGAAACTTAAAAGTAGGAAAATTTAGCGTTTGCATACCGCAAATATCTATTAATTTTTCATTAAAATAAAATATTGATGGACGACGTATCAAATATCATTAAAGAAATTAAGGCCGGACAATTAAAGCCCATTTATTTTTTAATGGGAGATGAACCATACTATATAGATAAAATAGCTGAATATATTGAAAATAATGTTTTACCTGAAGAAAGTAAAGGGTTTGATCAAACTATTTTATATGGTAAAGATGTTTCAATAAACGATGTTGTTGGTGCTGCCAAGCGTTTTCCAATGCTTGGAGAACGGCAGGTTATTATTGTTAGAGAAGCACAAGAATTATCTCGAAGTATTAACGATTTAACTGCTTATATTGAAAGCCCACAGCCAACAACTATTTTGGTTTTTTGCTACAAACGAGATAAGCTTGACGGAAAATTAAAAGTTACCAAAGCATTAAACAAAGGAAATTATATTTTTAACAGCAAAAAAAAATATGAGAATGAGGTTTTAAAGTGGATGACGGGAGTTTTAAAATCTAAAAAATTAACAATCGAATCTAGAGCAGCTCTTTTATTTTTAGAATTTTTAGGTACAGATTTATCACGAATTTCGAATGAATTTGATAAACTTGCTATTATTTTAAAACCTGGAGATGTTATTACTGTTGATACAATCGAAAAAAATATTGGGTTTAGTAAGGATTTTAATAATTTTGAACTTATTAGTGCCGTTAGTGATTTAAATGTACAGAAAGCTTATAGAATTATTAATCATTTTTCTAAAGATCCTTCATCGAATCCGGTTTTACTTACAATAAGTGCCTTGTATACTCATTTTAAGCGAATACTAATGTATCATGCCTTAGAAAATAAAAGTAATGCGGCAACGGTTTTAAAAATGAGTCCGTTTTTTATTAAGGAAATCGAAAAAGCAGCAAAGATCTTTCCGATGAAAAATTGTGCTAAAATTATAAACAAATTACATATTTTGGATGTTAAAAGCAAAGGTGTTGATGCTGGAAATATCTCGCACAACGATTTGTTAAAAGAAGTATTAATTTCTATTTTTGAAAACATTAAAAAATAACGCACTAATTTTGATAGTATGAAAAATAAAGATAATAAAAAGATGATGAATAAAAATTCTGTCTTAGGTTGGGCAACATTGATAATGATTTTAATGGGTATTTTATTAATTGTTTTAGGGATTTTTAAGTATCAAGAAGTTGCCGGTTATGGTTTTGCAGCTGTTGGAATTGGATTTTTAGCGAATGCTTGGGTATTTAATGCTCTAAAAGGTCGTGTTTAAATAAAAATAAAAAAGAGAAGTAAATTACTTCTCTTTTTTATTTCCATCCCCAAGGCTTTTCTGGTGAATTTGTTGCTTTTGTTGTATCAAATATTACACTAAAAACTCGATCAGAACCTATTTTTTGTAAATTATAACTAAAGGCTTCATCGGTTACTGTTATCCACCAAACATTACTATAGGCATAATCAATTAAATTTTGAGTAAATTGATCTGCTGGAAAATATTGTAGCGTTGTTCCCCCAAAATTTGGTGAAGTTCCACCATATTGGGTAACTTTATCTTCAGAACCATCTTCATGTCTGTGGTCATGTTTTAAGGTGATAATGCCTTTTTTATTTTTAGTAATTACCCATGTTCTAGAGTGGTTATTACCAACATGAAAAGGTATTTTTATTTCATTTTCCTTACATGATAATACTTCCATTACTAATTTTTCGCCAGTAAATCCGTCTCCTTCTTTTCCACCTTTGGTTATTTGTCCTTCAAACGATTGTCCACACAGTTTGGATAGATTCTCCCAAAAAATTAAAGAATTTTTTTGTTGAGCATTGCTCAAATTTAAAACTAGGATACAAAGAATTAAGAATGTTTTTTTCATGGTTTTATATTTAATTTTTATCTTCAATAAAAGGTTTCATTTCTTTATCAATACTTTCTCTAAGAGATTTTAAGCGTAATGCATATTCTTCAAATCGAAATTCAGTTTCGTTTTGAGGAACAAATTTTTCCACATTTTGTGGTTTTCCGTTGTCTCCAACTGCAACAAAAACAATTACGCAATGCGTTTTCTTTTCATATTTAGGGTTTTGAATGTCTCTTGAATAAACATCAACGGCAATATGTATACTCGTTTTTCCGGTATAAATTACATAAGCATCCACTTTAATGACCTCACCAATGTTTATTGGTTTATAAAATCGAATTCCTCCAACATAAATAGTAACGCAATATTTTTCGGCCCAAGTACTGGCACAAGTAAAAGCAACTTGGTCAATCCATTTCATCACGATTCCACCATGAACTTTTCCACCGTAGTTAACATCTGAAGGTTCAGAAATAAATTGGAAGGTTATTTTATTATTTTTTCTCATTTATTTTATTTTGAATGTAAGTAACTATTTTTAGGCTACAATGTGCAATTTAAATACAGAAAATAAGTTTAAAAACTAAAACTATGAAAATGCAGTCGATAAAAAAAATTATTTTAGGTTTAATACTTTTAATTTTTTTATATGTTGGATTAATGTATATTCTAGCTTTAATACCCGTAAATAAAAACATTTCTATGTCTATGGGTTGTAAACCTGTTACAATTTTTATTTCGACGAATGGGGTACATTCAGATTTTATTGTTCCCTTTAAAAATGAATATTTTGATTGGTCAAAAAAAATACTTGTAGTTAATGTATTAAGTAAAAAACTTAATCCTAATTTTTTATCTGTTGGTTGGGGAGATAAAGGTTTTTATTTAGATATTGAAGAGTGGAGGGATCTAGACTTTAAAACTGCTTTTAAAGCAGGTTTTGGATTAGGACAATCGGCTATGCATGTTACTTTTATTGATCAAATAAATTTAAAAGGAGATTGTAAAAAAATAGAATTGTGTGCGGACGATTATTTAAAATTAGTTGCTTATATTATAGAAAGTTTTCAGGTTAATAATAAAGAGGAGTTTAGCTTAATTCCAAACGCATCATAATTTTAATAACGATGTGTTTTATGATGCAAACGGACAATATTCTTAATTTTACACTTGCAATTCATGGGTAAATCAAGGATTAAAAATAGCGAATCAAAAAGCTGCATTTTGGACAATACATGATAAAGGAATTTTTCAGCATTACGATTAAGTTTATAAATAACCATCCATTTATTAGGTTATTAAATAACACAATACAAAGTTTTTTAAATGATAATGCATTAAAATTTAGTGCAGCACTGTCTTATTATACAGTATTTGCTATTGCTCCATTAGCTATAATTATTATTGCTGTTTGTGGTTATTTTTATGGTGAAACTGAGGTTAGGAGTGAGTTATTAGGACAAATTAGTGAACTAATAGGTCCTAATGCTGCCATGCAAATTGAAAACACCATGCAAAACATTAATATAGATGGGGAGAATAAACTTGCTGCAATTGTTGGTGGAATTACCTTATTGTTTGGTGCAAGTGGGGTTTTTGCCGAAATTCAAAGTTCTATAAATTACATTTGGGGTTTTAAAGCCAAACCAACAAAAGGGATTATACGTTTTGTTGTAAATAGATTACTTTCTTTTTCTATGATAGCTAGTTTAGGTTTCATTCTATTAGTAACATTAATCCTAAACTCTACTTTAGATTTTATTTACAATAATTTTTTTATTGACTTATTTGACTTTTCGGTCTATTTAATGTTAGTATTAAATAATGTGGTTATTTTTATAGTTGTAAGTATTTTATTTGCTATAATTTACAAAGTACTTCCGGGTGCATTTATTCGATGGAAAGATACATTTGTAGGCGCAATGTTTACAGCTATTTTGTTTATGTTAGGTAAATATATAATTGGTTTTTACTTAGGTAATACAAACATAACTTCTGCATACGGAGCAGCCGGATCGGTTTTATTAATTTTAGTTTGGGTGTATTATTCGGCTATGATTCTATATTTTGGGGCGGAGTTTACCAAAGAATACTGCAAAATGTATGGTGTAAAAATACGTCCAGACAAATTATCGAGTCCAATTGTAAAATATTACGAAGTACCAGAAAATATTGTAAAAAGTTTGTTAGAGAATACAGATAAAAAATAATTTTTGTTTGATTTACGCTTGTAAAAACTGAACCAGTTTTGGTAATTAAGGTTTATATTTGCAAAAAATCAAATCATGCAACGTTTTCTTATTTTCATAGCGATAATTCTTTCTACATGTAAAATTTTCTCCCAAAATTTAGCATTCGACATTGTACCTTTAGGTGTTTATGGTGGCTCTCATGAAGGTAATTTGTCAGCTTATTTAATAGGTGAGTACAATACCAATCAATACGTTTGTTTTGATGCTGGAACAATAGGTTCTGGAATTAAAAAAGCAATTGAAAAAGGCACATTTACAACCACCGAAAAAGATGTTTTAAAAAATTATATTAAAGGATATTTTATAACGCATGGTCATTTAGATCATAATTCGGGTTTAATTATTAATTCGCCTTCTGATGCCAAAAAGCCCATTTATGGTTTTGATTTTGTGATTGATATTTATAAAAAACATTATTTTATAAATGATACTTGGATAAACTTTGCCAACCAAGGGCAACAACCAATTCTTAATAAATATACTTACGAATATTTAAACGAAGGAGTTCCTGTAACTTTAAAAAACACTTCATTAAGCGTGACTTCTTATGTACTAGATCACGTAAAGCCCTATAAAAGTTCTGCCGCTTTAATTAAAAATAAAAATAATGAGTATGTTTTATATTTAAGCGATACTGGTGCTGATCGAATTGAAAATAGCGATCAATTAAAAAAATTATGGGCTACGGTGGCACCTTTGATAAATGATAATAAACTTAAGGCTCTAATGATTGAAGTTTCATTCCCAAATGCACAGCCCGAGCATTTACTTTTTGGACACTTAACACCAAAATTATTGCAAGAGGAGTTAAAATCTTTGGCTAGTTTAACTAAAAAAAATGCACTAAATAATCTAAATGTTATTATAACCCATATAAAACCTGAAGGTAATAACGAACAAATTATTCATCAAGAATTACAAAGTTATAATCCATATCATGTAAATTATATTTTTCCAAAACAGGGAGAAAAATTAAGTTTCTAAAAACAGAAAGACCTTTTTTGTCTTTCTGTTTTTATTTATTTGCAATAAGGATTGAAAAATCTATAATATTAATAAAGTTCGCATGTACGCAACATGTTTTAGAAAAAAAAAGTAGAGTTTAAAAAAACTTTTTTAAAACTTAAAAATGTTAAGCTTATTAGTTTTTAAAAGTTAACATTTTTAAGTAAATTAGCCCAAAATAGAATCTTTTTATGCAAGAACCAAACTTATATACCGAAGATAATATCCGTTCACTCGACTGGAAGGAGCATATTAGAATGCGTCCTGGTATGTATATCGGAAAGTTAGGAGATGGTTCATCTCCAGACGATGGTATATATATTTTATTAAAAGAAGTTTTAGATAACTGTATCGATGAGTTTGTAATGGGTGCAGGTAAAACCATCGAGGTAACCATTAAAGACCGTTTAGTATCTGTTCGAGATTTTGGACGTGGAATTCCGTTAGGAAAAGTAGTTGACGTGGTTTCTAAAATGAATACTGGAGGTAAATACGATTCTAAAGCGTTTAAAAAATCTGTTGGTTTAAATGGTGTTGGTACTAAAGCAGTTAATGCTTTGTCAAGTTTTTTTCGTGTTGAATCAGTTCGTGATAATCAATTTAAAGCAGCCGAATTTTCTGCAGGAAACCTAACTCAAGAAGAAGAAATAGTTGAAAGTAGTAAGCGTCGTGGAACTAAAGTTACTTTTTTGGCTGACGAGACTATTTTTAAAAATTATAAATTTAGAAACGAATATATCGAGCGTATGCTCAAAAATTATTGTTACCTAAATACAGGTTTAACGATAATTTACAACGGAGAAAAGTTTTTTTCTGAAAATGGATTAAAAGATTTATTAGAAGAAAATATTGCATTTGATGATATGGTATATCCAATTATTCACCTGCGTGGAAACGATATCGAAGTAGCAATTACACATAGTAAATCTCAATATTCAGAAGAATATTATTCTTTTGTAAATGGACAAAATACAACACAAGGAGGTACGCACTTAGCAGCATTCAAAGAAGCGATTGTTAAAACTGTAAAAGAATTTTTTAATAAAAACTTCGAGGCTTCAGATATTCGTAAGTCAATAGTTTCGGCTGTTGCTTTAAAGGTTGAAGAACCGGTTTTTGAATCTCAAACAAAAACGAAGCTTGGTTCTACAGATATGGGACCAGATTTGGCATCAGTTCGTGCATTTGTTAATGATTTTGTGAAAACAAATCTTGATAATTTTTTACATAAAAACCCTGAAATAACAGAAGCATTACATCGCAAAATTTTACAAGCTGAGCGTGAACGTAAAGAACTTTCGGGTATTCGTAAACTAGCCAAAGAACGTGCTAAAAAAGCTAGTTTACACAATAAAAAACTTCGTGATTGTCGCGTACACCTAACAGATATCAAAAATCCTAGGTATTTAGAAAGTACACTTTTTATCACCGAAGGAAATTCAGCATCGGGTTCGATAACTAAATCTCGTGATGTTAATACTCAGGCCGTTTTTAGTTTACGTGGTAAACCATTAAACACGTATGGAATGAGTAAAAAAATTGTTTACGAGAACGAAGAGTTTAACTTACTCCAAGCGGCCCTTGATATTGAGGAAGATTACGAAAGCTTACGTTACAATAATATAGTATTGGCAACAGATGCTGATGTTGATGGAATGCACATTAGATTGCTAATGATTACGTTTTTCTTACAATTCTTCCCCGAATTAATTAAAGAAGGACATTTATATATTTTACAAACACCTCTTTTTCGTGTACGTAACAAGAAAAAAACAATTTATTGTTATAGCGATGAAGAACGTATTAATGCCATAGAAGAATTAAAACCGAAGCCTGAGATTACTCGATTTAAAGGTTTGGGTGAAATTTCGCCAGACGAGTTTAAAAATTTTATAGGTGAAGATATTCGTTTAGAACCAGTTATGCTTGATAAAGCTTTTTCTATTGAAAATCTTTTAGAATTTTATATGGGTAAAAATACACCTGACAGACAAGAATTTATTATTGACAATCTTAAAGTAGAATTAGACACTACCGAAGCTGTAGAGGCCTAATTTTAACAAGACCACACAAATAAATGAGCCAAGACGAAAATAATAACAACGAATTCTCTTTTGATCCCGAAGATCAAAACCAATATAACGAACCGATAAGTGATGATGACACTAGTTCTGATAGTGAAGAACATGAACTAGAAGCTGATTTTGACACCACAGATGGTGGCGAAACCATTAAAAAAGTTACGGGTATGTACCGCGAATGGTTTTTAGATTATGCATCATACGTAATCTTAGAACGTGCTGTACCAGCAATCGAAGATGGTTTTAAACCCGTTCAGCGTCGTATTATGCACTCTATGAAAGAACTGGATGATGGTCGTTACAATAAGGTAGCAAATATTGTTGGGCATACCATGCAGTATCACCCGCATGGGGATCAAAGTATTGGAGATGCCATGGTTCAGTTAGGGCAAAAAGATTTGCTTATTGATACACAAGGTAACTGGGGAAATATTTTTACAGGTGACGAGGCAGCAGCTTCTCGTTATATTGAAGCACGTATTTCTAAATTTGGAATGGATGTTTTATATTCTCCAAAAATTACACCTTGGCAACTTTCTTACGATGGTCGTCGTAACGAACCAATAAATTTACCAGTTAAATTTCCACTTTTGTTGGCTCAAGGTGGAGAGGGTATTGCCGTTGGGTTATCTACAAAAATTTTACCTCATAACTTTTTAGAGTTAATAGATGCATCTATTAAACATTTAAAAGATAAACCGTTTACTATTTACCCAGATTTCCCAACAGCTGGTATTGCTGATGTTTCGGCTTATAATGATGGGGCTCGTGGAGGTAGAGTTAGAGTTCGCGCTCGTATTTCTCAATTAGATAAAAATACATTAGTAATTAAAGATATTCCTTTTTCAACCAATACATCAAATTTGATTGATAGTATTTTAAAAGCAAATGAAAAGGGTAAAATAAAAGTTAAAAAGGTTGAAGATAATACTTCGTCTGAAGTAGAAATTTTAATTCATCTTACTCCTGGTGTATCACCAGATAAAATGATAGATGCTTTGTATGCCTTCACAAATTGTGAAGTTTCTATTGCGCCTTTAGGTTGTGTTATTGAAAATAATAAACCATTATTTGTCGGTGTTTCAGAGATGTTACGTCGTTCAACCGAAAGAACGGTTGATTTATTATTAAGCGAACTTAAAATTGAATTAGGCGAGTTACAAGAGCAATGGCATTATTTGTCGCTAGAAAGAATTTTTATTGAAAACAGAATCTATCGTCATATTGAGGAAGAAGAAACTTGGGAAGGAGTTATTTCGGCAATCGATAAAGGTTTAAAACCATTTACATCAAATTTAAAACGATCGGTAACAACCGATGATATTACGAGATTAACTGAAATTAAAATTAAACGTATTTCTCGTTTTGATATTGATAAAGCCAACGAAAAAATTGAAGCATTAGAAGGTGATATTGAGAAAGTAAAACATAATATTGAAAATATAATTCCATTTTCAATTAACTTTTTTACCAACCTTCGAAATAAATACGGTAAAGGAAAAGAACGTAAAACCGAAATACGAAACTTTGATAATATCGAGGCAACTAAAGTAGCTTTACGAAATACCAAATTATATGTTAATCGTGAAGAAGGATTTTTAGGCACCGGGCTTAAAAAGGATGAATATGTTGCTGATTGTTCGGATATCGATGATGTAATTATATTTTTACGCAATGGTCAATTTGTAGTTACCAAAGTGGACGATAAAAAATTTATTGGAAAAGATATTATTCATATCGATATTTTTGATAAAAACGACAAACGTACTATTTATAATATGATTTATCGCGACGGAAAAAGCGGTCCTTCATATATTAAACGTTTTAACGTTTCTGGAGTCACTCGTGATAAAATGTACGACTTAACTGCGGGTACAGATCATTCTCAGACTTTATATTTTTCTAGTAATCCTAATGGCGAAGCCGAAACAGTTACTGTTTTATTACGTCAAGTTGGTAGCGTGAAGAAATTAAAATGGGATATGGACTTTGCCGAAATAGCTATTAAAGGCCGAGCAAGTAAAGGTAATTTAGTTACCAAATATGCGGTTAAAAAAATAGAAATGAAGGAGAAAGGAATTTCTACTTTACGACCACGAAAAGTTTGGTTTGATAATTCTGTTCGTCGTCTAAATGTTGATGGCAGAGGAGAATTACTGGGTGAATTTAAACCGAACGATCGTTTGTTACTTGTTTCTCAATCAGGTAAAATAAAAACAATTATTCCGGAATTAACAACTCATTTTAGTGACGATATGATTGTTATTGAAAAATGGAATCCTAAAAAACCAATTTCAGTAGCTTATTTTGAAGGAGAAAAAGAGCGATTTTATGTAAAGCGTTTTATTATAGAAAACGAAAACAAAGAAGAAGTTTTTATTTCTGAGCATGATAAAACTAAAGTTGAAGTTGTTTCTACCGATTGGTTGCCACGTATCGAAATTCTTTTTTCTAAAGTAAAAGGAATTCAAAAAGAAGCATTAGAAATTAACTTGGAAGAATTCATTGCAATTAAAGGAATTAAAGCGCTAGGGAATGTGTTAACAACTGATAAGGTAAAAGAAATTAATTTATTAGACCCACTACCGTTTGAAGAACCTTTAGAAGAAGAATTATTTGGTTCTGAATTTGATTCCAAGATAGAAGAAGATATTCAAGATATTATTATCGAAGATGATGGACAAACTACCTTATTTGGTGGTAATGATTAAAAAAAATCGGCTTATAGTTATATAAGCCGATTTTTTTAGACTATTTTTTAGGATAAATATTATCTTACTATTTCATTTAATTTATTTTGATAAAATAGGCGTAATTTTACGTAATAAACATTGTAAAAATGAGTGATTTAAGTAACTATAGAAAATCTTACGAAAAAAGTGCTTTGCTAGAAAGTGAAATACCTTCGGATCCGATAAATTTATTTCATAAATGGTTTAAAGAAACAGAAGATTTTGGTGGAGTAGACGAGGTAAATGCAATGACGGTTTCTACTTTAGGAACCGATGGATTTCCTAAATCAAGAGTAGTTTTATTAAAAAAATATAACGAAGAAGGTTTTGTTTTTTATACCAATTATAATTCTGAAAAAGGTAAAGCAATTGCGTTAAATCCTCAAATATGTTTATCTTTTTTTTGGCCAAGTATTGAGCGTCAAGTAATTATTAAGGGCGTTGCCCAGAAAACAACGACTTTAGATTCCGATAATTATTTTCATTCTCGACCGTTCGGAAGTCAAATAGGAGCTACAGTTTCGTTACAAAGTGAAGTAATACCTAGCCGTGAGTTTTTAGAAAACAAATTAGTTGATTTAGAAAAAAAGTGTGAAGGTAAAGAAGTTCCTCGACCTGAGCATTGGGGCGGTTTTATTGTAAAACCTATTTCAGTAGAGTTTTGGCAAGGCAGACCCAATAGATTACACGATCGAATT
>Ga0233372_1000378_pt1 | contig 20317 bp, 13 predicted proteins | sample ElkDunMinimDraft_4_FD_191538 | JGI IMG/M metagenome (GOLD analysis project Ga0233372, IMG submission 191538) | Fecal eukaryotic communites from dung pellets of Tule Elk in California, USA - Elk Dung D8 | ecosystem: Host-associated > Mammals > Digestive system > Large intestine > Fecal | place... | reverse complement strand
GAACGGTCATCGCCTGGGCGGCCTGCCACCCTGAGCTCGTGGTCAGGTCGATGTCGGTGATGCGCTCGGCCTTGAACCCCACGCCCTCGAGCGCAGGCGTGGTGACGGTGGCGGGAAGCCCGTTCCCTTCGGCACCGCTGGGCGTCTCGTGCTTGTGGATCGTCAGTGTCGCGGTCTTCCCGCCGTCGGGCAGCGGGTGGGGTACCTCGGCGGCCGAGGCGGACGGCATCGCTAGCCCGACGAAGGCGAGAGCGGAGGCAGCCAGTGTGGCGACCACCCCGGCCCCGGTACGCCGGGTCTTTCTGGTTGTGTTTCGCATCGTCATTCTTTCTGTGGCGATTTCTCTGGTGGCTCTCCCCGGCGTACCCGGGAAGCTCTGCCGGCGGATGGCCGGTCGTGGGTCGTCCTGGTCAGGTCTGGGCAACTGGCTCCCCCTCCTCCTGGAGGCGTCGTCGTCGGGCGACGGCGGCCGATACCGCCGCAGCGAAGAGCGCGGTGGCTCCGAGCGCGACCAGGGGTGGCGCGACGCCGGATCCGGTGAAGGGCAGGCCGATCACCGGCACGTTGGTGACCTCGAGGGTGTCGAGGGCGCCTCCGGCGACCGATGCGCTCAGCTGGACCAGCGGGTGCGGGTCGTCGCCGAGATCTACGGACCCGGTCGCGTCGACCGTGAACGCGATCGCCTCGGGGAGCAGGTTGTAGCCCGGAGGGGCCTTGGTCTCGAGCAGCCAGTAGGTTCCGGGAGCGAGGCCTTCGATCACGAACCGGCCGTCTTCCACTTCCTCGACCGTGGTGTCGACCGGCTCGCCGGGGGAGCCGTTGTCGTCTGCCAAGAGCTGGAACTCGGCCCCGCCGATCGGCGTGGGGTCTTCACCGTCCTGGTGGGGGCGCAGCTTCTCGACGTAGACGTCGAACTCGCTGGGGGGAGGCGTGCCCGTGTTGGTGAACGTGCAGACGATCGCCTGCCCAGGCGTCGGCGCGAGCGTGAACGTCTGCCCGGTGCCCGACGCGACCACCGCACCGCCGGCACCCGAGTCCACGCACTGCCACGTGGTCTCGTAGCTCGACAGGTCCGTCGTGCCGGCACCTGCCTCGGTGAACGCGTACGTCGTGCCGGCACGCGCCAGGACCGGTCCGGCGGTCTCGGCCTGCACTCCGGGCTCCGTCCCGCTCGTCGTCGCGGTGTTGCCCTGCGTGAGGTTGCCCCCGGTGATCGACAGGGCGAACTGGTCGGTGGCCGCAGCGCGGGACACGACGTCCTTGCGAAGCTCCAGGGAGGGCGGGAAGTAGCACGACGCGAGGTCGACACCGATCCCGCCGCCACTGGGGGTGGAGCTGACCTTGGAAGGGCCGGCCAGGACGGCGCCGGTCTGCGGGTCGTGCTTCTGAAGGAAGGTCTCGCCGCCAGCCGTGCTCCACTCGACGATCACGTCGCCGGTGCCGTTGAACGCCATGCCGTTGAACGAGTTGCTGTTCGGGTTCGGGAACGTGCTCAGCACCTTCATGGCTCTCGTCGGAGTCGGTGCCGCGGCGGTCGTCGGGAGCGGTCCTGCGATGACACCGAGGGCCGCGCTCGTGCCGGTATTGGTCACGAGGTACAGGTTTCCCGCGCGATCGAACGCCATGTCGCCGTTGGTGGTGCTCCCGGACCCCGTGGGCGGCAAGGTGGAGTTGGCCACGACACCGATCGGTTGGTCCGTCACCGTGTTGAACCCGAAGATGACGATCGCGCGGGCCGCCTGGTTGAAATGCGCCCAGTAGAAGTTGCCGGTGTTCGGGTCGACCGCACCGGCCACGATGCCGCCGCTGGCGACGCTCGCCGGGCTGACTCCCGAGGGCAGCCTGCTGGGTAGGAGCAAGCCCGCCCGGTACTCGGTGTCGATGGTCGCGGTTCGCGGCGTCCACGTTCCTGTGGCCGGGTTGAAGTGCTGCAGCGTGAACGTCAGCGTGTCGATGCCGAGGAGGGACGCGGAATGAGCCGGCGCCTGGGGGGCGAGCGCCCACGCCGCGGTGCCTTGGTTGCTGATTCCGAGTGCGTTCGCGCCCGGACTCGTCCCGGAGAGCAGCGCCGTCGTCGCCTGCGTCGCGGTCACCGGAGCGGTGCTGCCGTTCGTCATGCCGCTGACGTCGATGCTGTTGAGCCTGCCGGGGTTGCTGGCCGGCGCCGCGGCGCTCGGGCGCTGGATCTGGTAGACGGAGTCGCCGCTGCATTCCAGTGGCGCGGTGCCGCTTGCTTGGGCCAATGCCGCCGGGGGCTCCGCAGCGGAGGGTGACGTGATGCCGTTCGTAGCAGCCCTGGTCGGCGCCTTCGCCTCCGTCGGTGCCGGCTCTTCGCTCGGCTCTTCGCTCGGCTCTTCGCTCGGCTCTTCGCTCGGTACGTCGGCCGGCTCTTCGCTCGGCTCTTCGCTCGGCTCTTCGCTCGGTACGCCGGCCGGTTCGGAGTCCGGTCCCGCGTCCTCGGCTGCGAGCTCGGCGACCTCGTCGGCGGTGAGCGCACCGTCATAGATGCGGAAGTCGCGTACCTCACCCTGGAGCGAGGAGTCGCCTGCGTGCAGCGCCCTGCCGATGTCGTTGGCCGTCGTCGACCCGCTGCCGACCTGACCTGGTTCGGCGTCCACCGCGGCCTCGCCGACCTGGACTCCGTCCTCGTAGAGTGTCGCCGTCGTCCCGCCGAGCGTGTACGTCAGTGTCGTCCAGACGCCGCGCGCCGGGCCCGCCGCCGGGCCGACCGCCTGCTCGGTCGACCGGTCGCCGGTCGCGATGGCCGTCCGGTACGGGTCGCCCGTGGTGGCGAGGTAGCCGGCGGTGTCCGCGTCGCTCGCGTTGCCGAGCCCGTACACCGAGTAGGGCGCGGCCTGTGCTGGGTCGACCCGCACGTCGAGGCTCACGGTGAGGTCCGTTAGCCCCGTCAGCAGGTCGTCCGGCAGGTCGACGTAGTCGTCGTTGCCGTCCAGGAGCACGGCCCCGCCGGTGAAGGCTGCGCCGTTCGTGAGCGTTGCGGCGCCGAACTCGCTCTCCGGTGCCGTGTTGGCTGCACGCGCGCCCGACGCCTCGTCGAACGGGTACCGCGCGAGAAGCTCGGGGGACGCCGGTCCCTGGGCCTCGTCGCCCAGATCGTCCTCGCCGCCGCCAGGAAGCGCCGGCGTCGACGGGTCGACCGGCTGGGTCGAGGCGGGCACCGGCGTGGGATGGTCGTCGTCCTCGGCACCGGCAAGGTCGACCGAGCCGGCGACAGCGGGCCCCACGAGGGCCAGCGCGAGGACGACCGCGGCGGTGCGCCGCGACGGCGCGACACGCTGCGGAGCCCGGAAGGTGCTGCCGGTTCCGATCGGTCGTCCTGCGCGTCGAGCCTTGGTCATGCATGGATCGTCGGCTGACGCTTCGTCGAGGAGGTATTCGGTGTCTCTCCGGGACCTTCCCAGGCACCGAGAGCCCGTTCGCGGCTCGGGCAGCGCCAGGTTTCACTCCGAGCCTGCCGCCGCCCGATGTCGGTGGTTCGGCCTACGGTGGGTCTATGCGTCCTGTGACCGATCTGCAGCGTGCGGTGGCCCCGTTCGAGGTCATCTCCGACTACCAGCCGTCGGGTGACCAGCCCACAGCCATCGCCGACCTGTCGGCGCGGATCCAGGCCGGGGAGAAGGACGTCGTGCTCCTGGGCGCCACCGGCACGGGCAAGAGCGCGACGACGGCATGGCTGATCGAGAAGCTCCAGCGGCCCACGCTCGTCATGGCACCGAACAAGACGCTCGCGGCGCAGCTCGCGACCGAGTTCCGCGAGCTCCTGCCCAACAACGCCGTCGAGTACTTCGTGTCGTACTACGACTACTACCAGCCCGAGGCGTACATCCCGCAGACGGACACCTACATCGAGAAGGACTCGTCGATCAACGACGAGGTCGAACGGCTGCGGCACTCCGCCACGTCGTCCTTGCTCACGCGCCGCGACACCGTCGTCGTGGCATCGGTGTCGTGCATCTACGGTCTGGGCACCCCGCAGGAGTACGTCGACCGCATGGTCCGTATCGACGTCGGCGACGTCGTCGACCGGGACGACCTGCTGCGCAAGTTCGTGCAGATGCAGTACACGCGCAACGACATGGCGTTCACGCGCGGCACGTTCCGTGTGCGCGGCGACACCGTGGAGATCATCCCGGTCTACGAGGAGCTGGCGGTCCGGATCGAGATGTTCGGCGACGAGGTCGAGTCGATCCAGACGCTGCACCCGCTCACCGGCGAGGTGATCCGGCAGGAAGAGAGCGTGTACCTGTTCCCGGCGACGCACTACGTGGCGGGCCCGGAACGCATGGAGCGCGCGATCATGTCGATCGAGGCGGAGCTCGAGGAACGGCTGGCGGAGCTCGAGCGGCAGAACAAGCTGCTCGAGGCGCAGCGGCTGCGGATGCGCACCACCTACGACATCGAGATGATGCGCCAGATCGGTACGTGCAACGGGATCGAGAACTACTCCCGGCACATCGACGGGCGCGCCCAGGGCTCGGCGCCCAACACGCTCCTCGACTACTTCCCTGAGGACTTCCTGCTCGTCATCGACGAGTCGCACGTGACGGTCCCGCAGATCGGGGCGATGTTCGAGGGCGACATGTCGCGCAAGCGATCTCTCGTCGAGCACGGCTTCCGCCTGCCCAGCGCGATGGACAACCGGCCCCTGCGCTGGGAGGAGTTCGTCGAGCGGATCGGTCAGACCGTGTACCTGTCGGCGACGCCGGGAGACTACGAGCTCTCGATGTCGGACGGCACCGTCGAGCAGATCATCCGGCCCACGGGACTCGTCGACCCCGAGGTGGTCGTCAAGCCGACGACCGGGCAGATCGACGACCTGCTGCACGAGATCCGCGAACGGGTCGAGCGTGACGAACGTGTCCTGGTGACGACGCTGACCAAGAAGATGGCCGAGGACCTCACCGACTACTTCCTCGAGAAGGACGTGCGGGTGCGGTACCTGCACTCGGAGGTCGACACGCTTCGCCGCGTGGAGCTCCTGCGTGAGCTACGGCTGGGCCAGTACGACGTGCTCGTCGGTATCAACCTGCTCCGCGAGGGTCTCGACCTCCCCGAGGTGTCGCTCGTCGCGATCCTCGACGCCGACAAGGAGGGCTTCCTCCGCTCGGAGCGCTCGCTCATCCAGACGATCGGCCGCGCGGCCCGCAACGTCACCGGGCAGGTGCACATGTACGCGGACAGGGTGACGCCGGCGATGCGGACGGCGATCGACGAGACGAACCGGCGCAGGGACAAGCAGGTCGCCTACAACCGGGCCCACGGGGTCGACCCGCAGCCGCTGCGCAAGAAGATCGCCGACGTCACCGACATGCTCGCGCGCGAGGACATCGACACCGCTGAGCTGCTCGCGGGCGGTTACCGGAGCCCTGGCCGGGGTGCGGGCAAGGGGCGCGCGCCCGTGCCCGGCGCACCGAAGGAGGGCGCGACGACCGGCAACCGCCTCGCGGGCGTGGCCGCGACCGAGCTTGCCGAGCTCATCCAGGAGCTCAGCAAGCAGATGCACGGGGCCGCGGCGGAGCTCCAGTTCGAGCTCGCGGCCCGGCTGCGCGACGAGATCACCGGCCTGAAGAAGGAGCTCCGGCAGATGCAGGCGGCGACCGCGTAGCTCACCGCGCGGCACGCCAGGTGGCGTCCGCCGCCGCCTGCCCGGGGGACTGCTGAGGCTCCGCCCGAGGGCTCGTGCCGTACACTTGCACGAGCTTGAGGGGGAGTACTCCACACGCGGTGAGGTCGTCATCACGATCGGCAACGGCGCCGGTTCGGCCCACCGGTCTGCGCGCCATGAGCAGCGCAGGCGGAGAAGACCTTCGGTCATCAGTCGTACTTACCGGAGGTTGTTGCGTGAACGTGCCCTTGTGGGTGTGGGTTCTTACTGTCGGCGTGATCATCGCGATGCTCGCGGTGGACTACCTGGGCCATGTGCGCACGCCGCACGCGCCCAGCCTTCCTGAAGCGACGCGTTGGTCGCTCGCCTACGTGGCGATCGCCGTCGTCTTCGGGTGCGTCGTCTGGGCCGTGTGGGGTCCCACCTACGGCGGCGAGTACTTCGCGGGCTACATCACCGAGAAGAGCTTGTCGGTCGACAACCTCTTCGTCTTCGTCCTCATCATGACGAGCTTCGCGGTACCGCGGAACCTCCAGCAGAAGGTGCTGCTCATCGGCATCACCGTGGCGCTGGTGCTGCGGACCATCTTCATCGTCTTGGGCGCCGCGATGATCGCGAACTTCTCCTGGGTGTTCTACCTCTTCGGCGCGTTCCTGGTCTGGACGGCTGTCGCGCAGGCACGTCACGGCACCGCGCAGGACGAGGAGTACCACGAGAACGGCATCCTGCGCTGGGTCCGCCGGGTGTTCCCGACGACCGAGACGTACGTCGACGACAAGCTCACGACCAAGATCGACGGCAGGCGCTACATCACGCCGATGCTCATCGTCATGATCGCGATCGGCAGCGCGGACCTGCTGTTCGCCGTCGACTCGATCCCCGCCATCTTCGGCCTGACCGAGCAGACGTACCTCGTCTTCACGGCCAACGCGTTCTCGCTGCTCGGCCTGCGCCAGCTCTACTTCCTCATCGACGGCCTGCTCGACCGTCTCGTGTACCTCCACTACGGACTGGCGGCGATCCTCGGCTTCATCGGAATCAAACTGGTGATCCATGCGCTGCACACGAACGAGCTGCCGTTCATCAACGGCGGCGAGCACGTCGAGGCGATCCCCGAGATCTCTACGGCGGTCTCCTTGGGCTTCATCGTGGTCGTGCTCGTCATCACCACGGTAGCCTCGCTGCTTCGTGACCGGACGCTCCGGGCGCGCCAGATCTCGCGAGAAGGAGACCGATGACCCACGAGCTGCCCGCGTGGTTCCAGGCGGCATCGCTCACCGCGGTGCTGGTGATCCTTGCCGCCGACCTCATCATCGTCGGGCGCCGACCGCACGTGCCGAGCATGAAGGAGAGCGCGCTGTGGGTCGCGTTCTACGTCGGGCTCGCGATCGTCTTCGGCGCCGTCGTCGCCCTGGTGGGCGGGGCAGCTCCCGCCGGCGAGTTCTACGCCGGCTGGCTCACCGAGTACTCGCTGAGCATCGACAACCTGTTCGTCTTCGTCATCATCATGTCGAGGTTCGCGGTGCCACGGCAGCACCAGCAGCGCGTGCTGATGGTCGGCATCATCATCGCCCTCATCCTGCGGGCGATGTTCATCCTCGCGGGTGCGGCGATCATCGAGCGGTTCAGCGCGATCTTCTACCTGTTCGGCGCCTTCCTCATCTACACCGCGATCAACCTGGTCAAGGGTGACGACGACGATGCGGAGTTCAAGGAGAACCCGGCGATCCGGATGCTGCGGCGGATCCTGCCGCTCAGTGACGCCTACGACGGCGCCAAGGTCCGGACCGTGGTGGACGGCAAGCGGCTCTTCACGCCCATGCTGGTCGTCTTCGTGGCGATCGGCTCGACCGACCTGCTGTTCGCCTTCGACTCGATCCCGGCGATCTTCGGCCTGACCAAGGACCCGTTCATCGTGTTCACCACGAACGTGTTCGCGCTCATGGGCCTGCGCCAGCTCTACTTCCTCCTGGGCGGGCTGCTCGAGCGCCTGGTCTACCTGCCGATCGCTCTCGCGGTGATCCTCGGGTTCATCGGCGTCAAGCTCATCCTCGAGGCGCTGCACACCAACAGCCTGCCGTTCCTCAACGGTGGCCAAGGCTTCCCCTGGGCGCCCGAGATCCCGATCTGGCTCTCGCTCGCCGTCATCGTGGGCTCGCTCGGTATCGCCACCGTTGCGAGCCTCGCCAAGACGCGGCGGACCGCGGCGCTCGCGGCCGCGGACGACGCGGTCGCCACGCGCGACGACGAGCCTCGCCCCGGGCTCTGAGCCGGCACGGACCGCTGATCTGGTCCTCTGCCGGTCCTCTGAGCCGACTGGGGACCAGGCGCGGGTCAGGGGGCCGCGAAACCCCCGATGACGGGTACCCATTCGCGCGCCGTGCGCTGGGCGACGAGATCGTCGCGCCGGAAGGGGTCGTCGTCGAGAAGGGCGACGGCCTCGGCCGCCGACGGGGCCTCGACGACGATGAGCGCGCCGTCCGGGGCGTCGTCGTGAGCGGGCAACGGGCCGGACACGAGCACCTTCCCCTCGGCGTTGAGCGCCGAGAGGAACGTCCGGTGCTCGGCTCGGACGGCGTCGCGCGTCGACGCGCTGTCGGGGGCGTAGACATAGGTCACGGCGAAGACGGCCATGCGGTCATCCAAGCACGGACGACGAACCTCCGGTGCGTGCCGGCCAGCGAGCGAGGCCAGGGCCAGGCAGGGTCGTCCAGGGTTGCGCGGGGGCCGACGAGCCGGAGGACGGGAGTGACAGATGAGACACCACCCAGACGATAGAACGCCTGTACGAATGTCAGATTCACGACTTAGGATGCTCCGGTGAGCAATCGCCTCGTCGTTTCTGGTGCCCGCGAGCACAACCTGCGCAACGTGGACCTCGACATGCCACGGGACGCGCTCATCGTCTTCACCGGTCTGTCGGGCTCGGGCAAGTCGTCCCTCGCGTTCGACACGATCTTCGCCGAGGGCCAGCGCCGGTATGTCGAGTCGCTGTCGGCGTACGCCCGCCAGTTCCTGGGCCAGATGGACAAGCCCGACGTCGACTTCATCGAGGGTCTGTCGCCCGCGGTGTCGATCGACCAGAAGTCGACCAACCGCAACCCCCGGTCCACGGTCGGCACCATCACCGAGGTCTACGACTACCTCCGCCTGTTGTTCGCGCGCGCCGGGACGCAGCACTGCCCCGTGTGCGGGGAGGTCGTCCAGTCGCAGACCCCGCAGCAGATCGTCGACAAGCTCCTGGAGCTGCCCGAGGGCACGCGCTACCAGGTGCTCGCGCCCGTGGTCCGGGGCCGCAAGGGCGAGTACGCGGACCTCTTCCGCGAGCTCCAGTCACAGGGTTTCGCCCGCGCACGCGTGGACGGCGAGGTCGTCCAGCTCACGGACCCGCCCACGCTGGAGAAGAAGCTCAAGCACGACATCGAGGTCGTGATCGACAGGCTCGTCTCCCGTGAGGGCGTGCAGCGCCGGCTGACCGACTCGGTCGAGACCGCGCTCCGGCTGGCCGGTGGCCTCGTGATGATCGAGCTCGTGGACGCCACCGACGAGGACGGCGGCGAGCGGCTCCGCAAGTTCTCCGAGAAGCGCGCGTGCCCCAATGACCACCCGCTGGCGCTCGACGAGATCGAGCCGCGGACGTTCTCCTTCAACGCGCCCTACGGCGCCTGCCCGGAGTGCACCGGCATCGGCTTCCGGTTGGAGGTCGACCCGGACCTGATCGTGCCGGACGAGGAGAAGAGCCTCGCCGACGGCGCGATCGTGCCGTGGGCGCAGACGTCCTCGGAGTACTTCACGCGCGTGCTCTCGGCCCTGGCCGAGGAGATGAGCTTCTCGATGGACGTGCCGTGGCGCGCACTGCCGCAGCGCGCCAAGGAGGCCGTGCTCTACGGGCGCAACCACCAGGTCCACGTCCGGTACCGCAACCGCTGGGGCCGGGAGCGCCAGTACTCGACCGGCTTCGAGGGTGCCGTGACGTTCATCGAACGGCGCCACAACGAGACCGAGTCGGACTGGTCGAAGGAGAAGTACGAGGCCTACATGCGTGAGGTCCCGTGCCCGGTGTGCAAGGGCGCGCGGCTCAAGCCCGAGGTCCTGGCCGTCAAGGTCGGTGGCCGGTCGATCTGGGACGTGTGCCGCCTGCCGATCGACGAGGCCAAGGATTTCCTGGAAGGGCTCGAGCTGGGCGAGCGTCAGCGCGCCATCGCGGCCGAGGTCCTCAAGGAGGTGCACGCGCGGCTCGGCTTCCTGCTCGACGTCGGGCTCCACTACCTGTCGCTCGAGCGGCCCGCCGCGACGCTGTCCGGCGGTGAGGCCCAGCGCATCCGGCTCGCGACGCAGATCGGGTCGGGGCTCGTGGGCGTGCTCTACGTGCTCGACGAGCCGAGCATCGGGCTGCACCAGCGGGACAACCGACGCCTCATCGACACGCTGACGCGGCTGCGGGACCTGGGCAACACCCTGATCGTCGTCGAGCACGACGAGGACACGATCAAGGCGGCCGACTGGATCGTCGACGTAGGCCCGGGCGCCGGTGAGCACGGGGGCCGGATCGTGCACTCGGGGGAGTACGCCGGGCTGCTCGAGGCTCCGGGGTCGATGACGGGTGCGTACCTGTCCGGCCGGCGTTCCATCCCGCTGCCTGCGGCGCGGCGCGCGGTCAGCCCGGACCGTCAGGTCACGGTGGTCGGAGCGCGGGAGAACAACCTCGACGGCATCGACGTGTCGTTCCCGCTCGGTGTGTTCACGGCCGTGACGGGTGTCTCGGGGTCCGGGAAGTCGACGCTCGTCAACGCGATCCTCTACACCGTGCTGGCGAACGAGCTCAACGGAGCACGCCAGGTGCCGGGCCGGCACACACGGGTCACGGGCACCGAGCACCTCGACAAGGTCGTGCACGTGGACCAGGGCCCGATCGGCCGCACGCCGCGGTCGAACCCCGCGACGTACACGGGCGTCTGGGACCGCATCCGCAAGATCTTCGCGGAGACCGAGGAGGCGAAGGTCCGCGGGTACGGGCCGGGACGGTTCTCGTTCAACGTCAAGGGTGGGCGGTGCGAGGCCTGTGCCGGCGACGGCACGCTCAAGATCGAGATGAACTTCCTGCCCGACGTGTACGTGCCGTGCGAGGTCTGCCACGGCGCCCGGTACAACCGCGAGACCCTCGAGGTGCACTTCAAGGGCAAGACGGTCGCCGACGTGCTCGACATGCCGATCGACGAGGCCGCGGAGTTCTTCGCCGCGTTCCCGGCGATCTCGCGCTACCTCTCGACCCTCGTCGACGTCGGGCTGGGCTACGTGCGCCTCGGCCAGCCGGCCCCGACCCTCTCGGGCGGTGAGGCGCAGCGCGTCAAGCTGGCGAGCGAGCTGCAGCGGCGCTCGACGGGCCGGACCATCTACGTGCTCGACGAGCCGACGACCGGCCTGCACTTCGAGGACGTCCGCAGGCTGCTCGGCGTGCTCCAGTCGCTGGTCGACAAGGGCAACACCGTGCTGGTGATCGAGCACAACCTCGACGTCATCAAGAGTGCCGACTGGATCGTCGACATGGGGCCGGAGGGCGGTTCGGGCGGCGGCACCGTGGTGGCCGAGGGCACGCCGGAGGAGGTCGCACGCATCGAGGCGAGCCATACCGGACGCTTCCTCGCGGAGGTGCTCGACGGCCACGCACCCGTCGAGATCGGGAACGGTCTGCCCAAGAGCCCGGCGGCCTCGGGAAGCGCCGCCAAGGGCGGCTCGAAGTCGACCTCGCCGGCCAAGCGCTCCGCCAAGCGGCCCGGCAAGCGGACTGCGGCCTGACCCCCTACGGTGTGGGCCATGGGCGCCCACCACAACTACTCCGTGAACGTGACCTGGCCGGCCTCGGACGCCGCAGACGGCCAGGCGGCCGGGACGACGTCGTACACGGCCTACTCCCGGGACCATGACGTCGTGCTCCCGGGAAAGCCGCCCCTTCCGGGTACGGCCGACCCCGCGTTCCGCGGCGATCCCTCGCGGTTCAGCCCGGAGGAGCTCTTCGTCGCGAGCCTCGCGCAGTGCCACATGCTGTGGTTCCTGCACCTGGCCGCGAGCAGCGGACTCGTCGTCCGCGAGTACACCGACGACGCGACCGGCAGCATGCGCGTCGAGTCGCGGGGCGAGGGGCAGTTCTCCAACGTCACGCTGCATCCGCGCGTCGTGGTCGACGACGGCCCGTTCGCGTCGGACGAGAAGGTCGAGACGCTGCACCACAAGGCGCACGCCATGTGCTTCATCGCGCGCTCGGTGAACTTCAGCGTCCTGGTCGAGCCGATCCCGTTGCGAGTCCTGGCCTGAGGACCTCTGACGGACGCCGTCGCAACCGTGCCGGACGCCGCCCGATGTCGGCGGCCTGACCTAGGCTGACGGAATGGCCGACCCTGCGACATACCGCCCGAAACCGGGGGAGATCCCGACGTCGCCGGGCGTCTACAGGTTCCGCGACGCGCACGGCCGCGTCATCTACGTCGGCAAGGCCAAGAACCTGCGGGCGCGCCTGTCGAGCTACTTCCAGGACGTCGCGAACCTGCACCACCGCACGCAGACCATGGTCACCACGGCGGCGTCGGTCGAGTGGACGGTCGTGGGCACCGAGGTCGAGGCGCTCGCGCTGGAGTACTCCTGGATCAAGGAGTTCGACCCGCGGTTCAACATCAAGTACCGCGACGACAAGTCCTACCCCTACCTCGCGGTCACTCTGTCCGAGGCGATCCCGCGCGCCCAGGTGATGCGCGGTGCCAAACGGCCCGGGAACCGTTACTTCGGCCCGTACGGTCACGCCTGGGCGATCCGGGAGACGCTCGACCTGCTGCTGCGGGTGTTCCCGATCCGCACGTGCTCGGCCGGCGTGTACAAGCGGGCGCACCAGACGGACCGGCCCTGCCTCCTCGGGTACATCGACAAGTGCTCGGCTCCTTGCGTGGGCCGCATCAGCCCGGAGGACCACCGGAGCCTGGCCGAGGACTTCTGCGACTTCATGGCGGGTGACACGCAGCGGTTCGTGCGACGGCTCGAGAAGCAGATGCAGCAGGCCGCGGCCGATCTCGAGTACGAGCAGGCGGCGCGGCTGCGCGACGACATCCAGGCGCTGCAGCGCGCCACGGAGAAGAACGCCGTCGTCCTGGGCGACGCGACCGACGCGGACGTCTTCGCCCTCGTGGGAGACGACCTCGAGGCCGCGGTGCAGGTGTTCCACGTCCGGGGCGGCCGGATCCGGGGCCAGCGGGGCTGGATCGTCGAGAAGGTCGAGGACGTCACGGACGCCGAGCTGGTGGAGCACCTCCTCCAGCAGGTCTACGGCTCGGCCGACGAGACGCTCGCCGCCGGAGCGGACCCGGTATCCCGGGCGGCCGCGCGCGACGCCGTCCCGCGCGAGGTGCTGGTGCCGGTCCTGCCGCCCGACCCCCAGCAGGTCACCGCGTGGCTCACCGGGCTGCGGGGTGCCAAGGTCGACGTCCGCGTGCCGCAGCGGGGCGACAAGCGCGAGCTGGCGGAGACGGTACGCAAGAACGCCGAGCACGCGCTCGCGCTGCACCGGACGCGACGGGCCGGCGACCTGACCACGCGCAGCCAGGCGCTGCGTGAGATCCAGGAGGCCCTCGACCTGGACACCGCCCCGCTGCGCATCGAGTGCTACGACGTGTCGCACACCCAGGGCACGTACCAGTCGGCGTCGATGGTCGTGTTCGAGGACGGGCTGCCCCGCAAGAGCGAGTACCGCACGTTCAGCATCCGCGGACCGGAGGGCGACGGCGCGCGCGACGACACCGCGGCGATGTACGAGGTGATCACCCGCCGGTTCCGGCGCTACCTGCAGGAGCGCTCGCGCCTCGGGGAGGTCGAGGTCGACACGAGCGGGGAGGTGCCGGTCTCGGGCGAGGTCGAGGCGGACGCCAAGACCGGACGGACGGAGAGGTTCGCGTACCCGCCGAACCTCGTCGTGGTCGACGGCGGCCCGCCGCAGGTCACGGCCGCGGCCCGCGCGCTCGAGGACCTGGGCATCACGGACGTCGCCCTGTGCGGCCTGGCCAAGCGGCTCGAGGAGGTCTGGGTGCCGGGGGAGGAGTACCCCGTGATCCTGCAGCGTGCGTCCGAGGGCCTCTACCTGCTCCAGCGGGTCCGCGACGAGGCCCACCGGTTCGCCATCGCCCAGCACCGTCGTCGCCGGAGCAAGGGGATGACCGCGTCGGCGCTCGACGACGTCCCGGGTCTGGGACCCGCGCGCAAGAAGGCGCTCCTGACGCACTTCGGCTCGCTCAAGCGGCTCAGGGCGGCGAGCGTCGAGGAGATCGCGAGCGTGCGCGGTATGGGCGAGCGCACGGCGGCCGCGGTGCTCGCGGCGCTCGCGCAGAGCCCTGCGGGGTCGCCTGCGCCAGCCCAGGGCGCGGAGGCGGCGTCGGGCTCTGTCGCCCCGGACCCTGGCATGCTGGGCGCATGAGCGAGCCCTCGCCGATCACCTTCCCCCAGGGCATTCCCGCAATGGAAGCAGCCACCCCACCCCCCGAACGGTCCGAGCCCGAGGTCCTGATCATCACGGGCATGTCAGGCGCCGGCCGCACGCGCGCCGCGGCGGTCCTCGAGGACCTCGAATGGTTCGTGGTCGACAACCTCCCGCCCATGATGCTCGTCCCGCTCGTCGACCTGATGACCCGGTCGGGGTCGTCGGTCGAGCGCATCGCGGCCGTGGTCGACGTGCGCGGCCGGGAGTACTTCTCGGAGCTCACGCACGTGCTCGAGCACCTGCGCGAGTCCGGCGTCCTGTACCGCATGCTCTACCTGGACGCGTCGGACGAGGCCCTCGTCCGGCGCTATGAGCAGGTACGACGCCCTCACCCGCTGCAGGGCGACGGACGGATCCTCGACGGGATCGGCGCCGAGCGCCGCATCCTCACCAGCCTCGCCGAGCGCGCCGACGTCGTCATCGACACGTCCGAGATGTCCGTCTACGATCTCGCCCGTGAAGTACGTGCGGCCGTCGCCGCCGGGTCCCCGGAGTCGCTGCGGATCACCATCGTCTCGTTCGGGTTCAAGTACGGGCTGCCGCTCGACGCCGACCACGTGGTCGACGTCCGGTTCCTCACCAACCCCTACTGGATCACCGAGCTGCGCCATCTCACGGGCCGGGACGAGCCCGTGCGCGACTACGTCCTCGGGCGTCCGGGCGCGACGGAGTTCATCGAGCGCTACGTCTCGGCGCTCGAGCCGGTGCTGGCCGGGTACCTCCAGGAAGAGAAGCGCTACGTGACCATCGCCGTCGGCTGCACGGGCGGCAAGCACCGCTCGGTCGCGATCTCCGAGGCGATCGCCGGACGGCTCCGGGGGCAGGGTCACCGGGTGACGGTCACCGCGCGTGACCTCGGAAAGGAGTGATCCCACTGACCGCAAGCACGTCGCCCCCCGGCGGCCCCGCGGTCGTGGCACTGGGCGGCGGGCACGGTCTGTCGGCGAGCCTGTCGGCGCTGCGCCTCATGTCCGAGCGGCTCACTGCGGTCGTCACGGTCGCCGACGACGGCGGCTCGTCCGGGCGGCTGCGCGACGAGCTCCACGTGCTGCCGCCGGGCGACCTGCGGATGGCACTGACGGCGCTGTGCGACGACTCGCAGTGGGGCCGCACCTGGAGCGAGCTGCTGCAGCACCGGTTCCGGTCCGAGGGGAGCCTCGACCACCATGCGATGGGCAACCTGCTCATCGTCGCCCTGTGGGACATCCTGGGCGACACCGTCGCCGGGCTGGACTGGGTGGGCCGCCTGCTGGGCGCCCGTGGTCGCGTCGTCCCGATGGCAGCGGTGCCGCTCGTGGTCGAGGCCGACGTGCGCCGCGGCCCCGTCATGCACCAGGACGGGACGGGCGTCGAGGCGGTCGAGACCGTCGAGACGGTCGTCGGGCAGAGCCAGGTCGCCCTGACCGACGGACGTATCGAACAGCTGCGCCTGGTGCCGTCCGACCCGCCCGCGTGCCCCGAGGCGGTCGCCGCGGTGCGCGACGCCGACTGGGTCGTCCTGGGCCCGGGCTCCTGGTACTCCTCCGTGCTGGTGCACCTGCTGGTTCCCGAGCTCGCGGAGGCGCTGCACACGACGTCGGCGCGGCGGTGCGTGACGTTGAACCTCAGTGCCGAGCTCGGCGAGACCCAGGGACTGACGGCGACCGACCACCTGGAGGCGTTGTACAAGCACGACCCCGGCCTGCGCATCGACGCCGTCCTGGCGGACCCGTCGGCGGTGGAGGACGTGGACTCGCTGGCGGACGCGGCGTCGGCCATGGGGGCCCGGCTGGTCATGCGTCAGGTGCGCCGCGGTGACGGTACGGCGCGGCACGACGCCCTGCGGCTCGCCGCCGCGTATCGCGACGTGTTCGAAGGTGTCTACGGCGACGTCTGAGTCTCGGGCCGAGCGGGACCGGCGTGGCAGGATGACGCCATGGCGCTCACGGCAGAGGTGAAGGACGAGCTCGCGCGGCTGAAGGTCACGCGGACCTCGTGCCGCAAGGCGGAGGTCTCCTCGATGCTGCGCTTCTCGGGCGGCCTGCACATCATCTCGGGTCGCGTGGTGATCGAGGCGGAGCTCGACACCGAGTCGGCGGCGAGCCGGCTGCGGCAGGCGATCACCGACCTCTACGGCCACATCAGCGAGCTCATCGTCGTGCAGGCGGGCGGCCTGCGGAAGAACAACCGCTACGTCGTCCGCGTGGTGCGCGACGGCGAGTCGCTCGCACGCCAGACGGGCCTGCTGGACATGCGCGGCCGGCCCGTGCGCGGGCTCGCGCCGGAGGTCGTGTCGGCCGGCGTGCCCGAGGCGGAGGCGGTCTGGCGCGGTGCGTTCCTCGCGCACGGCTCGCTCACGGAGCCGGGCCGGTCGATGGCGCTCGAGATCACCTGCCCCGGGCCTGAGGCGGCTCTCGCGCTGGTCGGTGCGGCTCGCCGCATCGGCGTGCAGGGCAAGTCGCGGGAGGTGCGTGGAATCGACCGCGTCGTCATCCGCGACGGCGAGGCGATCGGCGAGATGCTCCGCCGGATGGGTGCGGTCACGACGCTCCAGGTGTGGGAGGAGCGCCGCGCGCGCCGGGAGGTGCGTGGCACCGCCAACCGCCTCGCGAACTTCGACGACGCCAACCTCAGGCGCTCCGCGCGGGCCGCGGTCGCGGCGGGCGCGCGCGTGCAGCGCGCGTTCGAGATCCTCGGTCCGGACGTGCCCCCGCACCTGTACGAGGCCGGCGAGCTGCGCCTCGCGCACAAGCAGGCCTCGCTCGAGGAGCTGGGTCAGCTTGCCGACCCGCCGCTGTCCAAGGACGCCGTCGCAGGCCGCATCCGCCGGCTGCTATCGACCGCGGACAAGCGCGCGCTCGAGCTCGGCATTCCGGACACCGAGGCCGGCCTGAGCCCCGACCTGCTCGACCTGTAGCCGAGGGCTGCCGCCGACGGCAGCGCAGACGGTTCTCGCCTGATATGGTCAGACCACTTGGTAAGACCACGCGTCTCGCCAGGCACGTCGCGAACGGCGGGTCGAGTTCTTTAGGTATAGGCTCGACGCGTCAGGTGACGAGGACGTGACCGGAGGTCAAGGCCCGGAAGTGTGACGTCACGGGGTGGCCGAAGGTCCGTCGGAGATCATCAGCGCGCATCAAGCGCGCGGAAGTCGGCATCAACCGTGTGCGTCGGGTCCCGATCCGGCGCGCCCTGAGGAGGGCTATCGTGACCATCCGCGTCGGTATCAACGGCTTCGGCCGCATCGGACGGAACTTCTACCGCGCCATCGTCGAGTCGGGTGCGGACATCGAGGTCGTCGGCGTCAACGACCTGACCGACAACAAGACCCTGGCCCACCTGCTGAAGTACGACACGGTGCTTGGCCGCTTCCCGAAGTCGGTCGCATTCGACGACGAGAACATCATCGTGGACGGCAAGAAGATCCGTGCCCTCGAGGAGCGCGACCCCGCGAACCTGCCCTGGGCCGAGCTCGGTGCGGACATCGTCATCGAGTCGACCGGTTTCTTCACGGACGCCACGAAGGCCAAGGCGCACCTGGACGCCGGTGCCAAGAAGGTCATCATCTCCGCCCCGGCGAAGAACGAGGACGGCACCTTCGTCGTGGGTGTCAACCACGACCAGTACGACCCGGCGTCGCAGCACATCATCTCGAACGCGTCCTGCACGACGAACTGCCTGGCCCCGCTGGCCAAGGCCGTCAACGACGCGATCGGCATCGAGCGTGGCCTGATGACGACGATCCACGCCTACACGGGTGACCAGAACCTGCAGGACGGCCCGCACCGCGACCTCCGCCGTGCCCGTGCCGCCGCGCAGAACATCGTCCCCACCTCGACCGGTGCCGCCAAGGCCATCGGCCTGGTGCTGCCCGAGCTCAAGGGCAAGCTCGACGGCTACGCGCTCCGCGTGCCGGTCATCACCGGCTCGGCGACGGACCTCACGTTCGTGGCCCCGCGCGAGACGACGGTCGAGGAGGTCAACGCTGCGGTCAAGGCCGCCGCGGACGGCCCGCTCAAGGGTGTGCTGGAGTACGTCGACGAGGAGATCGTGTCGACGGACATCGTCACCAACCCGCACCAGAGCATCTTCGACTCGAAGCTGACGAAGGTCATCGGCAACCAGGTGAAGGTCGTCGCCTGGTACGACAACGAGTGGGGCTACTCGAACTCGCTCGTCGCCCTCACGGTGTTCGTGGGCGAGAAGCTCTGACGTGACTCCCCGACGTCCGTGTGCGTGCCCGGCCCTCCCGGCCGGGCACGCACACGGACGTCGCACTGTTCAGCCCCTCTTCCAACCCGGCCCCGACCGGCCAGCACCCACGGTGAGTGAGCGCCCATGAAGACCATCGACTCCCTCGGCGACCTGCGCGGCAAGCGCGTCCTCGTCCGTTCCGACTTCAACGTGCCGCTCGACGGCACGACCATCACCGACGACGGCCGCATCCGCGCGGCGCTGCCGACGCTGCGCCGGCTGCTCGACTCCGGGGCGCGCGTCGTCGTGACGGCTCACCTGGGCCGGCCCAAGGGCGCGCCCGACGCGAAGTACTCTCTGGCTCCCGTCGCCGGCCGCCTCGGCGAGCTGCTGGGCCAGGACGTCGCGCTCGCCGACGACGTCGTCGGTGAGTCCGCGAAGGCCACGGTCGCCGCGCTGGAGGACGGTCAGGTCGCGCTGCTCGAGAACGTCCGGTTCGACCCGCGGGAGACCTCCAAGGTCGACGCCGAGCGCGAGGAGCTCGCGGGCGAGCTCGCGCAGCTCGCCGACGCGTTCGTCTCCGACGGCTTCGGCGTCGTGCACCGCAAGCAGGCGTCCGTGTACGACGTCGCGAAGCTGCTTCCTGCGGCCGCGGGCGACCTGGTGCTCAAGGAGGTGCAGTCGCTCACCCGGGCGACCACGGACCCCGAGCGCCCGTACGCCGTGGTGCTCGGCGGGTCGAAGGTCTCCGACAAGCTCGGCGTCATCGCCAACCTGCTGACCAAGGCGGACCGCCTGCTCATCGGCGGCGGCATGGTGTTCACCTTCCTCGCGGCGCAGGGCAAGCCGGTCGGTGCCTCGCTCCTCGAGGCCGACCAGATCGACACGGTCAAGGGCTACCTCGACACGGCCGAGACGAACGGCGTCGAGATCGTCCTGCCGGTCGACATCGTCGCGGCCGACTCGTTCGCCGCGGACTCGCCGCACGAGACGGTGCCGGCCGACGCGATCCCCGACGGCAAGATGGGCCTGGACATCGGCCCGGAGTCGGGGGAGCTGTTCGCGAGGAAGCTCGCCGACGCCAAGACGATCGTCTGGAACGGCCCTATGGGCGTGTTCGAGTTCGAGGCGTTCGCCGACGGCACCCGTGCGGTCGCGCAGGGGATCGTCGACGCCACGGCGGCCGGCGCGTTCTCGATCGTCGGTGGTGGCGACTCGGCCGCGGCCGTGCGCCAGCTCGGCTTCGACGAGGCGGGCTTCAGCCACATCTCCACGGGTGGCGGTGCCAGCCTCGAGCTGCTCGAGGGCAAGGAGCTGCCCGGGCTCGCCGTTCTCGAGGACGACTGACCCGGCCCGGCCGGGACACCAGGCTGCAAAGCCCTCAGCATCCGCTTCACACGCTCACGACAGGCAAGGACACCACTGTGGCCGCAACGCGCACGCCGCTCATGGCGGGCAACTGGAAGATGAACCTGGACCACGCCGAGGCGATCGCCACGGTCCAGAAGCTCGCATGGACCCTCAAGGACGCCAAGCACGACTACGCCTCCGTCGAGGTCGCGGTCCTGCCGCCGTTCACGGACCTGCGCTCGGTGCAGACGCTGGTCGACGCCGACAAGCTCGAGCTCCGCTACGGCGCCCAGGACGTGTCCCAGCACGAGTCCGGCGCGTACACCGGTGAGGTGTCGGGCGCGATGCTCGCACGCCTCGGGTGCACGTACGTCGCCGTCGGGCACTCCGAGCGCCGCGAGTACCACCACGAGAGCGACGAGCTGGTCAACGCGAAGGTCCGTGCCGCTCTCAAGCGCGGTCTGACGCCGATCCTGTGCGTCGGCGAGGGCCTCGACGTCCGCAAGGCGGGCGACCAGGTCTCGTACACGCTCGCGCAGCTCGAGGCCGCGCTGGCCGGGGTCGAGAAGGACGACGCGGCCGGCCTGGTCGTCGCGTACGAGCCGGTGTGGGCGATCGGCACGGGAGAGGTCGCGACGCCGGAGGATGCGCAG
>Ga0233372_1000373_pt1 | contig 20481 bp, 39 predicted proteins | sample ElkDunMinimDraft_4_FD_191538 | JGI IMG/M metagenome (GOLD analysis project Ga0233372, IMG submission 191538) | Fecal eukaryotic communites from dung pellets of Tule Elk in California, USA - Elk Dung D8 | ecosystem: Host-associated > Mammals > Digestive system > Large intestine > Fecal | place... | reverse complement strand
AAGATTATTCAATTGCTATTTTACAAGTTGGAGAAAATGAAGCTTCCAATAGATATGTAAGAAACAAAATTAAAGATTGCGAAGAAGTTGGAATTAGAGCTCACCATTATTGGTACACAGAAGACATTAGTGAAGAAGAATTGATTGGCGAAATAAGGGATTTACAAGATTTTTATGATGCGATAATGGTTCAGTTGCCTTTGCCGCCTCATATTGATAAGAAAAATGTGCTGGACGAAATTGATGTTTAGAAGGATGTTGATGGTTTGACTGCTGGAAGTAAGTTTGTGCCAGCAACACCTTTGGGAATTAAAAATTATTTACTTGATAATGGATATGCGGATTTGAGCGGAAAGAGTGCTGTGGTAATTGGGCGTAGTGATTTGGTCGGAAAACCTATGGCGCAGTTGCTTATTGATATGAATGCTACTGTAACTGTTTGTCATAGCAAAACGGGAGAATTGATAGAAGATTACATAAAAAATGCAGATATTATTGTTTGTGCTGTTGGAAAGCCTGGATTCCTAGAAAGTAAAAAATGTAAAGACAGTGCTATGATTTTTGATGTGGGGATTAATTTTGTAGATGGTAAGATGGTTGGAGATGTTATAAATAATGGTCAATGTTGGGTTAGTCCGGTGCCGGGAGGTGTTGGGTTATTAACTCGATGTGCATTATTGGAAAATATTTTGAAAACAAAGGAGTAAATTATGCCACCTATAAGAATTACATCAGGAATGAAATTTGGTGATTGGGAAACCATTGAAAGAGATTATAATCCAACTTCAAAATAGCATTCAACTTTTTGGTTTTGTAGATGTGGATTATGTGATAAAATTTATAGTGTATCAAGAGATAGTTTAGTAAAAGGACAAAGTAAATGTTGTAATCATTGTAAAGGTGAAAAAATTAGATAGAAAGCTGAAGAAAAAGGATTAAAAACTTGGAAAAAAGGAGATGTTTTTGGATTTTTAACAATACTTGATTCTGCTGGAACTAAAAATAACTATAGTTATGTACGTTGTTAGTGCTCATGTGGTAAAATAGTTGATATAAGAGTAACGCATTTAAAGGGACAGCATCATGGAAGAACCATTTCTTGTGGTTGTAAACAAAAATCTTCTGGTGAAATTAAAATTGAAAATATTTTAAAGGAAAATAATATTAATTATAAAGCTTAGTATAAAATAAAAGATTTTAATCCATATGCTTCATTCGATTTCGCTATTTTTAATAATAAAGGAGAAATATATAAATTAATTGAGTTTGATGGAGAGCAACATTTTAAACCGATAGAACACTTTGGAGGAGAAGAACAATTTTTAATTCAACAAAATAGAGATAAAAAGAAAAATGAATATTGTAAAAATAATAATATAATTTTATAGAGAATTCCCTATTACGATTATGATAAAATAAATTTGGAATATTTATCGTTATCTGAAATTTAAAATTGATTTGGTAAGAAAATAGACCAGAAAAAAACAAATTGATGAATTAAAATTTTTTCGTTCCCGAAAGGGGTGCCCGGTTTGTGTCAAACAATCTGAGAAAATATACAAAGTCTATTGTCCAGTTCTGAGGAAAAATTGACAAAGAAAAAAACTACACCTCCCACAAGAGGTATATAAGCTCGGCTCGCTGTCGGCCATTGCGAGCCGAATTTCAGAAAATTCAGACAATTCAACAAAATTGTCGAACAACTTACTGAATTGTCTGACAATTGTCAACTCCTGAAATTGTCAGACAGTTTACACACAGTAGACACAATTGTTAGACAATTTGATAAGTCGTTAGACTTTTTAAATTGTCGCACAATTGTGCGACAATAGACTGTTAATTAGGATAATTGTCAGACAACTTGAATTGTCTAACAATTATCCTAATTAACAGAGAATAGTCTGACTCACTTTAATACACTAAAGTGTTAAAGAACTAAAGTGAAACAGACCGATCGAATTAATGTTTGAAAGTTACAGTCTAAAGCACTTTAGCACATTAAAGTGTTGAAGTTTATGTGTACGTTAATAATGTTATGTAAACACCCTCTGCGTTCTGGTGACTTAACCGAGCCTAGTTCGAACATATGTTCGGACAAAAGGTCCTTGCCGCCAGAACACTTTAGTATATTAAAGCGTAAAAGTGTCAGACAATTTGATAAATTATCTGACACTTAAATTGTCAGAAAATAGTCGCTATTTTTTGACAATTAAATAGTCTGATAACTCCTTGAATTGTCAGACAAAATCGAAACGGGCAGACTTTGTTAAACTTTTAACAATCTTGGTAACGAAAGACAAAAGAAAAAAGAGTAAATAAAATCGTAGGTTTACATAACATTATTATAATAAACAATCTAAAGCACTTTAATGCGTTAAAGTATTAAAGAAATGAAAATCGAATACTTATTTGAGAATTATAATCTAAAACACTTTAGTATGCTAAAGTGCTAATATATCGAACACCTGTTCTCCAAAAGGTTACATGACGCAACACTTTAGTGCGTTAAAGCAACACAGTAGTTTACATAAAATATTTATTGTCAACTATTTCACTATGTTAAAGTGTTAAAGGAGTAAAGGAACGTGTTTGTTAAGCTTTTCACAATCTCCCTAAGAGCAAACTGAGCGACAAAAACATAAAATAATTATTGTTAACCAGTAGAGCCTCTGCCTATGAGGCGAACGAATATTCGTCTTTGTTTAGTAGTGGTTTGACCAATAGACATAACATTATTAAGGTAATAGTCTGAGGTACTTTAATGTGTTAAAGTGCTAAAGTTTACATAAGAGCGATAGTCGCAACCACTTTAGTACACTAAAGCATTGAAGTAACAAGTGTGGTAAGTAAGATAAAAAGAAAGAGGTCGCAAGACCTCTTTTATCTTTATTCTGAGAAATATTTAATTATGTTATTCACTATTACATCAATCTCTTGAATATCTATCTTTATTATGAATCTATCTTCGGGAATAAAGAGATTTAAAAAATTGCTAAATCCTTTTGCCTTTAATGTTTTTAAGTTTTTCATGAGTTCCCATCTAACCCCACATTCTACTACATGAGCAGGTACTATTCCACAATCGTATACTTTTATAATTTTTATTTTGTATACTTCTTTTTTATAATAGGCAAGATGTTGTTTTGCTCTTTCTGTTATATCTTGTTTTGTCTTACCTATCTTGGTACAAATGAAGTTGTTACTTTTATCATAAAACTCCATTATATAGAATTGTTCAGTTCCTTTGTTATAGTGGTTAATATCATTATAGATAATTTCTTTCTTTGTCATGTTATGTTCTCCTTCTGCCGATTTAGCCTTTTTCCTATCGACAATTATAGTATAAATGATAACTTCAAAAATGTCAAGTACTTTTTTAAAAATTTTTTATTTTTTTTTAAAAAATTTTTTTTAAGTTTACATAACATTATTATCGTTACTTTACTAAGCTAAAGTCCAAAAAATGTTAAAAAATTCACAAAGATTAACAATAAGAAAGAGGTCTTTCGACCTCTTTCTCTTTTGTACTTTATTATTATCTTTTTATTTCAGCCACTAGAATCATTTTAAATAGCCAAACAATATCTATCAATCCTAAAAATATTATTATTCCGTTTGCTTGGGCTAATGTTGTACAACACATACCAATCATTAAGCTACCAATTACTAAATCAAAAATTAACATTGCTACAATTTCTAATAAATACATCATTTTTTTATCCTCCTTTGATGCTCTTGAGATGTTCTTCATCTCTATGTATATATACTACCATACTTCTTTTCTTTTGTCAATAAGTTTTTTAAAAAAAATAAAAAAAATTTTAAAAAAAACTTATTGACAAAAGAAAAGAAGTATGGTAGTATATAGCTAGTTCGAGAGAACACAAATAAAGAGTAAGAGAAAATTTAGGAAGCTCCCTTGCTCCAAATTTGAAAAAAATATAAAAAAATATTATAATATATATAGAAAAATAAAAAGAGGTGTTAATTATGAAAAAAATAGATAACATAATTATTAAAGCAAAATTTAATAACAGTGAAAAACTTGCTGATTTACAAGAAGTATATTTTAAAGCTGAACAAAAGGCAACAGAAATCAATGAACAAATTCTTATAACCAAAAGGCATATATCACATTTAGAAGTTAGTTTAAAATATATACCAACAGAAAGCATGGAAGAAACTGTTGTCATATTAAAAAAACAGTTAAATAAATTAAGACAAGATTATAAAGAACAACTTGCAAAAGTTAATCAAACTAAACAAAATTTTATAGAAGAAATCAATAATGACAAATTTTTACAAAAACATATGTTTGAATTATTAGAAGAAAAATTTTTTTAAAAATTTTAAAAAAAACTATTGACAAACAAAAGAAAGTATGATAAGATATAATCAGTTCAAGGGAACACAATAAAAATAGAAAAGAGGTATAAAAAATGGGAACTGAAAGTTTTGTAGAAGATTTAGTAAGAAATGGTAGCAAGGTAGACCGTTTAGGAATTGAGTTAATTATTCTTTACGGATTGGAAAATGAAATTACATTAGATTATTTTCATTACTGTGAAAATAATCCAAAAGCAACAGAAGAAGAAAAAATCAATTATGGAATGAGCCTAGTTGAAAAAGACATCTTTACAGAAGAATAAAAAATTAAAAAACTTATGAAAAAACTATTGACAAAACACAAAAGATATGATACAATAAAAACAGTTCAAAGGAACAACAAAAAAGAAAAGGAATGGTGGTAAATATGAACGAAACAAAATGGAATGAATTAACAAAGAAAGAAAATGAATTGGAAACAAGAGAAAATGAACTTCTTGAAAAATTATTTGAAGATTATAAAAAGAGTATGATGATTTGGGATGAAGTCCAAGAGATAAGAAAAGAACTTCACAAGATTCGCAAAGAACTCGATAAAATGTTAGGAATCTAAATCAAAAAAGCTAAGTTGTCAGAAAATTCTAAAATATCTGACAACTTAGTAACAGAGGGCAAAAATACGTGAATTATCTGACAATTCAAATCAAATTGAAGTGAACACTCCCAAAGGCAAAATCGAACATAGGTTTTGCCGGGCGGTGGACGGTCGCCAGGTGGCCGCCAACACCCGAATTTTATCTATTGATGCTTCTAGCGAAATTTCTAGTCTAAATCTACATATGATGATGTATGGGCAATTCTCCCAAAATTTACTATATATACAATATATTCCTTTACTAATCGGTGTCCAGTAGTCAAACACATAACAAATAACATTGATTTGCTCAAAAATATTTTTAAAAAAATTAAAAAAAACACTTGACAAATTAACAATTATCGTTTATAATCTTATATGTAAGGAACTTCAAAAGAGGTTCAAAAAAATATTAAGAAATGTGGAGGAAATTATGGTAACATTAGCAAGCGTTTTATTTAAAATGGGGTTAAGTCCTCGTTATATACATTTTATATACGCAGAAGATGAAAAAAGTGCCTTTGTATTCTATCATGATGTATTGGTAGGTCAATGGAGTTTTGAAGATATTGATTGGATTATTTAATCTTATATGGTCTATTTAAATATCTTTAGGAGTATATAACAAAAATCAAATATTTTTAGAAACAGTTACAACAAAGAAAGTAAAAGAAAAAAGGAGATTAAAATTATGCAGAACAAAAATTCAGTAAATGAAATTAGAGAAACATTGAATAATCACGCAGATGCTATTGTATGTTTGGTTCAAAGTCTTGAATCTTGTAAAAAATTAAAAAAGATTTTACATTTTGATTCAGCATTACTTGCAGAAATTGAAAATAATTACAAAAGTTTTGAATTAAATTTAAAACAAGAAATTGATGCCTTTAATAAAGCATACATTAAACTCAATCAATTAAAAAATTATTACGCCCATCAAGATTATGCTCTTTATTTAGAGTTAGATGCTTTAGGAGTTTATAATTACCCTACTTTAACAGATATTCTAATAGAAGCATTATGAAAAATGTAGCAAGGCTTATTTAATATCTTGTCTTATGGAATACATTAAGTAAAAACCATAAGACAAGATAAAAGAAGAAAGTGAGGAAAATATGGAAGAATTAAATAGTTTAGTGCTTGAAGAAATAAAATTAATACAAAAAAAGTAAAACACACTATAAACATATTTTTATGAGTGCATTAAGTCTTATTTGCCCTCAATGGTTAAAGAAAAAAATAATAAAAAAAATGTTAAACACAAAACATAAAATATATACTAGATTAAATAGAGAAATAGAAATGATTGAAGACGATATAAAGTATGCCGAATTAACTAAGGAAATTGATGAAAATGAGTTAAAAAGTATTGAAGAAAATCTTTATGCTATCAAAGGTTCTTATTCTCAAACTATCCGAAAAGAATCAATAGAATATTCTATACAACATATTAAAGAACGTATTGCTGAACTTGAAAAAGAAAGATATAATAAAGTAAAAGAATTAATTCATTATGTGTATGATAATTGCTTAGAAGATTGGCTGTATATTTAAAAGCCAAAATTGAAATGAAAGGTGAAGTGGGGTGAAAGACTATAAAATGATTTTTTGCCCCATTTTTCGTTTCATTTCAATTTTCAATCGGTTTTTTATTTCATTTCATTTTATTTTCATTTTTTAAATTGAGATTAATTTTCAAATGAGAATTGGCGGACTGCCGACGGCCGCAGGCAAGTCAGGAAGTCCGAGTTTTTAAGAGAAGAGCACTTCAAGCTTTTCTTTCGTAAAATTTAATCTAAAAATTTTTAAAAAAATTTTCCCAAAACCTCTTGACTTTTGTATAGTTATGTGCTATACTTTATACATACTTAAACAAAGAAAGTGAGGATATACAAATATGTTAAGATTCTATTATATTACTATTGGAGATAAAACATATACCTTATCTTCTGCCTTTCTAACCGATAAAAAAATTAAAAAATTTATGAAAAAACTATTGACAAAATACAAAAGATATGCTATACTTTATACATAATCAAACAAAGAAAGGAATTGATACTTATGAATGAAACAAAAATTTTAGTCTTTGACATGGATGGCACTATCGCAGATTTTTATTCTGTTGATTCTTGGTTATCAGATATTAGAAGTTATAATACTAGACCTTATAGAATCGCCCCACCTATGTACAACATGGAAGAATTAGCAGACTTGTTAAATATTCTTAAACAATTCGGCTATCGTGTTATTGTTACTACTTGGTTATCTGTAACAGTAAATGAAATCTTAAATAATTTAGTTAAAGAAAATTATGATCAAGCTACTACAAAAGAAAAAGTAGATTGGTTGGCAAGATATAATTTTCCAGCAGATGAAATACATTGTGTACCTTATGGAACTCCAAAACATACAGTAACACAACATTATGGTGGCTATCAGATTTTATTTGACGATAACCAAAAGGTGAGAGAAGAATGGAAACTTGGCGAAACAGTAGACGCAAACAAAAATATTCTTCCTTATTTAATGAAACTTATCAATGAAGAATTGAATTAAAATTTTTAATTTTTAAAAAAACTCTTGACATTTATTAAAAAAGTGGTATAATAATAAATGTCAAGAGGTAAGACAAAAAAAGAAAGACGAGGTATTTAAAATGAAAAAACGAATCTTATCAACAATCATGGATTTTATTCCACCACTCATGAGCATTGGCTCTTTATTCACTTTCCTTTTCAGTTGGTTGATTTGGGGAAATGTTGGAGCTTGCGTTGGGACTATTGTTTATATTCTTCTTTTGGGGTGTATAAGTTACATCACAGAAAATTGGTTAGAAATGATTGAAGAAGAAGAATATTGGAAGAATCATATTAAAGATATAAAGAAAGAAAGAGGTATTTAATTATGTTTGATTTAATTTTTTTAGCACTTATATTTGGAGCATTTGTTTTTATGATTGCTGATGTTTCTCTCCCTTATCATTGGGACGATTTTGAAAGAAAAGTAGTTAGTTTATTTTTAGCTATTGTAATTGGGCTTCTTTGTAGCTATATGATTAACGAAAATGATAAACGACAAGAAGAAATTTGGAATAATGGAATACACGCAGAATGCAACGGAGAATGGGAATTCACAAATGACAGTTATTACAAAGGAAAAACCTACTATTTCTATAAAAGCGACAAATGCGATAAAGTAGTCGAATTTGATTCTAATTTTACAAAATAAAATGAAATTGACGGACAATTCTAATTGAAAAATTAGAATTGTCTGTTTTTTCTGCTACTAGTGGTTTACATAATTTGGCCGGCCGCTTGTGGTCGCTTGCGTTCCGCAAGGGCCGGAAATTTTTATTATACCATATCCCAACATTTTTGTCAAGTGTTTTTTGAAAAAATTTTCAACAATTTTTTTCCTAAAATTATGCATTTTGCTATTGGTATTTTGTATAAAAAAAATCTTTATCTTTGTGCAATATTACATCTTGCGTTTTTAACAATTATGTGGTAATATATTACCATACCGATAAGGTAATGAAATCAAAAAAGCCAATAAAAAAAACTTAAAAAAGTTTAAAAAAAAGGCTTGACAAAGATTTCAACCTATGGTATAATACAGACATACCTAATAAATAAGGGAAATCAAATCCAATCTAATATTGAAAGCCATTGAACAAAGGTTCAAAAAAGTTAAAAAAAATGCTTGACAAATATTAAGACTTGTGATATAATGAAATTACCTTAAAGAAAGGTATCAAAAAAATATTTAATATCAAAGGAGATGCGTACTATGGCAAATCAGAAACTTACTAAGAAAGACTACTTTAATATGTTATTAAACCTTGAAGAAATCAAGGCTAGCGAAGAACTTACTTCTTTCATTGAACATGAAATTGAACTTCTTGACAATAAGGCTACCAATAGAAAGCCTACAAAGACACAAGCAGAAAATGAAGTTTTGAGAAGAGCAATTCTCGACACTTTAGAACCTAACAAAAAGTACACAATCACAGAAATCATGGAAACTGTACCAGAGTTAAAGAATCACCCTACAATGACATCACAGAGAGTTTCAGCACTCATTACTCAACTTAAAAATGACAATCTTATTATTAGAACCGAAGAAAAGAGAAAAGCATATTTTCAATTAGCATAATACTAAAATGTACAAAAGATAAAATTTTTTTAAAATTCCTATTGACAAAATCTCTTTTATCATTTATAATAATAATATCTTAAATGAAAGGAAAATTGAATATGGCAATTGATGAAAAAACAATTCAACATCATATGAAGATGTTAGGGATTAGCAGAGAAGAAGCAATACAACTTGCGAAAGACGATGAACGTATCGACAAAGGAGAAAAACTTTTTGAACTTGAAGATGAATTAAAGGCTGGAGCAAAGAAAGCTAGACAAGCAGACAGAAAGCCAACGGTTTACAAATTAGACAGTTCCAAAAGAAAAAGAAAAGAAGATACTGGCAAGCGTGAAATTATAAACGCATTAAATGAAACACTTACACAGTTAAGCGACAATGAACCTACAATTTTAAATCCCGAACGAGAAATTGAATTTTTCGTGAATGGCAAAAAATACAAAGTAACGCTTTCAGCACCTAGAAGTTAAAAAATTAAAAGTACAAAAGATAAAAATAATACTTGACAAAATACAAAAGATAATTTATAATAATAAATGTAGCAATCAAACAAATAATAAATATGAAAGTGAGGATTTTTCCATGTTTTACCAAGCTACTACTACTTCTACTGTTTTTAAAATCAATCAATCTCAACTTAATTTTTTACGTTTTCTTGAAAAGACATATGATTGTAATTTTCCTTTTAAGAAATATTGTAAAGAACCTCGTAGATACGTTGATTTAACAGAAAGGTCTGAATCTGATAAAAAGAGAACTGTTTTCACTAGTCCCGAATGTTATGTTGATTTTGTAATTTTAAATAGTTCACAAATTGAGCTTTTTATTTGGCTAGAGAATTATGGTTTTATTGAAGATGAAATAGGATTCGGAATTATTGATGAAGAAATTATTTTTACAGATTTACCATAAAAAATTAAAAAACTTATGAAAAAACACTTGACAAAATACAAAAGATAACTTATAATAATAATATAGAAATTAAATATGAAAGCGAGGAATCTCCCATGACTTACAGACTTATTACTGATGAATTTGAAATCAATGTATATTACTTAAATCTTACTGAATCTCAGGTTAAATTTTTTGATTTCTTGAATGGTATTCATCATATCTTTTGGAAAAATGATGTATATAAACTTGAACCTTGGGCAAATAAAAATCAAGAATACGAAGATTTAACATTTGATTATAACTATAATTGTAGCAAGGTTATACTTACAGATAGATTTTGGAATCCACATTTTCTCATGTTAGACGATTTTCAATTAACTTTTTATAATTGGTTGGTTGCCAATTGTTTAATAGACAATGATGTTAAAATTGCTAAAGTTAGAAAAGAAATTGAATTTATAAAATTGATTTAATACTAAAGGGGGTTTGAAACTAAAAATTTCAAATTCCTTTTTTATTTTTCCAGGGGCAGCGCTCCGGTGGCTAAAATTTTCAATTATATCATATTTTAGAAAAAATGTCAAGCATTTTTATTCGGCAAATCGCACAAAAATTTTTCAATAATTTTGTATACTTTATACATAGACTTTTCTTCTGGTCTATGCTATACTTTATAATGTCAAGAGGTATTAGAAAGGTAAGGTGATTTACATGAAAATTGACGATAAACTTAAAATGATTGAGTTGGAAATTAAAGAAACTTATGAAAAACTTGATGAATTATCAGAATTTTATGTTAAACTTAATAAGCAAGTGGTAAAAGCTATTGATGAAAAAATTATCAAGCATTAGATAAAATTTTACCAACAATGGCAATAGCAGAAAGACAAACAACTTTTTTGAAAAATCATTTGAAATCTACTTTAGGTATTCAATGGAAGTATATTCAAGAAATTTTAGAAATTAAATAAAAAAAAATTAAAAATACCTCTTGACAAAATATTAAAAGTGTGGTAATATATAATCAGTTCCAAGAGAGAGGAACACAAAATTTAATAAAAAGGATTGGTGGTAATTATGGCAAAGATTCCAATGCGTGAGTATGTAGCTAATGGCGATTTTGAGGGTGCGATTGAAAGATATAATCACACAACAGCACAAATGCAAAGTAAATGGTGGCAAGTATTAGTAGAAATCTACGATAAGTTTTCTGAATGGTCTAAAAAATACATTTTAGATAAAGTTACAAGAACTATTAGAAGTATTGCTGATAACGTGGATATGCTTATTCATCATAGAGATTATTCAAGAATCATTATTGGCGATAAAGTAAAACTTCTCCCACATGGCACAGAACAAATTTATTTAATCAGACTTTACAATGAAGATAACGGTTTGGTTTATAGTAAATATGGTACAACTTCAAGATACGCAATTCAAAGAATGTTAGAACATTTAAAGAATTATAAAAAAGACGGAGTAACACATTTAAGAATTGATAGAATATATGATTGTGGCTCAATGTATGCTGATTATTACGAATCAATGATTAGATGTTATCTTTTAAAGAACCATAAAGAAGATTATATAAGAACCGATAGATTTAAAACAGAATTTAATTTAGAAGAAATTGATAAACTTTTTGAAAAATGGAAAGCAGAGATTGAAAACTAATTAAATCTAAAAGTACAAAAGATAAAATTTTTTAAAAAAAGTATTGACAAATAAAACAAAATGTGATAATATATAATTACAAAATAACACAAAGCGAGGTAAACGAGATATGGAAAAGATTAAAGTTGTTTTAATAATTAAAGGTAGTGGAACAATAAAGAAAATAATCAATAGTTACGTTACAAGAAATCAGCTCAACTTATTACAGTTTTTACAAGATTTAGGTGCTTTTGATTATGATTCTGAAGTTGATTTTGAAAAAGTGGAAGAATTTCCAGCAGAAGATTTAACAGAAGAATATTGATTCCAGTAGACAACATAAGAAAGTGAGGTGGGGCAAGTCCCTGCCTCATTTTTGTGCCGAAAAAGGTTTACATAACTTAGCCGCGCGTTTGCGATCGCTTGTGCTCCGCAAACGCCGGAAATTTCAATTATATCATGTTTCAGTATTTTTGTCAAGCATTTTTTTGACTCAGGAATGTAAAATTTTTTTCCTGAAATTCAGAGATTTTTGTGCATTTTATACAATATACAAAATACACAAAAAAGTTTTTTAATCTTGTGCAGTTTTACCATTGAGAATTTTTATAAGGTATGATATACTCTATAACGTCAAGAGGTGATAGACCTCAATAAAAAAATTTTTTAAAAAAGTTTAAAAAAACTCTTGACAAATACCACAAAGTATGGTATGATAAAGATACCTCAAAGAGAGGTACACAAAAATTTATAAGGGTCGCAACCTAATAGCGAGATTGGAGATTGATACTATGGCAAATCAGAAACTTACAAAGAAAGACTATTTCAATATGTTATTAAACCTTGACGCAGTTAAGGAAAGCGAAGAACTTACTTCCTTTATCGAACATGAGCTTGAGTTATTAGAAAGCAAATCTATAAATAGAAAGCCTACTAAAACTCAAACAGAAAATGACCAATTAAGAAAAAATATTCTTGACGCTATGGAAGAAAACAGAATGTATACAATTTCAGAAATTATCGAATGTACTCCTAGCTTAAAGAATCATGAAACAATGACCTCTCAAAGAGTATCTGCTCTTGTAACACAACTTAAAAATGATAATCTCATTATTAGAACCGAAATTAAGAGAAAAGCATACTTCCAATTAGCATAATAAAATCTTAATTAGCACAAAAGATAAAGGGGGAAAATTTCCCCCAATTTTTTTGAAAAACCTATTGACTTTTTAAGCATTCTGTGATAATATAGATAATGTCAATAGGAAAAAATCCTTAATGACAGATTGGAAAATTTATATAAAATGAATAAGCATTATTTTTTAGTCCTTGATGTTGAAACTGCGAACTCTGTAAACGAACCTTTAGTATATGATGTAGGTTTTGCTATTTGCGATAGAAAAGGCAATGTATACTTAGAAGAAAGTTACGCAATTTCAGAAATTTTCTTTGATGAAAGAAAAATTTATCATAATTCAAAACTTATGGATACTGCCTACTATGCTGAAAAATTACCTCAATATTGGAGTGGCATGAAGAAAGGTGAATGGAAAGTAGCAAGCCTTTTGACAGTTCGTAAAAGAATTTTAGAACTGATAAAAGAATACAAAGTAAAAGCTATTTGTGCTTACAATGCTAATTTTGATGTAAATGCTTTAAATCAATCTATTAGATATGTAACAAAATCAAATGTGCGTTATTTCTTCCCTTATGGCACAGAAATTTATTGTATATGGCACATGGCTTGTCAAGTTCTTTTCACTCAAAAAACCTATTGTAAAGTAGCTAATAGAGAAAATTGGGAGAGTGAAAAAGGTAATGTATTGACAAATGCAGAAGTTGCTTGGCGATATATGACAAAGGAATACGATTTTGAAGAATCACACACTGGATTAGCTGATGTTAAAATTGAATGTCAAATTATGGCGAAATGTTTCGCACAACATAAAAAAATGGATAGAAATATAAACCGTTTATGTTGGAGAATTCCACAACCACAGTATAAAGCCTTAAAAGTAGCTTAAAAAGTTTTTAACGCAAATGAGAAAAAACCACTTGACAAAATACAAAAGATAAGTTATAATAATATATATAAATAAGAAAGAAAAACGAGGTATTCCTTATGCCACTTATTGATTTTGAAAAATGTTCTAACGAAGAATTACAAACAATTCACACACAAATTCAACGCATATTATCTGAACGCCATGAGAAAAGAAAAAATGAATTGCTTGAAAAAGTAAAGGTCGCTTTAGATAATTTTTACAAAGAGTATAATGCATATGATATTTGTATATCAGTTGACGGTGAAGAGATAGCAATTAGACGTTCTGATATTTATGTAGTTTAACTTAAAAGGCAATTCCTTTTCAAATAAGAAAAGAAATTGCCCAAGCGTCTGCGGACCAGGCGCTTGGTATTTTCGTTTATTTGCCCCATTGGAGAATTTTGGGGCAAAAAATCATTTCGGCAATTCACACAAAAAAATCCTTAAATCTTTGTGCATTTTACCGTTGTATTTTAAATTCTTTTCTGCTATACTGTAATTACAAAATAACAAAGGAGATAACGCCCATGATACTTACAATCTTAGATGCTTTAAAACAAAATAAAATCCCTTGCGATTTTAAATTCATTCCACATGAATCTTATGTAAAACTTACTGTTCCTATGGAAAATATCTATATTGATAATACTCTTATCAAAGAAACAATAGAACCTCAAGTAGTTCAAGGTGAAGTATATATTGACCAAAATGGCAAGATTAAAATTAACATTGTAGAAATTTAAAAGGAGAAAAATATTATGAAAGAAAAAATGATTGAATATTTTAATAAGGAATATGAAGAAACAGTAAAATTATTTGCTAATAAGCCTTTTTGGCTCAATCCAAAAGAAAGTGTTATGAATACTGCACATCGTTGTTTAGGTGTAGCAATGTTTATTCAAACAGTAGACCCTAGTTTATCTTTTGAAGAAGTCAATATTGAATATGAAAAACTTAGAAAAAAATTAGAAAATCTTTTATAAAACGCTTGACAAAATAAAGATTTGGTGGTATAATAAGGACAACATCAAGAAAGAGAGGTGCTACAACATGATAGCAAAAAAGATTGGTTTACATGAATGGAACTTTATTAGTACAAGAGATATTGAGGCAGAATGGATTCGTCCTTTTTGTAATTATTATTTAATCAAGAAAGACGAAGATACCATTTTATGTATGGTAAAAATTAAATTACCATTTTACTTACTTGTTTTTATCCCCGTTCATATTTATGAATTTATTCATTGTGCCTTTGACGGTGGTTTAAAATATTTTCAGATTATACCACAAGTAATAGGATATTTTAATTTATACAATGACGAAGATTACTTTGACGCAGACGCTTACAAAAGAGCATTAAAAATTTTTAATAAACATTAAAATAATGCTTGACAAAATAAACAATCTATGATAGTATATAAGAGTAAGGAGTTCGCAGACACACGAACAAAAAAAAATCTTAAAAAAAATTTAAAAAAGGTCTTGACAAACTCCTTACTCTATGATATAATACAATTACAAAATAACAAAGGGACAGGTTATAAGTCCTTAAAACCGAAAGGAATTGATACTATGGCAAATCAGAAACTTACTAAGAAAGACTACTTTAACATGATTCTCAACTTAACAGAAGTTAAGACCAACGAAGAATTGACAACTTTTATTGAGCATGAAATTGAACTTCTTGAAAACAAATCTGCTAACAGAAAGCCTACAAAAACTCAAACCAAAAACAACGATTTAAGAATCGCAATTCTTGACAACATGGAAGATGACAAAAGATATACAATCGCAGAAATTATTCAAGCTGTACCAGAGTTAAGAAATGATGAAACAATAACTTGTCAAAAAGTATCTGCTCTTATTACTCAACTCAAAAACGATAATCTTGTAACAAGAGTTGAAGAAAAGAGAAAAGCATATTTCATTAAAAACTGATAAAAAGGGTTGGGGTGGGTGGGATTCAGAAAAGGAGAGTATATGGAAACAAGAAAAGAAAAGCTCATGCGTGAATTAAGATGTACAGAACAAGAGGCACTTGACATTATCAAATATGATGAAATGATTGATAAAGGGTTGCCAGTGCCTTTTGACTTATCAAAAGAAGATGCTAAGGTCGCAGCAAAATTTGCTAACACTGGCACAAAAAAGCAACCAAATACTACACAAACTAAGCGAAATCGCAAAGAAAATGCGACAAAAGCAGAAATTATTAGCAAATTATCAGAATTTTTAACAGAAAATGTAGCAGAAAACACAATTTTGAACCCAGAAAGACAAATTTCTTTCAATTTGGGCGAAGAAACTTATGAATTAACACTTATTCAGAAAAGAAAGGCGAAAAAATGAGAAAAATTTTAATAGCAACAACAATTATTTTAGGATTTATGTCAATAAATTTTCTGATAACTGCTCTAATGTGGTGGTTATGTTGTAAATATATACTTACTCTTTTTGGAATTGTCTGTATATTTACTTGGAAAACGGCTTTTGGTATATGGCTTATGTTAATTATCTTAAAAAATATTTTTAGAACAACAAAATAAAACGAAAGGGGGTGAATTGTCAAACAATTCACTCCTTTTTTTATTATTTGCCGAAATAATCTTATGTAAACCAGCGGGCCGCGCGCAAGCGTGCGGCGCCGAGTTCCCAATTAAACTCCATATGGGAAATTTTTGCTACTTCTAGCGGCTTCCGGACCCCGTCCCTGTATTTCCCGAAACTAAGTCAAGGCTGCCCCGGGTTTACATAACATTTTTCTGGTAAACCTCTCTCCAACCAGCGCGGATTAAGACTCCCCAACCCCCATATGCGACCTCTGCGCTACTTCTAGCGGTGGCGCCCCCATGTATTTCCAATAGACAAGAACAATTACGCCGGGGTCGCCCTCTGCGCAACACCACTCTATATCACGTGCGGCACTTCGCCCCACCTCTATTCTTCTTATGCGCTCCCTCTGCCTTTGCGCGCAACTTCTTTTCTCCTTTTCTTCTTCTCTCTTTTTTCTTTCTTCTTTTTCTCTTCTGGCAACACAACCTCTGACGGTAGGCATCTATGGACCCACCACCCCCACTTTTTGTTTTTCTTCAGTGTTGCTCAACTACACATCAATTATTTCCTCATTTGATTTTTTTCAAAAAAAATGATATAATATATACATAAGATAAAGAAAAAAGATTAAAGGAGAATTGAGTATGACTTTTTCTAAGGATTTATTTTTAAACAGATTAATGGCAGGTGAAGATTCTGAGGCTTTAGCAAAGGAAATTATGGATGCGTTCAATTCCGCTGTAGATGAGAAGAAAGCACATGATGAAGAGGTTGCTAGAAAGAAAGCAGAGGAAGAAGCTGCGAGAAAAGCTGCCGAAGAAGAGGAAGCCAAGAGAAAGGCAGATGAAGAAGCAAAGAAAGCTACTGCCCGCAAGTATTTAGAACAGATTAGTGACGCAACTTACAACTATTTAAAATATATGTACCCAGAACTTAACTTCACAGAAGAAAGTAAGATTTCTGTAGAAGAGTTAGAAAAAATGATGGAAGAAACAATCGCAACAGTAACTGCTTTCACTCCAATTTTATTTGGTCCAAAAGCTAAGAGTTTTAAGCATGAACCTCGCTCTCGCTTTACTATAACTATTCCTGAGGAAGTTCCAACAGAGAAGGAAGTAAAGAAACTTACTGATGATGAAATTATTGCGGATTTCTTTAAGGCATTTGGTTTACAGAAGTGAGATATAATATAATATAGTTTATATACCTCTGCGGGCTTGACCTTGACAGGTCCTGCCTCCCGCAGAGGTTTTTTGTTTTTTTGAATAGAATAGAGGTCCTTCGTTGTACGACAAAGTTTTTTGATGTTTAGGAAGAGGAGATACATGTATGGGGTAGGGCCACGCAACTTTTGTATTTTGTTACATTTTGTTACATTTTATTATATTTTACTGTATTTTATTACATTATTTTTATTACATTTTACTGTATTTTGTTACATTTTATTGTATTTTTTCCATATTCTATTATATTTTATATTGTTTTTTCTATATCATTATATTTTTATTTACTATACATATTTCTTTTTGTATTACCTTATTTTTATTTGTGTATAATATTATTATTCTCCTATTTATTTCATTTTTGTATTTAAATCAAAATTTGTTTTTCAATTCATTTTTAAAAAATCTAAAACAAAAATTTTTCATTTCATTTTTTAAAATGAAAACCGGGCGCGTAAGTTTTTTTCAAAAACTCGACTGAAAGGAGAGTTTTTGAAAAAAACTTGGGGTTTGGGGCAAAGCCCCAACTATTATTATTATAATGGTTACTAAAATTTTAACAAAATGCCGAAAATTTTTAACATTTTATTACATTCGATACCCAATCAATTTCATAAACAGTTTTCATATTATCAAAACTATCCTCAGTTTTTACGCTCGTTAAATGATAACCAATAACTCCTATTTTAGACAAAACAAATAAAATATTAGTAATAATATTATCATTACTTCTTGTACTATCACAAATTCCAATATGTCTCTTGATCTGCGCCAATGTTATCTAATAATTTGACGATAAATTTGATTTAATTCTTGCACTCTATATATTCAATAAATAAGCATAAACTGAAATCGCATTTTCACTCAAAGCATCAGTTAATATCTTTAAAGTTCCATAAGGAATCAATACTGCGGCATCTTCTTCTAAAACTATTATTCTATATCTATTTTTATCTAACTCCTCAATTAACCCAATTTTTTTCAAATTATTAAACTTAACAGATACAGTTTGTCTTGATAATCCAAAAATTTTTGCCAATTCCGTATATTTTACCTAATTCTTATAAAAATATCTTATCTTATTTTCTTCATCAAATTCAGAAATACACTGCAAATAAGCATATACAATATCATTATATCTCTTATCCGTACAATATTTAACAGTTTTTGGAATTTGTCTTGAATTCACTCTTGGTTTTTCTTCTATTTTCAATTTACTCACCTCCTTTCTAATATTCGCCAAAAAATGTTAATCCTTTAACTATAGATGTCTAAATTTTTAACATTTTTTCTTAACATTTTTAATAGATGTCTAAAATTTTAACATTTTTTCTTAACATTTTAAAAGCAAATTGATTTTTTTAAAAAAATATAGTATAATATACATATAAAATAAAAGAAGAAAGGAGACCCTCTACTATGTATCCAACATATTTTAAAGTCGAAACTTTTAACATTGCCACTGAAAAACTTGAAATCGAGGAAGGTTTAATTTATTCCGACAATTTTGTTTCAGCAATGAAAAAAATCGAAGACTATTATGGCGACGATTTAAACAAAGTTGAAATCAAACTCTTCCAAGATGGTCTTATTATTCTTCCATCAGAAATCATGAAACTAGTTTATGATTATTTAGAAAGTGAGGAACTATAATGGCGAGATGTGAATTTTGCGACAATGAAACCACTAGTAACACAATTTACGATTTAGAATTAGAAAAACCGTTCTGTAATCGATGCGGAACAAATCTTGGACGCTGCTTTACCTGTAAAAACTTGTTAATTTGCCCTTTAAAAAACGATCCGTCCCCAATACCAATTTTTATTCGCCAAACTATTAGACAAGGGAATATGATTATAACTAAAGACGTCTTAAACCCCGAACGTGTCGAAGAAACGTGTAAAAAACTTTGCAATTGTTTTGATGAAAATTTTGGCTGTCTTAAGGATTTTAATTCTTGCGGCAAATGGATTTACGCGAGGGAAGAAAAATGATAATTTTAGCAATAACCTTATTTTTTATTTCATTACTTATAATACTACTTATCTATAATGTTTTAGACCCAGATTTAATTATAATCCTCTTAACAATATCTCTTTGTGTTTTGTTTATTGAAATTATACTTATGATAGATAATGATCCTATGCCTCTTTCTTCTGAGTATTACAATACTGTTGAAGAAGAATATTATGCTCTTATAAATTACAAACAAATCGTTGAAGAAACTGATAACGAATTTATTCATTACGATTTTTACCAAAAAGTTGAAGAATGGAACGACAAATACTACACTTACCAAAAATATTCCAAAGATCCATTCGTAAATATTTTTTACGACTTCAAACCCTACGAAAATTGCCAACCAATAGAATTCAATTTGAAACATACTGACTCTCCCTAATATTTAATCTAATAATATTATACTATTTTTTAAGTTAAAAATCAAATAAGGAGATTTTATGAAAACGTATATACTCTTTCTTTTTCTTGCTCTACTGGTGCCATATTTATTTGTTTCGTTCTCCATGAAAGAAAATAAATTATTTTGGTGTTTTCTTTCTTTTGTTGTCGCATTAGCTGAATTATTTTTTGTATTACTTATAACAGATTTAATATTACTTTTAACGGGGGTTTAAAAATGAATATCTTTACAATAATCCTAATCATAATTGGTATTTTCATAGGTCTTATACTAGGACATCTTTTGGTGAATGACAATTTTATAGGTTTAATTTTAGGAATTTTATTTGGCATGTTCTGCGCTGTTGCGGGAGGAGAAATTACAGATGCTATTTATAATTCTTCTCGATATACGGAAAATGTTCCAATAGAAACAACAGAACTTTTAGAAATTCAACCTAATTCCTATCTTACTGCTTCTGTAGCACAGTATCAATATGCTTGCATAGATAATTATAATATAGCATCTTATCAAAAAATTTCAAAATATAATACGACAATTATCTACGAAAAAAATACCACTCCAACAGTAA
>Ga0233372_1000372_pt1 | contig 20483 bp, 29 predicted proteins | sample ElkDunMinimDraft_4_FD_191538 | JGI IMG/M metagenome (GOLD analysis project Ga0233372, IMG submission 191538) | Fecal eukaryotic communites from dung pellets of Tule Elk in California, USA - Elk Dung D8 | ecosystem: Host-associated > Mammals > Digestive system > Large intestine > Fecal | place... | reverse complement strand
GTTCCGAGATTTACACAGCGTTAAAGAGTTATAAGGGGCATGTTACTGTTAAGATCGTTGGTCTCGCTGCTTCTGCTGCTTCTTTTATTGCAATGGCAGGCGACAAGGTTTTAATATCGCCTACTGCTCAAATGATGATTCATAATGTTTCTACTTCAGGTAGTGGGGATTATAGAGATTTTGAAAGTATGGCTGATGCTTTAAAGTCTGCTAATCAATCAATCATAAATGCTTATAAAACAAAGCTTAATAAGTCTGACGAGGAATTACAAGCCTTGATGGATAAAGAAACCTGGTTCAATGCTAATACAGCTTTAGAGCATGGCTTTGTAGATGAAATTATGTTTGATGATAACAACAAATTGAGTTCTCCTTTAGTCGCTAACTTTGGCGGTATGATCCTTAATGATGAAATCATTTCTAAGGTTTCAGAATTAATGGAAAAAGAGAAGCAAGAAGCGAGTAACAAGCAACTTGAAACAATGCAAGCAAAATTAAAAATTATGAAATTAAGAGGTGAAACAAATGGATATTAAAGAAATGTTGAATAAACGTTCTGAATTGCTTTCAAATGCTGAAATTTTAGTAAACGAGGGCAACTTAGAAGAATTTAACGCAATTGAAGAGCAAGTAAAAGAATTAGATAACAAAATTGAGGCTGCTAAACTTGCTAATGCTAACTTAAAAGCAATGCAAGAGAATAATAAAATTCTAGACTTAGAAAATAAAAATGTACAAGTAGAAGGAGCAAAGACAATGGAAAATATCACAAAAGTTCTATCAACTGAATCACTTTACAAAAATGCATTTGCTAAAACGCTAATGGGACAAGAATTAACACCTGAAGAAAACAGTACTTTCATGGAAATGAATAACCACACTACTTTAAATACTGGTGTTGTTATCCCAACAACTACTTTAAATGAAATTATTTCTGATATTGAAGCACAAGCACCGTTTTTCGCTGATGCTCGTAAATTCCAAGTAACTGGATTACTTAAACTTCCTAAACATACAGCTATCACAGCAGGTGATGCAGCAGGTTATGATGAAGCTACAGCTACAGCAGTAGAGAAAAACACTTTCGTTGAAATCGCTCTTGGCGGTAAAGAAGTTGCTAAATACGTTGAAGTATCTTTCAAACTAGAAAGTATGTCAATTGGTGCTTTCCTTGAATACCTAAAAGGCGAAATCGTTGATCGTGTAGGGGCTGAATTAGGACGTCAAGCTATTAGCGGTACTGGTGTTAAAGAAATGACTGGTGTATTAACTGCATTAACTTCTGTTGCTGCTCAACGTACTACTTACACTGCTGCAACTGGTATTGCTTACAAAGATATTACAACTGCTGTTTCTAAATTAGGTGCTAAACACGTTCCAGGTGCTGTAATTTACGCTTCTAATGCTACAGTTTGGAATAACCTAGCTAACATTATGGACATGAACGGACGTCCTCTATTCGTTGCTGATGTTGTTGCAGGTGGAGTTGGTCGTATCTTAGGCTTCCCAGTTAAAGTTGATAGTGCTGTTCCTGCTGGAACTGTAATTATCGGTAACGCTAAAGGCTACGTAGTTAACACAAATGAAGCTTTATCTGTTGAATCTGTACGTGATATCAAAGCACGTAAAGTTGGTTTCTCTGCTTACACTATCGTAGATGGTAACGTAACAAACGAAAAAGCATTCTCTATTATTGCTCCTTCAGCTTAAGGAAGTGAACTAAATGAATCACTTAGTATTAGTTGATTTTGTTTGCAAGGAATCGGCTGCATATTTTGCGGCTGGTTCTTTCTACAAGTCTATGAAACTTGATAGGGTGAAAGAACTTGAAAATTTGGGCTTTATTAAAGCGAATGAAGAGTTATCCACCTTAGAAAAAGAAGAAGAAAAGAAAACGGTGAAACGAACTCGTAAGAAAGCGAGTGAATAAGCCATGTTAACGAAAGTAAAAGAAGCGTTACGAATCACGCACACTCATTTAGATGATGAAATAGCAGACTTAATTGATAGTTGCAAGATTGACTTATCTATTTCAGGTGTACAAGTGATAAATGAAAATGACCCTTTAATCCTACAGGCTGTAAAGTTGTACTGTAAAGCGAATTTTGGTTTAGGTAATGCCGACTCTGAGAAATACCAAAGATCATACGATAGCTTAAAAATAAGCTTGGCTCTATGTGGTGATTACAATGTTCAGTAATGTATTGTTTTTTCCAGTCGTCACTATAACCGAGGATGAACTAGGACAAAAGCATATGAATGAAAGTTACTCACGCATGGTTTATTGCAACGAGAAAGGTATTGCTCAATCGGAGTTCTTTGCAGCAGGACAAGCGGGGATTAAAGCGACAAAGAAGTTAATCGTCCACAGTGGCGATTACCAGGAAGAAATGAAACTGAAGTACAATGATAAGATTTATTCAATCTATCGTACTTATCAGACAGAAAACGAGAAAATTGAACTTTATTGCGAAGAGAAAGCCGGTGTTTGATTATGGCTGATATTAATAGTTTGGCTAATGAGATAACAAGGGCTTTAAGACAATACACAAATGAAGTTCAAGAAGAAGTTGATGGAGCTGCTGAAGAAGTGGCAACAGATGCGGTAAACGAACTAAAGCAATCAAGCCCCGAAAGAACCGGCAAGTATGCTAAGAGTTGGGCTAAAACGAAAAAGGGCAATAAGTGGATTATTCATAATAAAAAACACTATCGCCTTACGCATTTATTAGAAAAAGGACATGCCAAAGTAAACGGTGGGCGCGTCGGTGCAAAGGTCCATATTGCACCAGTAGAAAACAAGGCTATTGATGAATTTATAGAACGTGTAGAAAGGGCGGTGCAAGGCTGATGAAACTAAGCGAATTGTATTTACTTCTAAGGCGAGTCGGCTTGCCTGTCACTTATTCACACTTTGAAAAAGGGCAAGTTCCTCCATTACCATACATCTGCTATTTAGAAATCAGCACAGACAATTTTAAAGCTGATGGGAAAGTATATCAAAAGGTAACGGATGTGGATATCGAACTATATACAAAGAAAAAAGAGTTAGACATTGAGGATTCACTAGAACAAATATTGAATGAGAATGGTATCCCCTGGGATTCCGACGAGATTTATATAAACGATGAAAAAGTATTTAAAAAAACTTATGAAGTGAGGTTGATTCAATAATGGCACAAAACAAAGTAGCTTTTGGTTTATCCAATGCACATTATGCAGTAATTACAGAAGAAGATGGCGTGGTAACATACGGCACGCCAGTACGATTCCCTGGTATGGTATCGTTAACACTAGAACCAAAAGGGGAACAATCGGACTTTTTCGCAGATAATTTGGTGTACTATACAACTAACGCAAATATGGGGTACGACGGTACACTTGAAGTAGCATTACTAACAGAGGAGTTTCGTAAGGATGTACTAGGCGAAACTGTTGGGGCTGATGGTGTATTCGTTGAGGGTGCGAATGCCAATCCTAAGAAAATAGCTTTAATGTTTGAATTTGATGGCGATCAAAAAGCGACACGTCACGTATTACCTTATGTTTCCGTATCGCGTCCTGGGCATAGTGCGGCAACTAAAACTGAATCAGTAGAACCAGGAACAGGCGAATTAACATTCGTAGCTTCTCCTCGTCCTGGCGATTATGTTATCAAACTATCAACTGGATCAACTACTACAGATGAAATTTACAACGCTTGGTATACTGAAGTTTATACAGGAGCGTAACACATGGAAAAAACATTAACGATTGATGATAAACAAATAGTTTTTAAATCAACTGGGGCTACACCTTTGCGATATAAACAACAGTTTGGCAAAGATTTTTTTGCTGAAATCGCTAAAATGTCAAACGGCAAAAAGTTTAATCTAGCTGATTTAGACATGGAAGCATTTTATAATATCGCTTGGGTGTTCGCTAAAACAGCAGACAAAACAATTCCGGAACCTTTAGAGTGGTTGGATACGTTTGAAACGTTCCCTATCCTGGATATTATTCCGGACTTGCAAGACATGTTATTGGCTACAATGCAAACAAAAAAAAAGTAAGTGAAGAAGGTACGCAAGGTGGGGAATCAATCTCTACTGAAGCGTACCTTTTAATGTGTAAAAAAACAAAGTTGACAGTTGATGATATGGAGTACATGACGATTGGAATGTGCTTGGATTATATCAGCGAATATTTTGACGTTATGGATACGAGCAAGCCTAAAGTTAAGAAAGCGACACAAGAGGATTTTGATACCTTTTAGGTATATTATGGATGTTGCTGAGGGCGTGTACAAGCGAATTAAAAAAGCTTTAACGGATAACCTTATTACTCATTTTAAATAAAAAACCTTGCTTATTTATTAGCAAGGTACTCTTTTAGTAGCTTTTCGATTAATTCGGCTACACTGACGTTTTCTTGAATAGCCTTTATTTTTGCTAACTTTATTAGTTCACTATCCAGTGTAGTAGTAAATTTTCTTTTCATTAATATCACCTCTAAATACATTATAAACTATATACGTGACATTGACAAGTGTGTATATACGTATTATAATATATTTAAGGGGTGATATTGTGGAGAAGAAAGGCGTTATCTATAAAATAGAGAATTTAGTAAATGGCAAGGTTTATATAGGGCAGACGAGAGTCGGGTACAAAAAAAGAACAAACGAACATCTGTATTCGCTAAGGAAAAACATTCATAACAACGATTATTTACAAAGGGCGTGGAATAAGTACGGAGAAGAAAGTTTTTCTTTTTCTATCGTGGAAACATGCGATATAAATGAATTAGATGATAAAGAAACGAATTGGATTTCTCATTTCCGTAATAGTGTTGGTTCTTACAATTTAGAGAGTGGCGGGAATAAAAACAAAACCCATTGCGATGAATCAAAAATAAAAATGTCAAAAGCATCCAAAAAAAAATGGAACAATCCAGAATACGCAAATCCGTTAAGAAAGAAAATGAAAGAAGTTCATGGTGGTAAAAACAATATAAACGCTAAAAAAGTTATCTGTATTAACACTAATGAAGTTTTTGAAACAATGACAGAAGCTGCAAATAAGTATTCGTTAAACATGAAAAATATTTCCCAAGTGTGCGCAGGTGAAAAAGCAACAACAAGGGGCTTGCAATTTGCTTACTATGAAGAAAATAAAGAATACAAGCTGAAGGAAATTAACCCTAAAACAAAAGGGAACCACCCATGTGCTAGAAAAATTATATGCATCAACAATGGCGTAGTGTTTGATTCCGTAATAAGTGCAAGTGAACATTTTAATATTAAATATACAAATTTACATCAAGTAGTTTTAGGTGTTAACACAACAGCTTCAGGCGTTGATGGTGAATTATATCAATTTGCATATTATGAAGAAGGAAAAGAATATAAACTTAAAGAAGTAAAAAATATAAAACATCCTAAAAAAGTTGTTTGCGTGACCACGAATCAAGTTTTTAATAGCACAAGAGAAGCAGCGCTTAAGACAAGCGCATTACAATCTAAAATTTCTATGTGTTGTAATGGGAAACGAAAAACAGCTGGTAAATTAGAAGATGGCACTCCTTTAAAATGGAGATTTTTAGACACCTAAATTGATAGGTGTTTTTTATTTTGAAAGGGCGGTGAAAAAGAACTATGAGCAGTAGAATTAAAGGTATAGTTGTCGAAATCGGTGGCGATACTCAATCTTTACAAAACGCTATAAAAGACGTTGAAAAGCGTAGTAATGGACTTGCTAAAGAACTTAAAGACGTCGAGCGATTGTTAAAAATGAACCCGGGCAACATCGAGTTAATTAGTCAGAAGCAGCAATTACTAACGGATCGCATTGCGGCAACCACAGAAAAGTTAGATGGGCTAAAAGCAGCACAAGCACAAGTTGAAGCACAGTTTCAATCGGGCGATATAGGTATCGAACAATATCGGGCATTTCAACGAGAACTCGTTACTACTGAAGGCAGTCTAAACGGCTTACGGAATCAACTGCAACGAATGACAGATGAGCAAGAAAGAGTTGCTGATTCCACTAGACAACTAGGAACGTTCTTTCAAGCTACTGGTACAGATATAGAACAATTCGCTGATACGCTAGGAAGCAATTTGACTAACGCAATCCGAAACGGCACAGCATCCTCACAGCAACTTGAACAAGCATTAGACCAAATTGGGCAGGCTGCTTTAGGTGCTGATGCTGATTTAGGACGTATGCGAGAAGCTTTGCGAAATGCTGATAACGGTGCAAGTCTTGACCAAGTAAGGCAAGATTTAAACCAAATAACACAAGAAGCAGGAGAAGCGGAAACAGCCATAAGAGATTTTGGCGGTGAATTATCCCAAACTGTAGGTGGCTTAGTTGCAGGTGGTGGTATTGCCGGGGTTGTAAGTGCGGCATTAGATACATCTAGCCTTGATACTAAGATTGAAATTATGTTTGATGTTCCTGAAGAATCAAAAGCAACTGTAAAAGCGGCTATTAGAGAAGTTGGAACATATGGTATTGAAGCTGAGGAAGCTTTGGAAGGTGTTAGAAGGCAATGGGTATTAAATAAAGATGCTAGCGACGAGTCGAACGCTGCTGTTGTTAAAGGTGCTTCTCTTATCGCTTCAAAGTATGCTTCAATTGATTTTACTGAATTAATTCAAGAAGCGAATGAAATCGGAGCATCTTTAAATATATCTAACGAAGAAGCAATGGGAATGGTTAACACGTTGTTAGACTTAGGTTTTCCTCCTGAGCAGTTAGATATCATCGCAGAGTATGGCGAACAGTTAGCGATTGCGGGTTATAACGCTGAAGAAGTGCAAAACATCCTAGAAGCATCAGTTAAGACAAAAACATGGAATATCGACGATCTCCTTGATGGTTTGAAGGAGGCAAAAATAGGAATAACTGAATTTGGTTTAGAAATTCCTAAAGCAATGGATGAACTATTAGCAAAAACAGATATTTCATCTAAGCAGATGCAAGCATGGGGCGCTGCTGTTGCAGGCGGTGGAGAAGAAGGCTCTGCTGCTATGGTTGAAGTTGCTAAGGCATTGGCAGGGGTTGAAGATGCGACATTAAGAAATGAACTAGGCGTTCAGGTTTTTGGCACGAAATTCGAAAATCAAGGAATGAAACTAGTTGACACCTTAATGGTAGCAGAAAATGGCACAGCAAACTTAGGTGAAGGCATCCAAAAATTAAACGATAATATCGCTACTATGGATGAGGATCCTGCTGTAAAACTTCAAGAAGCATTACAAAATATGATGAAAGCCTTAGAACCTATCCTAACTAAAGTTGCTGAAATGATTACCGTGTTTGCGACATGGGCATCTGAAAATCCAGTCTTGCTTGCAACAATTACAGCCGTTACAACGGTTTTAGGTATCCTAATGGGGGTATTCGCAGCTTTAGCGCCTATTATTAGTCTCATAATAAACAACTTCGCTTTAATACGTACCGCATTCATGGCTTTAAGCGGACCAATTGGTATTGCTATTGCGGCTATTATCGCAATAGGAGTGGCATTGTACAAAAACTGGGATGTTGTACAGGAATATGTAGGCAAGGTTTCCCTAGCCTTCAAAGCTGTTAAAGCGGCTATTACAACAGCTTTAGAGGGCGCAAGTAAAGTTGTATCTTCAGTATTAAAAACAATAAGTACAACATTCAAAAACATTTTAGAAGGCATAAAAACAACGGTATCAAGTATTTTTAACGGCATTAAAAGTTATATTACTGGTGTTTTAAACGATTACAAGAACGCTTTTTCAACAGCTTGGAACGCTATTAAATCGGCTGTTTCATCTTCAGCGAGTGCTATTTGGAATACAGTTAAAAACAACTTTAACAATATGCTTAACGCTGTCAGAAACACAATGAACAGTGTAAAATCTGCTATTTCAGAAATTTGGAACTCAGCCTTAAACATTTTCAAAAGTTCAAGCCTTTTCAATATCGGTAAAGATATGATTAGCGGTCTTATCAGAGGTATTAAGTCCATGACTAAAACAGCTATTGGGGCTATTACTGGAGTTGTAGATGGTGTTATCAATAAAGCTAAATCATTACTTAAAATAAAATCTCCTTCAAGAGTATTCATGGAAATTGGGGAATTTACGAATGAGGGCTTTATTAAAGGGATTGAAAAAACATCTAATCAAATAGCCAATACAATGGGTGATGTTTACGGAAATCTTGGCACGAATGCAAAGAGAATGACAGCACAGAACACGCCTAGCATACCGACAACGAATAACAACGTCACTAACAGTATGCCTATTAACATATCTCTTAATTACAGTGGTAACGCTTCTGAAGCTGATGCAATGCGAATGGTAGATATCATTGAAACGCAATTAGGCAACAGATTAAATTCAAGAATGAGAATGAGTGGTGTTAGGTAATGATTTATATTGAGACTTTAGACGGTACAAGATACGACTTGAAAACCATTGGCTTAATACCACTTTCTTTTATAATTGATTCGCCTAATCCAGTCCATTTGTTTGAGGAAATTGAGGGCCGTAATGGTTTTATAGACTTAGGAACTACCTACTCAGGTAGGACAATGAGAGTTAACTTCCTCATGAAAGCAATTGACTTTTATGATTACTCTTTATTGCGTTCTAAGGTGTTTGACCTTTTCCAAACACAAAAATACTTTTATCTAGTGAATACAGAAGAATATGCCAAGCGGTGGAAAGTGAAGGTGGCGAGTGCTTTTACACCAGAAAGGCTAACACATAAAGATTCTAATTTTGAAATTGAATTTATTTCACCTTCTCCATTTTCCGAAAGTATAGGTACAACAACAGATCCCTTCTTATTCACTGTTGAATTGTGGCAAATTGGACAAGGGTTAACGGATGAAATGACAGAAGTGAGAATGGAGCCGGCTACATGGTTCGATATAGGGCATATGAAATGGAGTGAACTAAATGGCTGAATATACACCTAATTATAATTTATATAAGCCTAATCGCAATGATACAGACATAGAAGTAGATACTTCTTTAAGTTCTAACTTTACTAAGATTGATACAGCGATCAAAACAAACGCAAATGAAATAGCTACTGTTAAAACGTCTTTAAATTCATCTGTTACTAGTATCAACAGTAATGTAACAGCTTTGCAAACATCAAATAGCACTAACACAACAGCGATAAGCACACTTAAAACAGCTTTTGAAGTTAAGCACAATACAAACGGAACTTTTAAAGGGATTGTTGATACTGATATTAGTAATACAGCAGCGATTAAAGCGAACAAATTAGCTATACAAAAACTATACAAAAAGACAATCAGTCCTTCTATTAGTGCAACAGCTAACACTTACGGCACAGCAGTAGAATTAACACCTTATACTGGATACTCTTCTATGATTCCTTTAAATGTATTAGGGACAGCACTAGTACCTGCAACCGATGAAGTAATAACACTAAGTGTAACGGCAACTTTCAACGATTCTTCTACTTCTGAAGTGACAAAAGAAATAGGGCAATCCTTTTCATTAACAGATAGCGACTTTTTCACTTTGTTTAAAGATAACTTATACATTACTAAACTAACTTTTAAAGTGAAATCATCCATCGCTGCTTCTAAGGTTATCGTAACAGTAAATCACACCGGATTTTATTTGTAGGTGGCTATTATGAATTGGTCTGAACTATGTAACGTAGAAAAAACCACTTTCGTAATAGAGAGTCAAAATAAATTCAGGATTTATAATGCAGGAGTTGTGGACGTTAATCCGAGAGAATCATATTTGAAGATTGAGTTCAGAGGTGCTTCAAACGGATTAACGATCAGCAATGCAACAACTGGCGATACTTTTAAGTACTTAGATACAACATTACTAACAGATTCTCTTGTACTTGATGGAATCAGAAGCTTAAAGAATGGTGAAAGTGTATTCGCTAGAACAAATAAAAAGCTTATTACTTTATCGCCAGGATGGAACGAATTTGAAGTATCAGGAGTAGATGGTTTCTTCAGGCTAACTTTCGACTTTAGATTCACTTACTTATAGAAAGGGGTGCTTGTATTGCAACTGAAAAGAATCGGTGCGGCTTTTGACCGCATTTACAGAATGGAGCAAAATAGCAACCTAGAAAAGATTGAACAATCTAGCAATAGTTTGCAATCGCAAATTAACAACTTAGTTGATGGCAAGTTTGATGATGTTGCATTGAATACTCATATCGAAGAGAAGTTGAATGATTTAGAAACGCAATACGCTCCTAAACTAACAGAAGTTTCCGTGCAATTTACTGATACTTTTCTAAAATCATTGCAAAGTGGCATTAAATGTATCGCTCATAGAGGTGTAGAGACGATACTTCCTGAAAATACAACTGTAGCGTTTGAAAAATCGGGCGAGTTGGGTTTTTGGGGTAATGAGTGTGACGTTCAATGGACATCTGATAATGTACCTGTTATTTATCATGATGAGAACATAAACACTTTAACAAACGGAATCGGGTTAATTAGTGCGTTAACTTACGATCAAATCAAAAGTTATCACCTAACACGTGGTGTTAATGTATCTCGTTATGGTTCTTCGTTGCGGATATGTTCTTTTGAAGAGTATTTAAAAATCTGCAAAAAGTATAATATGCATTGTTTTATCGAACTTAAATTTTACAATACATTAACCGATCAAAATATTGATAGTCTTGTGGCTCTTATCGAAAAGTATAACGTCGAGAAACAGTGCGTAATCATGCATATCAATAGAGATATATTGTTAAGGGTGAGAAGTCGTAATAAAAACCTTACATTAATGTACATGGTTGAAGATAACCATTCTTCAGAAAATATGCAGTGGATGGTTAAAAATGCCCCTTGTATAGCAGGGTGTAATTTTAGTCATAATCATTTAACTTCTGAAAAAGTCGATGAATATCACTCTTTAAATATTCCTGTTGCTGTTTACACGGTGACACACTTACACGATGCCCAACTTTGGATAAATAAGAACGTAGATATATATATATCTAGAATTTTGATTGATAGCGAGGTGGGTTGAATTGAGCAACTATAACACTGAAGTTTTAGCAATTACTAGAAGAGACGAATTTGAAAGCAAATTATTTTACACAAATTTACCAAATGTCTCTTATTCAGCCGAACCAATAGGGAGCAATCAATTCCACTACTCTGCTGATATAAACCGATTACACGTTAAAAAAGATAACACTAGATGCGGTCAAACTAGTTTTTATATACCTAGTTTAAGAATAGGTGATAAGGTGCTAGTAGAGTTTGAATATTTGATAGTTTCCCCACTTGAAACTAATGGAATTATACGGGTTTCTTTTAACGAAATTGAAAGTAATGACCCAAACAAAACACCAATTTTAATGAGTTATTATGATGCACCGCATAACAACGGTGAATATAAAAAATCAACAGTTTCTTATATGGTTACAAACACAAATCATAAAAATCTTTTAGTCGATATCGGTATGCCTTGGTGGAAAACTGGAGAAGTGTATATAAGAGATTTAAGAGTTGTCGTTCAAAGGTCAATTCCTTTGTTGTTGGATTCTATAAAGGGATGTATGATTAGGAAAAATTCAGGAGTTTGGGAAATTAGATCAGATTTTTACGGTTCGGATATCGGAACGATTACAGTAAAAGATGTCACTACGCTAAGTATAACTTTTAAAAATCCTTTTCAAAACAGACCGGTCGCAACTGCTAATTCGGATTCTGCTGTACTTAGTGGGAAATATAGACCTTGCGTTGGACTTTTAACACAGTTAGGTTGTGATATAAAGTTTATAAAAAACGATAACACGTTTGCTAATTTAGCTGATATAGAGGAATCAGCACATTTTAGTTTTATTTTCTTGGGTAGCGAACGGTTATAGGGAGTAAAGATAAAAGGAGGTGATACATTGCTTATAATCACTGATATAAAAGGTAATTCCGAAATGTTAACAGATGTTTCAAATGTAGAAATCACCGAGGAAAGAAACGGTGATTTTTCTATTTCATTCACTGTTTTTAACACCGAAAGAAACGCACACTCTTATCCTTTATTACAAGAAGAATCAATTGTGGACTTAGAGGGGCAAGAGTTCAGAGTGAAGCGTATAACAGAAGTAAAAGGGTACAAAGTTGTAGATGCTCAACATGTATTTTTCGACTTAATCGGCAAACGAAAAGAAGATATTTTTGGTGGTACACGTTCAGTGAATGATATGTTCAATTGGTTGTTATCGGACACTGGATGGACATATGAAATCGTGGACAGTGTACCTTCTGCATTATTCGCTAACTTTGGAGAATCAAACGTATTATCGTTAATTCGCTCAGCTTGCGAACAATACGAATGTAGCATAAAGATTGAACCTAACAAGCATTTGAAAGTCGGTTTAAGAGTCGGAGAAGATAAAGACGAACAGTTTAGATACGGTTATAATATCAAAACGTTAACGAAATCTGTTGATACTACAAACCTAACAACTAAGATTAAGGGTTACGGTGGCAACGGTCTAGAGGTTACTTACACTTCTCCAATGGCTGATATTTACGGTGAGATATGGGCGGAACCAGTAGAAGATGATCGCTTCACAATAGCGGAATCATTGGTGAATCGGATTAAACAAGAAATACAAGATATGCCCGATATAAGCATCGAAATAGAACTAGCTGAATTAGGCATGGATGTATCATTGGACGATGGCATATGGACGATATACGAGCCTTTAGGGATTGAATACTTAAGTTATATAACATCTATAACAAGTTATCCATTCACTAATAAATCGCCAGTTGTAACAATTTCTAATGTAAAGAAAACAATCACAGATATTCTCACAAGGACAAAAATTGAAATTGACGAGAATAAGAAAGAAACTAGGTCAAGGTTTGAACAAACAAATGAACAAATAACATTAGCTGTTGAAAGAATCGGAGAAGCTGAATCAAAAATCGAAATACAAGCTGATCAAATTACACTAACAGTTAAAAAAGGTGAAATCATCTCTAGTATTAATCAATCTGCTGAAGCGGTAACGATTGAAGCAAGTAAGATTAATTTAGTCGGTAAAGTAACAGCTAGCGATATAGAAGTGGGTAACAGTATTCAATTAGGGGATAGCACTTCGCAAGCTACTAAGGCGATAAGGTTTAACGGTACTGATTCATGGATATATTCAACTGGTTCAAACTTAATTCTGTCTTCAGGTAACTCTATACTGTTTCAGAGTCCGTACTTAGACTTTAACAATGCAACGATAGCGAATCTTAATTCTGTCGCTAAGTTCGGTTAAGGGTGTGATTGAATGGCATATTTAAGACATCCGACAGCAGCGAAAGGCGATACATGGATATCTGTTTTAGTTGAAGATTTACAATATACTGGACCTTCTTATGACACCTTAAGGATATACTGTTATAACAGTAGCGGTATTCAATTATCTTCATGGGATGCTAGAAACGGTGGGGGAAGCGGACAAACAGCCGGGATGTATCGTTCAGGAACAGCCACTTTTTCCGGATTGACACCGGGGACAACTTATCTTTTTAATGCGTATACAGAAATAAATGGTGGCTATAGATGGATACCCGAAAGTGGTTACTTTGTCGCAAGTACAACCGGGACAGCACCAAACCCTAGACCAAGTAACTTCTCATGGACATACACAAAAAGTTCAGGAAGTAACTTTAATTTATATGCTTTTGAATGGAATAACTTTTTCGCAAAGATAAACGAATTTAGAGCATATAAAAATTTAAGTAATTACAGCTTTACAACAGCGTATAGCGGTTATGATTTTTACGCTTATATGTATAACCAAGCGGTTACGGCTATATCCAACATGAGCCCTTCTATTTCTTTGCCACCAACAAGAAATAGCGGAAATATCATATACGCTACAAATATCAATCAATTAGTTACAAGTCTAAATTCAATTACTTAGGAGGAAACAAGATGAATATACAAATTAGCTTAGCAGACGGCACAACAATTAATGCATTTGTAGAAAATTATAACGCTGCTGAACTAGCGGAAAAGATTAATAATCATCAGTTAGTAGTCGTAACAATCGGAGATATTATTTTCAACAAAAACATGATTAAAACAATCATTCCAGTACAAGAATAACACTCTTTTAAAGGGTGTTATTTTTATGTCTGAGCAAAGAGGTGGTTCAATGTTAAAACTAGAAAGAATGAGAACTGCATTTGATAGGGCTTTTCGTAATGAGCAGAATGAAAACCTACAGAAGATTGAAGAAGCTAACAATGTATTAGAATCAAAAATGGATTCGTTAATTAGTGGCGAGATTGATAACGTAGCATTGCAAACGGATATAGAGCAGAAGTTGAATGTTTTAGAAGCGCAATATGCTCCTAAATTAACAGAGGTATCCGAAAAATTAGACGATACAATTGTTATGAACAGTATTTTTAATTTTAATAGCATTAAATATATAGCACATAGAGGGGCGGCTACCTTTGCACCAGAAAATACTATTCCTGCGTTTGAAATATCGGGAAAGTCGGGATATTGGGGAAGTGAAGCGGATATAAATTGTACTTCTGATGGCTATTGGGTAGTAATACATGATGCAACAGTAGATGCAATGACAGATGGTACCGGGAACGTGTCTGGCATGACTTTATCACAGATAAAATCTTTAACAATAGATTCCGGTAATAATGTTTCTGATTTTCCCGGAACTAAAATTCCCACTTTAGATGAGTATATAGAAGTATGTTCAAAGCATAATATTATTCCTGTAATCGAAGTTAAAGCGTTCAAGAATAGAATGGAGATTGAAAGTTTAATAAATATAGTATCTAAATATAACTTAATTGATAAATGTATTATCATTTCTTCTTTAATTACAGCATTACAAGAGATTAGGGAAATAAATCGAAGTATCGCATTAGGGTGGGTTGCTGTTAATTATGATGATAGTGTTCGAGATACTCTTTTAGACTTAGGTAATTCATTTCTAAATATGATTGACTCATCTATCACGCTAGAAGTGGTTAACGATTGTCATGCTCATGGATTGAAAGTAGGCGCTTGGACTGTTAACAACCACAATAGACGAATGGATCTAATTAATATGGGTGTCGATATAATAACAACTGATAAACTTATATGAAAGGAGGAACTTGAATGTTTATTGAACAATACAAAACAATTTTTGACGATGCTGATTTTTATGACAATAAGTTTGGTTTAACCCGATCAGAAGAACCTATAAGCAACGATCAATACAATGTATCTAACAAAATTGCTCATGTTGTCTCGGCTAGTGGAAAACAAGGATTCTTTGGAGTTCGTTTTGATGCGTTGAGCGTTGGCGATGTTATTGAATTTGAATGCGAGTTTAGAAGTATTAGTGGGGTATTGCCTAAAGTCGGAATAGATGAAATGAGTGGAAATATTAACGCTTCAAAAATGGTTTTTTCCTCAAAAAAACAAGGAGAATGGGAAGTTTTAAATGGTAAGTATATAGTTGAAAATTCAACTTATCATGGAGATCATAGACTATCATTCGGTTTATTTACTGCTGATTCTGGTGAGTTTTATGTTCGTAACATCAAAGTTAAATGTCATTGTAATAATGTCGAGAATGTATCTAGCATTACAAGTGGTGAGGAGTTCGGTTCTAAGTATGTTAAATATCCAGACGGAACATTAATTAGTTATACGACCACAACAATAGAAGGTATCGCCAACACAAATGTAACTAAAAACGTGTTATATGCCATGTCTTTTGTGTCTCATCCTGTTAGATTCGCAAACATAGAGCATGTTTCCGTAAACGATAATTTCACATTAAAAAATCTGAGTTATCGAAGGGGTTCATTAGCTAGTGGTCAACTTGTTATAAATACAGATGTATCACAAACATACACCATAAATTTAATAGCTATTGGTAGATGGAAATGACTTAAAAGGCACTCTTTTAAAGGGTGTTTTTTAATTTCAAACAAAGGGGATGGAAAATATGACGATAGAAGCAGGGCTTATAATCGCTGCTTTATCTCTTATTCTTGGTTATTCAGGATATTCATTGAACAAAAATAAATCAATCAAGGACGAGAGCAAGCAAGGTGCTGTTATCAGCACTAAGTTAGATAACATTGAACGAGGGGTACAAGATATAAGGATAGATATTAAAGCGAATGAAAAGCGTGTTAGTGAGTTGGCTGAAATGGTTATAAGAAATGAAGAATCAACAAAGTCCGCACATAGAAGAATAGATAAATTGGAGGATAAAAAGTAATGAAAATTAACTGGAAAGTTCGTTTAAAACATAAACCGTTTCTAGTCGCTCTATTCTCTTTGGTGCTTATCTTAGTACAACAAATAGCATCTATTTTCGGAATTGATACAACTATCTACAATGAGCAAATAACAATATTGTTCAATACTATTCTATCTATCTTAGTTTTGTTAGGTGTAGTTATCGATCCGACAACACAAGGGGTAACGGATAGCGAAAAGGCTTTACATTATAAAGAGCCAAAGGAGTAATTATATGAAAATCAAACAGAAAATCGTTCCTGCTGCAAAGTATGCTCTTAAATGTCCATACAACATGAACGCTGAATATATTACAGTACACAATACTTATAATGATGCTTCAGCCATGAATGAAGTTAAATACATGATTAGCAATAATAACAGTACTTCTTTTCATGTTGCTGTTGATGATATAGAAGCTGTTCAAGGGATACCGTTTAATCGCAATGCGTGGCATGCAGGCGATTCAAACGGAAACGGAAACCGTAAATCTATCGGAATAGAAATTTGCTATTCTAAAAGCGGTGGAGAGCGTTATAAGAAGGCTGAAGAGAATGCGGTAATATTGATTACTCAAATGTTAAAAGAGCGTGGCTGGGGCATTGAACGAGTTAAACAGCATTACGATTGGAGCAAGAAGAATTGTCCGCATAGAATCAGAGATGAAAAGCGTTGGGATAGCTTTTTAAATCGCATTAAAGCAGAAATGAATAAAAAAGTTGAGATAAACAAAGGGGATAATGAAATGTTGAAATTTAGTTCGAACACATTTAAAAATGAAATGGTTACTTTCTTAGAAAATGCACACAAAAGAGGCTTGTTATCTAGTCATTCATGGATTAACCAGGCGAAAGAAGGCAAGTTATCTAAAGATGATGCTATTTCATTAATTGTAACGATCATGAACAGAAGTGAAGAAAGCAAATAAAGAAAAAGCCCTTCTCGTAATGAGAGGGGCTTATCTTATTTTTGTAACGCTGGATGCATATACATGCTAGTCGCTATTTTATCAAAATTCTCTATATTGAAGTTTTCCCATGTCACACCATGCCCTTTATCTATCCATATTCTTAAAACAGAATCATCAAATACATTTCCTTTAACGTCAACTAAATCCATATGCCATGACAAGAAATACCCGTTTAATCCTTCTATTTTGTCTAATTGCTCAAATATATCTTTAGATTTATACAACATTGAATCTTTAGTTAAGTTAGTTGTTAGGCTTTCATCTGCATTTAATTCAATTTTAGCTATTTCTTTTTCTACTGTAATATTGATAATTCTTTCTTTATCTGTATTCGTTTCTTCTCCTATTGTATCAGTTATTGCTCTTTCGACTTTTTCCTCTAAAGTTAATTCTTTGTAAGGAACATCAGTACTAATATTCATTATCGACATCGTGAACACTACAATAAAAAACACACCCGTTATTATCCCGACAAATTTAAAAGCTTGTTTATAAGTCATTTTTCATTTCCCCTTTATTTGTTTATATATATGTATTTCTACATAAAAGTTTCAATACCTTCTTTTTATTTTATTTGTACACGCATTATTTTTTTTAATATCAATACAATGTAATTAACAATGAAAAAGGGGGAATAACAATGTTATTAGTCGGGGCTTTTGGTGCTTCATTGGTTGCAATTGGTTTAATGGAGAAAGTCGGACTCAAGATAAATGAAGGTTCATTACGCTTTGTAATGGAAGTAGTGAAGTTCGGAGCGATTCTATATGTCATTAAGTTAGCAGCAACTTTATTTTTATAAAAATCAGAAAAGTCAAAACAGCAAATTCTTGTTATAAGGAAGAAGAGAGAAAAGAGATATAGAATATATGTAGCAGTCAAAAAGAAAAATGCAGTACAAGACAAACAATAACAGCTATAACACTATGCAGGCTACAATGTAATTTTCACTTCATGAAAGCTTCATTAACACTTACAAAGAAAAGGAGAATGCAAATGGACAGAGAGCCTTATATACCTTCATGCTCATGGTGTGGCAAGCCTTATACTAATTGTACATGTGGAAAGGAGTTAAGATCATGACGGAATGGGAAACTTGCTATGATGGATGTAGATGTTCAGAATGCAGGCAAAGAAGAAGTGATTATTTTTTTCTTCAGGATTATCGATCTTCACAAGGGATAGATGGGGAATATGCAGAGGATACAACGTTAAACAGATTAGACAATGCAATGGATAACTTTGATTATAGTTCAGCGACTAAAAAAGCCTTACGAAAAAGGTACTTACATGAATAAAAAAGCCCACTCAGTGAGCAATGAGCAGACTTTTTTAACATGGTTAAATGATAAGAATAAAGAAGGAATATTATATATGTTGTACACATTTTTATTATACAACGTGATAAATGAGGTGACAAGATGCTTGAGTTTTTAGCGTTGCCGGCTGTTGCTTTGGCTGCTGCTTTAATCCCCAAACGGAAACTAAAGGACAAAGAAAAGATAAGGCGAGTACTTGAAAATGCCAATGTAAGCATAACAAAAAACGATCACTCACAATATCCTCAATTAATTCGTGAATACCATTCGGATACTTATTCCACTTATATATACAGCCTTCCTTTTGGATTACATTCAGACATCTTTATAAAACAACTTCCTTCTATTAGTGAGAGTCTTAATAAAGAAGTTGAATTTGATTTTGACAATGGGGTGTTTAAACTTTTTGTTTATCATCAATCTTTGCCGAATAAATGGAATTACGATGAATCATTGTTAAGACCAGGATCTTGGGAGGTTCCTATAGGTAAAAATCATAAGGGCATCTTTTATCATGATTTTGACAAGTACCAAACTTTTTTAATTGGAGGTGTACCCGGCTTTGGTAAAACAGTATTAACAAAGATCATGTTCAGTACACTCATTCTTAATAATCCCCAAAACGTAAATATCTATGTATTAGATTTAAAAGGTGGCTTAGAATACAGTAAGTATTTAGGATTACCACAAGTGAAAGGGGTTGCCAGTGATATATACGAGGCTACAGAGGTATTAATTGAAGTGGTCGAGAAAATGAAGGTTATGGAAGCACACTTTAAAAAAAATGGATATACGAATATAGTCGATACACCAATAAAAGAAAGAACGTTTTTATTCGTGGATGAAGGGGCGGAATTATCGCCTTCAATGGTAGCTGATGATAAAAAGAAATACGCAAAGGCTTGTCAAACGATGATTAGTGAAGTTGCTAGGATTGGCAGGGCGATTGGTTTTAGGCTTGTCTATAGCACCCAATATCCTTCTTCACGTTCGATTGACATGAGCATAAAAATGAATATCCTAGCTAAAGTTTCTTTTGTTGTATCGAACCATGTAGCAAGCCAGGTGATTCTAGACGAACCAGGAGCCGAGTCCTTGCCTTCTATTCCAGGGCGGTGCATTTACCTTATCGACAAGCCAAAGACCGTACAAGTGCCGTTTATAGACGATAAGGGCATATTTAAATTAATGGAGGAAAGGGAAAATGAAATCATGGGAGAAAATAGAACAATTATTAATGACAATAGACCAATTAGGAGCGGCAACGATAAAACAAATTCGTGGAATACATGATCTTAAGACATACAGAAACGCTTGCTATATGCTGAAGCAGTTAGAACCTTATACAAATACAACTTTTCATAATCGGGAAAAAGTCTTTTACTTGAATAAATCAGGAAGGGATCTAATCGGGAGCAGTAAAGAATTTAAAGTTGGTCAAAAGTTAGAACATACTCTTTTGAGAAATGATGTATATATCTATTTGAATTGTCCTTTTGATTGGCAAAGCGAGAAGGTGCTTGAATACGCTTCGGAACAGCCTAATTTAAACGGAATCATCATAAGAGGGGTAAATGTAGCCACAAAGAAAAAAATCGTCTCAGACGGCTATTACAAACGAAATGGATACACTTATATAGTTGAGATTGATAACAAACGAGATATGAAGGATAACCACAAGAAGATCATTTCATATGCAGAGTGCTTCAAATATCTAGATACACCTAGATTAGCTATGTATACGCACACTTTAGACAGACAACGAAAATTAACTAAGTGGATGAATGAGAACAAGGTCCCTGGTGAAGTGAAGTTATATGAAGAGATAAAGTAAAAAACACCCTATCAAGGATGTTTTCGGGGATGAAATATATGCAAAAACAAAAGTGAAGAAAAACTTGCCAATAGGTTTCCAATCTATTGG
>Ga0233372_1000367_pt1 | contig 20658 bp, 19 predicted proteins | sample ElkDunMinimDraft_4_FD_191538 | JGI IMG/M metagenome (GOLD analysis project Ga0233372, IMG submission 191538) | Fecal eukaryotic communites from dung pellets of Tule Elk in California, USA - Elk Dung D8 | ecosystem: Host-associated > Mammals > Digestive system > Large intestine > Fecal | place... | reverse complement strand
TTTTGTTCAGAATTTGTGTTGTCTTTAGTTTTATCTTTTTCAACTACAGGTTCTTTTGTTTGAGGTTTACGCGGTCTGTAATATGTCAAATCGGAACCATCAACAGGAATTACAGCTGTTGCTTTATAAGCGGTATAGTCGCCAATTTTTTTGGTATCACCACTCATTTTCCAATTGTAAGTTGTTAAAGAATCTTTGACTAAAAATTCTTTACCCATAAAATCTTTATCTACAGTATAGCTTTTATCTTTTACATCTTTAAAATAGGTACCTCCACCTCCAGTCATCGAAGCCATCATCAAACGCACACTACCTTGATTTCCGGTCGCCTCTAATTTTTCTTCTTCTTTATAGGTAGAATTTGTTCGGTCAAAATTTAAAATATACGTTTTTTCAAAGGCTTTACGCAAGCGTTCCTTCATTTGAGCTTCCATTTCTGGTGTAATATTTGCGCCTTGCATGCGAACATTTCTAGTCATTTCGTCAACGCTACGCTTAGATTCATAAATAGCTTGACCCTGAAAAGTGGCTTGACCAAGAACTGTTTGACTCATTAATCCAATAAAGGAAAATAAAATATATTTTTTCATGAAAATTAGTTTTCTACTCTATTAGACAACAAGATAATAAAAAAGTTAATCGTTCATGATAAATTTTTCGGTTATTTTTTGACCAGATTTTGAATCAATTCCTGTAAATAAAATATAATCTACCTCAACTTTTAACGGACTTGTATTCGATTTAATTTTAACGAACATACGATCTAAAATCATACTCTTATCATTCACCCTTGTTTCAACCACATATTTATTATTATACTTAAGTAATTTCATTTTTTGATATTTATAACCCGCTAAAGTAAAATCGAATTTATCGTTTGTTATAGTATTTACAGTATAACCATAGGCTAATTTTCGTTGAGGAATGGTAAGGTTAGCCTTTTGTCCATTATCTTCAAATAAAATTCTATATACATTAATTGGATCGTTTCGTAAAATAGCATTATTCTTAATATTTACATCATAAACATACGTATTTGTGGACAAACTATGTTGTACAAAAAACAAACGAAACTTAGAATCTGACGGAACTGGATAGTTAGTTTGCGCACTTGAAAATAAGATAAAAAATACGGTACACTGAATAATAAAAATTAGCTTCATATTAAAAAAGTCAGATTATTAAGATAAAAATATACAATATAAACGCAAATTCATAAAAAATATTGAAGATTAGCACTTTTAAACTTAAACATACATCATATAATAATACCAGTCATTTTATTATTTTTAAATACGTTTATTACCGCTAATGCTTCATTATTTTAACCGAAAATATTTTTATTAAAAATACAAGAGTAAAAAAGAAATAAGTTTTAACTAACTTAGCACACTGAAATAAAGCTTAAAAAATTCGAAATATGCACATAGCAGTGGCCGGAAATATTGGAGCAGGCAAAACCACTTTAACTCACGCTTTAGCGAAACATTTTAATTGGGAACCTCATTTTGAAGATGTTGTTGATAACCCATATTTAGACGATTTTTACCACGCAATGGATAGATGGTCGTTTAATTTACAAATTCATTTTTTGAATAGTAGATTTAGACAAGTGCTAGAAATTAGAGAAAGTGGCAAAAACATTATTCAAGATCGAACAATTTATGAAGATGCTCATATTTTTGCTCCAAACTTACATGCTATGGGATTAATGAGTGCACGCGATTTTAAAAATTACTCCTCTTTATTTGAGCTAATGCAACGTATGTGTACGCCACCGGATTTATTGATCTATTTACGCAGTACTACTCCTAACCTAGTTAATAATATTCAAAAAAGAGGTAGAGATTATGAAAATTCTATTTCTATTGATTATCTAAGTAAATTAAATGATAGATATGAAGATTGGATATCGAGCTACGATAAAGGAAAGCTTTTAATTATTGATGCAGATGCAGTAGATTTTGTTAACAATCCTGAAGATTTAGGAAGTATAATAACTCGAGTTGATGCTGAATTAAATGGATTATTTCAAACGAATTAAAAATAATAGTAATTTATAAAAAAAGCTATCCAAATTGGATAGCTTTTTTATTATATATATCGATAAAATTATAATGCGATAGAATATTTTGCTTTTTCTGCATCTGTTAATCCTTGGAAACGAGCTGAACATTCAGCAATCATTTCAACAGCAACATCAACATCAGCCCAGCCTTGAACATCAACTTTTTTGTTCTCTAGATCTTTATACACTTTAAAGAAATGTTCAATTTCCTTGATTAAATGAGGATTCATATCAGACATGTTATTTAACTTGTTCATGATAGGATCTGAAACAGGAACACAGATAATTTTTTCGTCTGGACCTTTATCATCTGCCATTTTAAAAACAGCAATTGGTTTTACTTCAACTAAACAACCTGGCGTAGAAGGTTCAGTAAATAAAACTAAAACGTCTAATGGATCGCCGTCTAAAGCTAAAGTTTCAGGAATAAAACCATAATCAGCTGGATAGAACATTGCAGAATATAACATACGATCAAAACGAATTCTTTTTTTATCGAAATCGTATTCATATTTATTTCTGCTTCCTCTTGCAATTTCGATTAATACATCGAAAGTTTCAACATTTGCACTCATTTTATTTTTTTATTATAAATTTCTAAATTAAAACGAATGCAAAGGTAATAAATTCGATTAAAAGTAGAATCCAAATGAACCTTTAATTACAAATTTATTCGCATCTGGTACATCATTATACGCTGCACGCCAAGAAAAATCGAGCCTGAAGCATTTAAAAATATTTCCAATAGCAGCTCCATATTCCCAATAAATATCTTCCGGGGCTCTATAAACTAACGCAGAAGCATTAATATCACGGTTATTTTGTGTTACATTACCATACACACCTCTTACAGCAATAATTTCACGCAAATTCAAATCACGAACCCAAGGAATGCGAGAGAATAAACGACCACCAAAATTATGTTCTAAGTGAGCAGAAACGTATTGATCGGCAACAAACTCATAATAATTCATGTTTTGAAAAGCGTTTTCCATGGCAAACCAAGATTGATTACCTGGAATAACACCAATTAAAGCTAACGGAATTGTTCCAAAAAATTTACCCGCTTCAATTGTAGATGTAAATCTACCAAAACCACCAATTAGTATAGGTTGTTTATAGTAAACTTGTAGTTTATCATAATTAAAATCAGAATCAAAAACACCTTTAATACCTTGTGTAAAACTTAAAAATAAACGAGGGTAATTTGCATCAACTTCTAATCTCTCAACTCCATGATTTACCATTCTTCGCTTAGGCGTATAATCAATAGCATATTGTGTTTCGTATTGTTTAACCGAGTTTTTAACCAAACCTAAATCGTCATAATAAGCTAAACTAAAACGGCTTGGGAATGCAGATTTTTGCATTCTGTACGAAAGATTTAACTTAAATGTTAAGTTTTTGACCAGCTCTGCTTCTAAGCCAACTGTTGTTAAATTAATGTTTGTTAAATTATCATTAACGCCGGACGAAAATAATGTTGACGAAGCCAAACTTCGACCCAAAACATCTTGCGTAGCCGTTAAACTAGCTCCCATTTGCTCAACATCTCTACGATTACCTGCATGAACTATTACTCTATTTTTAGGTTCTAACAACCATTTACCAGAAATTCCGTATTTAAACTTGTCGTCCTTAAATCCATAAGCAACATATCCTTGTAAACGCCATTTATCATGAGGACCAAAATATGTACGGCCACCAGCACGCAAACGCAAGCCTTCGATATCATTATATCCTACGGTTGAAAAAACGGGACCAAAATCTAATTTATACTTCGGAATTTCATAATACCCCGAAGCCAAAACGGTTGCAACATCTAAATACATCTTAAATTTTGGAACTGTAGCCAAAGTATCTAAAAGAGTATAAATGTCTTTTTCGTTTTTATTTAATTTTTCGAAACGATTAGCTTCCCAAAATTCATCGTTTCGATTGTAAATAGCCAAATCAGATTCGTTTACCTCGTACTTGTAAAAATTTGGATCCTTTTTTTCGTCAAAAACATAGTTTTTATATAAAGTAGATCGTTTTCCATAAAGTCCTTTTGATTCTTCTTTCTTAGACATCGAAAAATCAGTCATCATATAATCGCGTTTCATCAGAAAGACAGAATCGTTTAAAACGTCAAATTCTTGTTCGATATATATGTCTTTAACCCAATTTATATTGGCTGATTTAGTAGCTTGAAGATTAATTTTTTTTATCGCAAAAGTAGAATCATTAACCCAAAAATCTCCTTTAAAAGTGAGCTCACCCTTTCGACGCGGGTAAAAAACAATATTAAAACATAATTTATTATCAATGTAGGCCGTATCTGTTAATACATAATTGTAAACATTAATACCTGTTCGAGATAATGGAGAAATAAAGTCTTTATCAAAAAATTTAAGGTAATTATTATAAATATTATAGTCGGCGTATAAATCTTTTAAAAAACCATTAACCATATCGCCACCGTCACCTAAACCCGAATTTTTATTGGCACGAATAATTTCTTTTTTCTTATTTAATGGATTGTCTCCATAAACTTCACTCAAAGATTCATTTATAAAAATAGGAAGAAATGTTTTTCCAGTAACACTTGAAGTATCCATACGATCAAAAACAAATTCCATACCTTTAAATACTTTTCTTTTCATAAAAGCACTATCGATCGTATTTAAATCGAATTCTATTTTTTCGTATTTATCATACTTATATTGTGAAAACATATAAAGTCCATTTTTTTTTCTACGCTCCCATATTTTGCGTAAAATATCAATGGCTGGGTTATCTTTTTTCGAAGTTTTTCCGGCGTAAATTTTTACTTCTTCTAGTAAATTATCCGCTTGCAAAATAACTTTTAAATTTAATGAAGTAGCTGATTTTAGAACTAACTCATTTATTTTATAACCGACAAAAGAAACGACTAATGTTTTATAACTATCTGGAGATTCTAAATAAAATTTTCCATTATCATCAGCAACAACACCCACCGTAGAGTTTTTAAAATAAACACTTGCATACGGAACTGTTAATCCATTGTCATCATAAACATATCCACTTACTTTGGTTTGTGCAAAAATAAAAAGAGCTTGGATACTTAATAAAAAACTTAAAAAATACTTCATAAAAAAACTTCGCTAGTTTTATACTAACGAAGTTCAAAGATATTTAATATTTTTAAAAGAAAAATTATTTGTACATTACTTTTTTAACAGCTTTTATGACATCATTTGCATTTGGTAACCACTCCTTTAACAACTCAGGCGAAAATGGTGCCGGAGTATCTGCTGTTGTAATTCGTTGAATTGGAGCATCTAAAAAGTCAAAAGCTTTTTCTTGAACAAAATAAGTAATTTCTGAAGATACAGATGCAAAAGGCCAAGCTTCTTCAAGAATAACTAAACGATTGGTCTTTTTGACTGAATTTAAAATTGCATCTTGATCCATAGGACGAATAGTACGCAAATCAATAACTTCACAAGAAATTCCTTCTTTAGCTAATTCATCAGCAGCTTTGTAAGCTTCTTTTATAATTTTACCAAAAGAAACAATAGTAACATCTTTACCTTCTCTTTTAATTTCAGCTACACCAATTGGAATAATATATTCTCCGTCTGGCACCTCACCTTTGTCACCATACATTTGCTCAGATTCCATAAAAATAACGGGATCATTATCACGAATCGCAGCTTTTAACAAACCTTTTGCATCATATGGGTTAGATGGAATAACCACTTTTAAACCTGGTGTATTGGCAAACCAATTTTCAAAAGATTGGGAGTGAGTTGCTGCTAATTGACCTGCAGAACCAGATGGCCCTCTAAAAACCATTGGCATTGAAAACTGACCGGCAGACATTTGACGCATTTTTGCTGCGTTATTTATAATTTGATCAATACCAACCAACGCAAAGTTAAATGTCATAAACTCGACAATGGGACGTAAACCATTCATAGCAGATCCAACAGCAATCCCAGCAAAACCAAGCTCGGCAATTGGAGTATCTATCACACGTTTTGGTCCAAATTCGTCTAACATTCCTTTCGAAGCTTTGTAAGCACCGTTATATTCGGCAACTTCTTCACCCATTAAATATACTTTTTCGTCGCGACGCATTTCTTCGCTCATCGCTTCACATATAGCTTCTCTAAACTGAATTGTTCTCATAAGTGTTTGTTTATTCAAAAATTTTGACCTAACAAAAATAATAAATTAATATGTTTAAAATAAAGTAAAATACTTAAGTTAATTTAAAGGTAGATAAATAATTGTATATGTAAATACGATATCGGTAAAAAAAATGAATTATAATCAATAAAATCATATTTAACATATATTTTAATACTGTAAAAAAGGAAAAAGAATGAAAAGAATGAAAAAATAAAATATTATATGCACGCATACTATTTATTTTGATTTTTTTTATATCTTAGTAAAACAAAATAATAACAAATAAACAAATTAAAGATATGAAAATATTGGTTTGCATCAGTAACGTACCCGATACTACATCAAAAATCAATTTTACAAATGGAGATACTGAATTTGATACAAATGGAGTACAATTTGTAATGAATCCAAACGATGAGTTTGGTTTAACTCGTGCTATTTGGTTTAAAGAAAAACAAGGAGCAACTGTACATGTTGTTAATGTTGGTGGACCTGAAACTGAAGCTACGATTCGCAAAGCGTTAGCTATTGGAGCAGACGAAGCTATTCGTGTAAATGCAACTCCTACAGACGGTTTTTTTGTGGCACAACAATTAGCTGAAATTGTAAAAGAAGGTGCTTACGATGTGGTAATTGCTGGAAAAGAATCATTAGATTATAATGGCGGAATGGTTCCTGGAATGTTAGCAGGAATTTTAGGATATAACTTTGTAAACTCTTGTATTGGTATCGATGTTGAAGGTACTACTGCAAAAGTTGTTCGTGAGATTGATGGTGGAAAAGAAACTTTAAGTGTTTCATTACCATTAATAGTTGGTGGACAAAAAGGAATTGTTGAAGAAAAAGACTTACGCATACCAAATATGCGTGGAATTATGCAAGCGCGTACAAAAGCATTAGCAATTAAAGAACCTGTTGCTACAGATGCTAAAACAAAAGCGGTTAAGTTTGAAAAACCAGCTCCAAAATCGGCTTGTAAAATAGTAAGTCCTGATAATTTAGATGAGTTAGTAAGCTTATTACATAACGAAGCTAAAGTAATCTAATTTCCATTTTTCATTAACAAAATACACAGAAAAGATATGTCAGTTTTAATATACGCAGAATCTGCAGAAGGAAAAATTAAAAAAGTTGCTTTCGAATTAGCTTCATACGCTAAAAAAGTAGCAGAACAATTAGGAACAACAGTTACAGCTTTAACAGTAAATGCTGACGACGTAACTGTATTAGGTAATTATGGAGTTGATAAGGTTTTAAAGGTTACTAACGCAGACTTAAAAACTTTTAATGCTAAAGCTTATGCAGAGGTTTTAAAACAAGCTGCACAAAAAGAAGGAGCTAAAGTAGTTATTGTATCATCAACCACAGACTCATTATATTTAGCACCGTTAGCGGCAATTGCTTTAGAGGCAGGTTACGCATCTAACGTGGTTGCATTACCAGAATCTACATCACCATTCGTTGTAAAACGTACAGCTTTTTCTAACAAAGCATTCAACTTTACAGCTATTGATACAGATGTTAAGGTTTTGGCTATTGGTAAAAACTCATACGGAATTTTTGAAAATACTGCAGCTGCAACTACAGAAGACTTTACACCAACTGTTACTTTGGACGGTGTTAAAGTTGAAAACGTTGAAAAAGTTACAGGTAAAGTAACTATTGCTGATGCTGAAATCGTTGTTTCAGCTGGTCGTGGATTAAAAGGTCCGGAAAACTGGGGAATGATTGAAGAGTTAGCTCAAGTTTTAGGAGCAGCAACAGCATGTTCTAAACCTGTTTCGGATTTAGATTGGAGACCACATTCTGAACACGTTGGACAAACTGGTAAACCAGTTGCGTCTAATTTATATATTGCAGTTGGTATTTCTGGAGCAATTCAACACATTGCAGGTATCAACTCATCTAAAATAAAAGTTGTTATTAACAATGACCCTGAAGCACCTTTCTTTAAAGTGGCAGATTACGGGGTAATTGGTGACGCTTTTCAAATTGTACCTGAATTAATAAAAAAATTAAAAGAATTTAAAGCGTCAAACCATTAGGACATTTTATTTTTTTTAATCTTTTTTAATAACCTTATGGAGAGTTACTTGTATAATTTTTATATTTGCAAGTAACTTTTTTTTAAAAAACTAAAAAAGTTGCTAAAAAACTACTATAAATAAGATGTAATGAGTTTAGTCAAATTAGTAATCGAAGGTATTTCATATAGTCAAACGCAAAACGGAGCCTATGCGTTAATTTTAAACGAAGCAAACGGAGATAGAAAATTACCAATTGTAATTGGTGCTTTTGAAGCACAATCTATTGCAATAACTTTAGAAAAAGAAATAACCCCTCCTCGCCCGCTAACTCACGATCTTTTTAAAAATTTTGCTGAACGCTTTCATATAAAAGTAAAACAGGTAATTATTCATAAATTAGTAGACGGAGTGTTTTTTTCTAGCTTAATTTGTGAAAATAATGGAATTGAAGAAATAATTGATGCGAGAACATCTGATGCAATTGCGTTAGCTTTACGATTTGAAGCTCCAATTTTTACGTATAAAGATATTCTTGATAAAGCAGGAATTGTTTTTAGACCTAAAGATGAAGAAATACAGGAAGAAATAGAAGTAAACGAAATTGATGACGAATCAGAGATTGAAGACACATTAATTTTAGATGATATTTTAAATAGTAACACCATTTTAAATGAAGAGTTTAAACATTTATCACTAGAAGAACTTTATAGTATGTTAAACAATTCTATTGAGAATGAAGATTACGAAAGAGCTGCTTACGTAAGAGATGAAATTAACAACCGAGAAGCATAATTTTAAATTATGAAACAGTATTTAGATTTAGTTAAGCATGTTCTAGAACAGGGTACACAAAAGGGAGACCGAACTGGTACAGGAACTATCAGTGTTTTTGGCCATCAAATGCGCTTTGATTTGTCGGAAGGGTTTCCGATGGTTACAACTAAAAAACTACATCTAAAATCTATCATCCATGAACTTTTATGGTTTTTAAAAGGCGAAACTAATATCTCCTATCTAACCGATAATGGTGTCAAAATTTGGGATCAATGGGCCGATAAAAATGGTGATCTTGGGCCAATATATGGGCATCAATGGAGAAATTGGAACTCTGAAGAAATAGATCAAATTAAAGAGGTAATTGATACATTAAAAAGTAATCCAAATTCTCGTAGAATGCTTGTTTCTGCATGGAATCCTTCGGTATTACCTAATGACAAAAAATCTTTTGAAGAAAATGTTGCCAATAACAAGGCGGCTTTACCTCCATGTCATGCTTTTTTCCAGTTTTATGTAGCTAACGGAAAATTATCATGTCAATTATACCAACGAAGTGCAGATATCTTTTTAGGTGTTCCTTTTAACATCGCTTCATACGCACTACTAACATTAATGATTGCTCAAGTTTGCGAACTTGAACCTGGTGAATTTATACACACTTTTGGAGATGCTCATATATACAATAACCATATTGAGCAATTAGAGCTACAATTATCCAGAGAAACCAAACCACTGCCTAAAATGAATTTGAATCCTGTAATTAAAAATATTTTAGACTTTACATACGACGATTTTACTTTAACTGATTATGAACCACATCCACACATAAAAGGTATTGTTTCAGTATAAAATTATTCAAAGAGACTTATTTTTAAGTCTCTTTTTTTGTACTTTTAATCAAAATAATAAAACTATGAAGTCTGATAGTCAAGAATTTCAACTCTATGAATATGCACGAAAAAGAGTAAATGCCAAAAAAAATGTTTATTACCATTTTATAACTTTACTTATTGGTGTAGGATTTATGTATATTGTAAATAATTGGTTAGACATATTGCCACAATATCAATGGTATTTATGGGGAGCTATATTATGGAGTGTTGTATTTATTATTCATTTTATTCAGGTATTTATTACTCATAAATTTATGGGAAAAGAATGGGAACAAAAACAGATTGAGCGTTTGGTTAAAAAACAACAAGACAAATTAAACGAACTTGAAAAACTAACATCTAAACAATGATCGTTTTAATTGCTGCCGTATCAAAAAATTGGGCAATAGGAAAAAACAACCAAATGCTATGGCATTTACCTAACGATTTTAAGCATTTTAAAACCAAAACAATGAATCAAACCATTGTTATGGGAAGAAAAACTTTTGAAAGTTTACCAGGTGTTTTACCCAATAGAAAGCATGTTATTATAACTCGTGATCCCGATTATAAAGTTCCAGAAAATTGTTTAGTTACAAACAATTTATTGGAAGTATTAGAAAATTATAAACAAGAAAAAATTTATATAATAGGTGGAGGCGAAATTTATAAGCAAGCGCTACCTTTTGCAGATGTTTTAGAGCTGACAATTGTGAATCAAAATTTTCAAAATGCCGATGCATTTTTTCCAGAAATAAATTTAAAAGAATGGAAAACAATTACTCAGGAAAAACATTTAAAAGACGAAAAACATTTATTTGATTATGAATTTATAACTTTATCAAAAAAATAATCCATTAAAAGCAAAGAAAAAAACGAGTAAATAATATTAAAATAATCAATACTATAATTTTATCTTTGTTCAAAATATAAAAAATGAAAAATAATATCAATCCATATAAAGATTCTGAATTAGGTAAAAAGGAGCAGGTTGCTCAAATGTTTAATAATATTTCTGATAACTACGACGGCTTAAATCGTGTTATTTCATTAGGATTAGATGTAGGCTGGAGAAAAAATGTATTAGCTTTAGTTGCCGATACAAAACCACAAACTATTTTAGATATTGCTACCGGAACTGGAGACTTAGCAATATTATTAAGTGCAACAACAGCTACTAAAATTATTGGATTAGATATTTCTGAAGGAATGCTAAGTGTAGGTAGACAAAAAATTACAGCAAAAAACCTGGACAATAAAATAGAATTAGTTTTAGGTGATTCTGAGAATATTCCATACCCAGACAATCATTTTGATGCAATAACCGTTTCATACGGAATTAGAAATTTTGAAAACCTAGAAAAAGGATTGGCCGAAATTTTAAGAGTTTTAAAACCTAATGGAATTTTTGTTATTTTAGAAACTTCGGTTCCATCAAAATTCCCTTTCAAACAAGGGTACAACATATATACTAACAATATATTACCATTAATTGGTAAAGCATTTTCTAAAGATAAAGTAGCGTATTCCTATCTATCAGAATCGGCTCAAAACTTTCCACATGGTCAAGCATTAATTAAAATACTAAAACATGTTGGCTTTAAAAATGCCCTTGCTAAACCACAAACATTTGGTGTAGCAACGATATATTCATCAAGCAAATAAAATGAAAAAAACGTTTTCTATACTTTTACTATTTATTGGTATTGTAGTCCAAGCACAAGGAATGTTTGGTAAAAATCCTATTATTAATCTAGAAAACTTTGATAAAAAAAGGGTTCATTATGGATTTTATTTAGGACTGAATAGCTATGATTTTAAGTTTTCCTATAAATATGCAGGCGAAGACGTTAAAGCTAAATCATCTACAGGTTTTAACGTTGGCTTAATTGCCAATCTTAAAATTGTAGAACATTTAGATTTAAGATTTGAACCAGGTATAAGTTTTGGACAACGCACCTTAATTTTTCCATACATTGTTGATGAGTTTGATAAAACCCGTGAAGTAAAGTCAACCTACATTAATTTACCACTTTTACTAAAATTTTCGGCGAGAAGAACCGGGAATATTAGGCCTTATTTAATTGGAGGATATTCGTACTCAATAAATTTAGCAAGTAATTATAATGCAACTGATGATAATTCTAATGGAAAATTTAGAATGAAACAGGCAACCGGAAATCTGGAAGCTGGATTAGGAATTGACATTTATTTTGAATATTTTAAATTCTCACCTTCTGTTAGAGGCGTATTTGGTATTGATAATGAGATTATATCGGACTCAAATCCATACAGTCCATGGACTGGTAATATAACAAAAATGCAAACAAGAGGCGTTTTTATAAACCTTGCGTTTCATTAATCAGTACGCTTAAATTCACTTAAAATAATAGCCGTTGCTGTAGCTACGTTTAAGCTTTCGGTTAGTTGTAAATTACCAAATCTTGGAATTGCTATTTTATGGGTACAAAGGCTTTCTATCTCTTTAGAAATACCGTTAGCTTCATTTCCCATAACTATAATTCCTTTATTCGGTAATTTACTTTTATATATATTTTCACCATCCATAAATGTCCCAAAAACAGGATCTGTGTAAGAGCTTAAATATTTTTCTAAATTGGTATAAATAACATTTACACGAGCTATAGAGCCCATAGTTGCCTGTACAACTTTAGGGTTATACACATCTACGGTATCTTCACTACAAATTAAATCAGTAATACCAAACCAATCGCACAATCGTAAAATTGTTCCCATATTTCCCGGATCTCTTACATCGTCTAAAACAATTTTTAAATCGGATGAAAATTGACCAGAATTAGTTGGAATTTTGAAAATAGCCAAACAATTATTTGCAGATTTTAACGCCGTAATTTTTTCTAAATCAGCTGTGGAAACTACAGAACGAATGTTTGGATTTATTCCTTCAAAAATATTTTCGGTTACGTAAAGATTTTCTAATTCAAAATTAGCAGATATCAGTTCTTGAATTACCTTTACACCTTCGGCTATGAATAAATTATTTAGTTTACGAAACTTTTTTTGTTGTAAGCTTCTTATTAACTTTATTTGGTTTTTACTAACCATAAAAAAAATGTAATTTTGGGTAATAATATTTTGCTTTGATAAAATCGTTTTCAAAAATACTACTATTATTTGTATTAGTAATCTTTTTCTTTGCCTGCAACTCAACTAAACGAGTTTCAGAGGATAATTATTTACTAACTCAAACTGATGTTTTTGTTGATGGTAAAAAAAATACTAAAGAAGATGTTCTTGCTTTAATGCTACAAAAACCTAATAATACTTTTATTTTTGGGTATCCATTAAAACTACAAATGTATAATTTAGCGAAGCCAAATGCAGACTCTTCATACCAAGCTTGGTTATTAAAAAAACCGCATCGATACGATAGGTTATCAAATTTATTATCCGAAAAACAAGTGGCACGTTTAGGAAATTCATTTTTAGTTTCAGGATTAAGTGAATTTTTGAAAGAAAACGGAGAACCGCCTGTAATTTTAGATAGTTTAAAAACAAAAAAATCTGCCGAAAAATATAAAACCTTTTATTTTGATAATGGTTTTCTAGATGCAAAAGCAACTTACAAAATTGATACAATTGGCCCAAAAAAAGCAACAACTAAATATTTTGTAGAAAAAGGAAATCCGTATAACATAGATACCATTACATATAAACCGAGTTCATTTGAAATTGATTCGTTATATGCCATTACAAAAAAACAATCTTTAATAGAAACTGGTAAACAGTATAACTTAAAAAACTTTGCTGACGAGAGAACAAGGCTAACAACTTTTTTTAGAAATAACGGAATCTATAAATTTCAAGAAAATTATATTAACTATAATGTTTTTAGAAACGAAAATGATCAAAAATTAAATGTTGATGTATTAATTGACCAGTTTTCAAGAAAATCTGGTGACTCCTTAATCAAAGAACCTTTTAAGCTGTACAAAATTAGTCAGGTAAATGTTTTTACAGACAATGCTGGTAAAAAGGAATATGCAGCAGATAGTATTTCATCAAACAATATAAATCTATACTCTTCGGCAAAATTAGATTATAAACCTAAGGCAATTACTGATGCTATTTTTATTAATAAAGGAAATGTATATAGTGATGCACGCAGAACAATTACTACGCAGTCGCTATCTAATTTAAAAGTCTTTAACTACCCACGAATTGAATATGTCGAAGATCCTAGAGATAGCACAAATCAATCTTTAATAAGTAATATTTACTTAGTTCCATTAAAAAAATACACCTTTAATGCTGGTTTAGATTTAATGCATTCAAATATTCAAGATTTTGGAATTTTAGGAACTGCTGGATTAACCATTCGTAATGTTTTTAAAGGTGCCGAAATATTAGAAATATATGGAAAAACAAATATAGGATCATCTCGTGAATTAGCGAATCCTGATGATGTATTCTTTAACCTGTCAGAATTTGGTGTCGATGTTAAACTGACCTTTCCTAAAATATTAATGCCTTTTAATACCAATAGTTTTATTCCTAAAACAATGTTTCCTACCACACAAATTAGTGCGGGTGTATCAAGACAACAAAACATAGGTCTAGATAAAGAAAGTTTTACTGGAATATTAAGTTACTCATGGAATCCAAAAAGATACAATAACATTAAGGTTGACTTACTAAACGTTCAATATATAAACAATATAAATCCGTATAATTACTTTTTTGTTTACCGAAGTACCTATAGACGCTTAAATGCCATTGCTGATAATTATAAGTCTCAAATTAATCCTGAATACTTAAGTCCCGACGGCGCAATTGAAGAACAAAAGGGTTCTACTGGGTTTATAAATGAGGTCATAAATAATGAAATCGTTGTTAGCGATCAAGATTATCTAACAGTAAGAAGTATTGGTGAACGCTACAACAGATTAACTGAAAATAATTTAATTGTTGCTTCAAATATAACATATCAAAAATCTACCCGACTAAATTTAAAAGACTACAATTTTTGGACATTACGCACAAAATTGGAATCTGCGGGTGCTTTACTTTCGCTATTAGATAATAACACCAAAACAAATCAAAACGGCAATCAAACATTCTTTAATGTTGCGTATGCCGAATATGTTAAGGGAGAAGTAGAATATATTAAAAACTGGCAAATTTCTAGTAAAAAAGTAATTGCCACACGCTTTTTCGCAGGGCTAGCTGTTCCATACGGAAACTCAAATAGCATACCTTTTATTAGAAGTTATTATGCGGGTGGAACCAATGATAACCGCGCATGGCTTGCCTACTCGCTTGGCCCAGGTAGTTCTGGTGGAATTAATGATTTTAATGAAGCAAATATGAAATTAGCTTTTTCTTTAGAATATCGCTTTAATATTGCTGGAAATCTAAACGGAGCTTTATTTACAGACATTGGAAATATTTGGAATGTTTTTGATGAAGTTATAGATCCTGCCTATAAGTTTCAAAATCTATCATCGCTAAAAGACTTAGCTGTTGGATCAGGAATTGGAGCCAGATACGATTTCAATTTTTTTATTTTTAGATTAGATTTAGGATTTAAAACCTATAACCCTGCTTACGAATACAATCAAAGATGGTTACGAGATTTTAATTTTTCACGCTCGGTTGTAAATATTGGAATCAATTATCCATTCTAATTAATAGAATTTATTATTTTTGTAAACTATTTAACAACAAAAAAATGGCACACAACATTAAACCAGGAGTAGCTACTGGGGATCAAGTACAAGAAATTTTTGATTATGCAAAACAAAAAGGTTTTGCTTTACCGGCTATAAATGTAACTAGTTCTAGTACCATTAATGGTGTTTTAGAAACTGCTGCAAAATTAAAGGCACCTGTAATTATTCAATTTTCTAACGGAGGGGCTTCATTCATTGCTGGAAAAGGTTTGTCAAATGCAAATCAACAATCAGCAATTTTAGGAGCAATTGCTGGAGCAAAACATATACATACATTGGCCGAAGCATACGGAGCTACGGTTATTTTACATACGGACCATTGCGCTAAAAATTTATTGCCATGGATTGATGGTTTACTAGATGCAAGTGAAAAACATTTTTCCGAAACAGGAAAACCATTATTCTCATCTCATATGATTGATTTATCAGAAGAATCAATTGAGGAAAATATTGAGATTTCTAAAAAATACTTACAACGTATGAGTAAAATAGGTATGACTTTAGAAATTGAATTAGGTATTACCGGTGGTGAAGAAGATGGTGTTGACAACTCTGACGTCGATTCATCAAAATTATATACGCAACCTGAAGAAGTTGCCTATGCGTACGAAGAATTGTTAAAAATCTCTCCTAAATTTACCATTGCAGCAGCATTTGGTAATGTACACGGAGTTTACAAACCAGGAAACGTAAAATTAACTCCTAAAATTTTAGATAATTCTCAAAAGTTTGTTCAACAAAAATTTTCGACTAAAGAAAATCCAATTGACTTTGTTTTTCACGGTGGATCAGGATCGACATTAGAAGAAATTCGTGAAGCTATAACTTATGGAGTAATCAAAATGAATTTAGATACAGATCTACAATTTGCTTTCACAGAAGGAGCCCGTGACTATATTTTAGCTAAAAAGGATTATTTGATGACACAAATTGGTAACCCAGATGGTGCCGATGTTCCAAACAAAAAATATTACGACCCTCGTAAATGGGTTCGTGAAGCAGAAGTGACATTTAACACTCGTTTAGAGCAAGCATTTGCTGATTTAAACAACGTAAATACTTTATAATAAAACAGTGAATTTTTAGCAATTCACCTTAAAAAAAAACTAATATGGGCTTAGCTTGGTTTAAAAGAACAGAAAAAGGGATACAAACCGCTACAGAAGATAAAAAGGATATTCCTAAAGGATTATGGTATAAATCACCTACAGGTAAAATTGTTGACGCTGACGAATTAGAAAAAAACCTTTGGGTTTCTCCAGAAGATGATTTTCATGTAAGAATTAGTTCTAAGCAATATTTTCAAGTTTTATTTGATGATAATAAGTACACAGAACTTAACGCAAATATAACTTCTAAAGATCCTCTAGATTTTGTTGATACAAAAAAATATACTGATCGTGTTAAAGAAGTAACAGAAAAAACAAAACTTAAAGATGCTATCACAACTGTTGTAGGTAAATCTAAAGGTAAAGATTTAGTTGTTGCTTGTATGGATTTTGCTTTTATTGGAGGTTCTATGGGATCTGTAGTTGGAGAAAAAATATCACGAGCAATTGATTATTGTATTGAAAATAAAACACCTTTTGTTTTAATATCAAAATCTGGTGGTGCGCGAATGATGGAAGCTGCTTTTTCATTAATGCAAATGGCTAAAACATCAGCTAAATTAGTGCTTTTATCAGATGCTAAAATTCCATACATCTCATTATGTACCGATCCAACAACTGGAGGAACAACAGCATCTTATGCCATGTTAGGTGATATTAATATTGCTGAACCAGGTGCTTTAATTGGTTTTGCTGGACCACGTATTGTAAAAGATACAACGGGTAAAGATTTACCAGAAGATTTTCAAACTTCAGAGTTTTTATTAGAACATGGATTTTTAGATTTTGTATCTCATAGAAAAGAGTTAAAAAACAAAATAAACTTATACATAGATTTAGTATTAAATCAATCAATTAGATAAATAAAAAGGAGCAATTTAAAATTGCTCCTTTTTTTTATACTTACTACTAAATTACTACATCCCACTTCGTATTGCTTCAACAGGATCTAATTTAGACGCTGATATGGCAGGTAATATTCCAGAAAGCAACCCGATGAATGCTGCTAACGAACTACCCAAAATAATATTTTTAATACTTAGAATAAATTCAAAATCTAAAAGAGAAGATGCACCAAGAGCAATCAACCAAACCAAAAATAATCCGACTAAGCCACCAAAAAGAGATAAAATAATAGCTTCAAACAAAAATTGATATAAAATAAATTTACGTTTTGCGCCCAACGATTTTTGAATTCCAATCAAATTAGTTCTCTCTTTAACAGACACATACATAATATTAGCAATTCCAAAGCCTCCTACTAATAAAGAAAAGCCACTTAAAATCCAACCCATTACATTAAGCTGAGCAACAATATTATCAACCATATCTGTAAATCCAGAAAAAACATTGACAAAAAAGTTATCATCATCAGATGGTTTAAGCCCTCTGTAAGCTCTTATTTTTTGGGTTAAATCATCTTGAAATAAATCAATATCATATCCTTTTTCAGGCTTAACAACAATTGCCGGAGTAGCTCCTCGGTTATTATCCCCGTAAAATTGTCTGACAAAATTTACAGGAATTATAGCTTTCATATCTGTACTACCACCAACGTTAACAGCACCAGCTTTTTCTAAAACTCCAATAACATTAAGTTTTTTACCATACATTCTGATACTTTTACCAACAGCATCACCATTAGGAAATAATGTTTCTGCAACGGTATTCCCCAATACAACAACCGGGCTACCTGCGTTAGATTCAGATTCATTAAAAAATCTTCCTGATTCAATATTTAATACATCTAAATCTTCATATTCATTAGTACAAGGAGAAACTCTAACACCACTTGCGCTTGCATAATCAGATTTTGCATTTTGTTGACCAACAAACATGTTAAAAGATGCTTTATCAATACCTTTTAAATTTTTACGTAAAAATTCAAATTCATCGTAAGTTACGTTTGGAAACTGTTCAATTTTCCAATCAGGAATTTCACTAGGTCCAAAACTATACTTCATTAAATAAATCGTGTTTTTATCCAAATTAGCTAAATCAGTTTTTATTTTATGGTCTAATGAATCCACTGCGGCTAAAACTGCAATAATCGAAAAAATACCAATAGTAACTCCAAGTAAAGATAAAAAAGTACGCAGTTTATTTGCTCGCAACGCATTAGTAGCAAACTTAAAACTTTCATTAAGTAATCTTACATATAAAAACATAGTGATTTTTGTATTGAAGTTATCTTAATAAGTAGCAAAAAATAATAATTTGTTACAACTAAGATGCTAAAAAGCGCATTCTTTTAAAAATAAAAAAAAAATCAGTAGCTATATAATTTTGATTATTATCGTAACATCAATACTTTTGTATACTAAACACACAACAAACACAATGAATACTACTAAATTAATTAAATCAGCCTTAATATCAGTTTTTGATAAAGAAGGCTTAGAGCCTATTGTCAAAAAACTACATGAAAATGGCGTAATCATATACTCAACTGGAGGAACTGAAACATTTATAAAAAATCTAGGCATAGATGTTGTTCCTGTAGAAGATGTTACATCATATCCATCCATTTTAGGCGGTCGTGTAAAAACATTGCATCCTAAGGTTTTTGGCGGAATTTTAAATCGTCAAGACCACGAAGGCGACGTTGCACAAATGATTGAATATAATATTCCACAAATCGATTTAGTAATTGTAGATTTATATCCGTTTGAAAAAACAGTTGCATCTGGGGCTAGTGAGGCAGATATAATTGAAAAAATTGATATTGGTGGTATTTCATTAATTAGAGCTGCGGCTAAAAACTTTAAAGACACTGTAATTGTAGCTTCAGTAAATCAGTATGCTACTTTTCTAAATATGATTATTGAAGGGAATGGTTGTACTACACTAACTCAAAGACGTTATTTAGCAACTAAAGCATTTCACACATCATCTCACTATGACAGCGCGATTTTTAATTACTTTAATACTGAAGAAGATACGTTAAAAATTAGTGTGGATGAAGCTCAAATTTTACGATATGGAGAAAATCCACATCAAAAAGGAACTTTTTTTGGAAATATTAAAAAAATGTTTACTAAATTACATGGTAAAGAGTTATCTTACAACAATTTATTAGATGTCGATGCGGCAGTAAATTTAATAATGGAATTTAAAGATAACCAACCAACATTTGCAATTTTAAAACATAATAATGCGTGTGGTTTAGCAACAAGAGTAACAGTAAAAGAAGCCTATTTAGATGCTTTGGCAGCTGATCCAACTTCAGCTTTTGGTGGTGTTTTAATTTCGAATACTAAAATAGACGTAGCTACCGCACTAGAAATTAATAAACTTTTTTGTGAAGTTGTAATTGCACCAAGTTATGATACAGAGGCTTTACAGATATTACAGGAAAAGAAAAATAGAATAATTTTAACACAAAATAGTACTGAATTACCTACTACGCAAGTTAGAACTTGTCTAAATGGTTATTTAGTTCAAGACAAAGATTTAATAACAGACAGCCGAGACATATTAAAAGTAGTAACAGAAAAAGCACCTACAGAACAAGAAATTGAAGACATGTTGTTTGCTTCTAAATTAAGTAAACATACCAAATCTAATACTATTGTTTTTGCTAAAAATGGTCAATTAATCGCCTCAGGAACTGGCCAAACATCAAGAGTTGATGCTTTAAGACAGGCCGTGGAAAAAGCAAAATCATTTAATTTTGATTTAAGCGGTGCGGTAATGGCAAGTGATGCCTTTTTTCCATTTCCAGACTGTGTTGAGCTAGCTAAAAATGCTGGAATTACTGCGGTAATTCAACCTGGCGGATCAATTAAAGACGAATTAAGCATTACTTATTGTAATGAAAATAATTTAGCAATGGTTACAACTGGAGTGCGTCATTTTAAACACTAATTTTATACAGACTCAGGCTAATTTTATAACATAACCACTTTTAAAAATATATGGGATTTTTTG
>Ga0233372_1000364_pt1 | contig 20686 bp, 24 predicted proteins | sample ElkDunMinimDraft_4_FD_191538 | JGI IMG/M metagenome (GOLD analysis project Ga0233372, IMG submission 191538) | Fecal eukaryotic communites from dung pellets of Tule Elk in California, USA - Elk Dung D8 | ecosystem: Host-associated > Mammals > Digestive system > Large intestine > Fecal | place... | reverse complement strand
AAGTTGCCGTCAGCGACCGAGCGCAGGTTCACCGCCTGCGCCGGGTAGCTGTCGGCGATCCACTCCCAGCGGTCGCCTTCGTGGTGCAGCACGCCCGATTCGGCCAGAACCTCCAGCCACGGCAGCGGCGCGACGGGCCCGAACATGTCGCCATCGACGAACGGCAGCTCGAACGCGGCGCAGCGGATGTGGTCGAGCAGGATCAGCGGCTGGTCGGGTTCGATCCGCGCATGCTCGGGATTGGCCTCGGCGAAGAACTCCGGGTGCCGCACCACGTACTGGTCCATCGGTTCGGAACTCGCGACCAGCACGCCGACCGATGGCTGCTGCCGGCGCCCGGCGCGGCCGAAGCGCTGCCACGTCGCCGAGATGCTGCCCGGGTAGCCGTTGAGCACCACGACATCGAGACTGCCGATATCGACGCCGAGTTCCAGCGCGGACGTGCTGACGATGCCGTCGATGCTGCCGGCGCGCATCTCGCGCTCGGCTGCGCGGCGCTCGGTCGGCAGATAGCCACCGCGATACGCGCGGATGCGCCTGGGCTTGCGCGGATCGTGATCGAAGACTTCCTTGAGGTACTTGGTCAGCACCTCGACCATCAAGCGGGTCTGGCAGAACACCAGCGTCTTGAGCCCCGCGCGGATCGCCATGCGCGCGATGCGGTTGGACTGCGAACGCGCAGAGGCGCGCAGACCCAGATCGGGATTGACCACCGGCGGATTCCACAGCAGCACATGCTTGTCGCCGCGCGGCGCGCCGGATTCGAGGATCGACTCCAGCGCGGCGTCGTCCACTTCGACGAGCGCGCGACCGTGCTCGCGGGCATTGCCGATCGTCGCCGAGCACAGGATGAACTGCGGGGTCACGCCGTAGAACGCGCAGACGCGCTTGAGCCGGCGGATCACATTGGCGACATGCGAGCCGAACACGCCGCGGTAGGTGTGGATCTCGTCGATCACCACGTAGCGCAGGTTCTCGAAGAACTGCGCCCACTTGGTGTGATGCGGCAGGATCGCCTGGTGCAGCATGTCCGGGTTGCTGACCACGATGTCGCCGTTGATGCGGATCGCCTGACGCGCATCGCCGGGCGTGTCGCCATCGAAGGTCGCCGCGCGCAGACCCAGCTCACCGGCCTTGTTGAGTTCCAGCAGTTCCGCCACCTGGTCCTGCGCCAGCGCCTTGGTCGGGAACAGGTACAGCGCCTTGCTGCGCGCGGTGATCGCCGCCGACAGCACCGGCAGCGTGTAGCACAGCGATTTGCCCGACGCGGTGGGGGTCGCGACGACGAGATGCCGGCCGGCCTGCGTTGCCGCCCAGGCGTCGGCCTGGTGGCGGTACAGACGCTCGATACCCCGGCTGCGCAGCGCCTGGGCCAGCGCCTCGGGCACGTCGTCCGGGATCGGCGCGTATTCGCCCGTCTGCCCCGGCAGCAGCAGCGTGCCGGTCACACGGCCGGGGTATTTCGCCGCGAGCCGGGTGGCAAGTGCGCTGCCGCTCGCGGCTTCGGCGGGGCCGACCAGGGCCTGGGCGGGCTTGAGGATGGCGTTCAGGGCCTGCTCCGGCGCATGGGAAAACGCCGGCAAGCCTGCCCGCCCGGCGTCTCATCCTGCGAGACTGGCCGCACGGATCGATGCTGCTTCACGGTCATGGCACCGGCGGCTTCCTAGCATCGGGTGCTCCCTCGATTCCCCCAGGAGCATCCCATGCAGAGCCTCGACGGCAAGAAGATCGCCATCCTCGCCACCGACGGATTCGAACAGTCCGAACTCGAGCAGCCACTCCAGGCGCTGCGCCAGGCCGGCGCCCAGGTCGACGTGATCGCCCCCGGCGATGCGGGTTCGATCAAGGGCTGGGACCAGAAGGACTGGGGCCGGAGCGTCGACGTGGACGTGCCGCTCTCCAAGGCCGACGCTGGCAGTTACGACGCGCTGGTTCTGCCCGGCGGGCAGATGAATCCGGACGTGTTGCGCACCAAGAGCGATGCCGTGGCCTTCGTGCGCGCATTCGGCGAAGCCGGCAAGCCCGTGGCGGCGATCTGCCACGGCCCGTGGCTGCTGGTCGAAAGCGGGCTTGCCAAGGGCCGCAAGGTCACCTCGTGGCCATCGGTGAAGACCGATCTCGTCAATGCCGGCGCCCACTGGGAGGATTCGGAAGTCGTCGTCGACGGCAACCTGATCACCAGCCGCAAGCCGGACGATATTCCGGCGTTCAACGCAGCGATCGCCAAGGCCGTCGCCGGCTGAGCCTGCGAGAGCGGAGGACGGGCCCATGGCGATCGAACTGCAGACCCTTGGCTGGGCGATCGTCCTCGGCCTCGTCCATATCGGCGTGGCCGCCGCGTTCGCGACTGCGCAACGCGGCGTGCGCTGGAACGCGAGCAATCGCGATGGGGACGCGCCACCACTGACCGGGGCGGCGATCCGTACCGCTGCCGCGAGCCGCAACTTCCTCGAGACGTTTCCGTTCTTCGCCGCTGCGGTATTGGCCCTGGTCGTCGCCGGGCGTGGCAATGCAGAGACCGCATTCGCCGCCCAGCTCTATCTGTGGGCGCGCGTTGCCTATCTGCCCGTGTATGCGATCGGCATTCCGTACCTGCGCAGCGCTGTCTGGATCGTCTCGCTGTGGGGCGTCGTGCAACTGCTCGTGCCGCTTCTTCGCGCATGAATTCGTCGTGTCCGGGCGATCGCGCCTGAACAGCTGAAAGAGTTGCGCGAGGTGTCATCGAAATCGACTCCACGGTTCACGGCGACGAGACGAAAGCGCCCGTAGCCTGCGCGCTCCCAACCCGTAGTACCCCGCAATGAAGCACGATTCCGACAGCACTCTGATGATCTCGCTCGGCCGCAACGGTCGCGCGTCCTACCCTGATCGTCCGTGGGAAGAGATCGAGCCGGTGCTGCGCCGCATGTGGGAATTCGATGGCCGCCTTCGCGCCTGGCACGACGTCCGCGCCACGGTGCTGGCTGCATGGCGCGCCGGAGAGGACGCCGTCCCGCAGCGTCGCCGGGCCATGGAGCATCGCGCCTCCTGACGTTCGCGTCGCGTCGGGAAAGCGGCCGCATGGAGGCCGCGCAGAGCGTTGCCTTGCAGTGGGCAAGGCCCCGACAGGGAACGTCTGGCCAGACGATGCCGAGCGCGTGCGACACACGACTTGCCCCTGCCGGCCTGGTTGTTGTGAGACCAGAACCCATGGCTGCGCGCGCTTGCCGCAGGCATCACCAGTGCCCCATCAATGTGCGCCCGGTCATCACCCCGGCTTGGCGGCGACGTGACACTTGCGGGTGCAATGTGGTCGAAACCCCACCCGCGGAGCGAACGATGAGCAAGTCCAACCCCACCCGTCCCAATGCACCGGAAGACGAAAAGGCGCTGCGCGACCACGACGATCTTCCGGACACGAGTGGTCCCGTCCTGCTGGATCCCAGATCGGTCGCAGCCATGGACAACATCGGTGTCGACGATCAGGCCGATCTGCTCGACCTGGAACTGGACGAGCAGCTCGGGGATCGTGGCCCGGACGGCCATTCCTTCGCCGACGACGTCCGCAGCGATACCGGCCGCAACAACGGCGAGCCCCTATGAAGGCAAACGGGCGGTGCATGCACCGCCCGTTCCTCCTGCGTAGGGATCAGACGCGGGGCCGGTAGAGCGCCGCGTTGATGCACGCGAAGATGCTGACGACGAACCAGCCGAACGGCAGCAGCGACAGGGTAAGCAGCCAGGTGACCGCGAACGCGATGCACGCGGCGAAGAACCACAGCAGCGCCGACAACGGGCGCCCCTGCACCAGCTGACCGAGCCCGGGAACGAAGAAACTGCAGATTGCGGCAATGACATTGCCGGTCGAACCCTGTGCGCTCATGGCGTGCTCCTTTGGGTGATTGAACGGGATCGTGCGGGATAAAGCTGAATGCGTGCGTGAAGGGACGAAGCCCCGCCAACCACGCGGCCCCGCGGCACCACCGACGCTATCCACATGCGAGCCTCGAACGCCGCATCATCAGGTTCGCGCTGAGCAATTCGAAGATCAGGTGGCACATTCTGCCGCCGCACAGGCGCACTGGGCGATGCAGCCGAGAGGCGTTGGCTCGCTGCCCGATCCTCGATGCACTCGATACCCCGGCCACAACCCTTCACTTGGCGGCATCGGCGCGGGCGTGTCGAAAGCGGGCGCCCTGTTTCGTCGTCCTTGCGAGGCGACGTCCGTCGTCGCCACCTGCACCACGACCACCAGGAGTTCCGCCATGTCCTACATCGATGGTTTCGTCCTCGCCGTCCCGACCGCCAACCGGCAGAAGTTCATCGAACACGCCGACACCGGCGATGCCTTCTTCATGGAGTTCGGAGCACTCCGCGTGGTCGAATGCTGGGCCGACGACGTGCCTGACGGCAAGCTCACCGATTTCCGCAAGGCGGTCCAGGCGCGGGACGACGAGACGGTGGTGTTCTCCTGGATCGAATGGCCGGACAAGGCCACCCGCGACGCCGCGTTCGCGAAGATGATGGACGGCAGCGATCCGCGCATGGACCCGGAGCGCAACCCCATGCCATTCGACGCCAAGCGCATGATCTATGGCGGGTTCGTGCCCGTAGTCGCGCTGGGCGGCAAGGGCTGAACCACTACCCCCGGGCGCAATGCGCTCGCGGCTCGGCCAGCGCGCGGCGCATACCGGCCCGTGCGCGCGTGACGGTCCCCAGGCAAAAAAAGGGCGCGCCAACGGCGCGCCCTTCTGGTTCTGACGCTGCAGCTGCAGCTCAGCCGACGCGGAAGCGGTCGCTGTTGATCAGCCCGTCGTTCCGGGGCAGATAACTGTCACCGTAGTGATCGTGCGACACGTAAGCATCCTGGACCGCGGACTTGGCGCGGTCCCAATCGAGCTTGGACTGGCCACGACGCTGCGGCCACTCCGCTTCCAGTTCGCTGGCCAGCGTGTCGTCCCAGGGACGGTCGACATTGCGGCTGCGCGCGTACGCACCGTAGCGGTAGGCGTCCCGGTACTGGTCGTAGTCGGCGTCCGGATCACGATACGGGGCACGGTCGAATGCTTCGACGTGATAGGCGTCCACGCGCTCGTACAGGGCGTGGGTGCGATCGGTGCGGTCCCATGCATCGCGTACGGCCGGACGTGCATCGTCCCAGGCGAGCTTCGACTCGCCACGGGTGTTTTCCCATTCGCGCTCGAGATCCGCTTCGGTCTCGTCCCAGCCGCGGGTGCGGTCCGCCTCGCGTGCCTGAAGGCCGAAACCATATGCCGGCGCGTAATCGCGGTCGAAATCGTGGTCCGGCTTCACGTAGTCGCGCTCGCGATGGGCCCCTCGCCAGTATTCGGTCTCGCCGGTCGGATCGATACGCTCGGCAATGCCCTTGCCGATCGCGGCGCCGGCAACCACGCCGACTGCAGCGCCGATCAGGGTGCCGACCGGGCCGAACACGGTACCGGCTGCCGCGCCCGCGGCTGCACCGCCGGCCACACCACCGATGCCGACGCCAACCGGATGCGCGCCCGGCGCCTTGGTGATCGGATCGCGATTCATGTCGCGGCCGTTGTCATGGGTGTCGTCGTGTTTGCTCATGCGTCGCTCCAGCGGTGAGGGATCAGGCGCCTACCGTGAGTGGCGAGGCATGAAACCGCCGTCGTTGAAATCACGACGCAAGCGGGTCCGTTCAGCCGCCGGGTTCGGACTCGTCGACCATCGTCCTGCCGGTCTTGAGGTTGCGGTGCGGTCCCGGGTCCTGACGAACGCGCGGGATCGCCGCCACCACGAGCAGCGCGACGACCGTCGTCAGCAACGCCACCATTTCTTCCCCCATGCCGGCCGCCATGCCGATCGCCGCCGTCATCCACACGCCCGCGGCCGTGGTCAGACCCTCGATGCGCTCCTCCTTGCCCAGTTTGAGGATGGCGCCGGCGCCCAGAAACCCGATCCCCGATACGACGCCCTGCATCACGCGCGTCACGTCCCCACCCTCGATGCCGCTGAGCAGGGGCGCCAGCACGAACAGCGCCGAGCCGATCGACACCAGGATGTGGGTCTTCAGGCCGGCCGCACGGCCCTTGCGTTCGCGCTCCCAACCGACCATGCCGCCGAGGATCGCGGCCACCAGCACCCTGACCACGATCGTGGTCATGGTGTCCGCATCCGGAAGCGCGAGTTCGCGCGCGAGCGCCGCTCCGACCTGGTCGAGCACGCTCACCGGGCTACCCGGGCGCATGGCTGGGGATCGAGGGGAAACAGCAGGAGTCGCGACATTGTGCAGGGCCCGATTTGAGTGCGGAGGAGCCTAGCGACGTCCCGGTCGGATCGGAGTGAGGGGGGCTTCCGCGCCGGAAGATCGCCAGATCGCGCATCGCCTGTTGCGCTTGAAAACGCCGGCGCCGGCAGCAGTTCCATTGGCTCGCCCCGCGGACTCCATCATGCCCACACTCTTCGATCCCCTCACCGCCGGTGCCCTGAGGATGCCCAACCGCATCGTCATGGCGCCCCTCACCCGCAACCGTTCCCCCAACGCGGTGCCCCTGCCGCGGACCGCGGTCTATTACGCCCAGCGTGCCACCGCGGGCCTGCTGATCTCCGAAGCCACGGCGATCACCCAGCAAGGCCAGGGCTATGCGGACGTGCCGGGGCTGTATGGGCCCGAGCAACTCGACGGCTGGCGCCGCGTCACCGACGCGGTGCATGCCGCGGATGGCCGCATCGTGGTGCAGCTGTGGCACGTCGGTCGCATCTCGCACACGTCGTTGCAGCCCGATGGCCAGGCGCCGGTCGCCCCTTCCGCAATCCGCGCCGACGCCAAGACCTTCGTCCACGATGCCAGCGGCAATGGCCGCTTCGTCGATACGTCGGAACCCCGCGCCCTCGAGCTGACGGAGCTGCCGGGCCTCGTCGAGGATTACCGGCTCGCGGCACGCGCGGCGATCGATGCGGGCTTCGATGGTGTCGAGGTGCACGCTGCGAACGGCTACCTGATCGACCAGTTCCTGCGCAGCGGCAGCAATACGCGTACCGACGCCTACGGCGGCAGCATCGACAATCGCGCCCGGTTCCTCGGCGAGGTGATGCAGGCCGTCGTTGCGGAGATCGGCGGCGAACGCTCGGGAATCCGCATCTCGCCGGTCACGCCGGCCAACGATGCGCATGATCCGGAGCCGATGCCGCTGTTCGCGCACGTGGCGCGCCTGCTGGCGCCGCTGGACCTGGCCTTCGTGCATGTCATCGAAGGTGCCACCGGCGGCGCGCGCGATTACCGGCAGGGCGATGCGCCGTTCGACTACGCCGCGCTCAAGGCGGCCTACAGGGACGCAGGCGGCAAGGGCGCGTGGATCGTCAACAACGCCTACGACAAGGCATCCGCCGAAGCGGCGATCGCATCCGGCTATGCGGATGCGGTCGCGTTCGGCCGGGCATTCATCGCCAATCCCGACCTGGTCCGGCGCCTGCGCGAGGACGCGCCTCTCAACGAACTCGACCCCGCCACGCTCTACGGCGGCGGCGATGCCGGCTATACCGATTATCGAACTCTGGACTGAGACTGGCGCGGGTACCCGCCTGGACTGAGACCGGCGCGGGACCCGGCGGTCAGGGCCGCGTGGGCGTCGGCATGGTCTGGAACTCCTGGCCCGTCACCGGATCACGCGCCCGACCGGGCGTGGTCTGCTGTGCATCCGGCACGATGCGACCCTGCGCATCGCGTACAGGGGTGGGAACGGCCGGGGCCGGCTGCATGGGTTGGGTCGTCGTCGCTGGCCGCACGGGCGTGGACGGGCCGCTCTCCGGAATGGTGCCCACGGGGTGGGCGCGTTGCGAAGCATCGGCCGGAATCGTCGCCGGCGCGGGCTGCGTGGTGGTCTGCGGCAACGGATTGCTGGGACGCTGCAGTTGCTGGGCCCAAGCGGGCGCAGTGACGCAGGCGGTCAGCAATGCGGCGGTCGACAACAGGGACATGCGGTTCATGGCGGCGCCTGGGATCGGGGAGTGTCCCGACACTAGGCGCCGCGTCATGCAGCAAGGATGAATTCCCCGTGCTCAGTCAGTCGACGCAGATCGTCGATGCCACGCCATCGCGGACGCGCTGCTGGCAACCGAAGGGATTGGTATCGACGCTGCAGGTGCCGCCCACCCGGGTGCCATCCACGCTGCCTTCCGGTGCGATGCACTGGCCCTCGCACTGGTCGCTGTCGATGCAGGCCTTGCCTGCGTCGGTGGTCTGCCGCAGGCACTGCTTGACCGGCGCACGACCCAGCTGTGTCCACTGCCCGCCTTCGCGCATGCAGTCGGTTTCGTTGGTGACCGTGGCCTTGTCGGGACCGCCGATCGGCATGACCCCGTCCACACGCTCGGCGGGGGCGCTGCAGGCCGCCAGCAGGGCGACGAGGATGACGGAAGCGATGCGCTTGATCATGGGACATGTCCACGGGAAGGTGGCGGCGAGTCTAGCGACGACCATGTGAACTGGGGTGCGTGGCGTTGCGCCGGCCGTGGAATGCGGGCGGCGATCACGCGGCCATGTCGATCGCGACGATCTTCGCTCGTCGTCACTGGTGTCACCCACCACCCACGCCTCCGGGAAGTTCGATCATGCGCCCACTCGTCGTTGCCGCTTTCCTCAGTCTCGATGGCGTCATGCAGGCCCCCGGTGGGCCGGACGAAGACCGCGATGGCGGCTTCTGCTTCGGCGGCTGGGTGGCCCCGCACGTCGACGCGGCCTTCGGCGAGGCGATGGGCGCGTTGTTCTCGCGGCCTTTCGAGTTGCTGCTCGGCCGGCGCACCTACGACATCTTCGCCGGGCACTGGCCGCGCGTGCCGGCCGACAGCGAGGACGCCGGCCTGGCCGAGCTGTTCAACCGCACGGCCAAGCACGTCGCCACACACCGCCCCGCGTCGCTCGACTGGCGCAACAGTCACGCGCTCGGCAGCGACGTCGTTGCCAGCGTGGCCACGCTGAAGGCACAGGACGGGCCGACGCTGCTGACCCAGGGCAGCAGCCAGCTGGTTCGGCAATTGCTCACGGGCGATCTCGTCGACGAACTCCGCCTGCTGACGTTCCCGGTCGTGCTGGGCACCGGCAAGCGGTTGTTCAATGCGGATGCCAGGCCGGCGGGCTTCAGGCTCGAGTACGGAAAGATCTCCCCGAGCGGGGTCGTGATCGCGCGGTACCTTCGCGCGGGCGGGGTCGACACCGGATCGTTCGCGATCGATCGAGCTCGCTGACGGGCGGCGGACCTGCCCTACCGCACGAGCTCCGCAAGGCGCGACAGTCGCGACGCGCGGGCAGGCCGGCGCGGCCTCGCAGAGGTCGGCTGCTGATCGCGACAGCGTGCGGCATGCCATTCGGCCTATTGACTACATGTGTAGTCAAGCGCATGGTGACGACACGTGTAGTCATCGAGACGTGTCATGGCCAGGAAAACCGTCGGGGACCAGGAACTGGCCCTGCTGCAACATCTCGCGCAAGCCGGCCCGTCGAGCGTCGGCGAAGTCGCCGCGACCTTCGGCGAGCCGCGCGGGCTGGCCCGCTCCACGGTGCTGACCATGATGGAGCGCCTGCGCGCGAAGTCGTATCTGCGCCGCAGCCAGTCCGGTGGCGGCGTGTTCCGCTACGCCCCGACCACCCAGCAGGACGAGGTGGTGCACAGCGCGATCGGCAGTTTTGTCGAGAAGACGCTGCAGGGTTCCGTTTCGCCGTTCGTGGCCTGGATGTCCGAGCGCAAGGAGGTCAGCGCCGACGAGCTGGCCGAACTCGAGGCGCTCGTCGCCACCCTGCAATCCAAGCGTCGGGAGTCCTGACATGGCCATCGCGCTGTTGATCGACACCCTGCTGCCGCGGCTGCTCGCCGCCAGCATCCAGGGCACGCTGCTGGTCACCCTGGTCTGGGCGCTGTGCCGCGCCCTGCCGCGGCTCTCGGCGAACGCACGCTGCTGGCTGTGGTGGCTGGTCGCCCTGCAGCTGGTGGTCGGGCTGCTGTGGTCGAACCCGGTCTCATTGCCGCTGCTGCCCGCATTCGAACAGCTCGCGATGCCCGCCCCGATCCTGGATGCGACACACGTCGGGCCAGCCGAGCTTGCGGCCTTCGCAAGCGCTGAGCCGGTGCAGTCCTTGCCCGCGCAGCCGACGCCCTGGTCATGGCCGCTGCTTGTCGCGTCGATATGGCTGCTCGGGCTCGCCGCGATGATCGCCCGCAGCCTGTCCGGCCTGCGTGCGTCGCGACGCCTGATCCGCGCGGCCGTGGCCTGCAGCGATCGCGCCCTGCTGCAGGCGCTTGCGCTGGCCGCCGATGCGCATGGGCTGCGCGCCGCGCCCGATGTCCGCGTCTCCGATGCGATCACCTCGCCACAGCTGATCGGGCCCTGGCACCCGGTGCTGCTGCTGCCGCGCGGCTACGGCGAGGCGCTGCAGGCCGACGAGCTCGACATGGCGCTGACCCACGAACTCGTTCACCTGCAGCGCCGCGACCTGTGGCTGGGCCTGCTGCCGGCGCTTGCCCAGCACCTGTTCTGGTTCCACCCGCTCGCGCACCTGGCAGCGCGCGAGTACGGCCTGGCCCGCGAAGGCGCCTGCGACGCTGCAGTGCTGGCGGGTCACGAACACGGCGCCCGCGAATACGCCCAGCTGTTGCTGCGCCTGGGCATTGCGCCGCGTCCCGAAGCCGGCCTGGCCAGCGCCTCGCCCGACTACACCTTCCTCAAGCGGAGATTGACCATGCTCAAGACCACCCGCCCGCTGTCGGGTGCGATTGCCCTGTCGACGACCCTGCTGGTCGCCGCCGTCGGCGTGCTGCCCTACCGCATCACCAACGCCGCGACGCCGCCCGCGCCGCCGGCCGCCGCGGCGGCGCCTGCCCCACCCGCGCCGCCGATGCTCCGCGCACCCGCCCTGCCCCCACTGCCTGCGACGCCGCCTGCGCCCTCGGCGCCCGCTCCGACCGACCTGCCGCCCCCGCCCGCACTGCCTGCCGAACCGGCTGCGCCGCCTGCGCCGCCCGCTGGTGACGTCAACGGTGCGCGTGGGCACGTGCACACCATCCGCACCCGCCACGATGGCGACGGCACGGGCGCCCTGCGCGGTACCTTCACCCTCGGCAAGCCGGGCACCGAGTCCTACGTGCTCATCGATCCCAGGCACAGCGTCGCCGTGGGTTCGACCGACGAACTCGCCGAAGCCCGCGCCGCGCAGCGTGGCAATGAATCATTGCTGTGGCTGCGTCGGGGCGATGCGCGCTACGTGGTCCGGGATGCCGACACCATCGAGCGTTTCCGCGAGGCCTTCGCCGACGTGGCCCGGCTGGGGGAACGGCAGGGAACCCTTGGCGCCGAACAGGGTGAACTCGGTGCGCGGCAGGGCGAAATCGGCGGACGTATCTCCGACCTCGCCCTGCAGGCCGTGCGCAATGGCGACGATGCCTCGCGCCGCACCGCGCTCGCCGCGCTCGAGGCCGAGTCGCGCGCGCTCGGTGCGCAGCTGGGCACCATGAGCAGTCAGCAGGCTGCACTGGCCGAGCAGCAGAGCGCACTGGCCCGCCAGCAGGCCGGCGCCCAGGCCCGCGCCAACCGGCAGGCACGCTCCTTGCTCGACGAAGCCATTTCCAGCGGCCGCGCCCAACGCCTCTGAGCCGGACTCCAGTGCGGCGCGACGGCCCGGTCATCGACCGGGCCGTTCCGGTATGTACCCCGCGGCGGCTCAGGCGTGGCCGATGCTCGGGTACGCGTCGGGCCGATGCGTGGATAGCGTGCCGAGGCTGAGCGTCCGGCTGGCTCGCTTGACGCGTGATGGGCTGGACCTGTCGCCACCGACCCCTTTCGCGGCGCGATCAGCTGCGCCACGTGGGACGACCCACACCCGGGCACACGTCGATGCCTGCACGTCAGTGGCCACGCGCTCGGCAACAGGACCGGATGCCGGCTTTCGTGGCCGGTTGGCCCCATATCGGCGGCCGGGCGAGCCGCCATTTCTTCCGGTCGCATCGCAGTCCGGAACGCCCACCCGCCTTCGCGCCGTGACCGCCGTCCGCGACGCCCCGCGCGGGCTCTGATGGTGACAGCGCGTATCGCCGCACGGCGCGTCCTGTGCAGGGACCGGCCAGCCCTCAGCGCGCGACCGCAGCAGCGCCTGCGATCTTCAGCGGCACACGCGCCAGGATGCTGTCGGAGGCCAGATACAGCGTGCGGCGATCGGCACCGCCGAAGGTCACGTTGGCGACCGGGCCGCCGGTCGCGATCCTGCCCAGGCGCGTACCGTCGGCCGCGAACACCAGCACGCCGCCCGGACCGGTCGCGAACACCGTGCCGTCGGCCGCGACCGCCATGCCGTCCGGCAGGCCGGGCGCGTCGTCACCGACCAGATCCGTGGCATCGGCGAACACCCGCCGCGAGGTCACCGCGCCGTCGGCATCGAGCGCATAGGCCATCCAGATCGCGCGCGCCGGGTCGGAGTTGGCGACGTAGAGCGTGCGTCCGTCCGGCGAGAGCGCGATGCCGTTGGGGCGCGTGAGTCCGTCGTCGAGCAGATGCACGCTGCCGTCGGGGTCGAGCCGGTAGACGCCATTGAAGGGCAGTTCCTTGACCGGAGATTCGTCCAGCCCCTCCAGGCCATACGGCGGATCGGTGAAGAAGATCGCGCCGCCGCTGCGGGCGACGACATCGTTCGGGCTGTTGAAGCGACGGCCGTCAAAGGCGCGCGCGAGGACGGTCTTGCGCTTCGTGCGCGGGTCGAGCCGCGCGAGCGCGCGACTGCCGGAGTCGGCCATCAGAACGCTGCCCGACGGCTCCACGAACAGGCCGTTGGCCCCGGCCTCCCGCAGCACCTCGGTCGGCGGGCCGTCGTAGCCGGACGGCTCGAGGAAGAGCGAGAGGCCGTCGGCGTCGGACCAGCGGTGGATGCGGTTTTCGGGCACGTCGGTGAAGAGCAGATAGGCGCCGTCGTCGACCCACGCAGGCCCTTCGGCCCAGGTGAAGCCTTCGGCCAGGCGCTCGATGCGCGCGTCGGGCGCGACCACGTCGTGGAAGCGCGGATCCTCGGCGCTCAGCGCGGCTCCAGCCGGCGCGGACGAGGTGCTCGCGCAGCCACTGATCAGCGTGGCGCAGATCAGGCCAGACAGCGGGGAAAAAAAGCGCATGGCATGCCTCATACAGGTCCGGGCTTGGAAGCGTGCCACGTTGGCGGCGCAAGCGCCGTACCCCTGCGCCGGGGAAGCGGTGGGCAGCGGTCACACCCGGACAAGCCGAGGCGGCGCGCCACTGCGTCCGCAACAGAGCTTTGCTCCGGCGCCTGTTTAATCCGCCTTCGACCGGCTCCAGTTTCTGCCCGCGGCAGCTCCCCTCCAGCCGCGATGCCGCCGCCCAGGAGTTTCCATGTCCCGTTTGCCCGCGCTCTTCATTTCGCACGGTTCGCCGATGACCGCGCTGCAGCCCGGCAAGATCGGCGAACGCCTGGCCCAACTGGCCGCCGACCTGCCGCCTCCACGCGCGATCGTGCTTGCTTCGGCACACTGGCTCACCCGCTCGCCGCAGGTCGGCGCCGCGGCGACGCCGGAGACCGTGCACGATTTCGGCGGCTTCCCCCAGGCGCTGTTCGACATCCGCTATCCGGCGCCCGGCGATCCGGTACTGAGCGCGCGCGTCGCCGCGCTGCTGCAGGGGGCCGGCCTGCAGCCGCAGGTCGATCCGGACCACGGGCTCGATCACGGCGTCTGGGTGCCGCTGCGCCTGCTCTATCCGGCCGCCGACATTCCGGTGGTGCCGGTGTCGATCCAGCCCGGCCTCGGTCCTGCGCACCAGCTGCGGCTCGGCCGCGCGCTCGCCCCACTGCGCGACGAGGGCGTGCTCGTGATCGGTTCGGGCAGCATCACCCACAACCTGCATGACTGGCGCAGCTACGACGAGGCGCGACAGGCGCCTTATGTGCAGCCGTTCATCGACTGGATCGAGCAGCGGATGGCCGCCGAGGATGTCGAGGCCCTGCTCGACTACCGGCGCCAGGCGCCGTACGCCGAGCGCGCGCATCCCACCGATGAACACCTGCTGCCGCTGTACGTGGCGATGGGCGCAGGTGGCGCGCCGATGCGCGCGCAGCGGATCGATGCGGGCATCGACATGGGCTTTCTGGCGATGGACATCTACCGTTTCGATGGCGAGCCGCCAGCGCAAGGCGGCTGAGCCAAAGCGCCCAGCGTGCGCCGAGCCTGCGGCTTCTCTGGACGACAGACGGTGCAATGGGATCGCGGCATACCACGGTGGTGCCACGCCGTTCGCCGCAGGCCCACTCCGCGCGCCCGCCGCGTGGTCCTTCGTTGTGGCGCGATCAAAGAACCGCTCTCTCGAGAGGCACGCCCGCGCTGCAGGAAGCACGAAGCAGCTGCGTTGCGTTTCGCGGGCCCTGGCGATCAGCCGCGTTTGCCGGCCCGCCCGCGCATGTGGGCCTCGTCATCGAGCCAGTTCTGGTCCTTGTTCTTCAGGAAGAACACGTAGACCACCAGCGAAACCGCGATCACCGATGTCACGTAGACCACGAAGGCCGCGACCCGGTCCGACTTCAGCGCTGCCTGATAGGCCAGGGGCGCGGTCCCGCCGAAGGCCGAGTTCGCCAGCGCATACCCCAGGCCCACGCCCAGCGCGCGCACGTGCGTGGGGAAGAGTTCGGCCTTCACCACCGCATTGATCGAGGTATAGCCGGTCAGGATCACGAAGCCGATGGCGAGGATCACGAATGCCGACAGCGCACTGGTCTGCTGCGGCAGCGCGGTGACCAGGTACCAGGTGTAGAGCACGCCGCCGATGCCGAAGAACACCAGCAGGCGCTTGCGGCCGACGCTGTCCGACAACCAGCCACCGACCGGCTGCAGCAGCATCAGGAAGGTCAGCAGGCCGAGGTTGATCCAGGTGCCGACGATGGCGTCGTCGCCGGCGAACGCGGCCTGGATCATCTTCGGGCCGTTGACCGAGTAGGTGTAGAACGCCACCGTGCCACCGGCGGTGATCAGGAAGCACAGCAGCAGGGGACGCCACTGGTGGACGAACAATTCGCGGATCGAACCCGATGCCTGCGCGCCGCCAGTCCTGGCGGCTCGAATGGAATCGGATCCCAGCGATTCGTCCATCGTACGACGCAGCCAGAACACGATGATCGCGGCGACGCCGCCAAGGCCGAATGCGACGCGCCAGCCCCATTCGGAGATCTGCGACGTATCCAGCGTCAGCAGCATTGCCAGCAGCGTGGCCTGCGCAAGCACGTGGCCACCGACCAGGGTGACGTAGTGGAACGAGGACAGGAAGCCGCGGCGGCCGGGAATCGCGGCCTCGGACATGTAGGTCGCGCTGGCGCCGTACTCGCCGCCGGTCGCAAAGCCCTGTACCAGGCGCGCGATCAGCAGCAGCACCGCCGCCCAGATGCCGATCTGCTGGGCCGTGGGACTGATCGCGATGAGAAACGAACAGCCGGCCATCACCGACACCGATACGGTCAGCGCCAGGCGCCGGCCATAGCGATCCGCGAAGCGACCGAAGTACCACGCGCCGATCGGGCGCATCAGGAAGGTCGCGGCGAAGATCGCCCATACGTACAGGGTGGAATTCTTGTCGTCCGGCGAGAAGAACTGCGATTCGAAGTACACCGCGAACACCGAGTACACATACACGTCGAACCACTCGACGAGGTTGCCGGCCGAGCCCTTGAGCGTGTTGGACACCGAACGGCGCAGGCTTGCGGGGCGCACGGCGCTGACGGCGGCGGGCGCGACAGGAGCACTCATCGAGGGATCTGCTGGGCGGGGACCGGGGCCGGAGTATAGGGGCGCTGCGGATTCATCCGCGCGGGCCGTCCACCAGCGCCGCCAATGGACGTCGATCGCAACCGTGATATTCCCCGCCCGCGTGCGAACCATCCAAATGACAGGTACACCACGGCAACCCATGGACACGACGGTTCCCATCGACGACGAGCGCCAGGCATTCGCGAAGCAGCTGCAGGCGCACCAAGGCATCGTTGCGACGGTGGCCGCGAGCTACTGCCGCGACCCCGACGATCGCGCCGATCTGGCCCAGGAGATCGCCATCCAGCTGTGGCGGGCCTGGCCGAAATACGACCCGGCGCGTCGCTTCAGCACATGGATGTACCGGATTGCCCTGAACGTGGCGATCAGCGCCGTCCGCAATGCGGCACATCGCCACCGGCATGCGGTGCGGTTCGACGAGGCGCTGCACGACGTGGAGGATCCGGCGCCCCACGACCCGCAGGCCGAGCAACAGGTCCGCGCGCTGCATCGCTTCATCCACGCCCAGGCGCCGCTCGACCGGGCCCTGCTGCTGCTCTACCTCGACGACCGCAGCCATCGGGAGATGGCCGAGATCCTCGGTCTCAGCGAGACCAACGTCGCCACCAAGATCAGCCGGCTGCGCCAGCGGATCCGCAACGAACTGTGAAGGACATCGCCATGGAACACGACGATCTCAAGGCCGCCTGGCAATCGCTCGAAGCACGCATCAGCCGCAGCGACGCGCTCCAGCTGGCGGTCCTGCGCGAGACGCGGCTGGGCCGCGCGCGCAGCCACCTGCGCTTCTTCAAGCTTGGCCACTGGCTGCAATGCCTGCTCGGGCTCGGCCTGGTCGCGCTGGGCGTGATGTGCTGGACGCGCAACCCCGACATCGCCGGCCTGCTGGCCGCCGGCATCGCGGTACACGCATTCGGCGTCATCAACATCATCGGCGCGATGTTGGCCCTGGTGCTCGCTGCGCGCGTCGACTACAGCGCGCCGGTGCTGCAGATCCAGCGACGGTTGGCCACCCTGCTGCGGGCGTATGCGCTCAACTCCGCGATCTGCGGACTGCCCTGGTGGATCATGTGGCTGCCGGTCGTGGTCGCGGTCGCCGGCCTCGACCGCATCCAGCCCGGCGTCGGCACGCCGTCATGGATCGTGTGGAGCCTCGCGATCAGTGCGGCCGGCCTGATCGCGAGCGGTATCTACGCCGTTCGTCATTACCGGCGCATCCTCGAAGCACCGGATGCCGACGCACGCGCCTGCGGCGACGGCGCCGACGGTATCCGCCGCAGCAGGCGCATGCTGGCCGAGATCGCCGAGTTCGAGGCCCACTGAGCGCGGCAGCCGCGCTGCCCGCCGACGTTACGCCCTCGACCTGGGCTCGGCCGCGCCGGGCAACCGGATGCCGCGATCACCCGGACACGGGGCTGCGCGAACGACGCCACAGGCGGGAGGCCACCGGATAGACCACGCGGTGGGCCAGCATCGAAACACCGGCCACCAGGCTCGCGATCATCAGCGGCAATACGGCGCCGAACACGAATGTCATTGCCAGCACGAACCCGAGCACGCATTCGGCGCGATAGCCGGGCAACAGCAGGGCAAGTCCGAAGGCGGAGAACAGCACCAGGCTGGCAAGGTCCTCGCGCCCCTGCAGGAACGCAGCGGACAGAAGCACACCGGCGATCGCAGCGACTGCGAAACCTGCCACTCCCCCCGCCACGGCGCGGCGCCTGTCATCGTGAGGCGCGATCCGGCGGAGGAACCGGCCCGACGCCCACCAGGCCAGCGCCGGCAACAGCACCAGGCCCCAGCCGTTCCAGACGGCGGGCAATCCGGGATCGGCAAGCAGATGGTGGCTGACGATGCCACCATGCAGATGTTCCCACGCCAGGTGCGCCAGCTCGGCGACGGCCACAGCAACGACGATCCAGATCCGTGCCGCGCTGGCACGACTCCATGCTGCAACTTCGATTTCCGGCTGCATCGCAGTTCTCCCCGAGGACTGCCGACTCTGCGGGAGGCGGCGACTGCGTACGCGTGAGATCGGTCACCGTGACTTCTGGCAGCACCTGCGCGCTAGGCGCTGCCTGCTTCCGCGCCGCCGCGCTGCAGGGGATCAGGCAGCGGCTCGCCGGCATCGACGAACGACAACGAGACCGAGTTGAGGCAATGGCGCTCGTAGCTCGGCGGCGGCCCGTCCGGGAATACGTGGCCCAGATGGCTGCCGCAGCGGGCGCACACTTCTTCCACCCGGATCATGCCGTGGCTGGTATCGCGGATCAGGCGGATATGCGCGGCATCGAACGGCGCGAAGAAACTCGGCCAGCCGGTGCCCGAATCGAACTTCGCACTGGAACGGAACAGCGGCAGGCCGCACAGGCGGCAGCAGTAGGTGCCCTCGCGCTTGTTGTCGAGGAACACGCCGCAGAATGGGGCTTCGGTCCCGTGTTGCAGCAGGACGCGGCGCTCGTCGGCGGAAAGGCCCGCTTCAAGCGCGGCGCGCTGTTCGGGGCTGGGCGGCGTTAGATCGAAGCGGCTCATGGCAGTTCCGTGGAAGGCGCGAGTGGACGAGATGGTGACGATGGCGCATCCATGCAAGGTCGGATGCCGCAGCGGCGGGCAGCTGGCGACGTGTGCTTCGGCCCGTCCAGGCGCGCCGAGTGCCAGCCGGCGCATCACAGGCACGCGGCCCGCGAGCCCGGGTTGGACAGCGCGATGCTGCGCAGGCAACTTAGCGCGCTCTATCGGAACACGGACCCTTGCAATGAAGATGCGATTCGCAGCGCTTGCCGCCCTGACCACTGCACTGGCAGCCTGCTCGCCCGCGCCCGCACCGGAGACGACGGCAGACACCATTCCGTCCCCGGCAACGGCTCCGGCCGCCGAGGCCAGCGCTGACTCCGAAGCCACCCGCGCCTACAAGCGCGCCAACGACGCGATGCACGCGGGCATGGGGATGGGATTCACCGGCGACGCCGATGTCGACTTCATGCGCGGCATGATTCCGCACCACCAGGGCGCGATCGACATGGCCGAGATCGTGCTGGAGTACGGCAAGGACCCGGAAGTGCGCGCACTGGCGCAGCAGGTCATCGCCGCACAGAACGAAGAGATCGCAATGATGCAGCGCTGGCTGGAGGCACGTGGCGTTGCTGCCGATGCGCCCGCAGCTGACGACGACGCGCACGCGCATCACTGAGGTCGGCCCCCAGAGCGCCCGCAACGTCGGGCGCCGGCGGACTGGTCGCGGCCCACCCACGGGCGGAAGCTTCCGCGCAGCGGCAACAGTCGGCCGGCTCGTCTGGTCCGGACGGCCCAGCGCTGAGGATGATCCGGGCGATACGCCTGCTGACTCGACCCGGCCCTGGCAAGCGAGCGCACCGCGACTGCAATCGCGCCCGGCGTCCTCAGGACGCCGGGTCGAACATGAACACACGCAGCTCCTGGTCGCACCTGCAGGCCCTGGCCAGACGCGCCGCCCACGCCACGGCCGCCTCACGCGTCGGCAGCTCGAGCACGGCGAATCCCCCATCAAGGGGCCGCGCCGCTGTGTAACCGCCATCGGTGACCGTGCCATCCGCGGACACCCGCACCACCGCTGCGCCGACATCGATGCCGCCCGCGAACACATAGGCGCCGGCGGCCTTCGCGTCTTCGATCACCGCATGCGAGTCGCGCACGACGGCGTTCCATTGCTCGTCGGGCACGACCATCGCCGCCGCGGGAAAGGAGATCAGGTATTTGGCCATGCGTGATCCTCGGTGGAGCAAACCAGTGCCGCGGGCTCTCTCTTGCGCCAGGCGGGCCGCGGTCGCGCCCACGTGGGATTATCATGCGCGATGCACAACGCTATCGGTTCGATGCTTCGCGAACGCCTCGGGCTCGCGGCCCCCGCTCCCCTCGCATTCGAGCGCGGCCGCATCGACGCCTTCGACGGTTTCAGCCGCGAGCGGATCGAGTACCGTGGACTCGAAGGCGATGTCATTCCGGCCTTCCTGTTCGAGCCGACGGGGCGTCCGCCGAGAGGCGGCGTGGTGGTCTTCCACCAGCACAACGGCGAGTTCCACTTCGGCAAGAGCGAAGTCGCCGGCGATGTCGGCAGCCCGTTCCAGGCCTTCGGCCCGGCGCTCGCACGTCGTGGCCTCGCGGTCCTGGCCCCGGACGCCCTTACCTTCGAGGATCGCCGCGGCCAGGTCAGCGGCGTGGAGCCGCACGATTACGACTGGCTGCAGCACTACAGCGCCATGAGCTATCGCCTGCTGGACGGCGACACGCTGATGCGCAAGGGCCTCGACGACGCCCAGCGGGCGCTGAGCGTGCTGATCGACGCCGCCGGACTCGACGCACGCCGCGTCGGCATCGCAGGCCACTCCTACGGCGGCTACACCGCGCTGTACCACGCCGCTGTCGACCCGCGCTGCCGCTTCGCCTGCATCAGCGGCGCGGTCTGCAGCTTCGACACCCGCCGCCGCGAAGAGACCGGCATCACCCTGTTCGAAGCCGTGCCTGGCCTCGCGCAGCTGGTCGACACGCACGACGTGCTGGCGGCGATCGGACCGCGTCCGACGCTGGTCGTGTCGGGGACCGAAGACAAATATTCGCGGGACGCGGATCAGGTCGTGGCGAAGGTCGCCGGGGACTTCATCACCGAGCTGCGCGTCGAGCGTGGGCATGCACTCGATCAGGAGCGGTTCGATGCGATCGTTGAATGGCTTGTCGCGTGGGCGACGAGCGGCTGAGATCACCGCATCACACGGAGATCCCCACCGATAGCAGCCCCGCGACGTCAGGCCGCGATCCAAGGCGAGGAGTTCGGAAACCACCAGTCCCAACACGCGCGCCCCCAGGCCTCGTCAGCCCATCAGCCCAGATCGGATGCCTCATAGAGCGGGCGGATCTCGATCTCGCTCGGTCCGGGCATCGGATTCGGGAAG
>Ga0233372_1000361_pt1 | contig 20747 bp, 18 predicted proteins | sample ElkDunMinimDraft_4_FD_191538 | JGI IMG/M metagenome (GOLD analysis project Ga0233372, IMG submission 191538) | Fecal eukaryotic communites from dung pellets of Tule Elk in California, USA - Elk Dung D8 | ecosystem: Host-associated > Mammals > Digestive system > Large intestine > Fecal | place... | reverse complement strand
GCACGGCCTCGTTGCCCGCGGATTTGCCATTGAGGATCAGGCGCCAGTGCGGTGAGGGCATACGGTCGGGGCGCGCGGTGGAGGTGGCGCGGAGCGTAGCGGAACCTGCTGGGGCCACCGTTAACGCGCCATCACGCCGGTGGCTCGGGCGGGTCACTCACGGCCTGGATGCAGGCCATCACAGGGGCGAACGGCAGAGGCGGATTGAACCTGCGTGATCCCGCGGAGGCCGCATCGCCGGTTGCGGCCTTGTCAGGTGCGGTCCGAGGTCTCCCGGGTCGCTGTCTTCGCGGGGACGCCAACGCGCGCGGCCTGACCGCCAGCAGTCGGCCTATGCGCGCGTGGTGACGGCGCGCGTGATCTCGCTGCGCATCGCGTCGACCACGGCACGGTAATCGGGCTTGCCGAAGATCGCCGACCCGGCGACGAAGGTGTCGGCGCCCGCGGCGGCGATCGCGCCGATGTTCTCCGGTTTCACGCCGCCATCGATCTCCAGGCGGATCGGCTTGCCGATCGCGTCGATGCGCGCGCGCACCTGGCGCAGCTTGTCGAGGGTCGATGGAATGAACGCCTGTCCACCGAAGCCCGGGTTGACCGACATCAGCAGCACCATGTCGAGGTCCTCCAGCACGTAGTCGAGCACGTCGAGCGGCGTCGCCGGGTTGAGCACGAGGCCGGCCTGGCAGCCCTCGGCCTTGATCAGCTGGATCGTGCGATGGACGTGCCGGCTGGCTTCCGGATGGAAGCTGATCAGCGAAGCGCCGGCCTGCGCGAAGTCCGGCACGATGCGGTCGACCGGCTCGACCATCAGGTGCACATCGATCGGCGCGGTCACGCCATGCTTGCGCAGGGCTTCGCAGACCAGCGGGCCGATCGTCAGGTTCGGGACGTAGTGGTTGTCCATCACGTCGAAATGCACCCAGTCGGCCCCGGCCGCGAGCACGTTGTCGACCTCCTCGCCGAGGCGGGCGAAATTCGCGGACAGGATGGAGGGTGCGATGACGGCGGATTGCATGGCTGATCCCGGGCGGTGAAAGGAACGCGGCCTTGCCGGCCGCATCCCGTCATTCTAAGGCCGCCGCAGCGGCAGCCCTGCGCGCGGTGGCGGGATCTTTGCGGCGAGCCCGGGCTGCCGCGTTCATCCCGCAGCCGTTCCGGGGGCATGTCCCGTCACTCGATGGCTCAGTGCGCCGCACTCCACGGGAAGGGCCACAAGCGGCGGCGACATTGACCACGGGTCGGTCGCGCGGACCTGGAGGGCTCAGCTGGCGAGCCTGTTCCGCCAGCGTGCTCGCGTGACCGGCGCGCGGGCACACGCCGGCGTATTGGTTCGCGTATGCGGGGCACATCGATGCCCTGCGGGCGGCGGCCCGTGCATTCGGTGCGCTATCGCGCAGATCGTGCCCGCCATGGAGCACCGGAGCGGGCGTACGGCGGTCGCCCAGCGCTCATCCGCGCGCGCCGACGCTCCTCTCAACGGCGCCGCTTGCGTCCGTCGCGACCGCGGCGCAGGCGGTCGTAGGCCGCGTTGAGTTCCGCGGCCCGCGCCTCGGCCCGGGCCCGGAGCTCGGGCGCAGCGCGGGCGACGCGGTCGGGATGGTATTGCGAAATCAGCTTGCGATAGGCCTGGTCGATCTCGGCCCGGCTCGCCTCGGGCGGCACCCCGAGCGCCTCGTGATCCTTGTGGCGCCGCGGCGCCAGCCAGCCCGCATCGAACGCATGTCCGATCACCAGGCCGATCACGCCGCCCGCCGGGTGGCGCATCAGCAGCCATCCAGCGATGAAGCCCAGCAGTTTTCCGTACCAGCGATGCATGGCCGGCAGTGTAGCGGGCAGCGGAAAGCCCGCGTCCGGACCCGCGCCGACCCCGCTGCAACGGGCCACGGTTCGCACTACACTTGCCGGCCGCTTGCGATCCACCCGGATGTCAACCGTGTCGACGACCCTGCTCGAAGCGAACCTTCCCGGCCTCCACCTGCGTCACCGCGGCAAGGTCCGCGACGTGTTCGAGCTCGGCGACGAACGCCTGCTCATCGTCGCCACCGACCGCCTCAGCGCCTTCGACGTCGTGCTGCCCGACCCGATCCCCGGCAAGGGCGAAATGCTCTGCCAGATCAGCAACTTCTGGTTCGATCGCACCGCGGCCCTGATGCCCAACCACCTGACCGGCATCGATGTCGCCAGCGTGCTGCCGGACGGTGTCGACCCGGCGCTGTATGCCAAGCGATCCGTGGTCGCGATGAAGCTCAAGCCGGTGCCGGTGGAAGCGATCGCGCGGGGCTATCTGATCGGCAGCGGCTGGAAGGACTACCAGCGCACCGGTCGGGTCAGCGGCATCCCCCTGCCCGGCGGCCTGCGCCAGGCGGAGCAGCTGCCGCAGCCGATCTTCACCCCGTCGACCAAGGCGGCGGTCGGCGACCACGACGAGAACATCGATTTCGACACGATGGTCCACAGCATCGGCGCCGATCTCGCCGAGCAGGTCCGCGACGCCACCCTGCGCCTGTATGCCCATGCCGCTGCCCACGCGGCAGAGCGCGGCATCATCCTGGCCGACACCAAGTTCGAGTTCGGCACCGACGCCGACGGCCGCCTCTACGTCATGGACGAGATGCTGACCCCGGACTCCTCGCGCTACTGGCCCGCCGACGAATACCAGGTCGGTACCAGCCCGCCGAGCTACGACAAGCAGATCGTCCGCGATTACCTGGAAACGCTGGACTGGGACAAGACCGCGCCGGGGCCGCGTTTGCCGGCCGAGGTCATCGATCGCACGCGCGGGCGCTACGCGGACGCGCTGCAGAAGCTTGCCGGCATCTCGATCGACTGACGTCCGGCCACGCGCCTCTGCCGCGGTATCCTCGGGCCGCAGCTGCATGGACCTTGGGAGGGGCGGATGGACACGACACACGACGACACGCCGACCCGGCCGATCGACCGCTGGTTCGCCAGCTATTCGAACGATCATCGCAACGACACCAACCAGCGCATCCACGTCTTCGCCGTGCCGGCGATCCTGTGGAGCGTGATCGCGCTGCTGTGGTGCATCCCCGGCGGCACGATCTTCAAACCGGGCATCTGGGCGGCGCTGGCGATGTTCGCCGCATGGCGGTTCTACCAGCACGCCTCCAGGCGGCTGGGATTGGGCATGCTCGTGGTCTTCCTGCTGCTGGCAGGCCTGACCTGGGCGCTGCACCAGCAACTGGGCACGCGCGGCTTGCTGACATCCGCGGTCGCGGTGTTCGTCGTCGCCTGGATCGCCCAGTTCGTCGGCCACAAGATCGAAGGCCAGAAGCCGAGCTTCCTGACCGACCTGGTCTACCTGCTGATCGGCCCGGCCTGGGTGCTGGCCAAGCTTTATCGCAGGCTCGGCTGGCGCTACTGACCCGCCTTCGTGGCCTGACGCGTCATGGTGGCCGTGGACGGCATGCGATCCTTGCGCGCCCCGCTTCCCCGGTACCGCCGTGTCGCCCCGCGATCTCATCCTCGTTCTCGTCGTCTGCGTTGCCTGGGCGCTGAATTTCCTGGTATCGGCCAGCGCACTGCGCGAGATTCCGCCCTTCCTGTTTTCCGCGCTGCGCTTCGCGCTGCTGGCGGTACCCCTGGTCTGGCTGCTCAGGCCCCCTGCGCCGGGCCAATGGCCGCGGCTGATCGCGGTGTGCCTGTGCATCGGCGTGCTGCACTTCGGCCTGAGCTTCCTCGCCCTGCGCCTGTCGACCGACCTGTCCTCGCCGGCGATCGTGATGCAGAGCTACATCCCGATGACCGCGCTGCTGGCCTGGGCGGTGCTGGGCGAGCGGTTCGCCTGGCGCACCGGCGCGGCGATCGGCATCAGTTTCTGCGGCGTGCTGGTTCTCGGCTTCGATCCGGTGGTACTGGCCAATCCCGCGGCCGTGCTGACGATGCTGGCCTCGGCGCTGATGCTGGCGATCGGCACGGTGCTGATGAAGGGCCTGCGCGACGTGGACATGTGGAACATGCAGGGCTGGACCGCGGTGGTCAGCGTGCTGCCGCTGCTCGCGATCAGCCTGGTGTTCGAGCCCGACGGCTTCGCGCGCCTGGGCACCGCCGGTTGGGCCGGCTGGGGTGGCGCGGTCTATGCGGCCTTCGTGTCCTCGCTGCTCGGCCACGGCCTCTATTACGTGTTGATGCAGCGCTATCCGGTGGCGATGGTCACACCGTGGCTGCTGCTGGTGCCGGTGCTGGCGATCGGCCTGGGCATCGCGTTCTGGGGCGACCGGCCGGGGCCGCGTCTGTGGATCGGCGGGGCGATGGTGCTCGGCGGAGTGCTGGCGATCGCGCTGCGGGCCCTGCAGAAATCACGCAAGCTGGTGGAGGAGCCGCTGGCCGGTCCCTGACCGGCGCAGATGATGCGGCGACTGCCGGCTGCGGCCGGCCGTCGCTGCGCCGCGGGCGACAGATCAGTTGGCGAACATCCCGGCCTCGGGACGGAACGGACGTGGCGCGTAGCCGAAGGCCGCGCTGGCCGGCGCGGCATCGAAGACCAGGTCCTCGCGCATGCGCGCGACCGCACCGGGCGGCAACCCGCCCAGTTTGCCCGCGCGATGGGCCGTCCACAGGGCGGCGTCGAACAGGGGCCCCGGCAACATCCACAATCGCGGCCGCGGCTCGAGGCAGGCGAGCGTGCGGGCGACCATCGTCCGGTAATCGAGCGTTTCCCCGCCGGGCAACGCGTAGGCCCGGCCATGCGCAGGGACAGCATCGACAGCGGCATGCGCGGCCCCGGCGAGATCCTCCACATGCACCGGCTGGCGCAGACCGCGCGCATCCGCCGGCAATACGAACAGACCGGTGCGCCGGGCGAGCGCGACGATCCGGCTGAGGTTGCGATCGCGGCCGCTGCCGTAGACCAGCGTCGGCCGCAGCAGGGTCGCCGCCGCCCCGCGCGCGGTCGCGGCCGTGAATACGCGCGCCCCCGAGTCGCGCAGGCGCTGGGCGAGTTCGCGCTCGGCGGGATCGGCCGCGTCCTGCTTGGTCGCGTCGCTGGTGGAGCCGAACGCGATCACCCGCGGACAGTCGATTGCCGCGCGCGCGTACCAGTGTGAGAACAGGTCCAGCGGGCCGCAGCTGAAGATCGCCTCCGCCCGGGACGGCAGCGTCGCCGGCAGGTCGGCGAACGTTCCCACATGCCAGCGCAGGCGCGGGCCATCGGGTGGGGGAGCGCGCGAGAGCGCATCGACCGACCAGCCTGCAGCGCGCAATCGCGCCAGCAGTGAGGCGCCGATCGGTCCCGTTGCCCCGAACACCAGCGCATGACGGTCGGACGGGCGCGGAGAGTCGGGAATGGAATCCATGGGACATAGCATATCGGTCCGCGGAGACGCGCCCGCCCACGCACTTCGGTTAAACTGCCCGGCCCTTGCGTGACCCGCCGGCCGCCTGGCCGATCCGCATCCACAAGGAGCCCGATGCTCGAACTTCTCTTGGCCCTGCCCTTCGTGCTGGCGCTTGTCGTGGGCCTGTCGGCGAATGCGTCGCGCCGCACGTACGCGTGGCTCGCCGGCCTGGCACCGCTGCTGGGCCTCGCGATCCTGGTGCTGCTGGCCGGCGACGTGTTCGATGGAACCATCCTCAAGACCCAGTACGCCTGGATCCCCGAGGCCGGGCTGGATCTCAGCCTGCGCATGGACGGGCTGGCCTGGACGTTCGCATTGATGGTGCTGGGCATCGGTGGGCTGGTGGTGCTCTATGCCCACTACTACCTCTCGGCGCAGGACAGTCCGCGCAGGTTCTTCACCTACCTGCTGCTCTTCATGGGCGCAATGCTCGGCATGGTGATCGCCGGCAACCTGCTGCTGCTGGTGGTGTTCTGGGAGCTCACCTCGATCAGTTCCTTCCTGCTGATCGGGTTCTGGTCGTACCGCCAGGACGCCCGCCAGGGCGCGCGCATGGCATTGACGATCACCGGCCTGGGCGGTCTGGCGCTGCTCGGCGGCGTGCTGCTGATCGGTCGCATCGTCGGCAGCTACGACCTCGATGCGGTGCTGGCCTCGGGCGACCTGATCCGCGCAAGCCATCTCTATCCATGGGCGCTGGGCCTGGTGCTGCTGGGCGTCTTCACCAAGAGCGCGCAGTTCCCGTTCCACTTCTGGCTGCCGCATGCGATGGCCGCGCCGACCCCGGTCTCGGCCTATCTGCACTCGGCGACGATGGTGAAGGCCGGCGTGTTCCTGCTCGCGCGCCTGCATCCGGCGCTGGCCGGCACCGACCTCTTCTTCTACGTCGTGAGCGGCGTCGGTGCGACCACGCTGCTGATCGGCGCGTGGTTCGCGATCTTCCAGCACGACATCAAAGGCCTGCTGGCGTATTCGACGATTTCGCACCTCGGCCTGATCACCCTGCTGTTCGGCCTGTCGACCGACATGGCCGTGGTCGCGGGCCTGTTCCACATCCTCAACCACGCGACGTTCAAGGCCTCGCTGTTCATGGCCGCCGGCATCATCGACCACGAATGCGACACCCGCGACATGCGCCGGCTGGGCAATCTCAGACGCTACATGCCCATGACGAGTGCGCTGGCGATCATTGCCTCGCTGGCGATGGCCGGTATTCCGCTGCTCAACGGCTTCCTGTCGAAGGAAATGTTCTTCGCCGAGGCGCTGGAGATCGGCAACCACGCCACGATGCGGATCGTCATCAGCATCGCCGCGCTGCTCGCGGGCATCTTCGGCATCGCCTACAGCCTGCGCTTCGTCCACGACACCTTCTTCGGCAACGGGCCGCGCGCACTCGACGTGGTGCCGCACGAGCCGCCGCGCTGGATGCGCATTCCCGTGGGCGTGCTGGCGATCCTGTGCGTGATCGTCGGCATCGTGCCGGCGCTGACCGTGGGTCCGATCCTGCACACGATGGCGCGCGGCACGCTCGGCGCGGCCACGCCGCAGTTCAGCCTGGCGGTCTGGCACGGCTTCAATCTGCCGCTGATGATGAGTTTCGCCAGTCTCGTGCTGGGCGTGGCGCTGTATTCGGGCCTGCGGCGGCTGCTCGATTTCCACGGCGTGGTCACCCGCTCGTTCGGCCGCAACGCGTTCCACTTCAACGTCGAGGCCCTGTTCGCGCTGGCCCGCAGGTTCACCGCCCGGGTGGCCAACGGCAGCCTGCAGCGCAGCCTGTTCCTGATGATCCTGATCGCCCTGCTGCTGGCCGGCGTGCCGATGTTCGGCACCACGATGGAGCTGCTGGTCGGGCTGGGCACGCCGCAGCCGATGTCGATGATCGGCTGGACGCTGTGGGGACTGCTGGTGGCCGCGACGATCGGCACGGTGGTCGTGCACGGCAAGCGCCTGACGGCGTTGATCGTCATCGGCGCCGTGGGCCTGTCGGTGAGTCTGATCTTCGTCTATCTGTCGGCCCCGGATCTCGCCCTGACCCAGCTGCTGGTCGAGATGGTGACCATCGCGCTGATGATGATGGCGCTGAACTACCTGCCCAAGCAGTCCAAGGTCCTGCGGCGCCCGCTGCGCAAGCTGCGCGATATCGGCATCTCCGTCGTCACCGGGGGCGGCCTGGCCGTTCTGGCCTACGCGATGATGATGTCGCCTGCCGACACGATCTCCAGCGAACTGCTGGTGCGCGCGCTGCCCGAGGCCTACGGCCGCAACGTGGTCAACGTGATCCTGGTCGACTTCCGCGGCTTCGATACCTTCGGCGAGATCGCAGTGTTCGGCATCGCCGCGCTGGTGGTGCACGCGCTGCTGGCCCGCGCGCGGCTCAGGCCCGACGAGGTGATGCCCGGCCCGCCGGCGCAGCTGCCGATCGCCGCCGACCTCACCCAGCTGCTGTTCCCGCTGGCGCTGACTGTTTCGATCTATCTGTTCCTGCGCGGCCACAACGCGCCGGGCGGCGGCTTCATCGCCGGCCTGGTGTTCGCGGTGCCGGTGCTGGTGAAGTACGTGCTGCAGGGCGCACGCGCGGTCGAGGCCACGTTCGGCTTCGATTACCTGCGCGGCATCGCGATCGGCCTGCTGCTTGCGGTGCTGGGCGGGGTGGGCTCGTGGTGGTTCGGCCTGCCCTTCATGACCAGCGGCCACCTCGATCTCGAACTGCCGGTGATCGGCCTGCTCCCGCTGGCCAGCGCGCTGGTCTTCGATACCGGCGTCTACGTCGTGGTGTTCGCCGGCACCCTGCTGATGCTCTCGACGATGGGCACGGTGAAGCATCGCCAGGCCGGGGAGGCGGCAGCCTGATGGAATTCGCAATCGCTACGGCTATCGGCGTACTCGCCGCATCCGGCGTCTATCTGCTGCTGCGCGCGCGCACCTTCGACGTGATCCTGGGGCTGACGCTGCTCTCGTACGCGACCAACCTGCTGATCTTCGCCTCCGGCCGCCCGGTCGTCGGCAAGCCGCCGGTGCTGCGTGATGGCGTTGCGCAGACGCTCGCGCAGTACTCCGATCCGCTGCCGCAGGCGCTGGTGCTCACCGCCATCGTCATCGCGTTCGCGATGACCGCAGTGACCGTCGTCATCGCGATGCGCGAACACGCGGACCTGCACACCGACCACGTCGACGGCGAAGAGCCCGACGAAGTGCGGCGCGGAGGAGGCGCGCGATGAACCATCTGCCCATCCTCCCGATCCTGGTGCCGATGGTCACCGGCGCCCTGCTGCTGCTGCTCGAGCGCCGGCACCGCACCTCGGTGCTGCGCCTGTGGGCGTGGATCGGCATGGCCGCCCTGCTCGCGGTCAGCGTCGCTCTGCTGGTCCAGGTGCAGCGCGAGGACATGCTGGTCTACCTGCTGGGTGACTGGCCGGCGCGCCTGGGCATCACGCTGATGGTCGATCGCCTGTCGGCACTGATGGTGCTCACCACGACCCTGCTGGCGATCCCATGCCTGCTCTACGCCTGCGCGGGCTGGGACAAGCGTGCCCTGCACTTCCACGCGTTGTTCCAGATGCAGCTCGCCGGCCTGAACGGCGCGTTCCTGACCGGCGACCTGTTCAACCTGTTCGTGTTCTTCGAGGTGATGCTGATCGCCTCCTACGGCCTGCTGCTGAGCGGCGCGCGGGGCGCCCGGATCAAGGCCGGCATGCATTACGTGGTGTTCAACATCGCGGCCTCGGTGGTGTTCCTGATGGCGCTGGGCCTGCTCTACGGCATGCTCGGCACGCTCAACATGACCGAATTGGCCGCGCGCATCGCGGTCGCGCCGCCCGAGCGGACGGTACTCATCCAGGCCGGCGCCGGTCTGTTGCTGCTGGTCTTCTGCGCCAAGGCGGCCCTGCTGCCGCTGTACCTGTGGCTGCCCGAGGCCTATGCGCGCGCGCCGGCCGCGGTCGCCGCACTGTTCACCGTGATGACCAAGGTGGGCCTGTACGCGATCCTGCGCGTCTACACATTGATGTTCGGCGAGACCGCCGGTCCGCTGGCCGGCATGGCCTGGGACTGGTTGCTGCCCGCCGGCGCGGCCACCGTGGTGCTGGGGGCGCTGGGCGTCATCGGCGCGCCGCGGCTGCGCATCAGCGTGGCCTATCTGGTGCTGCTGTCGGCCGGCACGCTGTTCGTCGCGTTTTCCATCGGCAACGCCGGTGCGATCTCGGCGGGTCTCTACTACCTGCCGCACAGCGTGTTCGTCAGCGCCGCGCTGTTCCTGCTGGCCGACATCATCCAGCGCCATCGCGGCAGCGGCGGCGACTACCTGGTCCCGATCGCCTCGATGCCGAGCAAGACGCTGCCTGCGGCGCTGTTCCTCGTCGCTGCGGTGTCGATCGCCGGCCTGCCGCCGCTGTCGGGCTTCATCGGCAAGCTGCAGCTGCTCAACTCGGTGCCCGAATCGCAGACCGCATGGGTCTGGGCGGTCATCCTGGGCAGCAGCCTGATGACGATCATCGGCCTGTCGCGCAGCGGCACTCGGCTGTTCTGGCGTGTCGATCCCACCCCGCCAGGCGGCCCGGACGCACCGCCGCTGCGCCGCAGCGAGATCGCCGCGACCGTGCTGCTGCTGGCCTATGGCGTGGTGATGACGATCTTCGCCGGCCCGGTGCTGCGCTATACCAATGCGGCGGCCGCGCAGCTGCTCGACGTGGAGACCTACATCCAGACCCTCCGCGACACCACGCCGCAGATCCGGGAGCCGTCGCCATGAAGCGCCGCATGCTGCCCTCGATTCCGCAGAGCCTGACGGTCTTCGTGTTCTGGCTGCTGATGGCCCAGGACGTCAGCCCGGGCAACATCGTGATGGCGCTGCTGCTGGCCTGGCTGATGCCGCTGCTGGCGGCGCGTCTGGAACGCGAATTCGCCCGACTCGGCCGGCTGCGCGGCGGCCTCACGCTGATCGGCCGGCTGCTCATCGACATCGTCATCGCCAATGTCACCGTCGCAAAGCAGGTACTGGGCCCCGAGTCGAAGCTGCATTCGCAGTTCGTCTGGATTCCCCTGGACCTGACCAATATCCACGGTATCTCCGCACTGGCCAGCGTGATCACGCTGACGCCGGGCACGGTCTCGGCGGAGTTGTCTGAAGACCGCCGCTGGCTGCTGGTGCACTGCCTGAGCGTCGACGATCCGCAGGCGCTGATCGACGAGGTCAAGACGCGCTACGAGGCACCGCTGAGGGAGATCTTTCCATGATGATCAACGTCGCCATCATCGTCGGCATGCACGTCGTCGGCGTGGCCATGCTGCTGTCGCTGTGGCGACTGCTGCGCGGACCGACCGCACCCGACCGCATCCTGGCCCTGGACACGCTCAACATCAGCGCGATCGCTCAGCTGATCATGTTCGGCATGCTGCTCGAGACCGAGATCTACTTCGAGGCCGCGCTGATCATCGCGATGCTCGGCTTCGTCGGCACGGTGGTGCTGAGCAAGTACGTCATCCGCCGGGACATCGTGGAATGAGCGACGTGGTCGAATTCGTGGTGATCTTCCTGCTGGCCGTGGGGTGTTTCTTCACCCTGCTCGGCGGCGTGGCGATGGTGAAGCTGTCCGACTTCTTCCGCCGCGTGCACGGCCCGGCGAAGGCGAGCACGCTCGGCGTCGGCTGCATCCTCTTCGCGTCGATCATCTATCACTGGGTCAACGGCAGCGGCGTGCATCCGCGCGAGATCCTGATCATCGTGTTCCTGTTCCTGACAGCGCCGATCAGCGCGCATCTGATGTCGCGCGCCGCCCTGTCGCTGATGGACGATCGACCGCCACATCCCGACCGCACGCCCGACCCGGACGGCGCGACCGTCGATCACGACGATCCGGCGCCCCCGGAACGCTGATTTCCCCGCCGCCGGACGCCGATCCGGGGTTGGGCCATTGTCATCCGCCGGGGACATGCACCGGCGGCGACAGCGCTCCTCAGCTGCAACCTTCCACGTAGTCGACCTGCGGTGGCAGACCGATCCGCCATGCGGTGACCTCGCCCCCAGCATCGGTCTCGAACACGAGCGCGGATTCGCCGCCGTCGGGACCGGTGAGCCGCAACGTCTGCGCGCCGTCGACGTACTTGTGCGGCGAGGCTTCGATCCGGCCTGCATACAGGCGCTCGATCCCGTCGCGCGTCATGCCGACCTTGCCACCACCCGGCGCGGTATAGCCCGGGTTGCGCACATCGGTACGGACGAACCGGTCGCCCTCGATCATGAAGGCGATGTCGTAGCGGACCCCGCCCGGCGCCGGGGGCGTGAGGTAATAGCAGCCTCCCGGCTCCGACGGGCTCGCATCACCCAGGTCGTTGCCCCAGGCCATGCGGACCTGTTCGGCATCGCTGCCGAACAGCGCCGGGCCGAAGCCCTCGAAGGTCACGGTACCGTCGACGACCTGCGGCACGTTGGTGCCAAGGGCGTTGGCCGGCGATACCGGCGTCTCGGGCCGGGGCGTGATCGCAGCCGCGGTTCCCGCCGGGGCCGCCGGGGACACGGCGGGCTGCGTGGCGTCCGCCGGTGCGTCGCGTTGACAGGCGGCAAGTGCGAAGGACAACACGGTGATTGCGGACAACGCGGTCGGACGACGCATGCGGCGCTCCTCGAGGGTGGCCACGGAGACTAGCGCGGCGGCGTTGAACGGCGCGTTTCACGGGCGCTGCCGGGCGCCGCTGCGCACGCGCCCGACAACGCCTGCCGAGCCGCGCACGCGGTGCCGATGCGTCACGGCGCGATACGGGATCTGTGGCCGGCGCCGGCGGCCGGTCCTGTGATTGCCGACCCACGGGCGCTCGCGCAGCGCCTGGCGATCGCGGCGACTTGCAGACCACGCCGCGCCGGGATCCGGGGGCGCCACGCAGTCGTTCGACGACCGCACCGCCGCACTGGCCAGCGCCCGCGCTCGCGGCTGGATCACCGAGCGCCTGAGCGCCCCGCGCCGATCAGCCGCGCGGCGGCACGAAGTTGCGCTGCAGCCCCGCCCAGCAGCTCTGGTAGTCGCCCTGGCGGTGGTGGGCCTCCAAAGCCTGGCGCGTGGGACGGATCACCGCGCGTGTCTCGAACATGAAAGCCATCGTGCCGCTGATCACGTCGGGCTTGGACAGATCGGCGGCGCTGGCCTTCTCGAACGTCGCCGCGTCGGGGCCATGCCCGCTCATGCAGTTGTGCAGCGAGCAGGCGCCGGGCGAGAAGCCGTCGGCCTTGGCGTCGTACTGGCCATGCACCAGCCCCATGAACTCGCTGGCGACATTGCGGTGGAACCATGGCGGACGGAACGTGTCCTGGGCCACCAGCCAGCGTGGCGGGAAGATCGCGAAATCCATGTTCGCCGTGCCGGGGGTATCGCTGGGCGAGGTCAGCACGGTGAAGATGCTCGGGTCGGGATGATCGAAGCTGATCGAGCCGATCGCGTTGAACCGCCGCAGGTCGTACTTGTACGGCGCGTAGTTGCCGTGCCAGCCGACGACATCGAGCGGCGAGTGGTCGATCGGCGCCTGCCACAGGTGGCCCTGGAACTTGGCGATCAGCCGGAAGTCGCCTTCCAGATCCTCGTAGGCGGCGAGCGGCGCGAGGAAATCCCGCGGGTTGGCCAGGCCGTTGGCGCCGATCGGGCCCAGATCGGGCAACCGCAGCGCATGACCCTGGTTCTCGCAGACGTAACCGCGGCTCGGCCCGTCGGGCAGCGCGACGCGAAAGCGCACGCCGCGCGGGATCACCGCGATCTCCTGCGGCTCGACCTCGAGTACGCCGAACTCGGTCGCCAGCACCAGCCGGCCTTGCTGGGGGACGATCAGCAGCTCGCCGTCGGCGCTGTAGAAATAGCGGCCCTGCATCGACGCGTTGGCGGCATAGACGTGGATGCCCACGCCCTCGTGCGCGCCCGGTCCACCGGTGCCGGCCATCGAGAACAGGCCGTCGATGAAGTCGACGGGAGTATCGGGAATCGGCAGCGGGCTCCACCGCATCTGGTCCGGCGGCACCGGGCCGCGGTCGAAGCCGTCATGGAAGCGCGGCTGCTGGTACGGCGAGAACGTGCCGTGCATCGCGGCGGGGCGGATGCGATAGAGCCAGCTGCGACGGTTCTCGCCGCGCGGCGCGGTGAACGCCGTGCCCGACAGCTGCTCGGCGTAGAGCCCGTGCGCCACGCGCTGCGGCGAATTGCGGCCGATCGGCAGGGTGCCGGGTTCCGCCTCGGTCGCGAACTCGTTGCCGAACCCCGACATGTAGCCGCGTGCGACGCGCAGCTCGGCTGCGTCCCGGTCCAGCGCCGTCACCGTGTCGTCCGTCGTTGCGTTCATGGCTTCACCCGAAAGAGTTGTGTCCGCGGACCCGAGCCGGATCCGGTTGCGCCCGGCGTCCGTGCTGGCGCCTTCGATGTCCGGCACATCGGCCGATGCTGCGGAGGTCCGGCGCCGTCGGGGCGCTGCGCGTTGGCGCACTGCGTCCGTGAGGCCGGGCGGATCCGGGTGCTGTCCCGGATCCGTGCCTGGACGTCCCTTACAGCACGCCGCGCTTCATCTGGTCGCGTTCGATGCTCTCGAACAGCGCCTGGAAGTTGCCCTCGCCGAAGCCCTCGTTGCCCTTGCGCTGGATGATCTCGAAGAAGATCGGCCCGAACGCGTTCTGGCCGAAGATCTGCAGCAGCTTGCGCTGCTTGGTCTCGGGATCGGCGTCGATGAGGATCGCGTTGCGGCGCAGGCGCTCGACATCCTCGCCGTGGTCGGGCACGCGCTGGTCGATCACGTCGAAGTACGCGTCGGGCGTGTCGAGGAAGGGAATGCCCGCCTCGCGCATCTTCTCGACCGATTCGTAGATGTCGTCGGTGAACAGCGCGATGTGCTGGATGCCCTCGCCCTTGTAGTCACGCAGGTATTCGTTGATCTGGCTCTTTTCGTCCGAGGACTCGTTGAGCGGGATGCGCACCACGCCGTCGGGCGCGGTCATCGCCTTCGACAGCAGGCCAGTCTTGGCGCCCTTGATGTCGAAGTAGCGGATCTCGCGGAAGTTGAACAACTTCTCGTAGTAGTCCGACCACTTCTGCATGTTCCCGAGGAACAGGTTGTGGGTGAGGTGGTCGATGAAGGTCAGGCCGAAGCCGCGCGGGTACTGGTCCACGCCGGGCAGCGGCTCGTAGTCGGCATAGACGTCGTCGCTGCTGTCGTCGATCAGATAGAGCATGCAATCGCCGATGCCCTTGATCGCGGGGAACGACACTGCGCCGGTCTCGACCCGGTGGTCGGCCTGCTCGCCGCCGTTGGCCAGCACGTGCTCGAGCACCTGCGACGGCTGCTTGCGAAAGCGGATCGCGAAGCCGCAGGCCGACGGCCCGTGCGCGGCGGCGTAGTCGGATGCGAACGAATCGGCCTGTTCGTTGAGCAGGAAGTTGATCGTGCCCTGACGGAACAGGGTGATCTCGCGCTCGCGGTGCCTGGCGATCGCGGTGAAACCCAGGTTCTGCAGGTACTCGCGCATGCGCGGGCCCTGGCCCTGCGGGGCGGCGAACTCGACGAACTCGAACCCGTTGATGCCCATCGGGTTGTCGAACGTGGTGACCTCCATGCCGAGGTTGGGTGCGGTGTGTGCCTGAGCGCTCATGGGATACTCCGTCGCGATGGGCCGGGCGAAGGCCGGCATCAGACCTTCTTTATAGTTACGCATGCAACCTACCGCAAGGCGCATCGCATCATGACCCAGCCCGCTGTTGCCGCTGAACACGAGTCCCAGGCCCACCACAGCCTCGATCTCGACCAGTTCCTGCCCTATCGCCTCAGCGTGCTGACCAACCGGATCAGCCGGGGCCTGGCGGACCTCTACAGCGAGCGTTTCGGGATCAGCGTCACCGAATGGCGGGTGATCGCGGTGCTGGGGCGCTATCCGGGCCTGTCGGCGAACGGCGTGGCCGAACGCACGGCCATGGACAAGGTCGCGGTGAGCCGCGCGGTGGCCCGCCTGCTGGAACGGGCGCTGATCGAGCGCGAGATGCACGATGCCGACCGGCGACGCTCGGTCCTCCAGCTCAGTCAGGCCGGCCATGCCGTCTTCGACGTCGTGGTGCCGCTGGCCCTCGACTACCAGCGCGACGTGCTGGCCCCACTGGACGCCGACGAGCGCGTCCAGCTTGCGCGGCTGATGGACAAGCTCGAAGCGCCGTTCAAGGATTGACCTGCGGCAGCGGCCAGCCGGCCGCACCGCCGCCGTCCACAAACGAAAACAGCGCCCGAGGGCGCTGTCTTCGTGTCCACACCTGTCTCTGATCAGGGGCGACGTTCTTCGTCGATCCGCAGGCCGGGCGCGATCGGCTCACCGATGGCCTTCTCCCCGGCGAGCGGGGGTACGTCGTCCTTGAGCGTATCGAGATGCATCAGGCGCCGGATCAGCGGGGCCACCAGGATCATCAGGATGCCGACGCCGACCGCCAGCCAGCCCACCTTCGAATAGACCTCGAGCACGCGCTCCGGACCTGCGCCCTCGCCGCCGGTGGCGGCGGAGATCAGGCCGGCGGTGAAGTTGCCGGTCGCCGATGCGAAGAACCAGGTGCCCATGATCAGACTGGCCATGTGCGCAGGCGCCAGCCGGTTCATCGCCGACAGGCCGACCGGCGACAGGCACAGCTCACCCATCGTGTGGACCAGGTAGATCAGGAAGATGAACAGCACCGGCGTCATCTGCCCCGGGCCAGCGCTGTTGGCGCCCCAGACCAGGATCAGGAAGCCGAGACCCACCTGGATCACCGCCAGGGCGAACTTCAGCGGCGTGGACGGCTCCCAGCCGCGCCGGCCCAGCCACAGCCACAGCATCGCGAACATCGGGGCGAGCAGGATGATGTAGATCGAGTTCAGCGACTGGAACATCGACGCCGGCACTTCCCAGCCAAAGATCTGGCGATCGACGGAGCGGTCGGTGAACAGGTTCAGCGATGCACCGGCCTGCTCGAACAGCGCCCAGAACAGGATGGAGCCGACGATCAGGATCAGCGCGGCGAAGATGCGGTCACGCGCTTCACGATCGAGCTTGAACACGGCCGTGTACAGGACGTAGCCCATCAGCAGGGCACCGGTGCCCATCAGCAGGCCACCGACGAGCGTCTGGTACTGGATCAGGAACCACACCAGGCCGACCGCGAGCACGCCGCACACGTACAGCAGCCATTCGAAGCGGATGCCCAGAACCGGCGCGGTCAGGCGCTGGGGGTCCTTGGATTCGCCGCGGCCCATCAACAGTGGCTTGCCGAGCACGAACACGATCAGGCCCAGCAGCATGCCGACGCCGGCGGCGCCGAAGCCCCAGGCCCAGCCGTAGGTCTGGCCCAGGTAGCCGGCGATCAATGCGCCCAGCGCGGCGCCCAGATTGATGCCCATGTAGAAGATCGTGTACGCCGGATCCCGGCGGACATCGGTCCGCGGGTACAGCTGGCCGACCATCACCGAGATGTTGGCCTTCAGGAAGCCCGAGCCGACGATGATGAAGGACAGCGCCAGCCAGAAGATGTTGATCTCCGCCGCGGACTGGCCGCCATCGCCCTCGAACGCCATCAGGAAGTGGCCGAAGGTCAGCAGGACCGCGCCGAACACCACCGCCTTGCGTTGCCCCAGATACCGGTCAGCCAGATAGCCGCCGACCACCGGTGCGATGTACACCAGCGCGGTGTAGGCGCCATAGATCACCGAAGCCTCGGAATCCGAGTACATCCAGTGCTGCACGAGATAGAAGATCAGCAGCGCGCGCATGCCGTAGTAGGAGAACCGCTCCCACATCTCGGCGAAGAACAGCACGAACAGGCCGCGCGGATGGCCGAGGATGGTCTTCTTTTCCTCGGCGGCGTACGGATTCATGGACACGTAGGGCGACTCCAGACATTGGTCAGATCCCGGGGTCCGGCCCCGGGCAACGGGCTAACTTAGCCGCGTGAAGTCCACATGGATAGTGACTATCGCCACCCCCGGGACCCGGAGCGGGCCGCAGCGCAACCCGCTGCACGCCCGCTTCGCGCATTCAGCCGGCGGGGTAGACGTAGCTCGCGCCCACGCCCAGCGGCAGGCCCAGCGCCCAGAAGGCCAGCAGGAATGCCGACCATGTGACCAGCAGCGCGATCGAGAACGGCAGCATCAGGGCCAGCAGCGTGCCGATGCCGCTCGACTTCACGTAGCGCTGGCAGAACACCACGATCAGCGGGAAGTACGGCAGCAGCGGCGTGATGATGTTGGTGCTCGAATCGCCCACCCGGTACGCGGCCTGGGTGAGATCGGGCGAGATGCCCAGCTGCATCAGCATCGGCACCATGATCGCGCCGATCAGCGCCCACTTGGCCGAGGCCGAGCCCACCAGCAGGTTGACGGCGCCCGACAGCAGCACGATGCCGACCAGGGTCACGCCGGTCGGCAGGCCCAGCGCCTGCAGGCCGTTGGCGCCCTTGATCGCGAGCAGCGCGCCGAGGTTGCTCTGGCCGAAGGCGTAGATGAACTGCGCCGCGAAGAACGCCATGACGATGTAGTAGCCCATGCCCCCCATCGCCTTGCTCATGCCGGCGATGATGTCGCGATGGCTCTTCACCGTGCCCGAGGCATAGCCGTAGACGATGCCCGGCACGAGGAACAGGATGAAGATCAGCGGCACGATCGACTGCATCAGCGGCGCCGTCGCGACCAGCAGTTCACCCGCCCCGGACGGCGCATCGGCCGGCGCGCGCCAGGCCGACCCCGCGCCCATCGCGGTTGCTGCGACCGCCACCGCCACCGCGATCATCGCCAGCACCGCAAGCCACAGGCCGCGCCGCTCGGGCGCGGTCAGCGTCTCCATCGAGGGCATGTCGCTGGCGTCGCCATCGACCGGCGTGCGGCGCAGGCGCGGCTCGAGGATGCGGTCGGTGAGGAACCAGCCCACCAGCACGACCAGCACGGTCGACGCGGTGGTGAAGTAGTAGTTGTTGAGCGGATTCACCACCACGGCCGGATCGATGAGATTGGCCGCTTCCTGGGTCAGGCCTGCAAGCAGCGGGTCGAGGCTCGACGGAATGATGGTCGCCGAAAAACCGCCGGACACGCCTGCGAATGCGGCGGCGATGCCCGCCAGCGGGTGCCGGCCGGCCGCGTAGAAGATCACCGCGCCCAGCGGGATCACCAGCACGTAGCCGGCGTCGACCGCGACGTGGCTGAAGATGCCGACCGCGACCAGCATCGGCGTCAGCAGCATCTTCGGCGTGATCGACAGCACCGCGCGCAGCGCGGCATTGATGAAGCCGGTGTGCTCGGCGACGCCCAGGCCGAGCATCGCCACCAGCACCACGCCCAGCGGCGCGAAGGTCACGAAGGTGCGGACCATGTCCGCCATGAAAGTGGTGAAACTGGCGCCGGCAAGCAGGTTGCGGATCTGGATCGGATCGCCGCTGCGGGGATCGATCTCGGCGAAACTGACGTTCGCCAGCAGCGCCGACACCACCCAGACCACCAGCATCAACCCCAGGAACAGCACGGCCGGATCCGGCAGCTTGTTGCCGACCCGTTCGACCGCATCGAGGAACCTGGCGATCGCGCCGCGCGGCGCTGTGATGTCCAAGGAAGGCTGGTTCATTCGGGACGTCCCCTGTGGCTGCAACCCTGCATCCTAGCAGTCCGGCCCAGCGCGCCGCCCCGGTGCCACAGGCCGGAAACCAGACCGCCGGCGCAGGCCGACGGTCCGGATTCCACACGGACACGCCCGTCAGGGCGTGCCTGTCACGGCGTGTAGCTCGCGCGCACCGTCACGCGGGCGAAGGCGCGCAGACCGAGCACGCGCACGTACCAGGTGCCCGCCTGCGGCACTGCGAGCGTCACCGTCTCGTTGTTGCCGGGACGCTGCGAACGCAGCTGCCATTCGTCCGCGGTCGGCAGGACTTCGTGGCTGGCATACAGCGTGACGTCTCCGGTACCGCCGGCGGTGAGGATGCGCAGATTCCGCGCGCCGGCCGGCACGTCGATCCGGAACAGGCGCGATTCGCCGGCCGCGCCTTCGATATCGCCGACCTGCACGCCGTTGACCAGCGGCTGCGCGGCTGCCGCCGGATTCTCGACCACCGACACCGACGCGGTCGCGCTGTTGTCGGTCTCGTCGGGATCGTGCGTCTGCGAGGTCGCCGCGACGGTCAGCGTCACGGTCTCGTCGATCCGCGCCTCTGGCGCAGCCGCCGACAGTGCGAACAGCGCCTGCGCGGCATTGCCGAGTGTCTCGCTGCTGCATGCCAGCGACGTCTTGCCATCGCCGGTTTCAGGCGCCTCGCAGCTCCAGTCGGCTGGCGGCATGACCGTCAGATCGTCGAGTTCCGCGTCCAGCACCGCGCCGAACCCCGGGAACTGCGCGGCATCTGGACCGGCGTTGACCAGCGTCGCGGTGAACGCGAGCGTGTCACCGGCGAACACTTCCGCATTCGCGGCCGCGACGGTGATGCCGAGATCGGCGACCGTCGCCGGCTGCAGACGCACCAGCAACACCGTCGGGTCGTGGTCGGACAGGCGCGTCGGCGTGTCCGCATCGTTGCGCGCGACTTCGGGGAAGTCGGCATTGATGCGCGCATGGCTGATGTCGAGGCCGGCGACCATCGGCGAATCCACCAGGGCCTGGTTCACCAGCACATGGTCGAGCGACTGGGCCTGGTAGTCGAACACGAAGGAGTAGCGTTCCTCGTTGGCCGCTTCCAGGGTCATATTGAGCAGCGACGGTGCGATCAGCACCGCGCCGTCGTTGTCGACCGCCGTTTCGCCATCGGGCGACGGCAGGCCGGTGACCGTGCCCATGCCGTCGACGTAGCCGTCGTTGAACTCGAACGCGTTGAAATCGCCGAGGACGACGATTTGCCGCGTGCCATCTTCCTTCTGCATGCCGTCGATCAGCGTGGCCAGGTACTCGGCCTGCTTCTGACGCTTGTCACGCACGCGCTGGCCGGCGGTGGCCCAGCCGTTGCTGCCCGCGGCATCGTCCTCGATCCCGCTCAGCGAACGCTGGTGCACGACGATCGCGGTGAACGGATAGCGGCGGCCGTCGGCGATGTGCGCTTCGGCGTCGAGCACCAGCGGCGGGCGATCGTTGAGCACGCTGGTCGAGCCGTTCGGGTTGACCAGCACCTCGTCGGCACCCTGCTGCTGGACTGACCCCACCGCGATGCGGGCGACGCTGCCGACCGACGCGGTCTTGACCAGGAAGCCGACATCGATGCCGCCGACGTCGAAGCCTTCTTCCAGATAGGCGACGTAGCGCGGATCCGGCTGGCCGGCGGCGATCGCATCGGCGTTGATGCGCTGCGCCAGCGTGCGCAGCACCGCCAGGTTCTCGACCTCGGTGACGCCGACGACATCCGGCGCGTGCAGATACGCGCGGATGCCGATCGAGGCCTTCGACAGGCGCCG
>Ga0233372_1000360_pt1 | contig 20755 bp, 23 predicted proteins | sample ElkDunMinimDraft_4_FD_191538 | JGI IMG/M metagenome (GOLD analysis project Ga0233372, IMG submission 191538) | Fecal eukaryotic communites from dung pellets of Tule Elk in California, USA - Elk Dung D8 | ecosystem: Host-associated > Mammals > Digestive system > Large intestine > Fecal | place... | reverse complement strand
GCGGGCACCACGGACCCGGGTGCCGGGACGACCGACCCCGGCACGACCCCCGAGACGCCGCCCGCCGACAAGGAGCTGCTCCCCGGGGTGTGCCCGACGTAGGCGCCGGGCGGCCGCCCGGGAGCGGGCGCCGCCGGACGGAGCCGCGGTGCGGGGACGCCCGCAGCTCCGTCCGACGACGCCGTTCCGCTCGTCGAGTCGGCGAACTCCCGGTCAGAGCGTGCCGAGCGCGACGCGCAGCACGTGGACGGCCTGCTCGACCGCGGCGGTGCTCGCGGCCGTGGGGCGCAGCGGGTTGAGCATCATGAAGTCGTGGTGGATGTCGTTGTAGCGCACGCTCGTGACCCGGACGCCGGCCTGGAGGAGGCGACGCGCGTAGGCCTCGCCCTCGTCCCGCAGCACGTCGTTCTCGTCGACGAGCACGAAGGCGGGCGGAAGCCCGGTCAGGTCCTCGACCGTCGCCCGCAGGGGTGAGGCGGTGATCTCGCCCCGGCGCTCGTGGTCCGGCAGATAGCTGTCCCAGAACCAGGCCATCCCCTTCGCGGTGAGGAAGGGCCCGTCGGCGAACTCGCGGTAGGAGCCGGTGTCCTGCCCGGCGTCGGTCACCGGGTAGTACATCGACTGGTGGACGAACGTGACGTCGCCCCGCTGCTTGGCGAGGATCGCGAGCGCGGCGGTCATGTTCCCGCCCACGGAGTCACCCGCGACGGCGAGCCGTGCCGCGTCGAGACCGTGCGACGAGCCCTGTGCGGTGATCCACCGCGCGGTCGCGTACGCCTGCTCGATCGCGACCGGGTATCGCGCCTCGGGCGACCGGTCGTACTCGACGAAGACCACGGCGGCCCGCGAACCGACGGCGAGCTCGCGGACCAGACGGTCGTGCGTGCCGGCGTTGCCGAGCACCCACCCGCCACCGTGGACGTAGAGGACGACCGGCAGCGTGCCGACCGAGCCGGCGGGACGGACGATCCGCACCCGGACGTCACCGACGGCGGCAGGGACGGTCAGCCACTCGTCGTCGACGTCGGGCTTCTCGATCGGCGCCGCCTGGACGTCGTCGAGAACCTTGCGGGCCTTCTCCGGGCCCAGCTCGTAGAGGAACGGCGGTCTCGAGGTCGCCTCGGCGAACTCCTGCGCCTGCGGTTCGAGGACGTGATCGCTCATGGTCGTGCTCCTTGCCAGGAGAGGACGGCCCGTGGCGGGCCGGGCGGCGGGACCTTGACCCGCCGTCGAAGACCTGACCGGGCGGGCGCGGCGATGCGTGACACCGGACCGGGTATCCCGCCGTGTGGCATGTCCCGGCAGGGCCACGACTCGTCACGCCCCGTCGTGCTGGGCGGTCGAGAGGGTCAGAGCGAGCAGACCTCGTCGTGCCCGACGCCCTGCACGCCGCACGGCAGGGCCGGCGGCTCGCGGGCGTCCTCGTCGGGCCGCGTCCGCGCTCGCGAGGACGTCTGCGGCGAGGAACCGCTCGAAGCGCGCGAGATCGCCCTCGTGCGCGGCGGCGGCGAACTCGTCGACCAGCCGTCGGTGCTCGCGGGGGTCGACCGTGACCGCCTCACGCCGGTGCAGCCGTGCTCGGGCGCGCCGCGCGAGCTGGCGGGCGTTGGCCTCGCTCAGGCCGAGGATCTCCGCGACGCGGCGGTGCGGGTAGCCGAAGGCCTCGCGCAGGACGTAGACCGCACGCTCGACGGGCGTGAGACGTTCCAGGAGCACGAGAGCCGCGACCCGGATCGCCTCGGCATGTTCGGCGCCCACGGCCGGGTCCTGGGTCGTGTCCACCGGCTCGGGGAGCCACGGCCCTGCGCAGGTCTCCCGCCGCGCTCGCGCCGAGGTGAGGGCGTTGATGGCCAGGCGCGTCACCACCGTGGTGAGGAACGCGGCCGCGTTCACGACCTGCGACCGGTCGGTGCCGTGCCACCGCACCCACGCGTCCTGAACGACGTCCTCCGCCTCCACGACGCTGCCGAGGATGCGGTACGCGACGGCGACGAGCTGCGGCCGCACGGCGAGGAACTCGACGAGCGCCTGCGGATCTGGGTCGCGCAGAGGGCTCTCCGCCGTCGTCTCGCCCGCGAGAGCACGGACGCTCGTGCGTTCAGTACTGGACATGACGGTTCTCCTCGCGTTCTGCAGCTCATGTCGCAGGGCCGCCGGGCGGTCGCCCGGTCAGGTCGCCGTGGTGCCCTCGCGGCGGGACCGATGGGGATTACCTAGCACACCAGTACCTCGTGCACGAGTCAATAGTGCGCGCGTATCTCGTGGTAGCGTGAAGAGGTGACCACGAACACGACCGGGCAGCAGGGCGGCTCCGTGCCGCTCGACGAGATGGTGTGCTTCAACCTCCAGGCCGCCGCGCGCGCGGTGACCGCCGTGTACCGCCCGCTGCTGGAGCCGCTGGGCGTGACCTACACCCAGTACCTCGTGCTCGCAGTCCTCTGGGAACGCGGCGACAGCGCGGTGCGCGACCTCGTCGCGCGGCTCCAGCTCGACTACGGGACGCTCACCCCGTTGCTCAAGCGGTTGGAGCAGCACGGCCTCCTGACCCGGCGACGCAGCGAGCGCGACGAGCGGACGGTCATCGTCTCGCTGACCCCCGAGGGCCTCGCTCTGCGCGAGCGGGCCACCGGGATCTACCCGGTGATCTGCGAGACCTTCGGCTTCACGCCCGAACGCGCGGCCGAGGCGCTCAAGGTGCTGACGTCGATCGTCGACCATGCGGGGGTCGACAGCACCGGGACCCGGCGGCAGGCGACGAGGGGTACGGAGTGACGCGCGCGGGCGCCGGTGCGAGCTCTGGGCCGTGAGGGAGCGCCTGCCGTGACCAGCGAGGTCGCGGTGCCGCCGTCGGGAACGATCTGACAGGGGTTCCCTCGCCTGGTCACGTCGATGCCGTGACCCTGCGTGCCGGGGGAGGCGGGGCCGGCAGCGGGCCGGGCTCGATCGTCGGGCAGGGCGCGTCAGGTCGCGAGCAGCAGGGCGACGAAGAGCACCAGCGCGACGCCGACGGTCGCCACGAGCGACGCACATGTGCGCCGCGGGCGCGCGATCGCGAGACCCAGAAGCACGGGCGTTGCGAGGAGGGCCACCGTCGCGGCGAAAAGCTGCGGTGCTCCGTCGCACGGGCCTCCGAAGGCGTCCTCGCACGCGTCGCTGTGGGATTCGAGCCCGAGAAGCAATGCGAGGAGCGCGGGTGCCGCGACGAGGAGAAGGCCGACGAGGGCCACCACGGCGCCGGCGGTGGTGCGTGCTCTGCGCGCGCGGAACTCGGCACCTGATGGAACGGGTTGCACCACCCGGGTCACGTCACTCAGGCGGTGCGGGACGTGTTCAGTCGCGCGAGGCGCCGGGTGGCCTCGTGCAGCACGTCCTCGCGCTTGACGAACGTGAACCGCACGCGCGAGGCCAGGGCGCGGGCCGTCGTCGACCCCGGGGTGCAGAACGCGCTCACGGGGACCGCGACGACGCCGGCCAGCGCGGGCAGCTCCCGGCACAGGGCGGTGCCGTCGTCGAAGCCGAGCGGCGCGCCGTCGGCGATGACGAAGTATGTGCCCTGGGGGACGACGACGTCGAACCCCGCCCGCACGAGGCCGTCGCACAGCAGGTCGCGGCGCGACGCGAGCGAGTCGGCGAGGGCGCGGGGCGTCTCGTCGTCGGACAAGGCGTCCGCGATCGCCGGCTGGAACGGCGCGCCCGACGTGTAGGTGAGGAACTGCTTGACCGTCCGCACCGCGGTGACGAGCGGCTCCGGGCCGTGCAGCCACCCGACCTTCCAGCCGGTGAACGAGAACGTCTTGCCCGCCGAGGAGATCGTGATCGTGCGCTGCCGCATCCCGGGCAGGGTCGCGATCGGCACGTGGCGGGCGTCGTCGAACGTCAGGTGCTCGTAGACCTCGTCGGTGACGACGACCGCGTCGTGCCGGCGCGCGACGGCGGCGATCGCGTCGAGCTCGTCGAGGTCGAGCACGGTGCCGGTCGGGTTGTGCGGGGAGTTCACGACGATCAGACGCGTGCGGTCGGTGACGGCCGCCCGCAGGGCGTCGAGGTCGAGCCGGAACCGGTCCTGGCCCGGCACGAGCGGGACGGTCACGTGGTTCGCCCCCGCGAGCGCGATGCACGCCGCGTAGGAGTCGTAGAACGGCTCGAGCGTCACGACGTCGTCGCCCGGCCCCGCGAGCGCGAGGATCGTCGCGGCGAGCGCCTCGGTGGCTCCCGTGGTCACGAGCACCTCGGTGTCCGGGTCCGGGTCGAGGCCGTAGTGGCGGTACTGGTGGCTCGCGATCGCGTTGCGCAGGTCGAGGATCCCCGGCCCCGGCGGGTACTGGTTGTGACCGTCCTCGATCGCGCGGATCGCGGCGTGCTTGACCGTCGCCGGCCCGTCCACGTCCGGGAAGCCCTGGCCGAGGTTGATCGCCCCCGTGCGGTGCGCGAGCGCCGTCATCTCGGCGAAGATCGTCGACGCGACGGCGCCGTCGGCGCCGAGGAGTCCCGTCGCGCGGGCGGCGGCCTGCCAGCGGCCGGGCGGGAGGTCGGTCATGCCCCGACCCTAGCCGCGCCGTTGACCACGATGTGGGACGCGGGTGGGGTGCGCGGCGGTGGCGCTGCCGGGAACGCGCCGATCTGTCGCGATGCCGTCCACAGGCCGGTGCGCGAGGGACGGCGGATGCCCTACTCTCTGCCACAGTTCTTCAGGTGCCCGGCAAAGGATGCCGGTCGGCAGAGCAGGGGGTTGCTCGAGATGTCTGCGGACACGCACGCCGTCGGCGTGCTCGAGAGCGAGGTGCGCGAGCTCGTCCGCCGCCGGGGCGTGGACCCCGTGCGCGACCGGGCGGCCGTCGACCAGCTCGTCCGCGACGTCGTCGCGGACTACGAGACGCGCAGCGCCATCGGGGTCGTCGCACCGCTCGTGGACCCCGCCGCCGCCGGGCGCGCGGTGGTCGACGCGGTCGCCGGTCTCGGCCCGCTCCAGCCGTACCTCGACGACCCCGAGGTCGAGGAGATCTGGATCAACTCCCCGTCCCAGGTATTCGTCGCGCGCGACGGACGCGCGGAGCTCACCACGACCATGCTCACCGCGCAGCAGGTGCGCGACCTCGTCGAGCAGATGCTGCGGTCGTCCGGTCGCCGGCTGGACCTGTCGAGCCCGTTCGTCGACGCGTCCCTGCCCGGCGGGGAGCGCCTGCACGTCGTGATCCCGGACGTGACGCGCACGGACTGGTCGGTGAACATCCGCAAGCACGTCGTTCGCGCGTCCCACCTCGACGACCTCGTGCGGCTCGGCTCGCTCACGCCGCAGTCCGCCGTCTTCCTCGACGCCGCCGTGCGTGCCGGGCTCAACATCCTCGTCGCTGGCGCGACGCAGGCGGGCAAGACGACGATGCTCAACGCGCTCGCCGGGTCCATCCCGGCGACGCAGCGCGTCATCACGTGCGAGGAGGTGTTCGAGCTGCGGTTCGCCGTGCGGGACATCGTCTCGATGCAGTGCCGCCAGCCGAGCCTGGAGGGGACGGGGGAGATCCCGTTGCGGCGCCTGGTCAAGGAGGCCCTGCGGATGCGACCCGACCGCATCGTCATCGGCGAGGTGCGCGAGGCGGAGAGCTTCGACCTCCTGATCGCTCTGAACGCAGGAGTTCCCGGGATGTGCACGATCCATGCGAACAGCGCCCGGGAGGCCGTCGCCAAGATGTGTACGCTCCCGTTGCTCGCGGGCGAGAACGTGTCCGACCGCTTCGTCGTCCCGACGGTCGCGTCCGCGATCGACCTCGTCGTGCACCTCGGGGTCGACGTCGACGGGCGCCGCGGCGTGCGCGAGATCCTCGGCGTCTCCGGCCGGGTCGAGGAGGGCGTCGTCGAGACGTCCGAGCTGTTCGTCCGGTCGGCGGGCCGCCTCGTGCGCGCCGACGGCTTCCCACCGGGTGCGGACCGGTTCGCGCGCGCGGGTGTGGACCTCGCGGCGGTCCTGCGGCCGGAGGCGCCGCGCGGCGTCCCGGCGCACTCCGACGACGCGTGGGCGGGAGTGCGCTGACGTGGGCGTCGTGGTGGGTTTCCTTCTGGGTGCCGGGCTCTTCTGCGTGTGGTGGTCCTTCTGGGAGCCGGGCCCCGCCCGCGAGCGTCGGCCGGACGGCTGGTCGACCCGCACCCAGGACCTCCTCGTCCAGGCGGGTGCGCCGTCCGTGAGCCCCGGGGCGCTCGTGACGGCGAGCGGGGGCGTCGGCGTCGTGGTCTTCCTCGCCGCGACCGTCCTCACGGGATCGATGACGATCGCCGCGTGCTTCGGGGCGATCGCGGCGTCGGTCCCGTCGCTCCTCGTCCGCGCTCGCGCCCGGCACCGCCGTGCGCTCCTGCGCGACGTGTGGCCCGAGGTCCTGGACCACCTCGCGTCCGGCGTGCGGGCCGGGCTGGCCCTGCCCGAGGCCGTCGGCCAGCTCGGTGACCGCGGCCCGGTCGAGCTGCGCGAGCCCTTCGCGCGGTTCGCGCAGGACTACCGGGCGACCGGGCGGTTCGGCGACTGCCTCGACGCGCTCAAGGAGCGTCTGGCCGACCCCGTCGCGGACCGCATCGTGGAGGCGCTGCGGCTCACGCGTGACGTCGGTGGGACGGACCTCGGCCGCCTCCTCCGGACGCTCTCGACGTTCCTGCGCGAGGACGCGCGGACCCGCGGCGAGCTCGAGGCGCGTCAGTCGTGGACGGTCAACGGCGCGCGGCTCGCGGTCGCCGGCCCCTGGGTCGTCCTCGCGTTCCTCGCCACCCGCCCGGAGACCGCGGCGGCGTACAACTCGGTCACCGGGGCGCTGGTCCTGGGAGGCGGAGCGGCGTGCTCGCTCGTCGCGTACCGGCTCATGCTGCGGATCGGGCGTCTGCCCGAGGAGGAACGGGTGCTGCGATGACCGGGGTCGAGGTCTCCTGGCCGGGCGTGGCGATCGGCGCCCTCGGCGGGATCGGTGTCCTGCTCGTCGTGGCCGGTGTGCGCGGTCGGTCCATCCGTCTCGACGAGCGGCTCGCACCCTACCTGCGCACGCGCGACGCGACGTCCGTCCTCCTGCGCGACCAGCCCGTGCGGACACCGTTCCCTACGCTCGAGCGGCTCGTCGCGCCCTGGCTCACCGACGCCGGCCGGGCGCTCGAGAAGCTCGGGTCCACGTCGAGCGACGTGCGGCGGCGCCTCGACCGGGCGGGGTGGACCCGCACGGTCGACCAGTTCCGCGCGCGCCAGCTGGTCTGGGGCGTCCTCGGGCTCGCGCTGGGCACGTTCCTCGCGATCCTCCTCGCCGCGACGCGTGGCTCGTCGGTCGTGTCGCTCGTCCTGCTCGCCGTGATCTGCGGGGTGGGCGGTGTGCTCGCGTGCGACCAGATGCTCACCCGGGCGGTCCGGCGGCGCGAGGAGCGGATGCTCGCCGAGTTCCCGACGGTCGCCGAGCTGCTGGCGCTCGCGGTGAGTGCGGGCGAGGGACCGGTCGCGGCGCTCGAGCGGGTGGCGTCGACCGCGCGGGGCGAGCTCTCGGGCGAGCTCGGCGCGACGCTCGCGTCGGTACGGGCCGGCACGCCGCTCACGCGGGCGCTCGAACAGCTCGCGGACCGGACCGGACTGGCGAGCCTCACGCGGTTCGCCGAGGGCGTCGCGGTCGCGGTGGAACGCGGCACGCCGCTCGCGGACGTGCTCCGCGCCCAGGCGCAGGACGTCCGGGAGTCGGGACGGCGGGCGCTCATGGAGGCGGGAGGCAAGAAGGAGGTCGTGATGATGGTCCCGGTGGTCTTCCTCATCCTCCCCGTGACCGTGGTGTTCGCGGTCTTCCCGTCGATCGCGACCCTGCGGATCGGCTTCTGAACCCGGCCTCGCACGGACGACGTCCGACGAGCGCCGTCAGCACGCCAACCACACGTACACCAGACGAAGAGGGAGAACGATGCAGGGGATGAATCGACGCAAGCGTGCCGTGCGCGACGCGCTGCGGGCCGGGGTGGGCCGTCTGGCCCACGGTGGGTCCGAGCGGGGCGACGTGCCCGGTTGGGTCCTGATCACGCTGATGACCGCGGGCCTCGTCATCGCGCTCTGGGCGGTTGCCGGACCAGCGCTGACCCAGGCCTTCAGCAACGCGATCAGCAGCGTCGGGGCACCCTGAGGGTGCGCCGGCGTGCGTCGTGCGACGACGAGCGGGGGTCGGCGGTCGTCGACTTCACGCTCGTCTCGGTCCTCGTCCTCGTGCTGTTCCTCGGCGTCGTGCAGGTCGCGCTCGCGGTGCACGTGCGGGCGACGCTGATCGACTGCGCCGCCGAGGGGGCCCGGGTGGCGGGCCGTGCGGACCGGGGGCCGGTCGACGGCGTCGCCCGCACGCGCGAGCTCGTCACCGCGGCGTTGTCGTCGCGCTACGCGCAGGACGTCTCCGCGCGGCAGACCGTCGTGGACGGCCTGCCGGTCGTCGAGGTGACGGTGTCGGCGCCGCTGCCCGTGGTCGGTCTGCTCGGCCCCTCGGGAGTGGTCTCCGTGCACGGGCACGCGCTCGAGGAGGCGCCGTGAACCGGACGGTGCGTCGCGCGCTGGGGCGCCTGCGGGGTGACGCGGACGGCGCGGAGAGGGGGAACGCGGTCGTCGAGTTCCTCGGGGTCGCGCTCGTCCTGCTGCTCCCCGTGATGTACCTCGTGCTCACCGTCGGTCGTGTCCAGGCCGCGACCTTCGCGGTGGAGGGGGCGTCACGGGAGGCCGCGCGGGCCTACGTCACGGCTCCGTCCGCGGCCGACGGCGCACGGCTCGCGTCCGTGGCGGTCGCGCTCGCGTTCGGGGACCAGGGGTTCGGCACCGCGGCGTCGGGCGGGGCCCTCACGCTCACGTGCTCGGCGTCGCCGTGCCTCGAGCCGGGCGGGGAGGTCACGGCGCACGTGCGCCTGGACGTCCCGCTCCCGCTGGTCCCGTCGTTCGTGCGTTCGGCCGTCCCGCTGTCCGTCCCCGTCGAGGCGCGCCACGTGGCGTCCGTGGACGAGTACGCCGGGAGGCGGTCGTGACGGGAGGCGGGGTGCTGCGCCGGTTGCGCGGGTCGTCGGGGGAGCGCGACGAGGGCCAGATCATGCTCCTCACGTCGGCGTTCGTGGCGTTCGCGCTGCTGCTGGTGACGGTCGTCGTGAGCGCGACGCAGGTCCATCTCGAGCGCAAGCGGCTGTACGAGCTCGCGGACGCGCTGGCCCTGACGGCGGCGGACTCGATGACGCACGAGACGTTCTACACCGGGCAGGCCCGGGTCCCGGAGGAGGGCGCGGTGCTCACCCTCTCGGACGCCTCGATCAGGTCGGACGTCCAGGACTACCTGGCGCGGAACCCGGCCGCGCTGGCGGGTCTGCACGACGTCGCGGTGACGGACGCGTCGACCCTCGACGGGCGCACGGCGAGGGTCGCCCTCGCCGCGCGGGCGCGACCCGCCATGGTCAGCTGGGTGACCCAGCTCTGGAGTGATGGCATCATCATCCGTGCAGAGTCACGTGCACGAGCGTGGTGAGCACCTGTTGCTGTTCGACGACGAGCATCCAGGAAGGGAAGGCCGCGACGACGCGAGAGCCTGCGCTCCCGCTTTAGTTCACTTTCTTAACTTTGGATGGCCACTTCGGTCGTGACCCTGTGAAAACCCCAGGTTCGCCGCTATGGTGATCCGGTCCGACAACAACTCCAACGATGGAGAGCTACAACATGAACGCACGAGCAACGAAGAAGCTCGTCGCCGGGGGTGCCCTCGGCGCGATGCTCATCGGTACGGTCGCCCTCGCGTCCGCTGCCTCCGCCGACCAGGTGGGCGACGACACGAACGTCGACGTCTCCGTCGAGATCGAGAGCAACGTCCCGGAGGGCAACCTCGCCTTCTCGGTCGCTGCGAACTCGACCACCCTGACCGAGGCCGACGCGTCGTCGGTCGAGGGCACCCGTGAGTTCAACGGTGCGCTTCCGGCGGTCACGGTCACCGACACGCGTGCCGAGGTGCCCGAGGGCGCCTTCTGGTACGTCCTGGGCAGCGCGTCGGCCTTCACGGGCGACGCGGGCGAGATCTCGGCCGAGAACCTCGGCTGGGCCCCGACCCTCGTCGACGGTGGCGACACCGGCCTGGTCGCCGAGGGCGAGCCGGTCGAGCCGGCGCTCGAGGACGGTCCTGGTCTCGTCGACCAGGAGCTCCTGGTCTCGACGTTCGACTCGGCCGAGGTCAACCCGGAGGGCTCCTGGACCGCCGGCGCCAACCTCACGCTGCGTACGGGTGAGGACGTCGCGCCGGGCGCGTACACCTCGACGATCACGCTGTCCCTGTTCGAGGACTGAGCCGTCCCGACGTCCCGGTGACCGGTCTCGACCGGTCACCGACCGAGTAGTCACACGACGGGTCGCTCCGTCCGGCACGACCACGGTCGTGCCGGGCGGGCGACCCGTCGTCGTACGGAGAGAAGCACCTGCGTGATCCCCGCACCAACGCACACCGCCCCCCGTCGCCCGACGCCCGTCCGGCGTCGCGGGCGCCGACTCGTCCTGGCCGCGACCGCCCTGGCCGTCGCGCTCCTGCCCGCGACGCCTCTCGCGGTCTCGGCGTCCGCCGCGGAGGCGCCCACCGTCCTGCACCGCGACACCGAGGACCGCGTCACGTGGGGCGTCAAGCCCGCCGACGCGAACGGTCCCGACGGACGTCGCGGCGTCGATCTCGTCGCCGACCCGGGCACGACGGTCGAGGAGCACATCGCCGTCTCGAACTTCGGTGACGTGCCGGCGACGTTCTCCTTGAAGGCCGCGGACGGCTACCTCACCGCGAACGGGCGCTTCAACATGCTGTCGTCGGACCAGGAGTCCACCGACGCGGGCACGTGGTTCACCGTCCAGGAGACGGTCGAGGTCGGTCCCGAGGAGACCGTCGTCGTCCCGTACACGATCACGGTCCCCGAGAACGCGACACCGGGCGACCACCCGGCCGGCATCGCCGCGTCGGTGACGAGCACGGGGAGCGGCGAGGGCGGCACGAGCGTCGGCGTCGAGAGCCGCGTCGGCTTCCGCGTGACGACCCGGGTCACGGGAGAGATGCAGCCCGTCCTGGCCGTGGAGGACGTCAAGGCGTCCTACGCGCCGTCGTGGAACCCGTTCGCCGCGGGCGACCTGACCGTCTCCTACGACGTCGCGAACACGGGCAACGTCCGGCTCGGCGCCGACGGCGAGGTGTCGACGTCGGCGCTCTTCGGCCTCACCGGCGCAGACCGTTCCGCGGAGCCGTTCGACGAGGTGTTCCCGGGCGGTGCTCAGCGCAGCTCGGTCCAGATCGCCGACGTGTGGCCCCTCGGCCCGGTGACGACCACCATCACGGTGACCCCGACGCCCGTCGGCGACGACGAGGTCGGAGCCTCGCTCGAGCCCGTGACCGTCACCGTCACGACGTGGGCGGTCCCGTGGCCGCAGCTCCTGCTCGTCGCGATCGTCGTCGTCCTCGTGGTCGGCGTCCGCGACGACCGGCGCCGCCGGCGCAAGCGCCTGGACGACCTGCTCGCGAAGGCGCGCGACGAGGGCCGCCAGCAGGCCGTCCAGGCCGACCCAGCGCCGTCGGGCACCACGGCTCCCGTGGCCCGCGGCGAGGCGAAGGACTGATCCGCGGGCGCGCCGTCGGGCGAGGGAGACCTGGTCCGACGGCGCGGACCCTGCGGGACGTCGCGTAACCTTGAACCTCGTGGCCACCATCGACTTTCCCGCCGAGATCAAGGCGCTGCGCAGCACGCTCGAGTCCATCGAGAGCGTGAGCGACCCGGAGGTGCTGCGCGCGAAGATCGCCGACCTCTCCGAGAAGGCGTCGGCCCCCGACCTCTGGGACGACCCGGACGCCGCGCAGAAGGTCACCTCCGCGTTCTCCGCGGCGCAGTCCGAGCTCGACCGGGTGAAGAAGCTCGCTCAGCGCATCGACGACGTCGAGACCCTGGTCGAGATGGGGCAGGAGATGGGCGACGACCCGGACCTCGCCGCCGCCCTCGACGAGGCCGAGCAGGAGATCAGGGCGATCCGCAAGGACCTCGACCTGCTCGAGGTCCGTACGCTGCTCGCCGGCGAGTACGACGCTCGTGAGGCCGTGGTGACGATCCGCGCGGGCGCCGGCGGCGTCGACGCCGCGGACTTCGCCGAGATGCTGCTGCGCATGTACCTGCGCTGGGCCGAGCGTCACAACTACCCGACGACGGTCCTCGACACGTCCTACGCCGAGGAGGCCGGTCTCAAGTCGGCGACGTTCGAGGTGAAGGCCCCGTACGCGTTCGGTCACCTGTCCGTCGAGGCGGGCACGCACCGCCTCGTGCGCATCTCGCCGTTCGACAACCAGGGCCGGCGCCAGACGTCGTTCGCCGCGGTCGAGGTCATCCCGCTCATCGAGCAGACCGACTCGATAGAGATCCCGGAGTCGGAGATCAAGGTCGACGTGTTCCGGTCGTCGGGCCCGGGCGGGCAGTCCGTCAACACGACCGACTCGGCGGTGCGCATGACGCACATCCCCACGGGCATCGTCGTCTCGATGCAGAACGAGAAGTCGCAGATCCAGAACCGCGCCGCCGCGCTGCGCGTGCTCCAGTCCCGCCTGCTGCTCGTGCGCCAGGAGGAGGAGAACGCGAAGAAGAAGGAGCTCGCGGGCGACATCAAGGCGAGCTGGGGCGACCAGATGCGCTCGTACGTGCTGCAGCCGTACCAGATGGTCAAGGACCTGCGCACCGAGCACGAGGTCGGTAACCCGTCGGCGGTGTTCGACGGCGACATCGACGACTTCATCGAGGCCGGGATCCGCTGGCGCCGCGGGACGCAGCAGGAGGCCTGACGCGCGGACCCTTCTGCACGGCGTGGGGGTTCGAGCGTCCGCGTGGAGCGCGCGGAGGCACGGCGCGTAGGCGCGTGCGGGGCGCGCACGGGCGGCCCCCAGCGGCTCGTCGAAGAGCCTTCATCGGGTGACTCGGGCAACGGATTGATGCGCCGGGGTGCGGCGTGTCAGCCCGTCGAGGGCCGATACGCGTGCCTACCCTCGGGATCGTGCGGCGCGCTCCGGCGCGTCCACGGAACGACCCCGACCCGAGGAACGTACCGCTGTGATCCGCTTCGAGAACGTCACCAAGGTCTATGCGCGCGGCGCGAGACCGGCCGTCGACGACGTGTCCTTGGAGGTCCGCCGCGGCGAGTTCGTGTTCCTCGTCGGCGCCTCCGGCTCCGGCAAGTCGACGTGCCTGCATCTCATCCTGCGCGAGGAGCGCCCGACGAAGGGCAAGGTCTTCGTCGCCGGTCGCGACCTCGGGTCGCTGTCGAGCTGGAACGTGCCGAAGCTGCGCCGGCAGATCGGCGTCGTCTTCCAGGACTTCCGGCTGCTGCCGAACAAGACGGTCTTCGAGAACGTCGCGTTCGCGCTCCAGGTGATCGGCAAGCCGCGGCACTCGATCGCGATCACGGTCCCCGAGACGCTCGAGATGGTGGGGCTCGCGGGCAAGGAGAAGCGTCGTCCGCACGAGCTGTCGGGTGGTGAGCAGCAGCGCGTGGCGATCGCCCGCGCGATGGTCAACCGCCCGCCGATCCTGCTCGCCGACGAACCCACCGGGAACCTCGACCCGACGACGTCCCTGGGCATCATGCGCCTGCTCGACCGCATCAACCGGACGGGCACGACCGTGGTCATGGCGACGCACGACGAGGAGATCGTCAACCAGATGCGCAAGCGCGTGCTCGAGCTGGACACGGGCACGCTGGTGCGCGACCAGGCCCACGGTGCCTACGGCGCGCGCGGCCACGTCATCCCGGACCTCGACGGTGCGGCTCCCGCGTCGGTCCCGACGAGGGCCGTCCCGCGGCCGACGCCGGAGGGCGCCGGCCCGGTGCCCGACGGTGCGGGGTCGCCTGTCGTCCCCGGGGCCACCGCGGACGAGGCCATGACCGGCGGCGCGACGACGGGCGGGTCGACCACGGGTGACGGCGGCGCGCCGCGGACGGACGCGCCGGCACGGCGCTCCGTGCGCCGCCACGCCGAGGCCGCGGCGGGGGAGTGATCGGGGTGCGACTCCAGTTCATCCTCGCCGAGCTCGGCCAGGGCCTGCGCCGCAACGTGTCCATGGCCATCTCGGTCGTCCTCGTGACGTTCGTGTCGCTGACGTTCGTCGGCGCGTCGATGCTGCTGCAGGCGCAGATCGGCAAGCTCAAGGACGACTGGTACGACAAGGTCGAGGTGTCGGTCTTCCTCTGCCCGACGGGCTCGCCCTCGCCCACGTGCGCGGCCGGGGAGGCGACGCCCGACCAGATCGCCGCCCTGGAGGACCTGTTCGGGTCCGAGCTGTCCGCCGAGATCCAGACCGTCTACTTCGAGTCGAAGGACGACGCCTTCGCGGCGTTCTCCGAGCGCTACCCCGACGGGTACCTCGGGACCCAGCTCACCGTGGACGACATGCAGGCCTCGTTCCGGCTCAAGCTGACCAACCCCGAGAACTACGAGGTGGTCAACGACGTCGTGACGGGCCGGGCGGGCGTCGAGGTCGTCGAGGACCAGCGGCGCATCTTCGACTCGCTGTTCCTCGCGCTGAACCGTGCGTCGCTGCTCTCGGCGGGGCTCGCCGCCGTCATGCTGCTCGCCGCCGTCCTGCTCATCACGACGACGATCCGCCTCTCGGCCCTGAGCCGGCGGCGGGAGACGGGGATCATGCGGCTCGTCGGCGCGTCGAACCTGTTCATCCAGCTCCCGTTCCTGCTCGAGGGCGCGATCGCCGCGGTGCTGGGCGCGCTCCTGGCCGTGGGCGGGCTCTGGGTCGGGGTGAAGTACCTGGTCACGGACTGGTTGTCGCAGTCCGTGACGTGGGTGGCCTATGTCGACGAGGCGGACGTGCTGCGCATCGCGCCCGTGCTCGTCGGGATCGCGTTCCTGCTGGCGGCCGTCTCCTCGGTCGTCACGCTCAACCGCCACACGAGGGTGTGAGATGACCAGGGACCTTCGCCGCGCCACCGCGGCCCTCCTCGCCACCGCGATGCTCGTGGTCGGGTGCGTCGCGTCGGCGTCCGCCGACGACATCGACGACCGCCGGGCGGCCGCCGAACGGCGCCAGTCCGAGATCCTCGGGAACCGTGAGCAGCTGCAGTCCGAGCTCGAGGACACGGACGCGGCGCTCGCGCAGGCCGTCGTGGACCTCCAGGCGATCGAGGCGCGCCTCCCCGTGGCGCAGGCGGAGCTGGACGCCGCCGAGGCCGAGGTCGAGCGCACGCAGCGCGAGGCGGAGCTGCTCGCGCAGCGCCTCGAGGACGCGCTGGGCCAGGAGGCCGCGATCAGCGCGGAGATCGAGCGCGGCGCGACCGAGGTCGCCGACGCGAAGTCCAGCATCGCCGAGATGGCGCGCCAGGCCTACCGCGGACAGGGCGACGTCTCGAGCCTCGGGATCGTCACCGGCGCGCAGAGCACCGAGGAGTTCATCCAGGAGTACGCCGTCTCCTCGACCGCCGCACGCAGCCAGTCGCGCTCGCTCGAGGACCTGCTCGAGGCCGAGTCGGTCGCACGGAACCGCGAGGCCCGCCTCCAGGCGGTGCGCGAGACCGTCGCCGACCTCAAGAAGCAGGCGGACGACAACCTCGTGGCCGCCGAGGCCGCGCGCAAGGCCGCGGCCGACCGCAAGGCCGAGGTCGAGCAGCTCATCGTCGACCAGCAGGCCAAGAAGGACACGATCGAGGAGCGCAAGGCGGCCGCGCAGGCCCAGGTCGAGCAGAACGCGCAGGACCAGGCCGCGCTCGAGTCCGAGCTCAAGACCATCATCGCGCAGCAGGCGGAGCGCGACCGGAAGGCCGCCGAGGAGGCCGAGCGGCTGCGCCAGCAGCAGCAGGGCGGTGGCTCCGGTGGCGGAGGCGGAGGCGGAGGCGGGGGCGGGGGAGGCGGCAACCCGGCGCCGCCCCCGTCGAGCGGCACCACGCTCTCCTACCCGACCGCCGTGCCGCACGTGACGTCGAGCTACGGCATGCGGCTGCACCCCGTGCTCGGGATCTGGCGCCTGCACGCCGGGACGGACTTCCGCGCCTACTGCGGCACGCCGATCATGGCGTCGGCGGCGGGGACGGTCGTGCACGCTCAGCGTCGCGGCGGCTTCGGGAACCAGGTGCTCGTGAACCACGGCATCGTGGGCGGCGCGAGCCTCATGACGAGCTACAACCACCTCACGAGCTTCGCCGTCTCCTCCGGCCAGTGGGTCGAGAAGGGGAAGGTCGTGGGCTACTCGGGCAACACCGGGCTCTCCGGCGCGTGCCACCTGCACTTCGAGGTCTACGTCAACGGGTCGACCGTCAACCCCATGTCGCGCCTGCCGTGAGCGCGCGCTCGGCCCGCGCAGGGCGTGCCGGCCTCGTTCACCGCGAGCGATAATCGGTACCGGGGGCCGTCGGGCCCCCGTACGCTGGGGCGCCGGCGCGACCGGCGGGCGTCGCCAGCACCCGCCGGCACGAGCCACGACAGCACAGCGAAGGACGGTAGGACGCCGATGGCGAAGGACACGGGGCGCAAGGTCGTCGCCAGCAACCGCAAGGCGCGCCACGACTACGTCATCGAGGACGTGTACGAGGCGGGGATCGTCCTGTCCGGGACCGAGGTGAAGGCGCTGCGCATGGGGCGGGCGTCGCTCGTCGACGGGTACGTCGACGTCGACCGCGGCGAGGCGTGGCTCGAGAACGTCCACATCCCCGAGTACACCGAGGGCACGTGGAACAACCACGCGCCCCGGCGCAAGCGCAAGCTGCTCCTGCACAAGGAGGAGATCCTGCGCCTCGAGGCGAAGGTGCGCGAGAAGGGGCACACGGTCGTGCCGCTCGCGCTGTACTTCCTCGACGGCCGGGCGAAGGTCGAGATCGCGCTCGCGCGCGGCAAGAAGGAGTACGACAAGCGCCAGGCGCTGCGCGAGAAGCAGGACAACCGCGAGGCGCAGCGCGCCATGCGGCAGCGCGAGGTGCGCTGAGCGCACGGTCCTCGGTCCCGCGTGCCGGGTCCTGCCCGACGCAGGGGCGAGGGCTGGTGACCACGTCGTCCTCGACGTACGGTCGTGGACGAGGCCGCGCCCCGGTCGCGAGAGCGGTCGGCGACCGACGCGGCGACGTCGACCACGTACCTGGAGGTCCCATGGTCAAGCTGCGCCAGTACATCCCCCGTCTCGCGGCGGGTGCGTACATCCTGAACTCCGGCCTGAACAAGCGCGGCGCCGACGAGGCGACCGCCCAGGGCATCCACGGCATGGCCGCGGGGACGTACACCTTCCTCGGCGACGTCGAGCCGCAGCAGTTCACGAGGGCTCTGTCGAGCACCGAGATCGCGCTCGGCACGGCCCTGCTCCTCCCGTTCGTCCCCACCGGGCTCGTCGCAGCCGGGCTCGGCGTCTTCTCCGCGGGCCTCGTGGGCATGTACCTCAAGACCCCGGGGATGACGCGCGAGGACGGCGTGCGACCCACGGAGGAGGGGACCGGTCTGGCCAAGGACGTGTTCCTGCTCGGCATCGCGGGCGGGCTGCTCGTCGACGCGGTGAGCCGCAAGCGCTGAGCCGCGAGCGCTCAGCCGGAATTCCCGTGCACGGCGTGGCGTTGATCGCGTAGTCTGGACCTGCTGCACACGCCGAGCGCGCTACCCGTGAGGGTGGCACGCACGGCACGGGCCCGGCACCCCTCGGGGTGACGGCGGCCGGTGCGGTGCTTGACAACTCCACAGGGGGTGATCGGTTTCGACGGTGGTCGTGCTTCGAGGAGAAGCGGGCCGAGGATGCAGACTCATCTCGTCAACGATGTCTGCAAACTACAGGTGCCGATAACAAGCGCACCGACTTCGCCCTCGCCGCCTGAGCGAGCCCCGAAGTCCGTCAGCCCGAGCTAGCTCTCGACTCGGATCCTGGCGTCATCTAGAGAGCCACTGCTCGCAGTCCTCGTCACCGGGGCTGCGGGGACTTTCAGGTGACTGAGCCCGTCCGCATCTTGTCTGCGTGAGTGCGGGGGCCGAGAAAAGCGACAGCAGACTGCGCCCGGAGAAGTCCTCGATCGGCGTCACCGGACCGGGGTTCGATTCCCCGCACCTCCACCCCTGCGGCCACGGCCCGCACCCCTCGAGGGTGCGGGCCGTCGTCGTGCCCGGAGGAGTCACCAGGCGAGGCGGTCGCGCACCGCCGCGGCCTCCGCGCCGTCGAGCCACTCGACCCGCAGGGGCCGCCCCCGGACGACGAGCGGTCCGGTCCCGTCCTGGGACGGGAGCGCCGGGGCGTCGGGGTCGTCGCTGTAGAGGTCGTCGGCGAGCGCCGGGTCCGGCCCCGGCTCGAAGTGAGCGCGCCACTCGACGCGCGGCCGCGGGTTCACGTGGCGCGGGAAGGCGTGCGGCCCGACGGTGTCCCAGTGGGTGCACCACCGGGTCACGAGATGGCCCACCGGCCCGGACGGGTCGTCGTCGCCCCACAGGCGCGCGACACGTCCGGCACCCCCGGAGGGCGAGGGAGCCGGTTCACTCACGCGCGGCCCCGACGAGGGGCTCGCGGTCGGCGGTGGGCGTGTCGGGTCGGTCGTCCGGGCCGCCCGTGCCGCTGCCTGCGGCGGGCGGTGCGCCGCCGTCGGCCCGCCGCCGCACGCGGCGCAGCACCCACCGCACGAGGAGGGTCACGGCGCCGGCCACGACGAGCCACGGCAGGAGCGCGCCGAGGACGACGACCAGCCCGTTCACGGTCGTGAGCAGCGCGTTCCAGCCGTTCTGCAGGCCGCCGAGGAAGCCGGCGGGCGCGAGCTTCTCGGTCGGCGCCACCTGGACGATCGAGACGTGCAGCGTGGACATCGAGACCTGGTCGGTGAGGGTCGCGCGCTGCGACTGCAGCGACTCGAGCTCGGCCTGGCGCGCCGTGAGCTCCTGCTCGGCGGCGAGCAGGTCCTCGGTGGTGGCGGCCGAGCCCATGAGCGTGCGCAGCCGGTCGACGGACGTGGAGAGCGCCTCCACGCGGGCGTCGAGGTCGCGTGCGGTGCCGGTGACGTCGACCGCCTCGATCGACAGGTCGCGGACCTCGCCCACCTGCTCGAGCGCGTCGACCGTCGCCGAGGTCTGGTCGGCGGGCACGCGGACCGTGAGCTCTGCGCTCGCCGCCACGTCGCCGTCGGCCCGGGACTGGCGGCGTGCCTCGACGCGCCCGCCCGCGCTCTCGGCGAGGTCGGCGACCTGCTCGGCCGCGGTGGACGGGTCGTCGGCCACGACGGTGACCGTGCCGGTCGTGATGACCTCGCGCTCGACCTCGGACTGGGCGGCCTCGTCGCCGGCGGCGATCCCCCCGCCGGCGCCGGACGACGCGTCCGTGCCGCTGCCGTCGCTCTGCTCCTCGGTGACCGACCCCGCGTCGTCGCGGGCGAGGGACTCCATGTCGCCCGAGGCCGAGCACCCGGCGAGGAGTGCCCCTCCCAGGAGGAGCGCCGCGACGACGGAGAGAGGGCGAGTGGTCCGCATGCTGCGAGAGTAGGGCGCCAAGGGCGCGAACCGGACACGCTGCGTGGCATCGTGACCGACTTGTGAACTGGTCGTGATCCAACCGCAGCGCGCACGGCAGGATGGGGTTCGTGCTCGTGTGCTGCGGACTCGTGACCCTCGACGTCGTCCAGGTCGTCGACCGGCTGCCGCGTGCCGACGAGAAGGTGGTCGCGCGCTCGCTCGTGGCGACGTTCGGCGGGCCGGCTGCGAACGCCGCCGCGACCGCCGTGGCGCTCGGCGTGCCGACGCGGCTCGTGGCCGCGGTGGGTTCCGGGGCGCTCGCCGACGTGGTGCGCGGTGAGCTGGCGGCGTGCGGCGTCGGGCTCGTCGACGTCGCGGGTGCGGTCGACGGCGCGGGGCAGCCCGCCGTCTCGACGGTGCTCGTCACGCACGGGACGGGTGAGCGGGCGGTGGTGAGCACGAACGCCTCCGGCGTCGCGGACCACGGTGCGGACCTCGACGTGGGTCGCCTCGTGGGCGACGTCGGACCGGGCGACGTCCTGCTGCTCGACGGCCACCTGCCCGGCGTCGCGCTCGCGGTCGCGCGCCGGGCGCGCGAGCAGGGGTGCGCCGTCGTGCTCGACGGCGGCTCGTGGAAGGCCGACGCCCCGGAGATGATCGGGCTGTGCGACGCCGTCGTGGTCTCGGCGGACTTCCGCCCACCCGGCGCGGAGTCTCGCGACGTGCTCGACGCCGTCGCTGCGCTCGGCCCGCGGTTCGTCGCCCGGACCGGCGGTGCACGCCCCGTCGAGGTGATCGAGGCGGGGGAGCGGTACGCCGTCGCGGTGCCGACGCCCGCCCGGGTCGTCGACACGCTCGGCGCCGGGGACGTCGTGCACGGGGCGTTCGCGGCACGGGTCGCGGGCGGGAGGTCGTGGCGGGAGGCGCTCGAGGACGCGGTGGTGGTCGCGACGAGATCCGTCGAGCACGCGGGTGCGCGGGGCTGGATCCACCCGTGAGGTGGGCGAGCACGGGCGGTCGTGCGGTGGGCTGTGGGGCCGACGTGCTCCGCAACGTTTCGGTCACGAAGCGGCGGGCGAGTTGACAGCGACTTAGTAAAGGCAGTTCACTAACAAACATGACAACGGCAGTCACCGGGAACGGCGCACCGAGGAGGCGACTGAGCGCAGGGCTCAGACCGACCTCGAAGGTGCTGCCCGAGCACGCTCGGGCCCACAACCGCTCCCTCGTGCTGCAGCACCTCTTCCACGAGGGCCCGACGTCGCGGGCGGACCTCGCCCGCGCCACCTCGCTCACCCGCGTCACGATCTCGGACCTCGTCTCGGTTCTCATCGCCGAGG
>Ga0233372_1000357_pt1 | contig 20817 bp, 19 predicted proteins | sample ElkDunMinimDraft_4_FD_191538 | JGI IMG/M metagenome (GOLD analysis project Ga0233372, IMG submission 191538) | Fecal eukaryotic communites from dung pellets of Tule Elk in California, USA - Elk Dung D8 | ecosystem: Host-associated > Mammals > Digestive system > Large intestine > Fecal | place... | reverse complement strand
CTGGCCCACCTGCAGGTCGAACGGCGGGTGTCGGTCCATACCCTCGACGCCTACCGCCGCGACCTCGGTGCCCTGGTGGACTGGGCCGCCGCGCATGCACGCGACGATCTGCGCGGATTGCAGGCCGAGGACATCCGCAGCTTCGTGGCCGCCGGTCATCGTGGCGGCCTGTCGCCGAAAAGCCTGCAGCGGCGACTCTCGGCCTGTCGCAGTTTCTACCACTGGCTGCTCCGGCATGGACACGTCACCGCCAATCCCGCGACCGGCGTGCGTGGACCCAAGGCCCCGCGCAAGCTGCCGCAGGTGCTCGACGTCGACGAGGCCGCACAACTGGTCGAGGTGCCGGTCGATGCGCCACTGGGCCTGCGCGACCGCGCGCTGCTCGAACTGTTCTATTCGTCGGGCCTGCGCCTGTCGGAGCTTGTCGGCCTGCGCTGGCGCGACCTCGATCTGGACGGCGGTCTGGTGACGGTGCTCGGCAAGGGCAGCCGCCAGCGCAGCGTGCCGGTCGGCAGCCATGCGCTGCGTGCCCTTGCGGAGTGGCGCCGCGAAAGCAATGGCACTTCCGAGGGGCCGGTGTTTCCCGGCCGCGGCGGCGGGCCGATCACCGCGCGCGCGGTGCAGCTGCGCCTGCGCGTGCTGGCGCAGCGCCAGGGCATGTTCAAGCGCGTGCATCCGCATATGCTGCGGCACTCGTTCGCCAGCCACGTGCTCGAATCCTCCGGCGATCTGCGCGGCGTGCAGGAGCTGCTGGGCCACGCCGACATCGCCACCACGCAGATCTATACCCATCTCGATTTCCAGCATCTGTCGAAGGTCTACGACGCCGCGCATCCGCGCGCGCGGCGCAAGTCCTGAAGCGCAACCGGAGCTGTCCATGAACCTGCGCATCGTCATCGGCCTGGCCGTGTCGGTTTCCCTGCAGATGCTGCTCGGCCTGCTGGCCGCCTCGCTGTTTCCGCCGATGCCCTCCGGCGTGGCACCGGTGTCGACCGCGGTGCAGGCCGGCCTGATCGCATTGCTGGCCTCGACCGGTGGCGCGTTCGCGGCCCGGCAGCCGTTCATGCGCGCGGCGCTGGTGCTGTGGGCGGTGGGTTGGGTGTCGAGCGTGCTCGTCGTGCAGCACCTCGGCAGCGGGCAGTTCACGTTCGCCGATGCGGCGGCCGCGAATGCGATGGCGATCGTCGTCTCCGGCATCGCCACGGTGCTGGGCGTGCGCGCCGGACGCCGGCTCGACCGCCACGTGCGCCGGCCTGCGGCCGACGCGACACAATGACGCAGCGCCGGATGCCTTGATCCGGGCGGTCGCGGCCCCATCCAGTGGATTCGATCCACGGAGGCCGCATGGACCCCAGCCAGAATCCCAACGTATTCCACGCCACGACGATCGTGTCGATCCGCAAGGGCGGCAAGGTGGTCGTCGCCGGCGATGGCCAGGTCACGCTCGGCCACACCATCATGAAGGGCAACGCACGCAAGGTGCGGCGCCTGGGCGAAGGCGGCAAGGTGCTCGCCGGGTTCGCCGGCGCCGCCGCCGACGCGTTCACCCTGTTCGAACTCTTCGAAGGCAAGTTGCAGCAGCACGGCGGCCAGCTGGTGCGCGCCGCGGTCGAGCTGGTCAAGGACTGGCGCACCGATCGGCGCTACGGAAAGCTCGAGGCGCTGCTCGCCGTCGCCGATGCCGAGACCTCGCTGATCATCAGCGGCAACGGCGACATCATCGAGCCCGACGACGGCATCATCGCGATCGGGTCGGGCGGCTCCTACGCCCTGTCGGCGGCGCGTGCGCTGCTCGCGCATACCGATCTCGACGCCCGCACGGTGGCGACCGAGGCGCTCAACATCGCCGGCGACATCTGCATCTACACCAACCGCAACGTGGTGGTCGAAGAGCTGTGACCGACCTGCGGCGGCGCGTGGCGGCCCCCCGGGTCGAACGCGCCTGCCGGTCGCACGCACCCGCCCACGCTTCTACGGACACCCGATCCCCATGACCAACGTCAATTCCTCGACCATGACCCCGCGCGAGATCGTGCAGGAGCTCGACCGCCATATCGTCGGCCAGAACGCGGCCAAGCGCGCAGTCGCGATCGCGCTGCGCAACCGCTGGCGCCGCGCGCAGCTCGACGACGATCTGCGCAATGAAGTCATGCCCAAGAACATCCTGATGATCGGCCCGACCGGCGTCGGCAAGACCGAGATCGCGCGCCGTCTGGCGACGCTCGCCAACGCGCCGTTCGTCAAGGTCGAGGCCACTCGTTTCACCGAAGTCGGCTATGTCGGCAAGGACGTCGAGCAGATCATCCGCGACCTCGCCGACACGGCGGTCAAGCTCTACCGCGAACAGGCCAAGGTGCGCGTGCGCACGCAGGCCGAGGACCGCGCCGAGGACCGCATCCTCGATGCGCTGCTGCCCAGGCGCGAGACCCCGCAGCCGGGCTTCGGCTTCGGCGCGCAGACCGCAACGGTCGACATCGGCGCCGAACCGTCGTCGAAGGAATCGGAGACGCGGCAGAAGCTGCGCCGCCAGCTGCGCGCGGGCGAACTCGACGAGCGCGAGATCGAACTCGAGCTCAGCGCCGGGCAGGGCATGGACATCATGACCCCGCCGGGCATGGAGGAAATGGGCCAGCAGCTGCGGCAGATGTTCGCCAATCTCGGCGGCGGCAAGACCCACAAGCGCAAGCTCACGATCCGCGCCGCGCGGCCGCAACTCATCGACGAAGAGGCCGCCAAGCTGGTCAACGAGGACGACGTGCGCGAGGCTGCGATCGAGGCCTGCGAGCAGCACGGCATCGTCTTCATCGACGAGATCGACAAGGTCGCCAAGCGCAGCGAGGGCGGCGCGAGCGGCGCCGATGTCAGCCGCGAGGGCGTGCAGCGCGACCTGCTTCCGCTGGTCGAAGGCAGCACGGTCAGCACCAAGTACGGCTCGGTGAAGACCGACCACATCCTCTTCATCGCCTCGGGCGCGTTCCATCTCGCCAAGCCGAGCGACCTGATTCCCGAGATGCAGGGCCGCTTCCCGATCCGGGTCGAACTGACCGCGCTGACCAAGGACGATTTCGTCCGCATCCTCACCGAGCCCAAGGCCGCGCTGACCACGCAGTACGTGCAGCTGCTCAAGACCGAGGGCGTGAGCCTGACCTTCGCGCCCGATGCGGTGGAGCGCCTCGCCGAGATCGCCGCGCACGTCAACGAGCGCCAGGAGAACATCGGTGCGCGGCGCCTGCACACGGTGCTCGAGCGCCTGCTCGATTCGCTGAGTTTCGAGGCGCCGGACAAGGGCGGCACGGTGGTCATCGATCGCGCGTATGTCGAAGCGCAGCTGGGCGATCTGGTGCAGGACCAGGATCTCAGCCGCTACATTCTCTGACCGCCCGGCGTTCACCACGGTCGACCATCGGGCCCGCATCATTGCGGGCCCTTTTTCTTCTTGTGGTCGCGCCGCGATGTCGAGCCCTGCACCGAAGATTCTCGCCGCCAGTGCCTTGCTGGCATCGATGGTTGCCTGCGCGCCACGCGATGCGACCGCGCCGGATGCATCGGCGACTGCGGCGCGACCCGACATCGCCCCGGCGTCCGCCGCGCAGTCGTCCGATGCGCGGTCAGCCCCTGCGGGAACGACGGCCGAGCCGGTCTACCGGACGTTCCGCGATGTCGTCGTGGCCTGCGACAACGTCCGTCGTTGCGCAGCCATCGGCGTTGGCGACGGCGCATCCGGACTGGTGCTGTCGCTACGCCGCGATGCGGGCGCGGACGGTGCGCAGGCGCTGGTGTTGCAAGCACCTGGAGGCACGGTCGGGACCTCGGACATGACCCTGGACGGCGCGGCTGCACCGGCGATCGTCGCGTTGCCTTGGCAGCGCGACGCCAGCGAGTCGGCCACCGTGCGCATCGAGGACCCGACGGCGATCGCACGGTTCATCGATCTGGTCCGCGACGGCACGCATCTGGGCGATGGCGCGGAGCGCAGCGTGTCGCTGTCGGGCCTCAATGCGGCGCTGCTTTACATCGACGAACACCAGCAACGTCTCGACACCCCCGGTGCATGGGGGCGCCGCGGCGAACGCGATGACGCGGCCGTACCTCCAGCGCCCGCGCTGCCCGTGCTGGCGAAATCCGCAGCGTCGCCTCCGCCGCTCCCGGAAGACGAAGCCGGGCGCCTCATCCGCAGCGTGCGCGAGGCGCAGGCCGCCGCGTTGCATGCCGAAAAATGCGAGGCCGCCGGCGGCGCGTTCGACGTGTCGCGCCAGGACGCGGCCTTCCCGCTCGATGCGACGCAGGCGCTGGTCTTCGTGACCTGCTACAGCGGCGCCTACCAGAGCGCCGCCCTGGTGTTCCGCGCCGCCCGGGACGGCACCGGGGCCACGCGCCTGACCCTGCCGGCGCCCCGGCTGTCCGGCGACTCCGAGCCCCGGGAGGATTTCCGTCTGCTGGTCGGCGCCGGCTACGACCCGCGCACCGGCACACTGTCGCAACACGCGCGGGGGCGCGGTATCGGCGACTGCGGCTACCGTGCCAGCTGGCAGTTCGATGGCCAGGCCTTCGCCCTCTCGCACTACGCCGAGATGACGCGATGCGGCGGCCTGGGGCCCGATGACTGGCCGGTGCTGTGGCGCGTGGCCGACCCGGCCACCGGTATGCCTTGAGCCTGCCGGAAGTCGTTGCCACAATCGCGCGCCCTGCCTGGCGCATCTCCCATGTCCCTGTTGCTTCGACTCGTCGCGATCCTGCAGATCGCCGGTGGCTTCTACGGCCTGGCGGACGCGTTGCTGCGGCTCGCCTCCGGCCAGGGTGGCGGGGGCGCGGTGCTGGTGCTGGTGATCGGCCTGCTGCTGTCGACGTTCGCGATGATCGCCGGCGTGCTGCTGCTCGAGGGTGACGCGCTCGGCGAACGCCTGTCGCGGATTGCGCTGGCCTTGCAGATTCCGGTGATCGCCACGCCCTGGCTGAGCTATGCCTGGCATGTGGGTGCGACCGTACCGCTGCAGTTGCGGTTCGGGCGACACGTCGTCCTCGATCTCGACTGGTCGGTGCCGTCGGAAGCGCTGCGTCTGGCGGTGGCGGGCCCTTCGACCGCGGTGCTCGGGGTCAACCTGCTGGCCCTGGTGCTCTGGCTGGTGCTGCGCTTCGCGCGGCGCTGAAGGCCGGGCCGTACGCGGGTTCGGCGTGAGGGCTGCAATGGGCCAATTGGGGTATATTGGCCCCTACCTGGACCGGGAGCAGTCGCGATGACGATGTCCCTGAAACTCGACGCCCTCGAGGCGCTGCCGCGCACGCCGGCTTCCGATGTCAAGAAACTCGGCTGGCGCGGGGTGATGAAGACGGTCGCCCGTGGCGGGAAGGTCGTGGTGACCCACCACAACACGCCGGAGGCGGTGATCCTCTCGGCCGACGAATACGACGCCATCCTGCGCGCGCTCGACGCGGCCGGGGCCGCGCAGCGTTCGGCGCTCGACACCCTGCGCGCACGCTTCGACGAGCGCCTGGCCGCACTGCAGGCGGACGATGCCGGCGAACGTCTGCGCGCGGCGATGCGCGGGCCGGCGCGGCTGGACGGCAAGGTCAAGGCCGGCGCGACCTGCTGAGCGTGGCGCGCCCGGTCCTCTACGTGCTGGCCGGGGTCAACGGCGCCGGCAAGAGCTCGGTCGGTGGCTATCTGCTGCAGCGCGCCGGCATGGCCTGGTTCAACCCTGACACCTTCGCACGCGAACTCGCCGCAGCCACCGGCTGCACGATGGCCGAAGCAAATGCCGAAGCCTGGCAGGAGGGCATGCGCCGGCTCGATATCGCAGTGGCGAGCGGCCACAGCTACGCGTTCGAGACCACGCTCGGCGGCAATACCGTGCCCGCGCGCATCGCGCAGGCGGCGCGCACGCATGACGTGCTGATGTGGTTCTGCGGCCTGGCCTCACCAGGGCAGCACATCGCCCGCGTGCAGGCGCGGGTCGCCGCCGGTGGCCACGACATTCCCGAGGCGAGCATCCGCGCGCGCTGGACCCGCGCCCGGGAGAACCTCATTGCACTGATGCCGGTGCTCGCGCAGCTGCAGGTCTACGACAACAGCGTCGAGGTCGCGCGTGGAGAGTCGGTGCCGGATCCGGTGCTGCTGCTGGAGATGGTCGGCGGGTCGCTGGTCACGCCTGACCCCGGCGATCTCGCCGTGTTGGCTGCCACGCCGGAATGGGCGAAGCCGTTGCTCGAGGCCGCACTCGAGACCCTGCGCTAGCGCAGTCGCGCGGCCGCTCCGCGCGTGCATCCGGCCTCGTGGGCGACGATCTCCCGTCGACGCTGGACACGATCCCCGGGGCCGGGCAGTCACAAGCCGCGCGGGACGCGCGTCCTGTCTGATCAATCAGGCAGGAGCAAACCATGTCGCAGATTTCCGTGTCGAAGACGCCGCCTCCCGGTTGGCCCCTGGCCCGTGTCGGGCGCTGGCTTCAGGATGCGTGGCGGATGTTTCGCCGTGCACCGTTCCGGCTCTATGGGCTGTCCACGTTGCCGATGCTGGTCGAGATCGCGCTGCAACTCGGATGGCCGGGCGCCGGCATCGTGCTGTCCAAGCTGGTGGTGCCACTGTTCTCGGCCTGGGCGCTGCTGATGGCCCATGGCGTGTTGACGCTGGATCGGGCCGCACCCGGCGCGGCCCTGCACGCGTTGTGGGGGATTCGCCGCGCGCTGCCGGGGCTGGCGCTGCTCAGCGCATCGGTCTTCGCATTCCAGTGCGGCGTGATGCTGCTGGCGGCGGGGCCGGCAGCAGCGATGGCGTTCGCCACTGCCGATGCGGACGGTCTGGCCGCACTGACGCGGCCGGTGGTGGCGGTCGGCCTCGCGGCGGGCGCGGTTCCGGCAACCGCGCTGCTGTTCTTCGCAGTCACGCGGATCGTGCTCGATCGCGTGCCGGTACTCGCCGCCGTGTCGGAGAACCTGCAGCTGTTGCAGCGCAATCCGCGCCCGTTGCTGGGCTGGATGGGAGCGAACATCGGTCTGCTGATCGCGCTGGTGTACCAGCCCGTGTTCCTGCTGGTGATATTGCCGCTCGGACTTGTCGGGTATGCGGCGTGGCGCGATGTCTTCCGCGAAGGGCCTGGCCGATAAGGCATGCGCCGCGCCTCGGGCCATGGTCCGAGGCTGGGCCTCAGTGCAGGCCGCGCGCCGACATGTCCGGCTTGTCGTGCACGCCCAGCCGCTCGACCAGGGTGGCGCTGGCTGCGTTGAGCCCGAGGACCTCCACGGCGACGCCCCGCGCACGCAACTTCATCACCACGGTATCCAATGCACCGATCGCGCTGAGATCCCAGAAGTGCGCATGGCTGACATCGATCACCACGCGCTGCACCGGCTCCAGCAGGTCGAAGGCATCGCCGAAGGCATTGGCCGACGCGAAGAACACCTGGCCACGCACGAAGTAGCGGCGCGTGCCGTCGGCGTCCTGTCTCGTTTCGACATCGAGCAGGTGCCCGACGCGGCGCGCGAAGAACAGCGCCGACAGCAGCACGCCGGTCAGCACGCCCCTGGCGAGATCGTGGGTGGCGACAGTCACCGCGACCGTCGCCAGCATCACCACGCTCGAGCCGGCCGGGTGCCGGCGCAGATCGCGCAGCGACTGCCAGCTGAAGGTGCCGATCGAGACCATGATCATCACCGCGACCAGTGCCGCCATCGGGATGCGGGCCACCCATTCGCCGGCGAACACCACCAGCGCCAGCAGCACCGTGCCCGCGACCAGCGACGACAGGCGCCCGCGCCCGCCAGATTTCACGTTGATCACCGACTGGCCGATCATCGCGCAGCCCGCCATGCCGCCGAGGAAACCGGTGACGACATTGGCCGTGCCCTGGCCCACGCATTCGCGGTGACGGTCGCTGGCGGTATCGGTCATGTCATCGACGATGCGCGCGGTCATCAGCGACTCGAGCAGGCCGACCACGGCCAGCGTCGCCGATACCGGGAAGATGATCGCAAGCGTCTCCCAGTTCAGCGGAATCTGCGGCAGCAGGAACACCGGCAGGCTGTCGGGCAGGGCGCCCTTGTCGCCGACGGTCGGCACCACCCAGCCGAAGTACAGGGACGCGCCGGTCAGCAGCACGATCGCAACCAGTGGCGGCGGCACCGCTACGCCACGCGACCAGCGCAGCAGCACCGCGACCGCCGACAGACCGAGGCCGAGCGCAGGCAACAGCAGGCCGTCGCCCAGGCTCGCGATCCCCAGCGCCAGGCCCATGGCCAACGGGATCTGCCCGATGCCGGGAAACAGCCGGCGCGACAGCCATGGCAGGCCATAGATCAGGACCAGCCCGGCGATCACGATCGGATACACCAGCCCCGGCACGCCGATCAGTTCCGGCAGCTGGGCCATGAAGATCAGGATCGCCAGCGCGTTGACGAAGCCGGTGATCACCGAGCGCGACACGAAGCGCATCAGCGTCGCGAGTTTCAAGGCGCCGGCCGCGATCTGCAGCAGTCCGGTGAGGATGGTCGCCGCCAGCAGATATTGCAGGCCGTGGTCGCGCACCAGGGTGACCATGACCAGCGCCATCGCCCCGGTCGCGGCGGAGATCATCGCCGGGCGGCCGCCGACGATCGCGGTGATCACCGCGATCGAGAACGAGGCATAGAGGCCGACGCTGGGATCGACGCCGGCGATGATCGAGAACGCGATCGCTTCGGGAATCAGCGCCAGCGCCACGACGAGTCCGGCGAGCACGTCGCCGCGGATGTTGCCGAACCATTGCTGGCGCAGCGGAAGCTTCGATTGCATGGGGAAAAGCCCTGGCAGGCCGGACGCGGAACCCGCGGCCGGCGGAATGACGGTATGCACGCATAGCAGGCGGCCAGCCCGGTCGGGCGGCGCGACGTCGAGGCTATGGTGGCGTGGTCGTCATCGAAAGGGCAGGTGGGTGAGACACGGGGCGCGCAGTCTAGCGGACGCGATGCGGCTCAGTCCTCGCCGATGTCCTCGTTCCAGACGTCGGGATGTTCGGCGATGAAGCCGCCGAGCAGGTTCATGCATTCCTGGCTCTGCAGGTCGATGACCTCGACGCCGCTCTCGCGCAGCCAGTCGATGCCGCCCTGGAAGGTCACCGATTCGCCGACAACCACCGTGCCGATGCCGAACTGGCGCACCAGGCCGCTGCAGTACCAGCACGGGGCGAGCGTGGTGACCATGATCGTGTCACGGTACGAACGCTGGCGCCCGGCCTTGCGGAAGGCGTCGGTTTCCCCGTGGACCGAGGGGTCGTCTTCCTGCACGCGGCGGTTGTGGCCGCAGCCGAGCAGACGCCCGTCCTGGTGGTAGAGCGCGGCGCCGATCGGAATGCCGCCTTCGGCCAAGCCCTTCCGGGCCTCGGCGAGGGCGGTCTCGAGCAGGGCGCGGTAGTCGGGCGTGCTGATCATCGGAGCGGGTCTCGTGGTGGGGACACGCAGTCTGCCCCTGGTCGGGGGACGGGTCGAGGCTGCGAATTTTTAACAACTGCGTGGCAGAATCCGCGGCCCTCCCTTCAGCGACGCAAGAACACCTATGGAATGGCTGGCCGACCCGACGATATGGATGGGTCTGGCGACCCTGGTGGTCCTCGAGATCATCCTGGGCATCGACAATCTGGTGTTCATTGCGATCCTTGCCGACAAGCTGCCGCCGGAGCAGCGCGACAAGGCGCGTGTGATCGGCCTGACGCTGGCGCTGCTGATGCGGCTGGTGCTGCTCGCGCTGGTCGCGTGGATCGCCGGGCTGATCACGCCGCTGTTCACGCTCTGGGGCAAGGCATTCTCGGGACGCGACCTGATCCTGTTGCTGGGCGGCGTATTCCTGCTGTTCAAGGCGACGATGGAGCTGCACGAGCGGCTGGAGGGACATCAGAGCCAGGGCAATACCAGGAAGGTCTACGCCTCGTTCGGCGTGGTGCTGACGCAGATCGTGGTGCTCGATGCAGTGTTCTCGCTGGACTCGGTGATCACCGCGGTCGGCATGGTCGAGCACCTCGGCGTGATGTATGCCGCGGTCACGATCGCCATGGCGGTGATGCTGCTGGCCAGCAAGCCGTTGACGACCTTCGTCAACAAGCACCCCACCGTCGTCGTGCTGTGCCTGGGCTTCCTGCTGATGATCGGCTTCAGCCTGGTCGCCGAGGGGCTCGGCTTCAAGATCCCCAAGGGCTACCTGTATGCGGCGATCGTGTTCTCGATCCTCGTCGAGGCCTTCAACCAGTGGTCGCGCTTCAACCGCGAACGGCACGTCCAGCAGTTGCCGTTCCGCCAGCGCACCGCCGACGCCGTGCTGCGTCTGCTGGGCACGCGCCCGGAAACCCAGTTCGAGCCCGGCACCCCCGAAGCCCCGCGCGGCGACGGCGGCGAGCAGCTGGAGGCCGCCGAGCACGACATGATCCGCAGCGTGCTGACGCTGGCCGAGCGGCCGGTGTCGAGCGTGATGACGGTGCGCAGCGACCTGGAATGGATCGACGCGACCCGCGGCATCGAGCATGCGACCGCGCGACTGATCGAATCGCCGCATACACGCCTGCTGGTCTGTGACGGCGAACTCGACCAGATGCTGGGCCTCGTGCAGAGCGGCGAACTGCTCTCGAGCGTGCTGCAGGGCCGCGCGCTGAACATCACCGATTTCGTCCGCGAGCCGCTCGTGGTGCCCGAAGGCACGTCGACCCTGCGTGTGCTCGAGCAGATCCGCGCCCATCCGATCCCGGTGGCCGTGGTGGTCGATGAATACGGCAGCATCGAGGGCATGGTCACCGCCAACGACCTGCTGGCGACGATCGCCGGCGATCTGGTCGACACCCGCGACGCGGACTACGGAGCACAGTGGATCGAGGACGGGGTCTGGCTGGTCGATGCTTCGATGTCGCTGCAGGACCTGGAGCATGCGACGGGCATCACCCTGCCGCGCGATGCGACCTACGTGACCCTCTCGGGCCTGGTGTTGCACCTGCTCGACCGCATGCCGGTCGAAGGCGATGAACTGCGCGTGGAAGGCCAGTTGCTGCGCGTGGAATCGCTGGAACGGCGGCGCGTGGGCAAGCTGCGGATCACGCGATTGCCGGATGAGGGATAATCGACCCATGAGCGACGAATCCAGCAAGCCCGGCACCACCCATTTCGGCTTCCGCGACGTGCCCACCGGGGACAAGCAGAAGCTTGTCGGCGAGGTGTTCTCCTCGGTCGCCGGCAACTACGACCTGATGAACGACCTGATGAGCCTGGGTATCCATCGGGTCTGGAAGCGGTATTTCGTGGCCACCGCCCAGGTGCGCACCGGCGACCGCGTGCTCGATCTCGCCGGCGGTACCGGCGACATCGCCGCGCTGCTGCGCGAGCGCGTGGGCGACTCGGGCGAGCTGGTGCTCGGCGACATCAACGCCTCGATGCTGCGCGTCGGCCGCGACCGCATGACCGACCGTGGCCAGGTGCGCGGCTTCGGCTACGTGCAGTGCAATGCCGAGACACTGCCGTTCCCCGACAACAGCTTCGATCTCGTCACGATCGCTTTCGGCCTGCGCAACGTGACCGACAAGGATGCGGCGCTGCGCGAGATGCTGCGCGTGCTCAAGGTGGGCGGCCAGGCGCGCGTGCTGGAGTTCTCGGAAGTGAAGGCCGACTGGTTCAGGCCGATCTACGACTTCCATTCCTTCAAGGTGCTGCCGCGGCTGGGCAAGCTGTTCGCGCGTGATGCCGACAGCTACCAGTACCTGGCCGAATCCATCCGCAAGCATCCGCCGCAGGACGCACTCAAGGCCATGATGGAGGCGGCCGGCTTCGCCCGCTGCCACTACCGCAACCTCAACGGCGGCATCGTCGCGATCCACGACGGCTACAAGGCCTGATCGAGCGCGCGGCGCCGCTGCGCTGCGCAAGACGTCAGTGGGACGCGGTGCCGGCGTCCCCGGGCGACGCGGCGGCCAGCGCGCGCCAGTGCGGCAGCATGGGCAGCGCGCCGACGCGGGCCAGATAGTCGTGATCGACCTCGGTGCCGCGGACCAGCGCCGCGGCGACGTGCACTGCGCCGGTGATCCAGAACGCGCCCGACATCTGCGTGGGCTGGTCGTGATAGGCGACCGCTTCGACGATCGGCGTCGGCAGGCCCCACAGCCCGAGCAGGTACGCCCCGGCGACGCTGTGCGGTACTTCGCCCAGGTCTTCCTGGGGCAGCAGGCGCCCCACTTCGGCGAGCAGGCCCGCCGTCGCGGCGACGCCGGCGCCCACGCCCGGGAGGAGCTGTCCGGCCAGCCACGACGTGCGCAGGGCACGCTCGCGCAGCCCATCCATCTCCGGCCCGGAGGCGAACACCTCGCTCACCAGCACCATGCGGCGCAGGGCCTCCTTGCCCAGGCGGACCACCGCGGTGCGCAGGTCGCAGATCTCGCGCCCGGCCGTGTAGTAGGCCGAATTGCTCAGGCGCAGCACGCGCGCCGCCAGCGCCGGATCCTGCGCCGTGATCGCCGTGATCGCGTGGAGGCCGGCTTCGGGGTCGCGCAGCAGGCGCGTCAGCGCCAGATACTGCCGGGGCGCGGAGGGCAGGTTTCCGATGCCTGCCATCACGCGCCTGAGTTCCGGATCGTCGAGCAGGCGCCGGAGATCCTGCATGCCCTGCACAGCTGCGGCGATGGTGCGGGTGTCGAGCGGTTCGGCCAGCACGCGCTGGGCGTATTCGAGTGCCTCGACGGCGCGGGCATTGTCGCCCGACTCCATCAGCACGATGCGCACCGCATGCGGACGACGGACCCGGACCTCGTCGAGCAGGCGGTTGCAGCGCGGCCAGTCGCTGTCGGCGGAGCAGACGAATGCATCGGGCTCGAGTGCGGCGGCGGAACTGCCTGTATCCGCGCCGGGCGGAAGCCAGCTGACCCGCCAGTCGAGCCCGCGCGTCGCCAGTTCGTTCTGCAGACGCGTGACCTCGTCACCGTGATCCCACGCTACGACCAGATGCACGGCATTTCCCTGCGCGACATGAAGGCCGGAATCATAGCAATGCGGCGCGAGGCTGAACGCCTGCCGGAAATCGCGAACGCACGCGGCCGGGCGTGAGGCCCGCAGATGCGCCTGTCGTCGCGGCCCGGGTGGATGCCGCGAGCGACCGGGCTCACGCAGCGGAGATTGGCGCTGCGCTGCCGATCGCGAGACCCGGGTGGTCGCGGGTGTCCACGCTGGCGGTGCGACAGCGCAGGTAGGTCAGCTGATGGCCACGACCCGGGCGCGGTGGCGCTCGTAGTCCGACAGCCAGGTGCCGAACTGCGCCAGCGGCAGCGCCGGCGCGTAATAGAAGCCCTGCACCTCGTCGCAACCCAGCTTGCGCAGGAAGTCGGCCTGCGGGGCCGATTCCACGCCTTCGGCGGTGACCTGCATGTCGAAGTTGCGCGCGATCATCAGGATCGAGCGCACGATGGCCGCATCGCCGCGATCGTCGACGACGTCCGACACGAAGCTGCGGTCGATCTTGACCCGGTCCACGGCAAGGTGGCGCAGCATCGACAGCGAGGCGTAGCCGGTTCCGAAATCGTCGTAGGCGACGCGGACGCCGCGATGCCGCAAGGCCTGCAGCGTGGCCGCGGCGGCGCCGTCATCGCGCAGTGCGATGGTTTCGGTCAGCTCCAGTTCCAGACATTCCGGCGGCAGGCCGCTGTCGCGCAGGGCGGCGTCGACATGGTGCAGGAAGTCCGCATGCCCGAACTGCGAGGGAAACAGGTTCACGCTTACCGACATCGGGCGGCCGTCGATCCTCGGCCATGTCACCGCGTCGCGGCAGGCGCGGTCGAGGATCCACCAGCCCACCATCGCGGCGATGCCGCTCATCGCCAACGCATCGATGAAGCCGGCGGGCATCACCAGGCCGCGCTCGGGGTGACGCCAGCGCAGCAGCGCTTCGGCGCCGGCCGGGCGTCCGGTCTCCAGGTGGATCTGCGGCTGGTAGTGCAGTTCGAATTCCCGCTCGTTGAGCGCTCGGCGCAAATCCAGATCCAGCCGGCGGCGATCGATGGCGGCGGTGCGCATGCTCGGTTCGAAGCGCCGGAGCACCTGGCCGCGGCTGCGTTTGGCGTAATGCATCGCCAGCTGCGCCCGCGCAACCAGCTCCAGGCTGTCGGTGGCCCCGGTGTCGTCGGGCGTGCCCGGCACGACGGGCGCCGCACCACTGTCGTCGTCGGCGGCGTCGAGCAGCACACCGACGCGGGCATCGAGGTGCACGCGGTGCATGTCGACTTCGCAGGGCTGGGCGAGATCGAGCAGGATGGCGCTGAGCAGGGCCTCGGTTCCGCGCGGCTTCTGGCCGCGGACCGACAGCGCGATCGCGAATTCGTCGCCGTCCAGGCGGGCCAGGAACGCATCGTCGGGCAGGCGCGCGAGCAGGCGCGCGGCAATCACCTGCAGCATGGTGTCGGCCATGCCGGGGCCGAGCGTCACGCCCAGCGAGTGGAAGTTGTCGATGCCGAGCACGGCGACCGCGGTGGGGATGTGCTGCGCCCGGCGCGTATCCAGCGCCCGCAGCAGGCCCGCGCGATTGGGCAGGCCGGTCAGCGGATCTTCGTCCGCACGGGGCGTGTCGAACCGTACTTCGACGTCCTCGGGCGCCGTCTGGTCGGCAGACACGTTCATGCGGCATCCGCCTCGAGGGTGCATCCCGGGGTCGGGGCGTGACGACCGGTGACGCGACGTATCGCCTCAGCTGCCAAGGGCCAAGGCGCGAGCTGATCAGGCCCCGGCGATACGCCGCGGCAGGGGACAGGGCGCGCGCCGATCTGAAGCGCCCGATGGGGGGGCGGGCACGCGGACGGGCGACTACCCGATCGCACCTGCAACGCACGCGGGCGACAGATGGCCACCGGTGGCCATGCGCACCCGGTCGACCGGCCTGCGTTCGCCAGCCCGGGCACGTCAGCCGTCGAAGCCCCTGGCGGGCTCATCGGCATCGCGGCGCTCTGAAGTCGTCCATTCACGTTTGCATTGTCCGCGATCGGCGGGCTTTCGCCATAGGCGCGGCGCTGTCCGAGGAATCCATGCGGGGATGGAGCTTCGAAAATCTGACGGCGTTCACGGAAATGCGGGTCAGGAGGGTGCAGGTGCTGTTGCAGGCGGCTTCCTGCACCCGGATACGAGCCCGCCGGCAGGGCGGCCAAGTGCCGGTCGCCGCATGCCCGGGCCAAAGTCGCCCGCTGCCCGCGCGCTAGACTGTGCGTCCTGTCCGTAGCCGAACCCTCATATGCGATCCAAGCTGGATATCCGCCGGTTTCTGCCGGCGCTGCTGCTCGCCCTGCTGGCCGTTGGCTGCCAGCGCGAATCCGGAGACCCCAATCCCGTGAACGCCGCGTCCGGTTCCGCACCCGCCGTCGTGGTCGATCGCGACGAGCATTCCTACGCCGAGCCCGACAAGGTCGTCACCGACGATCTGGCCCTGGACATCGCGCTCGACTTCGATGCGCGCACCATCGCCGGCACCGCGACCTACACCCTGCAGTGGAAGGATCCCTCGGCCACGCAGCTGGTGCTCGATACCCGTGACCTGACCATCGAGAAGGTGGAGGGCGAAACCGCCAACGGCTGGCAGCCGCTGCAGTACACGCTGGCCGAGGCCGATCCCACGCTCGGCAGCAAGCTGACCATCGAAACCCCCGAGCGCAACGCCAAGGTCCGCGTGACCTACAAGACCTCGCCCGAGGCTTCCGGCCTGCAATGGCTCACCCCGGAGATGACCGAAGGCAAGCAGCTGCCCTTCATGTTCAGCCAGTCGCAGCAGATCCACGCGCGTTCGTGGGTGCCGCTGCAGGACACACCGGCGATCCGCTACACCTACACCGCCCGCGTCACGACGCGTCCGGACGTGATGGTGCTGATGAGCGCCGACAACGATCCGGACGCGCAGCGCACCGGTGAGTACACCTTCAAGATGCCGCAGAAGATCCCGTCGTACCTGATGGCGATCGCCGCCGGCGACCTGGTGTTCAAGCCGATCTCCGGCCGCGCCGGCGTGTGGGCGGAGCCGGCGATGGTCGACCGCGCGGTCGCCGAGTTCGCCGACACCGAGAAGATGATCGAGGTCACCGAGCAGCTTTACGGCCCCTACCGCTGGGGGCGTTACGACCTGCTGATCCTGCCGCCGTCGTTCCCGTATGGCGGCATGGAAAACCCGCGCCTGTCGTTCATCACACCCACCGTCATCGTCGGCGACAAGTCGCTGGTCTCGCTGATCGCGCACGAGCTCGCGCACAGCTGGTCGGGCAACCTGGTCACGTTCTCCAGCGCCAAGCACGGCTGGCTCAACGAGGGCTTCACCAGCTACGTGGAGAACCGCATCGTCGAGTCGCTGTACGGCAAGGAAGTCAGCGACATGGAGTACGTGATCTCGCGCAATGCGCTGCGCGAGAACATCGCCGGCATGCCCGAGGCGACCCAGGCGCTGGCGGTCAAGCCGGGCACGGAGCTCGACGCGGACGATGCGCTCAGCGCGGTCGCCTACGACAAGGGCGCGTGGTTCCTGCAGTTCCTGGAGCAGCGCTTCGGCCGTGAGAACTTCGACGCCTTCCTGCGCGGCTACTTCGATCACTTCGCCTTCCAGAGCGTCACCACCGAGCAGTTCCTCGCCTATGCCAAGGAGCACCTGTTCGACAAGTTCCCCGGCACCGTGACCGACGCCGAGATCCAGGAGTGGATCTATGCGCCGGGCATTCCGGCCTCCGCGCCGCAGGTGATGTCGCGCAATTTCGGCATCGTCGATTCCGCGCGCCTGGCATGGCTGGGCAGTGGCCAGCTGCCGCCGCGCCAGATCACCGACGCATGGTCGACCCAGGAGTGGCTGCACTTCCTCGACAGCCTGCCGCCGACCCTGACCGTCGAGCAGCTGGCCCAGCTCGACGAAGCCTACGGTTTCACCGGGACCGACAACGGCGAGATCGCGATGCGCTGGTATCCGCTGACGGTGCGCAGTGGCTACACGCAGGCGAACGAGGCACTGGCCGAGTTCACCGCGCGTGTCGGCCGTCGCAAGCTGATCATGCCGATCTACACCGCACTGGTGCAGACCGAGCCCGGCCTGGCGCTCGCCAGGCAGATCTTCGAGACCGCTCGCCCGGGCTACCACCCGATCACCACCGGCTCGGTGGAAGCGCTGATCGCCGGTGCCAAGCCGGCGCCCGCACCGGTGGCCCCTGCGGCCACTGACGCGGCCGCGGACGAGAAGCCTGCACCCGCCAATTGAGTTGCAGGCGATCGGATCCGTGCGCGGCCGCCCTCGTGGCGGCCGCGTGCGTTTCGAGGTGGGCACGCGTGCTGCCGCGAAGCTCGATCGATCCACGCCCGGTGACGCGCTAGGCTGCACAGCGCTGCGCGCGAACCCGCCAGCGCGCAGTGACGCAACATCCTGATGGTCTCGCCGCGCGGCCGCGGCGCATCGCTGCAACGAGGACGATCTACATGACAACCCGACACCTGCTGGCCACCGGTCTGACCGCAGCACTGCTCGCGCTGACCGCCTGCCAGGATCCCGAGGCCCGCGCCGCTGCCCAGGCCCAGGCGCAGGCCGCGACCAACGAGGCGCAGGCCGCAGCGAACGAACGCGATTTCGAGTCCGCGGTCGCCAACGAGAACTGGGCGCTGGCCAAGGCCCAGGCCGACGTGCTGCTGGCGCGCTATCCCGACACCGAGGCCGCCGCCCGGGTGCGCGCGAAGTTCGATGAGGTCAAGGCCAAGGGCGACGCGGTGCGCGAGCAGGCGCGCACGCAGGCGCTGTGGTCCTACAACACCGCCAATGTCGAGGGTGGCCAGCAGCTCTCGGCGGCGATCTACGCCCGCGACAATGTCGATGTGGACGGCAGCGGCCCCAAGCAGGTGCGGCTGATCTTCCGCGACCATCCATCCTGGGGTCGCAGCAGCTACCTCGTGCTGCAGGCGGGGGATTTCGACTGCTATCCCAGCTGCCGCGTTTCGGTGCGTGTCGACGACGGCGAGCCGCGCCGGATGGCCGCGAACCGGCCCCGCACCGACGAAGCCATCGCGATGTTCATCGACGACGAGCGCGCGCTGTGGCGCCTGCTCGACGGCGCCAGTACCGTCGCGATCGAGTTCCCGGTCAAGGCCGGCGGTACCCGGACCGCGGTCTTCGAAGTTGCGGGTCTGGACCGGACCAGGCTGCCCGGCTGGAAGTGAGGGGGGAGCCCCGCCTGGCCTGCCCGGCCGAGCCGGGCCACCGCCGGAATCCGCGGCTCTGACCGGTCCCGGTCCCGCGAGCCGCGTGCTGCCGGGTCCCGCAACGCGACCGGTGTTGCGCTCCCCTGCTGGCGACGGCTATCGCATCACGCGCAGCTGGCGCCGGGGCATGTTGTGCGCGGGCATGTCGCGCGAAGAGCGCGAGGCCTCAGCGGCAATTGGCCTCGGCAATCGCCATGCGCTGGTTGGCGGCGTTGCGCTCGCGCACGGCGGCCCGTTGTTGCGCGTCCCGACTGGCGCGCAGGCCGCTGCGGTCCGCGGGGTCGGCCGCATCGCCCCCGCGCGCGGCGCGCTGCGTTTCGATCGCGGCCGCGCGGCGTTGCGCACTGCGGATGCGCGCATCGCTGGTCGGCGTGATGGTGCGCGCTGCCTGCTGCAGGCAGCGCTCGCGGGCGGGATCCCGCGTCGCCGGTGTCTCGATCTGCGCGGGCAGGCGCGACGGCGCATCCACCGGGCGCAGGCTGCCGCTTGCACGAGCGGGTGGATCAGCGGGGTTGCGCAGTTGCTGGGCAAGCGCCGGGAACGAGGCCGCTAGCAGCAGGGTCATCAGCAAGGTCACGCTTCGCATGAGGAATCCGGAAGTCCGCGCGTGGCGCGCATCTGCCTGACAGATGCCGCCCCGGTGACGCTGGATCAAGCCGGCCTGCCCCGTGGATTCAGGGGCGGTCGGGGTGCGGGCCTGACCGGTCGCCTGTCGTATCCGGGGGTTCCAGTTCGGCGACGGGCGAAGGCGGCTGTCCGGGCACTTCGGCGGGAATCGCCACCGGCTCGCGCTCCTCGTCGCCGAGCATGTGCGCATGCCGCCAGCCGCCCCAGCGGTAATAGGCGATCGCCAGCAGCATCGCGACGAAGGCACTGACCGGAAAGCTCCACCAGATCGCATCGATGCCCAGGCTGGGCTGCAGCAGGGTGGCCACCGGCACGCGCACGCCCCACAGCGTTCCCGCCAGGATCAGCAATGGCGCCAGCACCGCGCCGGTCGATCGCACCACGCCAAACAGCACGAAGGTCACGCCGAAGAACAGGAACGACCAGATCGCGATGCGGTTGAGGTGGCGCGCGGTGTCGAGCGCGACGCTGGCATCGCCGAGGAACAGCGACAGCGCTGCGCGGTCGAGCAGCAGCAGCAGGGTGATGAGCCCGCCGGTCAACAGCAGGTTGAACGCCACCGCGGTGCCGGCGATGCGCGACACCCGGTCCCAGCGCCCGGCGCCGACATTCTGGGCGGCCATCGTCGAACATGCCGCGCCGATCGCCATCGCCGGCATCTGCACATAGGTCCACAACTGCAGCGCGGCGCCATAGCCTGCGGTCGTGTCGACGCCGTGCACATTGACCATCGAGATCATTGCGATCATCGCCGCCGACAGCATCACCATCTGCAGGCCCATCGGCAGGCCCTTGACCAGCAGTGCACGCACGATGGCCCAGTCGGGCCGATAGAGATACCGCTCGCCCCGATGGATCCACAGCCGGTGCCGGCGGTGGCGCAGCCAGCCGAGCATGGCGCCGAGCCCGAGGGCATTGGCGATCAGGCTGGCCAGGGCCGCGCCGGCCATGCCCATCGCCGGCCACGGCCCGATACCCAGCATCAGCAGCGGCACCATCACGATGTCCAGCGCCACCACCAGCAGCAGGAACAGGAACGGCGTGCGTGCGTCACCGGCGCCGCGCAGGATCGCCGACAGGAACCCGAACGTGTACAGGAACGGCACCGCCAGGAAGATCAGCTTCAGATAGGCATCGGCATGCGGCAGCGCGCCTGCGGGCGTGCCCATCCAAACCAGCACATGCCGCGACAGCGGCAGGCCGATCAGCGCGACCAGTACCGATGCGCTCAGGAAGAACGTCGCACTGGTGCCGATGACCCGCTTGGCGCCGGGCAGGTCGCTGCGGCCGATCGCCTGCGCGACCAGGATCGACGCCGCCATGCCCACGCCGAATACCGCGCCCAGCAGGAAGAACAGGATGTTGTTGGCGTTCGCGATCGCCGCCAGCGCGCCCTCGCCGAGGAAGCGGCCGATCCAGACCGCATTGACCGAGCCGTTGAGCGACTGCATGACGTTGCCGCCCAGGATCGGCAGCGCGAATGCGAACAGCGTGGGCGCGATCGCACCGTGTGTGAGATCGCGCGGGCCTGCGGTTGGAGCGGCGGGGGAGGCAGATCTGGATTCGGGCATGTGCGCATTCAACCGGGAAACGGATCGCGGCGCGGTGAGGGCGGGCGCTCTCGCGCTGCGCCATCGAGTCGCAGCGGCGCGGGGGCATGCAACGCGCCCGGAACCCCAGGGCGAGCCAAGCCGCCCGCATGAGTGACATGTCACCCTGGCTTCGCAATCCGCTACTGCCGCGCATGACCGGTAGTGCGAATACCGGCAGGGTGGTCATGCTCGTCGCGCGCGTCAGATCACGCGGCGGATGCAGGGGCAGATCGGGGCCGGCATGCGACAAGGCGATATCGGCCCGCAGTAGCGCCGGTCCCTGTCTTGTTGGCTGAGAGGGCGATTGTCAGCCCGCGGCCCGGGCCGGGACGTGGTGTACCCATTGCCGAACAATGTGCTGTACCGGGGCGGCCTGCTCCGCAACAGCGCCGGGAGACCGAAAGCTGATGCA